>Ga0157369_10000228_pt1 | contig 77603 bp, 57 predicted proteins | sample C25metaG_FD_113461 | JGI IMG/M metagenome (GOLD analysis project Ga0157369, IMG submission 113461) | Corn rhizosphere microbial communities from Kellogg Biological Station, Michigan, USA - C2-5 metaG | ecosystem: Host-associated > Plants > Roots > Rhizosphere > Soil | place: USA: Michigan... | reverse complement strand
GATGCGAATCACGCTGAACCCGCGCCGCCGCAACTGCGCGACCACAAAGCGCCCCGTGTGTCCCGCCGCCCCGTACACCGCAACCGTCATCATTCGATCGTTCATCGTCGTCTCCTCGTCTCCCTGTGGCAATGGCGCATTTATAGTACAGACCTGTAGCGTCGTCAATACCGATCTGTAGCGCAATCGATACCGATCTGTAGTCTCGACGTCGTCGTAGTGCTACCATCTCGTCCTATAGCAAGGCAGCGGTAGCCGTTGCGTTGGAGGACGAGCCATGAAAAAGAAGGTCGAACAAGCGGAAAGCCCCGTACTGGATACGCGCGAGCGCATCTTGCGAACCGCCAGCGAGCTTTTTTATCGAGAAGGCACGCGTGCCGTTGGGGTCGATTTGATCGTGGCGAAATCGGGCGTCGCCAAGACCAGCCTGTACCGGCATTTCGCGACGAAGGACGATCTGATCGAGGCATTCCTGCTTCGCGAGGACGAAGACTTTTGGCGGAAATGGGAGAGCGTTTCAGCGGAGCATAGAGGCAGGCCGCGCGAGGAGCTCGATGCGCACCTCCAGTGGCTCGGCGAACGCATTGCGCGCCCCGGCTATCGCGGCTGCCCGCAGATCAACATCGCCGCCGAATACGCGGACGACAAACACCCGGCGCGCAAAGTGGCCGTCGCGCACAAGCGCGAATTGCGACGCAGGCTGGCAGACCTCGCCCGCGAGATGCGCCTCGACGATCCTGAAACGTTCGCCCTTCGGATGGGCACGATCATCGACGGCGCACTGAGCAGCGGGCGCGCGCTGCATGCCGCAGGGCCTGCGAAGTTCTTGCAGGAGTTCGCGCAGATGCTGATGCCGACACCGAAACGAACTAAAAAAGCCAACGGCGCATAGCCGCAATCCCTACGAGCTTGCGTATCGAAGGTGCAAGCTCCTATGGTTTGCTCGCTTGCCGCATCGGGCGTTACATCGTGGCGACCACATTCCAATCCCGATCGAGAAAATAGCGCGCGATATCGCGGCCGAATCCCGAGGAACAACCGGTGATGAGGATGGTTTTCATAGAGGCGTGCCCTTCGATAGGGTGTTGGCGGAATCGAGACGATAGTGCCGCTCGGCCGGATTCGCTACAATCGAACGTCCGATTTTCATTCGCAGGAGTCCGGCCATGGTCGACCCGCTCTCCGAAGTGGTCGCGCTGCTGCAACCGAGCGCCTCGTTCTCGAAAGTCGTCACCGGCGCCGGTCGCTGGCGAGTGCGCCGCTCGGATTCGGGGCAACCGTTTTACTGTGCGATCGTCGAGGGGTCCTGCTGCCTTGCCGTGGATGGCTACGAACCCATCACGCTGCAGGCCGACGACTTCGTGCTCATTCCGTCGGGATTTGGCCGCTCGATGTCGAGCCTCGATCCACCCTCTCCCGACGAAACCGTCACTTCCCCTGTGCGGCAGGCCGACGGGCAATTTCGGCTCGGCACGCAAAGCGGCCCATCCGACGTACGCTTTCTGATCGGACATTGCGCTTTCGGCTCGCCCGATGCCGCGCTACTCGCCTCGTTGCTTCCTCAGCTTGTACATGTTCGGGGCGATAAACGGCTGGCGGCGCTCGTGCAGCTCGTCGGCGATGAATCGCGGGCGGCCCGGCCCGCCCGCGAGGTGATCCTGTCCCGCCTGTTGGAGGTGCTGCTGATCGAAGCGCTGCGCTCGACGGCCGGGACGGGAACCGGAACCGGGACCACCGCATCACCGGGGCTGCTGCGTGGGCTCGCCGATGAACGGCTCGCGGCCGCCATACGCTGCATGCACGAACATCCCACCCGGTCGTGGACCGTGGCTCAGCTAGCCAAGGAAGCGGCCCTCTCTCGCTCCGCGTTCTTTGAACGGTTCAGCCGCGCGGTGGGCGTGGCGCCGATGGAGTACTTGCTCGGATGGCGCATGGCGATGGCCAAGAACCTGTTTCAACGGAATGAAGCGAGCGTCGCCGAGGTGGCGGAGCGCGTTGGATACCGCTCAGCTAGCGCATTTAGCGTCGCGTTCACGCGCTTCGTGGGGGCGCCGCCCACGCGCTATGCGAGAGATCATGCCGCTGCGCCGAAGGATCGGGAAGACACGGGGCCGTTTTCATCGTCGATCGAACGAGTTGAATCGACAGAACCGAGCGTACCGGCTGAAGTGAGCGAAAGCCCGGAACTCACAGAAGCCGCCCAACCCATCGAAGCCGACGCACTCGAAGATCCCGCCCTGCTTCGCCGCTTGCTACGCGCGAAGGATCGCATGGATGCCGCCTCGCATGAAGCCTGGCCGATCAAACGCCTGGCGACCCTCAGCGGGGTTTCGGAAGCGCATTTTTCACGCTCGTTCAAGCGAGCCTTCGGCCTTCCTCCCCACCGTTATTTGCTGACGCGGCGTATCGAGCAAGCCGCGACGCTGCTGCGCGATACCGACCTCGGCATCACCGAGATCGCCTTCGCCACCGGCTGGGAAAGCCTGGGCACGTTCGGCCGTATTTTCCGCGACGTCACCGGCCAAAGCCCCGGCGTCCTCCGCGAGCAAGCCCAACGCGACGATACCGGCCTCGCGCACGTCCCGGCTTGCGTGCTAAAGGCGGCGCAGCGCCCCGATCTCACCATCGCAGTTTTGGAGAAGCGACGCCGCGCGGCCGACGATACAGTGCGCCCATCCATCAACGAAAACAAGGAGAGGCAATGAACGAAGGGGTCAACGTGGTCGGCTTGTACGTCGACGATCAAGACGAAGCGCTGGCGTTTTACGTCGACAAGCTCGGCTTTACGGTCCACACGGACGTCCGCAATGGCAACTACCGCTGGCTGACAGTGCAGCATCCCGATCAGCCGTCGTTTCAGTTGGGTTTGTTTCGGCCGGGGCCACCGATGCATGACGACGCCACCGCGCAGACGCTGCGCGCGATGGTGGCCAAGGGAGCGATGCCGCCGCTGGTGCTCTCGGTGGCGGATTGCCGGGCCACCTACGAGCGCCTACGCGAGGGGGGGGTCGAATTCACGCAAGAGCCGATCGATCGATACGGCAGCGTCGACGCCGGCTTCCGCGATCCCGCCGGCAACGGCTGGAAGATGATTCAAGCGCCGAGGAGCAACGCATGAGCGCGAGCAATGCCATCCGCCGGTTTCACCGATGGGTATCGATCGCGTTTACGCTGACGGTAATCGCCAACTTCGTCGCCATGGCGCAGGGCAAAGGCGCGCCTCCGCCTTGGATCACCTACGCGCCGCTCGTACCGCTCGCTTTGTTGCTGCTCACGGGGCTTTATTTGTTCGCGCTGCCCTACTTCGCCAAAGGCGGCTTCGAAGCGAAACGCCCCATAAGACCCGCGCATCGCTGACTGCCCTAGCCGCACGGCCAGGGCAATTTTCTTCAATACGTGCGGCTGCTCGATCGATACCTTCTCGCTTGTCGATTCTCAACCAGCGTATTGAAGGCAATCAATCCATGAGCAGCTATCTTTCCATGAGCGCCTTTGCCCTGGCCTCGTCCATCTCCCCTGGGCCCGTCAACGTCGTCGCACTGAGCGCGGGCGCGCAATACGGCCTGACCGCCAGCATGCGGCATGTGACCGGCGCCACCGTCGGCTTTACGTTGTTGCTGTTGCTCACCGGGTTGGGGTTGCATGAGTTCTTGAGCCATTGGCCCCATCTAGCGAAGCTGATTCAATGGGCGGGTGTCGCGTTTCTGCTTTTCATGGCCTACAAGCTTGCTATCGACGACGGGCGGCTCGGCGCCAACGCCACCGCGAAAGGCCCGTCGATGCTCTCCGGCGCCGCCATGCAATGGCTCAACCCGAAAGCGTGGCTCGCTTCCATCGCCGGCATGGGCGCTTACGCCGCGAACGGCGATAGCCTCCTGGTGTGGCAGTTCGCAATCATCTATTTCGCGATTTGCTATGGATCCATCGCATGCTGGGCTTATGCCGGCTCGTACCTGCGCCAATACCTCAGCACGCCGAAGTGGGTACAGCTGTTCAATCGCGCCATGGCGATTTTGCTGGCGGGCAGCGCCGTCTATCTGATCGGAGCGTAGGCCTAGCGCCGCAGCGCCGCATCAACGACGGTATTGAAGCGGCGTAACCGCCGTAAATTGCCGGAACGCACGCTGCAAATGCGCTTGATCGGCAAAGCCTGCATCGGCGGCGACTTCCGCGATCGGCCTGCCCCTTTTCAGCTGGGCGCGGCTGAATTCGATGCGGCGATTGACGAGGTAGGCATGGGGCGTCATGCCGTAGCGCGCTTTGAACGCACGGATCAGATAAGACGGCGAAAGATCGGCCGCCGCGCAAATCTCTTCCAGTTTCAACGTGCGGGCAAAATTCTCGCGGATGTAATCGGCGGCGCGCGCAAGCTTCGGGTTGTCGTGCGCCATCGCCGTCACATTCGAACTCAACGTGCAATGCAGCGTCGAGAAGAAACCGAGCGCCGCGCTTTCCTTTTGAAGCCGATCGGCGTCATCGTTAGTCAATACGCCGAATAGCCGAATCAGCCCCGCATGTAAGTGACGCTGCGTCGTCATCGTGGTCGAGTAGGCGCGAAAGCTTCGATCTCGTCCCGCATCGTGCGCGTGCTGAATCTCGCGCAACCAGGCGGCATCGACGTAAAACATCAAATACGACCAGGGCCGATCGTCGATCGGATTGCAGGCATGCACATGTTCGGGGTTGATCACGACGACGGCGCCGGCGCCGATCCGCTGCTGTTCGGCCCCATTGAGATAGGTGCTGCCGCCGCCCGTGATCGCGCCGATCGAGAACGTGTCATGCGCGTGTTTCGCGTAGCAGACCTTGCGGCCATCTTTGACCGCTCGCGCTTCGAGGAACGGCAATGCGCCATCGCGCCAAAACGTCGGGGCCATTGCCTCTTTCGGCGAAAGCGCTGAACGATTCATGTTGGTGCGCGATGGAATGGACGGGAAGCCATGATGGTAGCGGACGGCTTAAACATTCGCTACGACGAACTGCGCGGCGACGCTTTTCGACAGCACGAGATCGGCGTTGACTAGATCATTGCCCTCCAGCTTCGTGCGCACACGCGCTTCGTCCATTCCGTAGCCGCGCCATCGGGCGGCCAGGCGATCGATCAGCACCTGGCGCGGCACATCGAGCATGATCGTCACGTCGAAAAAGCGCCGCAGCGGCGCCCATGCCGGATCGTCGAGCAGCAGATAGTTGCCTTCGACCAAAATCAACCTCGCAGAAGCCGGAATGATGTCGGCGCCGGCGCGGGCCACTTCGAGAGAGCGATCGAACACGGGGGCGGCGATCTCGCTGCCGTCGTCGGCGGCGAGACGTTGCAGCATGGCGGCCAGGCCGCCCACGTCGAACGTATGCGGCGCACCCTTGCGCGCGCGATCGCCGCGCGCTTCTAGTATGCGATCGTCGTAATGGAAGCCGTCCATGGCGAGAATGCTGGCCGAGCCCGGCTGATCGCGGTTAAGGCCTTCGCACAACGATTGCACGAACGTGCTTTTGCCGGCGCCCGGCGCGCCGGCAATGGCGATCAGCTTGCGGCCGCCGTCATCGCGCAAACGACGCAGATAGTCGATCAATCGCGCGAGATCGATGCGGCTTTGTTCGGGTTGGATAGGGGTCACGGCTAACGGCTCCGGTGGGAGAACTTCCACGCTATATTTCGCGTTCTTACGCTTTAGAGTTCTTACGCGCGCCGTGTACTCATTCGAGCTACCGAGCTCACTCCGCGCGCAGACGCTAGATCCTAACAGCGTTCTTGAAGTTCACACCAGATGCGCAGCCGTCGACTGCCTGCGCGCACCGGTCGCGGGCGCTACCGGGCAGCGATCGATTCACCCTTCGATTCGCGCGTCGATGTGGCTGCGGTCGCGACGATCTCTGGCGCACCGAGTCGGCCGCCCCTCGCTCTTGCGGCGTTCTTGCCCAAGGTCCGGGCGACGAACGTCGTCGGCGTCATACCGCACATCCGCTTGAAATGCCGGCCGAAATGGCTTTGATCGAAGAAGCCCACTTCGGTCGCCACCGCGATGCTGGGTACGCCCGCGAGCAGCAGCGACTTGGCGCGCTTAATCCGCAAAACGCAGAGATAGCGATACGGCGAAGAGCCAAAGCGCTCGCGAAATGCCGTCGCGAAGCGCGAGATGCTGAGCGCCGCCGGCGCCGCCATTTGCGCGAGCGTCAGCGGTTCGTCGAAATGCGCTTCGATAAACGCCCGCGCTTGCTCAAGCCCTTCTGCTCGCGTCATGTCGCACCTACGTTGTCCTTCTTGGCCGTCGTTCGTTCACCGAAGCGGCCGTTCAACCGCCCATTCATGCGGCGCCTCGCATCGGTTGCAACGCTTTCAATTCATCGGCGGAGCGATGGCAGAGAATCTGCGCGCCCGACGGCAGCGTACGCAGCGGCGGCGCCACGGCATTGCACTTGCCGTCCACGCGCGCGCTGCAGCGCGAGCGGAAGCTGCAGAGTTCGCCGCCGCCCGAATCGACCGATATCGGCGGCAGCGCACCCGCGCCGACGTGACGATGCGCGTCGAGCCACCCCCGCTTAAGCGCGGGCACCGAATCAACGAGCAAGCCGGTGTAGGGGTGATGCGGAGGTTGATCCAACAGCTTGCGTTGCCCCGCTTCCACGCGCCGGCCGGCATAGAGGACGATCACTTCATCGCAGATCGCACGCACCGTGGAAATGTCGTGGCTGATGAACATGTATGACACGCCGAGCTCGCGACGCAGATCTCGCAGCAGATCGAGAATCGCCGCACCGACCACGGTATCGAGCGCCGATGTCACTTCATCACAGAGGATCAGCGACGGCTCCGCGGCCAACGCCCGCGCGAGATTCACGCGCTGCTTCTGCCCGCCGGATAAACCGCTCGGGCGCCGGCTCGCCGTCGATGCGGGCAACTTCACGAGATCGAGCAACTCGCCGATGCGCCGCTTCGCCGCCGCGCCGCGCAAGCCCTTGTAGAACGCGAGCGGCCGCCCCAGGATGTCCTCGATCGTATGACTCGGATTGAGCGCGGTATCGGCGTTCTGAAACACCAATTGGATCCGGCGATATTGGTCGGCCGTCCGCCCGCTCAGATGCGCGGCCAACGGCTTTCCTTCGAACAGCACGTCGCCGCTCGCGCGCTCCACCAGCCCAGCGACGACGCGTGCTAGCGTCGTCTTGCCAGAGCCCGATTCGCCAATCACACCCAGCGCACTGCCGCGTGCGATCGACAGATTGACGTCGTCGAGCACGCATACGGCGGGATTGCCGTGTCGGTCGATACGGCCGTAGCCAGCGGCCAAGCCGCGGATCTGCAGCAGCGGCACGTCGGCGGCAGCGCCCGCCGCGGCCGCGCGGCCCTGCCCCGCCCGGCCTTCCCGATGCGCGGAGGCCGCGAGCAGCGCGCGTGTGTACTCGTGCTTTGGCGCGTCGAGCACCTGATCGACGTCGCCGCACTCTTGCACCTCACCGCCGTTGAGCACCACGATGCGGTCGGCCATCTGCGCCACCACGGCCAAATCATGCGACACGTAGACAGCCGTCGCGCCCACCTCTTTGATCACGCGCTTGAACGCGACGAGCACTTCGATCTGCGTGGTGACGTCGAGCGCTGTGGTCGGCTCGTCGAACACGACGACGGCCGGATCGGTGATCAGCGCCATCGCCGCCATCACCCGCTGCAGTTGCCCACCCGACACCTGATGGGGATAACGATCGCCAATGCTGTCCGGCGCAGGCAACGCCAATGCGCGAAACAGCTCCACGGCCTTGGCGCGCGCCGCCTCGCGGCTCATCAAGCGGTGCAGCAACGCGGGCTCGATCACTTGATCCATCAGCGTACGCGCCGGATTGAAGCCGGCCGCCGCACTCTGCGCGACGTAAGCGACCTTGCGCGCACGCAGCGCGCGCCTGCCGGCATCGTCGAGCGTAAGCACGTCGGTCCCGCCAACGCGAACACTGCCGCCCGCAAACGAGCACCCAAACCGCGTGTAGCCGAGCAGCGACAACGCGATGGTCGTCTTGCCGGAGCCTGATTCGCCGATCAGGGCCAACACCTCGCCCTTCTTCACCGTGAAATCGACGCCCTTCACGATCTCGCTCATGCCATCGTTTGCGTTGCCCGCTACGATGCGCAACCCCTTCACCTCGATCATCACGTCGCTCACTTCTGGCCTCCCTGGGCGAAGCCGCCATGGCGGCGCAAACTATCGATCAGCAAGTTCATGCCGACCGTGAGCGTGGCGATGGCGATCGACGGCATCAACACGGCAGGCGCGGCTTGCGAGAGCCCACCGATGTTCTCGCGTACGAGCGAGCCCCAATCCGCGTTCGGCGGTTGCACGCCGAGGCCAAGAAAGCTCAGGCCGCTCAACAACAGCACGATGAAGACGAACCGCAGCCCGAAATCGGCCAGCACGGGATGGATCATGTTCGGCAACACTTCGACGCGCGCAATGTAGAACAGCCGCTCGCCGCGGGCTCGGGCGACGAGCACGTATTCGAGCGTCATCAGATTGACCGCGAGCGAACGGGAGATGCGGTACGCGCCCGGGATGTAGGCCACCGCCGCAATCATCGTCAGCATCGGGATCGACGAACCGAACGCCGCGATGGCCACGAGTGCAAGCACTTTGCTGGGGATCGAAATCAACGCATCGAAGAAGCGGCTCATCGCTTCGTCCACCCAGCGGGCCGACACGGCGGCAAAAAGCCCCAAACAGGTGCCGATGCCGCTCGCCAAAACCGCCGCGCCGAGGGCGAGCCCGACGGTGTAACGCGCGCCGATGAGAATCCGGCTCAGCATGTCGCGCCCCAGATAATCGGTGCCGAACGGATGCGCCGTGCTGTAGTTGGCGAAACTGAACGGCGAAGCGAGCGCGCCTTCCTTATACGGCGCGAGCAGCGGGCCGAACACCGCCATCAATAGCCAGAAACAAACGAGCGCTAGGCCGATCTTGCCGAACCACGACAGCCGTGTACGCCGCGCACGGCGCGCACGCTTTGCCGTTGCGGCGGCCGTTTCGTCGTAGATCTCGGTGCTGGGATGCGGAATCGAGGATTGAGCGGGGCGATTCATCGTTGACGAAGCCTCGGGTTGGAAATGATCTGACATAGGTCCGCCAGCAATACAAGTGCGAGATACGCTGCGCAAAACACCATCACGCAGCCCTGAACGAGCGGCATGTCGCGGTTCGTCACCGCGTCCACCATCAGGCTCGCGAGTCCCGGGTAATTGAAAATCGATTCGACGATGACGACGCCGCCGAACAAGTAGGACAAGCTCAGCGCCACGGCGTTGGCGATCGGGCCGATCGCATTCGGCAGCACGTGGCGCAAGACGATGCGCACTTGCGATGCGCCCTTCAACGACGCCATCTCGACGTAGCCGGAGTTCAACTGATCGAGCACCGCTGCACGCGTCATCCGCGCCATCTGCGCGATCAACACGCAGCACAGCGTCATCACGGGCATCGCATAAATGCGGACCAAATCGCTGAATGAGGACACCGAGGACAGGTATGACAACGCGGGCAACCAGTGAAGATTGACGGCGAAGATCAAGACAGCGATGGTCGCGACGAGGAACTCAGGGACGGCTACCGTCGACAGCGTGAGAAGGTTCAACGCGCGATCGAGCAGCGAGCCGCGATACATCGCCGACAAAATGCCGATGGCGAGCGCAACCGGCACGGCCACGACGGTGGTCAATCCCGCCAGCATCAACGAGTTCGGGAGCCGCGTGGCAATCAGCTCGCTCACGGGCAAGCTGTTCGACAGCGACATACCGAAGTTGCCGCTGACGATATGAAAGAGCCACTGCAGATACCGCTGCAGCGCCGGTTGATCGAGGCCGAGTTGATGCCGCAACGCGGCGACGGCTTCGGGCGTGGCCGCCTGCCCCAGCGCTTCCTGCGCGGCGTCGCCCGGCAGCAGTCCCGTCATCGCGAACACGATGGCCGAGACGATCAGCAAGGTCAACAAAGCCAGACCGAGGCGGCTGGCGATGAGCCTATAGGCTTGACGTTTCATGGGCGGGCGTCTCCTTCCTCATTCGTTGCATCTTGTCTCCTGATCGGCGTTCGGATGGCCGCGCCACTCGAACGCCGAGCTTTACTTCAACCGCAATTAGGCTTCGAGCCACACGTGCTCGGCAAACATGCCGCCCATCAACCCCATCAGCGGGATGGACCCAAGGCCCTGAAGCTTCGACGTATGCGCATCGAGCGAGCTTAAGAACATCGGAATGCCGAGGCCGCCCTTCTCGTGGATGAGCACCTGCATGTCGCCGTAAATCTGCTTGCGCTTGGCTTCGTCGGGCTCGCTGCGCGCCGCGAGCATCATCTGATCGAACTGCGGGTCCTTCCAGTTCGCCTCGTTCCACGGCGCGTTCGATGCGAAGAACTGCGTGAACAGCATGTCGGCGGTGGGGCGTGCGTTGATGTTGCCGTAGCTGAGCGGGTGCTTCATCCAATGGTTGGACCAATAACCATCGGCGGGCACGCGCATCACTTGCAGATTGAGCCCTGCAAGCGGCGCGGCCTGCTGCAACAGCATCGCCATATCGACCGAACCGTCCGCCGCGGGCGAAGCGAACACTTGCAACGGCGTGCTGCCCACGCCGGCCTTCTTGAAATAGAACTTGGCCTTGTCCGGATCGAACTTGCGCTGCGGCAGGCCGGCGAAGTAATACTTGTTCGACGGCGCGATCGGCTGATCGTTGCCGATCGATCCGTAGCCTTGGAAGACGGCCTGGCGCATTTGGTCGCGGTTTTGCAGATGCATGAGCCCAAGGCGGAAATCTTGATTGCCCGTGATGCCGCCTTCGTTACGCATGATGAGATCGGTGTATTGGCCAGTCTTCGTCTCGAGCACGGCAAACCCGGGCGTACCTTTGATGCGGCCGGTGGACTGCGGGCTCACCTGGTTGATGAGCTGGACGTCGCCCGAGAGCAGCGCATTGACGCGCGCCGCTTCGTCGCTGATGCCGATGAGTTCGATCTCGTCCAGATGCGGCAGGCCCGGCTTCCAATAGTGCTCGTTCTTGACCACCACCGTATGCACACCCGGCGAGAATTCCTTGAGCTTGAACGGGCCGGTGCCGATCGCGGTCTTCGTGAAATCCTTCGTCCCGTCCTTGACGATCAGGAAGTGCGCGTCGGCGAGAATGACCGGGAAATCGGCGTTCGGGCCCGAGAGCGTGATGGTGACTTCGTTTGGCCCGCTCGCTTTCACATCGCTGATTTGATCGGCGAGCGTCTTGGCCTTCGAGGCGACGGCTGGATCCTTGTGCCGCATCAGCGAATAAACGACATCGGCCGGCGTCAATGCCTTGCCGTCATGGAACTGCACGCCCGGACGCAGCTTCGCGACCCACACCTTGGTGTCCTGCGTATCGATGGAAGTCGCCAGCGCCATGGTGGCGCCGAGGTGCTCGTCGAGCGCCGTGAGGCCGCTGTAGATCATGTTACAGCGCACGTAGTCGGTCGCGAGCGCACCCTTGGCCGGATCCAGCGTGTCCGCCGTCGATGACGACTGCGTCGCGACGCGGATCTTGCCGCCCTGCTTCGGCTTGGCTTGCGCGTGAGCGGCCGTGCTCGCCACGAGCAAGCCGCCGCCCGTCACCGTCGCCAGCCCCGCTGCGACGAGCGCACGCAGCGCATCGCGCCGAGATGCGCCCTTCGCCGTCAACTGTTCGAGCGTGGTCTCGGCCCCGACTGCACCGTATTGTGAGGTGTCCTTTTTCATTGCACTTCTCCGCGATGTACGCCAAGGCTGGCAAAAAAGAGTTAACCGGCGGTCAACTCGATACTTCAATCAGGGTTAACGTTCAATCGAGGCCGGCTTAACCTTGGCCTTCATCAAACGGCGGCACGCTCTTTTATGCAAATGGGACCTGCCGCCGCGGCTCCCCTTGTCGATATCAATAAAAGACATCTTTGATGCGGTAGTACGTGCCGACGATCGGCAGAAACCAGGGCTTACCCGTATGTCCCGGAATGGCGGGCCACGGTAGATCGCGCCACGGATTGGCGTCCTCTCGCCCGCCGATCACCTCGGCCATCATCTGCCCCATGTGCGTCGACATTTGCGTGCCGTGGCCGCTGTAGCCCAACGAGAAGTAGACGCCGTCGTGCTGGCCTGCGCGCGGCAAGCGATCGGCCGTCATATCCACGAGGCCGCCCCAGCAGTAATCGATGCGGACGTTCGCCAGCTGCGGGAACAGTTCGACGAGGCTGCGTTGCAAGATGCGTCCGCTTTTCTCGTCGGAAGGCCGCTCCGATGCCGTGAAGCGCGCGCGTCCGCCGAATACGAGCCGCGTATCGGCCGTCACGCGGAAGTAGTTATGCATCAGCCGGGTCGTCGTATAGGCGCGCCGGTTGGGAAACATGTGCGCAATCCGGTCCGCTCCAAGCGGTTCGGTCACGACGATGAACGATCCGATCGGCGCGATGCGTCGCCGATACCAGGAAAATGGCCCATGCTTGGAGGGGCCCGTCGCGATCAGCACGTTGGTGGCGCTGATTTCGCCGCGCGAGGAGACGACGCGGTATCCGCCCGCCCCTTGCTTCGCGATCGTCGACACACTCGCATGCTCGTGCAGCGTCGCGCCGTGTCGGCGCGCGGCTTGCGCCAGCCCCGCCGCGAATTTGCCCATATGCATTTGGCCGCCGTGACGCTGCAGCAACCCGCCGTAGAACCGATCGGATTGGATCTCGTCGCCGATATGGGCCGCATCGATCAGTTCGACGTTCGAATCGACTTCGCGATGAATCAGCTCGGCGGTCTTCGCCAAGTGTTCGTAGTGATGCGGTTTCGACGCGAGCTTGAGCTTGCCGGTGGCGATGTAGTCGCAATCGATCGATTGCTCCTTCACGATGCGCTCGACGGTGTCGACGGCCGCCGCATAAGCCAGGTAATAGCGGCGCGCACGCTCGAGCCCGATTTGCGCGACCAGCGCCGAGAAATCCTGCGCCACGCCGGTGTTGACGTGCCCGCCGTTACGCCCCGAGGCGCCGCCGCCGATACGGCCGGCATCGAGCAAGGCCACCTTCGCGCCGCGCTGCCCGAGCGCAAGCGCGGCCGACAATCCCGTGAAGCCGCCACCTATGACCGCGACATCCACGCGGCCTTCTACGGGCCCTTCATCGCCAAGGGGCGTGTCGGGCGCGGTGTCGAGCCAGTATGACTCTAGCTTCATTGCGGGTTTCCTTGTTCGGTCTCGAATACGTTCATCGGCGGCGTGGCAGGCAATCAGGCTTTCCTCTGTCGCGCACACATCGTCACTACGTCACTACATTTAATCAACGCCAAAACAAAAATGCTTTCGATTTGGCGGGGGCCTGCCACACAAAGCCCGCGTTTTACACCAGCGCCACAGCAGAGTCTGCGGCGGTCTCGACCCACCTTGGCGCCTGGCGCGTCGAGCCGCTCTGACCTGAGAGTTCTTTGCACACCCCACGCCTCCTCAGCGCCATGGACGAAATCGTACGGCGGGGAGCGCAGCATATGTCGTCGACAAAATTCGCCCGACGGCACATTGCACGCGTCCTTGTATCGAGAACCAGCGAGATTGCACTGCACCATTCGCGACGCCGAGCGCACCCTCGCGGTGAAAAGATCGTCCTAGTCAGGCTGCGTAGCACATGACAGAGTTCGTACCAATCAAGATCAACGAGGGGGTACGCGTGTCCGACTCCATTCAATACAGGCGCTTCGGCGTGGCCGATATCGCCGCCGCTCATGCGCTGACCGCCGAACTCAAGTGGCCCCATCGGGCCGAGGATTGGCGATTCGTGGCCGGCATTGGGGAGGGCTTCGTGGCGGAGCGCGACGCGAGCGTCGTCGGCACCATCCTGTGCTGGAAATATGGCGAGCACACTTCGTCGCTCGGCATGGTCATCGTCTCGCCCTCCCATCAGGGATTCGGCATCGGCCGCAAGCTCACCGAGCTGGCGCTGGAGGAACTGGGCGAGCGGGCCACCGTGCTGCATGCCACGCCGGCCGGCCGCCCACTCTATGAAAAGCTCGGTTTCGCGCCCGTCGGCATGCTTCATCAGCATCAAGGCGCGGCGCTGCAGCCGCCGCTGCTGCCGCTGCCGCCGCGCGAGCGGCTGCGTCCGTTAGGCGTCAACGATATGCCGCGCCTGATCGAGCTGGCCTCGCGCGCGAGCGGCCTCGATCGCAAAGCCGTGCTGCCGGTGCTCTTCGAAGCGGCCGAAGGCATCGGCCTCGATCGCGACGGCGAGTTGATTGGGTTTTCGCTGTTCCGTCGGTTCGGGCGCGGACGCGCGATCGGCCCTGTGGTCGCGCAGCACGATGAAGATTCAGTGCGCGCGAAAGCGCTGATCGGACATTGGCTCGCATCGAACCCGGGCATGTTCATCCGTTTGGATACGCCTCTCGACAGCGGGCTCTCCGATTGGCTCGAATCGCTCGGCCTCACGCGCGTCGACAGCGTCGTCAAGATGGTGCGCAACGCGCAACATATGCCGCCGCCCGAGCGCGAGTTCGCCCAATACGGCATCATCAATCAAGCGATCGGCTAAGCACGGCGATGGAGTTTCCCCCTAAAAACCTGGCGTAACCAACCGTCAGCACAAAATGCTGGCGGTAGGCCTCAAAACGCGCGGCATGCACTTTTCGGGGGCGTTTTTCAGAAACGAAGCGGGGCCTGTCATCGGTACCATGGCATCGTCATCGTTCAACTCGCACGGGCCTGTCACCATGTCGATTACCTCGCTCATCGAAGCCGACCGTAAGCACCTGATTCATCCTGTCGTCAACTATCGCGCCCATGAGGCGCGCGGCGTCACCATCCTCGAATCGGCGCACGGATCGTTCGTGCGCGATGCCGACGGCAACGAACTGCTCGACGCCTTCGCGGGGCTGTGGTGCGTCAATGTCGGCTACGGCCAGCAAAGCATCGTCGAGGCCGCCGCCGCGCAAATGAAGAAACTGCCCTACGCCACGGGGTATTTTCATTTCGGCTCCGAGCCGGCCATCGAACTGGCCGCGCAGCTCGTCGAGCGCTCGCCGGCTTCGCTGCAGCACGTGTACTTCACGCTCGGCGGCTCTGACGCGATCGATTCCGCCGTGCGTTTCATCACGCATTACTTCAACGCGATCGGACAGCCGCAGAAGAAGCAGTTCATTTCGCTCGCGCGCGGCTATCACGGCTCCTCATCGGTCGGCTCGGGTTTGACGGCGTTGCCGACGTTTCATCGCCACTTCGATCTGCCGTTGCCGCACCAGCACTACATCGCTTCGCCGTATGCCTATCGGAACGACTTCGCCGATGATGCGGCGCTCATCGCCGCATCGGCCGCCGCGCTCGAAGCGAAGGTAGCCGCGCTCGGCGCAGAGAACGTCGCCGCGTTTTTCTGCGAGCCGATCCAAGGCTCGGGCGGCGTGATCGTGCCGCCGGTCGGTTGGCTCAAAGCTATGCGCGATACTTGCCGCAAGCTCGGCATTCTGTTCGTGGCCGATGAAGTCATTACGGGATTCGGCCGGACCGGCCCGTTGTTCGCGTGCGAAGCCGAGGGCGTCGAGCCCGATTTGATGACCGTCGCCAAGGGTCTGACGGCCGGCTATGCGCCCATGGGCGCGGTGTTGATGTCCGACGAGGTTTATCGCGGCATCGCCGATGGCAGCCCCGACGCCGCAATTGGTCACGGCTTCACTTACTCGGGCCATCCCGTCAGCGCGGCGATCGGGCTCGAAGTCATGCGGCTCTATCACGAAGGCGGATTGCTCGCCAACGCAGCGGCGCTCGGTCCCCGCTTCGCTCAAGGGCTCGATGCGTTGCTGGCGCACCCGCTCGTGGGCGACTCGCGCCACCGCGGGCTGCTGGGCGCACTGGAACTCGTAGCGGACAAGGACACCAAAGCCGGTTTCGACGCCGCGCTAAAGCTGCCGGATCGTATCGCCGCCGCCGCGTACCGCAACCGCCTCATCTTCCGCGCGTTCGGCGATAGCATCCTCGGTTTCGCTCCGGCCCTTTCGTACTCCGCCGACGAATTCGATCTTTTGTTCGAGCGGCTGCGCCGAACGCTCGACGATGTGCTGGCCGAACCGGATGTCAGGGCTGCGCTCGATAGCAAAACGCGTGTGGCCGCGTGCTAAAGTAATCGCTCACCTTTAGCGGCAACACTTTGGCGATAGTACGATGAGCGGCGATTGCAAGCTTGATCGAATCGATCTGCGGATCCTTTCGCAACTTCAGAAGCGTGGACGCATTACGAACGTCGAACTCGCCGATGCCGTCGGCCTTTCCCCGAGCCCCTGCTTGATACGTGTCAAGCGGCTCGAGAAGGCCGGCTACATCGTGGGCTATGGCGCGCAAATCCAGCTCGAGAAGCTCGGCGATGTCCAGATCGTCTTCACGGAAGTCACGCTCGCCGATCACCGGCGTGAAGATTTCAACCGCTTCGTCGCGGCGATCAAGGATGTCGACGAGATCATCGAATGCCATCTGGCCAGCGGCGGCTACGACTATCTGCTCAAGTTCGTCACGCGCAGCGTGAGCCATTATCAAAGCGTGATCGAAGGTTTGCTGGAACGCGATATCGGTATCGAAAAGTATTTCAGCTACGTCATCATCAAATCGCCTTTCGTGAAAACGCACTATCCGTTGGACGTGCTGTTCCCACACTCGTAGGCCGCGCGGCACGCAGTTCGACGATCGACCCTTGCCTCTATCAGTGCGATGGTGGACGGGCGCGCGCGGCTGGCTTTAGGTTCGTTCATTTCGCTTTTTGGAGACTATCCGTCATGGCTGGTAAATATCGAATCGCCGTGATTCCCGGCGACGGCATCGGCGCCGAGGTCATGCCCGAAGGGTTGCGCGTGCTCGACGCCGCGAGCCGCCGCTTCGGCATTACGCTCGAATACGAGCATATCGACTGGGCCAGCTGCGACTACTACGAGAAACACGGGCAAATGATGCCCGACGATTGGAAAGCCCAACTGCTGCGCTGCGATGCGATCCTGTTCGGCGCAGTGGGCTGGCCCGCCAAAGTGCCCGACCATATCTCGCTGTGGGGTTCGCTGCTCAAGTTCCGGCGCGAATTCGATCAATACATCAACCTGCGTCCGGCGCGCCTTTTCGACGGCGTGCCCTCGCCGCTGGCCGGCCGCCAGGCCGGCGATATCGACTTCTGGATCGTGCGGGAAAACACCGAGGGCGAATACTCGTCCGTGGGCGGCGTCATGTTCGCCGGCACCGAGCGCGAATTCGTCGTGCAGGAATCGATCTTCACACGTCGCGGCAGCGAACGCGTGCTGAAATTCGCGTTCGATCTCGCGCAGCGGCGCGATAAGAAAAAGATCACGGTCGCCACTAAGAGCAACGGCATCGCGATCAGCATGCCGTGGTGGGACGAACGAGCGGCCGAGGTCGCCGCCGCCTACCCCGATGTCAAGTGGGACAAGCAGCATATCGATATCCTGTGCGCCCGCTTCGTGCTCAATCCCGATCGCTTCGACGTTGTCGTCGCGACCAACCTGTTCGGCGACATCCTTTCCGATTTGGGCCCGGCTTGCACCGGCACGATCGGGCTCGCCCCTTCCGCCAATCTGAACCCCGAGCGCACGTTTCCGTCGCTGTTCGAACCGGTACACGGCTCGGCGCCCGATATCGCCGGCAAGAACATCGCCAATCCGATCGCCATGATCTGGTCGGCCGCGATGATGCTCGATTTTCTCGGCGGCCATAGCGGCAAGGAGCGCGAGGCGCACGACGCCATGCTCGCGGCGATCGAAGCGACGCTCACGGACGGCCCGCGCACCGGCGATCTCGGCGGCAAAGCCAGCACGCGTGAAGTCGGGACGGCGATTGCCGAGCGCGTGGCGAGCGTCTAACCGGCTTCGTCGGAAGTTGTTCCGACGGCCACGGATGCCGCCACTGCGATTGCGTGTACAACGCGCGCGCCGGCATCCGCATCGAAACCTACGCGGCCGGTCGCTGCAAAATACTAAGGAGTCCTTACTATGAGCCGAACCTTTGCGCCAGAAGCATTGATACGAACCGAAAACTTCATCGGCGGCCGCTGGATGCCGGCCGCCGATGGGGCGCGCTTCGCCGTGACGAACCCGGCGGACGGCACGCTGATTGCCGAAGTTGCCGATAGCCAAGCCGCCGATGCGCGCGCGGCGACCGACGCCGCGGCGGCCGCGTTGCCGGCGTGGCGCGAGACCTTGCCGAAAGAGCGCGCCGAGATCCTGCGGCGCTGGCATGCGCTTATCCTCGCCAATCAGGAAGCGCTCGGTGCGCTGATCTCGCGCGAGCAAGGCAAGCCGCTCGCAGAGGGACGCGGCGAGGTGGCCTATGGCGCCTCCTATGTCGCCTGGTTCGCGGAAGAAGCGACGCGGATTTACGGCGATCTGATTCCGCAGCAACAGCGCGGCAAGCGCATGAGCGCCGTCAAAGAGCCGATCGGCATCGTGGCCGCGATCACCCCGTGGAATTTTCCGCTGGCGATGATCGCGCGCAAGATCGCGCCGGCTTTGGCGGCCGGCTGCACGGTGGTGGGCAAGCCCGCCGAAGATACGCCGCTCACTGCGTCGGCGCTGGTGATGCTCGCGCACGAAGCCGGCGTACCGCCCGGCGTGCTCAACCTCATTACGGCATCGCGCGAACGGACGGTCGATGCGGTCGCCGATTGGCTGCACGATTCGCGCGTACGCAAGATCACGTTCACGGGATCGACGGCTGTCGGCAAGCATTTGGCGCGTGAATCGGCCGGGACGCTGAAAAAGCTGTCGCTCGAATTGGGCGGCAACGCGCCGTTCATCGTCTTTGAAGACGCCGATCTCGATGCCGCCGCGGCAGGGCTCATCGTCGCGAAGTTCCGCAACGGCGGCCAAACCTGCGTGTGCCCGAATCGCGTCTACGTCCAGGCCGGTGTCTATGACCGCTTTGCGAAGCTATTGGCCGAGCGCGTCGAGGCGCTGCGAGTCGGCCCCGCCGGCGACGCGGACACGCAGATCGGCCCGATGATCAACGCGCGCGCCGTGGATAAGATCGCGCGCCATGTCGACGATGCCATCACGAAAGGCGCCACGGTCGTGACGGGCGGCAAGCGCCTGCCCGAGCTAGGCGTGAATTTCTATGCGCCCACCGTGCTGGCGAACGCCGACACCTCGATGCTGCTGTGCGACGAAGAGACGTTCGGCCCCGTCGTGCCGCTGTTTCGCTTCGATGAAGAAGATGAAGCGATCGAAGCCGCCAACGCCACGCCATACGGGCTCGCCTCGTACTTCTATACGAACGATCTGAAGCGCATCGAGCGCGTTTCGCGCGCGCTCGATGCGGGCCTTGTCGGCATCAACGAAGGGGCAATTTCCAGTGAAGCCGCCCCGTTCGGCGGCGTCAAGGAATCGGGCTACGGCCGGGAAGGCTCGAAGTATGGGCTCGACGATTATTTGTCGATCAAATACGTGTGCCAGGGAAACTTGGCTTAAGGCCTAGCGCGCCCGCGGATCTTGCCGGCGCGCGCCGCCCCGCCGCCGCCGCAACAGCGGTTGCCTCGTCCAGCTTGAAGGTGGCGACGGCGCCGCGCAGCGTGGCGGCCTGATCCTCGAGCGATTTCGACGCCGCGGCGGCTTCTTCGACGAGCGCCGCGTTTTGCTGCGTGACCTCGTCCATTTGCGACACGGCCTGCCCAATCTGCTCGATGCCTCGGCTTTGCTCCAACGACGCCGCGGCGATCTCGCCGACGAGATCGCACACTTGCTTGATCGCGCCCTTGACGTGATTCATCGACGCACCGACTTCGGCCGCCTGGCGTACGCTGTCGTGAATCTCGTCGACCGAGTTGCCGATCAATTCCTTGATCTCCTTGGCCGCACTGGCCGAGCGCTGCGCCAGGCTGCGCACCTCGCTGGCGACCACGGCGAAACCGCGCCCCTGCTCGCCCGCGCGCGCCGCCTCGACAGCCGCGTTCAACGCGAGAATGTTGGTTTGAAAGGCGATGCCTTCGATCACGGCCGTGATCTCCGAGATCTTGGTCGAGCTGCTGCTGACTTTTTCGATGGTGCAGACCATGACCTGAACCGCATTGTCGCCTTGGCTCGCGAGATCGGTCGCGTTCGTCGCTAGCGTGGTGGCTTGTTCCGCGTTGTCGGCGTTCTGCTTCACGGTCTGCGTCAACTGCGTCATGCTGGCCGCCGTTTCTTCGAGCGAAGCCGCCTGCTGTTCCGTGCGCGCCGAAAGATCGACGTTGCCGCTGGCGATTTGGCTCGATGCGACCGCCACCGATTCGGTCGATCGCTTGATGTCGCGCACCGTGTCGGTGAGCTTCTCGTCCATGTCCTTAAGGGCGCTCAGCAGCTGCCCGAATTCGCCGCCGCTATCGACAACGATGCGATTCTCGAGGCGCCCCGATGCAATGTGGCCCGCCAGCTCGATCGCTTTCGTGAGCGGCTTCATGATCCATCGCTGCAGGAACACCGCCCCGACCGTGGCCAGAACGAGCGCGATCGCGAGCAACGACACCGCGACGGTAAAGATGGTCCAGTAGGTCGATTCGCTTTTCTCAACCGCCTGCTTGGCCTGCGCGTCATTGACCGCGATGTCCTGGGAGATGAGATCGCTCAGCGTGCGGCCGGCAACCGCATGTTGCTCGATATGTTCCATATCGGCGGCGGCTTTCTGGGGATCGGCCGCCACTGCGTCGATGATGCCGTTGGACATCCGCGCGAACTCGTCGAGGCCCGCGTTGACTTTGTCGGCGACGGCGCGCTCACTTTCTGAGGTGACGTCCGCCGGATAGTAAATCTTCCACTGGTCCAAGACTTTCGCCAAATCGGCGCGCGCGGCGTCGGCCGATTCCTTCGCCTTCTGCGGATCGTCGCGGAACACCTGAAGCCGACGGAACTGCAGCCGCATATCGAGCATCGCGGATCGAAGCGTCGTTAGATGAATGATCGGCACGGTATCGCCGTTATAGCCGTCGTTGACCAGTTGGTTGAGTTTGGAGAGCCCCGTCAAGGCGAACACGCCGATGACGAGCATGAGGATAATGCATGCGCCGAGGATCGCGATGATCCTGGCCCGAATACTGTTCGTCAATGCGTACATGGAAAAGACCGTCCCGGAAGAAAAACCGGCGCAAAGGTAGCGTGCGCCCTCAGGAGGCTTATCGTGTGCAGTCGCAACATTCTAAATAGGGGTTTGTATTCAGCAACGTAATTCGATTAAATCGTAGGATTATCGAATGATCGTGCTTGCGATGCGAATTGAAATGAAATATTTATATTCCTGAAATGCAAACGTAATAATTAATGACTAGCCCGAGCGGCTTGGGGCCCAGCCCGGCGATCCGCGAGGACAGCCAGTCACACTTTCTCGGGCCCAGTCGGACAAACGGGCGTTGATCTACGTCGCCGCCTGCCGAAACCGGTGCTGGAACCGTTTGAGATCAGCGCGATAACGTTTGACTAAATGTTTTGGTGAGAGACTAGAATGCAACGTGCCCGCCGTCACCAAAGTGTGCTGGCCCAAGAGGGCTCGCGCTGCGCGAGCGGCACGGCGCGCCCTTCGACAATAACTCGAGACAACACAGTGAACCACGCGGCACACGAGACCAAGGCGCTGCAACGGCCAGGAATCCTGGCGACGGCCGGCGCGTTCGGCTTCGGTGCGGCGCCGCTCGGCAATTTGTATGCAAGAGTCGCCGAGGCGCAAGCCGAACAGACGCTGCGCGCCGCGTGGGAAACCGGCATCCGCTACTTCGATACGGCGCCGTTTTACGGCAGCGGCCTATCGGAGCAGCGTGTCGGCAGATTCCTCGCCGGCTATCCGCGCGACGAATTCGTGCTCTCGACCAAAGTCGGGCGTCTGCTCGTTCCCGATCCGACAGTACCCGAGGTGCAACACGGCTATATCGGCGGCCTGCCGAACCGGATCGAGTACGACTACTCCGCCGACGGCGCGCGACGTTCCATCGAATCGAGCCTGGCGCGGCTAGGGCTCGACCGTATCGACGTTGCCTACATTCACGATGTCGCGCCCGATACGCACGGCGACGACTGGCTGCGCCAATATTCGATCGCCTTCCACGGGGCCATGCGTGCGCTATCCGATCTGCGCGATGAAGGCGTGATCCGAGCGTGGGGCCTCGGCGTCAATCGCATCGAGCCGTGCCTCATGGCCTTGCGCGATGCCGCCCCTGACCTGTTTCTGCTTGCCGGCCGCTATACCCTGCTCGATACGTCGGCGCATCATGAGCTCATTCCAGCGTGCGACGCCAAAGGCGTTCGCCTCGTCATCGGCGGCCCTTACAACTCCGGGCTGCTCGCGGGCGGCACGACCTTCGAATATGCACCGGCGCCTGCCGATATGCTCGAGAAACGGCATCGGCTGGCTGCGTTGTGCGAACGGTACGGTGTGCCGCTCAAAGCCGCGGCGCTGCAGTTTTGTCATGCGCCCGCGGCCGTCGCTTGCGTCATCGCGGGAAGCCGCACCGCAAATGAAGTCCGCGAAAACTGGACGCTCATGCATACGCCGATTCCGGCGGAATTTTGGGCCGATCTCAAACGCCGCGGGCTGATACCGGAAGACGCGCCTGTGCCGGCGCCCGCTTCATTGGGCGCTACACCGTCGTCTCGACGCTAGCAGTCGCGGCTTTCACGCGTTCTTGGGGGCGCTTCACTTCACCGTCATTGCATTTGAATAGCGACATGTACATCGACAGCCACTTTCATATCTGGTCACTCGCGCGCGGCGATTACGATTGGCTCACGCCCGCACTTTCGGCGATCTACCGCGACTTCGGCGTAGCCGATTGGCAAGCGCATTTCGGCGCGCACGGTGTAAGCGGCGGCATCATCGTGCAGGCCGCGCCGACCGAAGCCGAAACGGCGTTCATCTTGGAGCAGGCAAGGCTGCATGCCGATCGGGTGCTCGGCGTCGTTGGTTGGACCGATTTCGAGCGAGACGACGCGGCGTCGCGGATTGCATCGCTGGCGACCGATCCACGGCTCTTGGGCTTTCGTCCCATGCTGCAGGATCTACCGGATCCGGCTTGGATCGCCCGCGCCTCGCTACAGCCGGCGCTACAGGCGATGTCCGATGCGGGGCTCGTCTTCGATGCGCTCGTGCATCCGGTTCACTTACCGTATATCGACGCGCTCGCCGAGCAGTATCCCGATCTCACGATCGTCGTTGATCACGCCGCGAAGCCGGCGATCGCAACGGGACAAGGCCGCGACGAATGGATCAGCGGGTTGGCCGCGCTCGCGCGTCATCCCTCGGTGTACTGCAAGCTCTCGGGGCTCTGGACGGAAGCCGCCCCCGGCGCGCCCGTGTCGAGCGTCGAACCTTGGGCGAAGACGGCGATCGATCTGTTCGGCGTCGACCGGATGCTGTGGGGCAGCGACTGGCCGGTACTGCGCTGCGCCGGAGGCGCCGCAGAGTGGTTCGAATGCGCCATGAAGTTAGTGGCGCCTTACGGCCCAGAGGCAATCACGAAGGTATTCGGCGCGAATGCGCGCCGTGCTTATCGGCTGCCGCGGGACGCGTGAGCCCGCCACCCAGCCGTGCTCTCTTTGCGTCAGCGTCCTGCCGCCTACGAACCGTTGAGCGCTATCGCCAAGCGCCTCGCCGCCTCATCGGCTGTCTCGGGTGTAATCGTCGAATACGAAAGGCGCAAGGTATTGCGCTGAGGATCATCGACGAAAAACGCACTGCCCGGGACGAATACCACGCCTGCCGCGATGCCGCGCGCGAGGACAGCGGAGGCGTCGACGTCATCGCTGAAGCGCGCCCAAAGGAACATGCCGCCGTCCGGCTGGTTGAAACGAATCGAATCGCCAAGATGGCGCTTCAGCGCCGCGCATAAGGCATCGCAACGGGAGCGATAAGCGTCTCTCAGTACCGCAAGGCGCTGCGGCAATCGCCCGCTCGCCAAATACCGCTCGATGATCCGCTGCGAAAGCGTACAACTGTGCAGATCGATCGCTTGTTTCGCGACGGCGACAGTCGAATAGTAGGCGTCGGGAATCACCATCCAACCCGTGCGCAGACCGGGTGACAGGATTTTCGAGAACGACGACAGATAGATGACGAGATCGCGGGCGCCGTCGGTGTGCTGTGCGATTTCGTACAAGCTGGGCAAGCATTCGCCTCGTAATCGAAGCGCTCCGTATGGGTCGTCCTCGATCAACAAGACGCGATGCCGCACGGCCAAGTCGACCAACCGCCTGCGACGATCGAGCGTCAAGGCGCCGCCCGATGGGTTGCCGAAGTTCGGCACGAGGCAAATCGCTTTGACGCGCTCGCTCGACAGCAGCCTTTCCACGCGCTCGACGTCGATCCCGCCGGCATCGGAAGGCGACGACAGCATGCGTGCTTCCGATAAGGCGAAGGCCTGCAGCGCCGCCAAGTAGGCGGGGCGCTCGACGACGATGGCGTCCGCGGGATTCAAAAACACCCTGGCGACGAGATCGAGCGCTTGTTGCGATCCGCTCGTGACGAGCACGTTGTGCGCGCCTGTCTCGATCCCACGCGTTGCCGCGAGCCTCGCGATTTGCTCGCGCAAACCGAGCTCGCCTTCCGTGAGCCCGTACTGAAACGTGTCGCGGCTGCGCGCGTTCAGCTCCGCTGCGAGCGCCGATTCGAGCCCGTCGATGTCGAACAAATCCGGCGCGGGAATTCCGCCCGCGAGCGAAATCATCCCCGGGACCTTGCTGTATTTCAGGAGATCGCGTACGGCGGAGCTTTGGGCGCCTAAGGTGCGCCGAGCCAAGAATGAGGAAGTTTCGTTCATGAGTAGCGTATCGATGTCGTGGAACGACTTACGCTACCGAACAGCTAGCCCGGCGCCCTAGTCACAACTTGCGCCGACTGGTGCATTCGTGCCATGCCGCGCTGCGCGCGATAGGCGCTCGGCGTACAGCCATAGGCGCGGCGGAACTGCTTGGAGAACTGCACGGGATCGCCGAAGCCGCTAGCGAACGCCACGTCTTGGATCGAGAGATCGTCGCGCTGCAGGCAGCGGCACGCGAACTCCATGCGCTTTTTTAGGACGTACTGATACGGCGACAGCCCCGTGGCGAGTTTGAAGCAGCGGCAGAAGTAGTACTCGCTGAGCCCGGTTTGATTGGCGAGCTCCGTCAAGCTGATGGGCGCGGCGATGTTCGCCTCGATGAATCGGTCGAGCCCGCGAAGTTTGCGCTCGCCCAGCGGGTGGCCTTTCGTCGCCGTCTTCGGCGGCGAGCGGTAGCGCGTCACGATGTACGCCGCCAGTGTCCGCGCGAATGTTTCGGCAAAGAGCTTGCCGTGCGGATTCCCGGCGGTCAGTTCCGCATCGATGGCTTCCGCCATTTCGAGCACGAAGCGATCTTCTTCGTTGGCGAATCGCGGCGCCGCGCCGACGTTGCCGATCCCCATCTCCGACGCTACCGTATCGACGATGGAAGGCGAGAGCGTCATCAGATGCAAACGCCCGAGTTCGCTCGCGTAACGCACACGATGCGGGCAACCGCTCGGAACGTATACCGTGCTTCCGCGGCGTTGGATTTCCGAGCGCATGACGCCATCGATCATGCGCTCGGCTTTCGACAGGGGATTGAGTTTGACCATCAGATAGTGATCTTGGATCACATGTTCGATGGTCTCGAACGTCGACTCATTCCTATGCTCGAAGTAGAGCGACTCCCAGCCCAAGCCGGCGCTGTTGCGCACCGCGTCGGTCCGCAACACCGCCGTGCGACTTTCCGCGTCACGAAAATCGAGTTCAGGAAGCCGTTTGGTCACGAGTCGGTGTCGCGGTTGACTTGCGCTTGATTTGCGGTTTACTTGCGCTTGAGCTGCGACAGATCGCGCACCGCGCCGCGATCGGCCGACGTAGCCAACGCGGCATAGGCTTGCAACGCTTGCGACACGACGCGCTCGCGATTGGCCGGCAACCAGGCTTGATCGCCGCGCGCGTCCATGGCCGCGCGACGGCGCGCCAGTTCCGCGTCGGGCACCGCGAGGTGCATCTTGCGCTGAGGAATATCGATCTCGATCACATCGCCGTCTTCGACCAAACCGATCGTGCCGCCTTCGGCCGCTTCGGGCGAAGCGTGGCCGATCACGAGCCCGGACGAACCGCCCGAGAAACGCCCATCGGTAAACAGCGCGCAAGTCTTGCCCAGGCCCTTCGATTTCAAATACGACGTGGGGTAGAGCATTTCCTGCATGCCCGGGCCGCCCTTCGGGCCTTCATAGCGGATCACGACAACGTCGCCCGCCACGATCTTGTCGCCCAAGATCGCTTCGACCGCTTCGTCCTGGCTTTCGAACACGCGCGCGCGCCCCGAGAAAACCCATTGCGATTCGTCGACGCCCGCGGTTTTGACGATGCAGCCCTTTTCGGCCAGGTTGCCGTACAGCACGGCCAGGCCGCCGTCTTTCGAATACGCGTTCTGCTTGCTGCGGATGCAGCCGCCTTTGCGATCGGTGTCGAGCGCCGCGAACGTCGCTTCCTGGCTGAATGCGACGGTAGTCGGAATCCCGCCCGGCGCCGCGCGATAGAACTTTTGCGCGTCTTCCCCGGCGCCGCCCGCTACGTCCCACTGGGCGATCGCATTGCCGAGCGTGCCGCTATGGACGTTGCCGCACGACAGATCGAGCAGCTCGGCGCGCGCGAGCTCGCCCAGAATGCCCAAGATGCCACCTGCGCGGTGGACGTCCTCGATATGGAATTTGTCCGTCGCCGGCGCGACTTTGCACAAGCACGGCACCTTGCGCGAGATGCGATCGATGTCCGACATCGTGAAATCGACGCCCGCTTCCTGCGCGGCCGCCAGCAGATGCAGCACCGTGTTGGTCGAGCCGCCCATCGCGACATCGAGGGCCATCGCGTTTTCGAACGCTTGCTTGGTGGCGATGCTGCGCGGCAGCACCGACGCGTCTTCTTCTTGGTAATAGCGACGGCACAAATCCACGATCAGGCGGCCGGCCTGTTCGAACAGGCCCTTGCGCCAAGCATGCGTGGCGACGATGGTGCCGTTGCCCGGCAACGAAAGGCCGATCGCTTCCGTCAGACAATTCATCGAATTGGCCGTGAACATCCCCGAGCACGAGCCGCAGGTCGGGCAGGCGCTGCGCTCGACTTCCGCCACCTCGGCGTCGCTGATCTTCGGATCGCCCGCTTTGATCATCGCGTCGATCAGGTCGATCTTGGCGATGACTTGCCCGTCCGTCGGCGATTTGACCTTGCCCGCTTCCATCGGGCCGCCCGAGACGAACACCACGGGAATGTTCAGGCGCATCGCGGCCATCAGCATGCCTGGGGTGATCTTGTCGCAATTGGAAATGCAGACCATGGCGTCGGCGCAATGCGCATTGACCATGTACTCGACCGAATCGGCGATCAATTCGCGCGACGGCAACGAATAGAGCATGCCGCCGTGACCCATCGCGATGCCGTCGTCGACCGCGATCGTATTGAACTCTTTAGCCACGCCGCCGGCCGCTTCGATTTCCTGGGCGACGAGCGCGCCCAAATCGCGCAAATGCACATGGCCCGGGACGAATTGCGTAAACGAATTGACGACGGCGATGATGGGCTTGCCGAAATCGCCGTCTTTCATGCCGGTGGCGCGCCAGAGGGCGCGGGCGCCGGCCATGTTGCGGCCGTGAGTCGAAGTGCGTGACCGATAGTGGGGCATCTGGATCCTCAGGTGTGGCTAGCGTCAATCGTGGGTAAATTCATCTAGGGAGGCATACTGCGAGAACTTCGCTGAGTCGTCCAATATATTTTTTCTGGCGAACTAGGTCGATCGGCGTATCAAGCGCCCATCCAGGGTTATCGCCCTCTAGCGTTAGCTTTAAACGAGCGAGTAAAGTAGCGCGAACGACCGCGGCTACAGATGGGGCCCGAACAAATGGTTGGGATTAGCGTCAAATTGGACTTCTTTTCGCTGAATCGGAATTCGAGTCGCCGGCGCACACTGCAAACTATCGACACGCTGCCCGGCAGGCACGCCAAACAGCAGTCGCGATCCTCGAATTAGGAGACTGGGATGAGCACTTTGGCGGTAATCATTAGCGTGTGGGCGTTTTTCGCGACCTGCGCTGCGCTATTTATCCGCGGGGCGAGCCCGCGCCTCGAACGCGCCACCGTCAGGGCGGAACGCCAACCCGTTCTGCCTTCGTTCACCGAGTAATTCCGCTCCGCGGTAACGCTACGGGGGCGGCCATCGGCCGCGATAACGAGCCCGCCGACTGTCGCCGACATGCGACATCGGCGGGCTTCGTTTTTCTCCCTATCGATCGATCGCGGCGGCATTTCGCCCCTTCGGACCCTCTCCGTCGCAGCCCGCGAAAGCACCCGCTCTCCTTCTTGGCATGGCCTATCGAATCCGATCCGCGCGCGGACGCCGTAAGGCTCTGTAAGCTTGCCTGCTAAAATCCCCGCTCGCCTGGCAACGTTCAAGGACCTCCTCATGTCGACTTCCTCGCAGGCGCTCCCGCGCTGGACGCTGTGGGCCCCGCTCGCCGCATGGGTCATCCTCGGTCTATTTCGCTTTGTTCCGACGGAAGGCGTCGCGATCGCGCTGATCGCCGCTGCGCTCGTCGGCTCGGTGTTCGCTTCGGTCCACCACGCGGAAGTCGTCGCCCATCGCGTGGGCGAACCGTTCGGCACGCTCGTGCTCGCGATTGCCGTGACGGTGATCGAAGTCGCCCTGATCGTATCGGTGATGCTCTCGGCTGGGCCGGAGAAAGCGGGCCTCGCGCGCGACACCGTCTTCGCCGCGGTCATGATCGTCTGCAATGGCATTGTCGGCCTGTGCCTCCTCGTCGGCGGCTGGAAGCATGGCGAACAAGATTTTCAAGGGCTGAGCGCAAGCAAAGCGCTCGCGGTGCTCGCATCGTTGTCGGTGCTCTCGCTCGTCATGCCCAATTACTTGAGCGCCATGCCGGGGCCGCAATTGTCGACATCGCAATTGGCTTTCGCGGGCGTATCGTCGCTCGTGCTGTACGGTGTTTTCGTGTTCGTCCAAACCGTCCGCCACCGCGAGTACTTCCTCTCTTCCGGCGATGCGAGCGACGCTTCGCACGCGGCGCCGCCACCAAGCGGCCGTGTCGCGCTGGCGAGCCTGTTGGCGCTCTTGGCAAGCTTGGTGGCGGTTGTGTTGCTGGCGAAGCTGCTCTCCCCTGCCGTCGAGCGCGGTGTCGCGAACATCGGCGCTCCGGCTGCCACGGTCGGGATCGTCATCGCTGCGCTTGTGCTGCTTCCCGAGGGGCTGGCCGCGGTAGGGGCGGCGCGCGCGAACCGGTTGCAAACTAGCATGAACCTCGCGCTCGGCTCCGCGCTTGCCAGCATCGGGCTGACCATTCCGACCGTCGCGGCGGTGTCCATTTGGATGGCGCGGCCGCTACTGCTCGGCATCGGCGGCATGGAAACCGTGCTGCTCGCGCTCACGTTGTTCGTCAGCGCGCTGACGCTGAGCACGGGGCGCACCACCGTGTTGCAGGGCGCGGTTCATCTCTCGCTGTTCGCGGCGTATTTGTTTTTGTCGATTACGCACTGAGCGAACACGCGGCTGTTGTTTTCCCCTCCCTTCAGGACAGCTATCCGAAAACAACGTGTGAATTGCGAAGGCTGCGGTATCCGCGCACCCAACCGCGCATGCCCTTGGCCGATTCTGCAGGAATAGCGCGCTTACGATCATCGGAACGACGCACCGGGCGTCGTGACTTCGTGTGACAGCGTGGTTCCAAGGAGAATCGGCATGAATCGGATATTCGAATGCATCGTCAGCAAACCGCTGAATCAAGTCCTAGCGGAAGAGAAGGACGTCTCGGAGCCAGGTCAATCCCGCGGCGCCGCGCGCATGATGAAGCGCGCGGGTATTGCGGCGGGTATTGCGCTGGCGGTGGCGCTGCTCGGCGCCTGCTCGTCGGAGCCTGGCGGATCGAACTATGCGGCGGCCTCCAATGCGTCGGGGAATCACAGCGGCGCAAGCGGAGTTCAGGCCGGGCGGCGGGCTTGAGGCGCACTAGGTCCCGCTCTCAGCAATTTTTTGCTCCGCGGGACCACGCTGGCATGCCCCCCAGCCTCGCGCCCTCACCCAGCCGTCAACGTCGCCTTCGCGTAACTGCCCCGTTCAATGTCTTGAATTTCGACAGAAAGTTGGATCTCGCCGCCCGTCATCGGCTCACATCGCGCCTTCAGCGCGTGCAAGAGGCTCGCCGACAAGTCACGTTTCGCTTGCTCCGATCGGCCGCTCAGGATGGCCAGCCGTACGTGGATGAACCCTCGCGGATCGGGCGATGCTCCCACGAGGAAGGTGTCGAGGCTCAAAGCCCTGCTTTTGATATCCGCTTCTTCAAAGAGCTTCGATTCGATCAGCGCGCCGTTCAGGTCTCGCAGCGCTTTAGCCGCATCAAACAGTCGCAGATTGTTCGTGTATTCGAGTGTGAGATGAGGCATCGGCGCGCTCCGCGATCGAGATAGATGGACAGATCGAACGCAGCTTAATTGAATGCGCCTCGGTTTCCATGCATGACCATCGGTACGTAAGGGGCATCGTCAGCGGTTTCAGTAGCCAGTGCTAGACTCGCCGCCCATGGCTACATCGGTCGCATAGGAGCAAGGCATGATGTCATTTAAAGAGGCGATAGAAACCTACGTCAGGGCGAAGGACGGAAACCGCCCGCATTTGATAGCGGATGCGTTTCGGCCCGACGCCGAACTCGCAATGGAGTTGAAGACCGATTCGATTTCGTTCCCAAGCAGCGTCATAGGCGCCGATGGCATCGCCAAAGTGCTCGTTAGCCAATTCGCTCAGCAGTACGAGAACGTCTACACCTTTTGCATGGGCGCACCGCCCGAGGACACGCCCTCGTTCGAATGCGTCTGGCTCGTATGCATGACCGATAAAAGCACCGCCGCGGCAAGGGTGGGCTTCGGTCGATATCGATGGCGCTTCGACGCCATGGCCCGCAAAATCGAGCGGCTCCATATCACCATCGAGCAGATGAATACACTGCCTCGCGATATGAGCCCGCCCATTCTCGATTGGGCGCGAAGCTTACCGTACCCTTGGTGCCGCGCCGACCTGTCGGCCCGCACTGCGCCAGCACTGGCGTCGATTCAAAGTGTTGTCGACGGACTGCAACGGCTGGCCGGTAGCGAAACGCATGCGCTTAATACTCGCCGATCATTCACACAAAATTGAGTGCAATGCCGCCCAACGGGCCGTAATCAACATGGAACGTATCGCCCGCCCGCGCGGGGATGGGCGCGGTGAACGAGCCGCTCAGGATGACGTCGTTAGCGCTCAACCCCTCGGCGTACGGGGCGATTTTATTGGCGAGCCACGCCACGCCCGTCGCTGGATGGTTCAGTACCGCAGCCGCTAGTCCACTCTCTTCCACCACACCGTTTTTATAGAGCAGCGCGCCGACCCAGCGCAAATCGACATCCATCGGCCGCACCGGCCGGCCGCCCGTGACGATCCCGGCATTCGCCGCAAAGTCGGAAATCGTATCGAACACCTTGCGCGGCGCCTTCGTCTCTCGATCGAATTGCTCGATGCGCGCATCGATGATCTCGACCGCCGGCGTGACATAGGCCGTTGCGTCGAGTACGTCGAATAACGTTACGCCCGGGCCCCGCAACGGCTTGCTCAGGATGAAGGCAAGCTCGACTTCCACGCGCGGCGCGATAAATCGATCAGCAGGAATATCCCTCCCGCTTTCGATAAACATGCTATCGAGCAATGGCGCGTAGTCGGGCTCGTCGATCTGTGACGCACGTTGCATCGCTCTTGAGGTCAGGCCGATTTTTCGTCCCTTTATGACATGGCCTTCGGACAGCTTGATCTTGACCCACTCGCGCTGAATCGCGTAGCCATCCTCGATCGTCATCTCCGGATACGCGGCGGAAAAATGGCGCAGTTGCGTTCGGGTCTTTTCCGCCTGATCGAGCTTTTCCGCAAGCTGTCGGATGGTCGTTTCATCTAGCATGGTGATGTCTCGTTGCTTTTAGCGAATTGAACGCCCGAATGCCTCAATGCCTTTGCTGATCGGCGGCTGGGCCTTTCTCCGTTCGTCGCTTCAGCGCTGCAGGCGCGCATGCAAATTGTTGTGCTTCCACGCGCCCGCTTCGCTGAACTCGTTGATTTCGAGCGAAAGAGCTAGTCCCTGCCGCTCGAACATCTCGGCGAAATGTTCCTTGACGACATCGAACAGTGCATCTCCCGTCGCCCGCTTCACTTCTTCGGAGCGCCCCGCGGCGATTTTCAGATTCGCGTGTAGGAACGCAGCGTCGATCGCACCGTCGGCAATGCAGAACGTCTCGCAGCGCAACGCACGCACGCGGATTCCTCCCACGGGATAAACGAGCCGCCCACCGTCTCGCTGATCTTGAAGGCAACGAGCAAGCTTGCGGCACAGCAATGCAAGGCTTTCGTTATCGGCGAGTCCCTCGCTGTATTCGAGCGTCAGATGCGGCATATGCGGTTCCTTTGTCCGTTCAAACCGTTAGTGGCGTCACAGGAAGCACGGCATTGATTTGCCCCGTGCCTGAACTACCGAAATATGGCGTGACGATCTCGGCCTTGCCCTCGTAGCGGTCCCAGCCGAGCGCGCCGAGCAACATCGCCGTGTCATGCATGCCGCCTTCGCCCCAGCATTTCTCGTTGTACATGGGGAGCATGGCGCAGAACGTCTTCCAATCGCCCTGCTCCCAAAGCGATACGACGGTGCGGTCGACCTGCTCCAGGAATGGATCCCAGACTTTATGCATGAATTGCTCGGCGGCGCCGTTGTTGGCGAAGTGATGACTCAATGAGCCGCTCGCCAGAATCGCGACCGTGCCGTCGTAGCGCTCCTCGATCGCCTTGCGCACGGCGAGCCCGAAGCGCGCACTCGTGGGCAAGTCGTGCCACATGCACCAGGCCGAGATCGAGACCGTCCTGAAGTGCTGATCGGGATTCATGTAGCGCATCGGCACCAGCGTGCCGTATTCGAGATCAAGCGAGGTCTGGCTATGCGCTCGCGTCTTTACGCCCATCTCGTTCGCGACGTCTGCGATCAGCGTACCGAGTTCGACGTTGCCAGGATACGCGTACCGCATGTTGTTGATGAAATGCGGTAGCTCATTGCTCGTATAGACGCCCTCGAACTTAGGCGCGCAATTGATGTGGTATTCGCTGTTGACGAGCCAATGCACATCGAACACGACGATCGTATCGACGCCGAGCGCGCGGCAGCGCCGGCCGATTTCATGGTGCCCGTCGATCGCGGCTTGGCGGCAGCCCTTGTGTGGCCCGTCAAGCTCCGACAAATACAGCGACGGTACGTGGGTGACCTTGGCGGCCAATGCGAGCTTGCCCATCGTATCTCCTTCTGATCCTGCTTGTGAAAGGCGTCCCCCCGCCGATGGACTACACGCCCCACCGCGGAATGTGATGCGAGCCCAACGACACGCACACGTTCTTCGGCTCGAGAAAGACTTCGTAGCTCCACGTGCCCCCTTCACGGCCAACACCCGATGCCTTGGTGCCGCCGAACGGTTGACGCAGATCACGCACGTTCTGGCTATTGACGAAGCACATGCCCGCCTCGATCGCGGCCGCCACACGGTGAGCGCGGCCGGTATTCTCGGTCCACACGTAGCTCGATAGCCCATACGAGACATCGTTCGCGAGCCGGATTGCGTGCGCTTCGTCGTCGAAAGGAATCACACAAGCCACCGGGCCAAAAATTTCTTCTTGCGCAATGCGCATCCGATTATCGACATCGACGAACACAGTCGGCGCCACAAAATTACCCCGCTTCATCGCATCGGGCAACGGCGGTTGATCGAGGCCGCCGCATGCGAGCGTCGCGCCTTCCTTCGGCCCCAGCTCGATATAACTGCGTACCTTCGCTAAATGTCCTTGGCTGATCATCGGGCCGACGATCGTGGATTCGTCGAGCGGATCGCCTACTGTCAGCCGCTTCGCTCGCTCGACGAAACGCTGCGCGAATGAGGCGTAAATCGACTTCTGAACAAGGATGCGCGATCCCGCCGTGCAGCGCTCGCCGTTGTTCGAAAAAATCATGAAGATGGCCGCATCCAATGCGCGTTCGATATCGGCGTCGTCGAAAATCACGAACGGCGATTTGCCGCCGAGCTCCATCGAGAATTTCTTGAGCCCTGCCGTCTGCACGATGCGATTGCCGGTGAGCGTCGATCCGGTGAAGGACACCGCGCGCACATCCGGGTGGGCGACCAACGGCTCCCCCGCGTCCTTTCCAAAACCGTGAACCACGTTAAGGACGCCCGCTGGTATGCCGGCCTCGAGGGCGAGTTGCCCAAGCATCGACGCCGAGAGTGGAGACAGTTCGCTCATCTTGAGCACGGCCGTATTGCCAAACGCTAAACACGGCGCGACTTTCCACGTCGCCGTCATGAACGGCACGTTCCACGGCGAGATCAGCGCGCATACCCCCACGGGATGGAACAGCGTGTAGTTCAAATGAGAATCGGTGGGGTACGTGTGTCCATCCACGCGCGTACACATCTGCGCGAAATACGTAAAGTTGTCGGCCGCGCGCGGAATGAGTTGCTTGCGCGTTTGCGAGATGGTCTGCCCCGTATCGCGCGATTCGGTATCGGATAGCGCCGGCACGTGCTTTGAAATCAGCTCGCCAAGTTGATGCACGAGCTTAGCCCGCTCCGCCGCCGGCTTGGCTGCCCATCGCGGGAAGGCGTCTTTCGCGGCGCGTACCGCTGCGTCCACCTCTTGCGCCGTACCCGCGGCTACTTCCGCCAGTACGTCTTGCGTGGCCGGATTGACGGTCTCGAAGTAGTCGCGCGAAGGTGTGGACTGGCCGTTGATCAAATGTTCGATACGCATAGGGATCCTAACTCGTCGATTCACGCGCGGTTGAAGTGGGCATCGGATGCGATCGTATTGACAAGCCGGCCCAGGCCGTCGATCTCGCATACGACTTCGTCGCCCACATTGACGTTCACGACGCCTTCAGGTGTGCCGGTCAAAATAAGGTCGCCGGGTGCGAGTGTCATAAAGCCGCTCAAATATTCGATCAGCGAAGGAATGTCGGACACGAGATCGCGCGTGTTGCCGCATTGATGCAAAACGCCGTTCACGTAGGTGCGCAATTCGAGTTGCGTGACATCTGCTATGTCGTCTGCGTCGACGAACCACGGGCCCAGTACCGTCCCGCCGTCGCGATTCTTGACGCGCAGATTGGGCCGGTAGTAATTCTCGAGGTAGTCGCGGATCGCGTAGTCGTTCGCGATCATGTAACCGGCGACATACTGCATGGCCTCGTCTCGTTTCACCGCTTTTGCCGTTCGGCCGATCACCACCGCCAGTTCGCATTCGTAATGCATGAAGGTCACGTCGGAGGGGCGCCGCGTCATACCGCGATGGCCGATCACCGAACCGGGTCCTTTGAGGAAGACCAACGGCTCGTCCTGCTTCGAGAACTGCAACTCCTTAGCATGCTCCGCGTAGTTCAACCCGAGCGCGAAGAGGGTGCCGGGTTCGATGGGCGAGAGCCAGACGACTTCGTCTTCGCGGCAAATGCGGCCATCCGCGAGACGCACGCCGCGTTCGTGTGGATACGCTTCGTGGATGGCGCCTGCATAGGCGACGCGGCCTCGCCTCATGGTTCGCCCCCTTCCGCGATCGTCGAGAATCGCAGGGGCGGCCATTCGCCGATCGCGATCGATGCAGTCTTTCCCGCTCCGATGACGGGTACGCCATGCGGCACGCCAAGTGTCAATACGTCGCCGGCGGAGAGCGTCATGAACTCGGTCACATCGCAGATTAGCTGTGCGACATGTCTGATCGAGGTTGCTGTCGATGCACGAAACGTCGCGCCGCCTTCGCTCTCGACGACGATATCGAGCGCATCGGGATCGGCCACATGCCGCCGCGCAACGACGGTCGGGCCGATCACGCAAAATCCGTCGCGCGCCCGCATGCGCACGGATGGCCGGTAGATGCTTTGATGGGGAATGCTCAGATCCGCGACGATCGTATAACCGCCGACGTACTCGAATGCGGTTTGCGCACTGACCCGCGAAGCCGTACGACCGATGACGATGCCGAGCGAAGCGCCTACCTCGATACCCTTTGCATCCTCGGGAACGACCACGCGCGCGCCGTGGCCCACCAGCGTATTGCGCGGTTTGATATACAGAATGGGCGCCCGCGGCGGCGCTTTGTAGGGTGCGGCGTACGCGTCCCCTCCCAACGCAGCCAACGCATTTGCGTCGTTGAGCAACGTTCCGTAGACCGTGCCGCGGATCGGCGCTGCACACGCCACGCCACGAGAAAGAAGCGCCCGTACCTCCTCCCGCGGCAGATCGTGCGCAAGGGGCTCATCGAGCAGGTGAATCAGATGATCGACTGGTGGGTACATCAGCGACGGCCTTTGAGATTCACTTACATGTTAGTATTATTTCTCCTGCGATGCCTCATCGTCAACGACGCGCTGGTCTGATTCGGGTTTTCCCTCGGGCGAGTCGCGTCGAACGCCGGCTTTCAGCTGCTTTTCAGCGGTTATTCAATACTCATGGCCACTAAGAAGAAACACGCCGTCCCTCACCGCAATTTGCCGATGCTGCTACTCAGAGCGCGCGAAAAGATGATGGAGCGCTTTCGCCCGCTACTGACTGCGCACGGGCTGACGGAACAGCAGTGGCGCATCATTCGTGCGTTGCACGAGCGCGGGCCGATGGAGCCGCGTCAGCTTTCGGATATCTGTACGATCTCCAGCCCCAGCATGGCGGGCGTACTAGCCCGAATGGAGGCGATGGCGCTCGTCGCAAAGGAGCGGTTTGCCGACGATCAACGGCGCGTCTTGGTGTCGCTGACTTCGACGAGCGATGAACTCGTCGCCACGCTGAGCTTGGATGTCGAAGCGCGCTATGCGCAGATCGAATCGCAAGTCGGGAAAGACGTGGTGGATCGGGTTTATGAAGCGATCGATGCGCTGCTTGTCGGGTTGGAGGATGAGCCCGCGTAACGCGCGCGAGCGCTTGTGCTCGTCGCGATCGGCAATGCGATCCGAAACAGGCTGCCCGGCTCTCGCTTCGGCTCGAACGCCACCGTGCCGCCGTTGAGCCCGATCGCCCATCGGGCAATGGCCAGTCCGAGCCCGGATCCCCCCGTAGCCTGGGAGCGATCTCTGTCGACGCGATAGAAGCGTTCGAAGATGTGCGCTCGATGCTCGGTCGCAATACCCGGTCCATTGTCATCGACCTCAATCAGCGCGCCGAGCTTGGGACAGCGCCTAACGCGGACGGCGATGCACCCGCCTTCCGGCGTGTATTGAATTGCGTTGGCGACGAGATTGATCAGCGCTTGCTTGAACGTCGATTCATCGAGTTGGGCGCATAAGCCGGTTTCGCCCGCAAAGGCCAGCGTTTGCGCTTTCTCTTCGGCTAACACCCGTAGGCAATTCACGACATCGAGTGTCGCCTCTTTGATGTCGATCTCTTCGATTGACAGAGGAAATTGACCGGCCTCCGCGCGCGTCAAAGTCAGCAACCCGTCGAGCAAGCGAGTGACTCGATCGGTCTCTTCAAGGATGCTGCCGATGACCTCTCCATCCAGCGCGGACGCACACCGCGTTTTGAGCGCGTTCTCCCCCAAGCTGCGAATAACCGCCAAAGGCGTGCGCAACTCATGCGATGCATCGGACGTGAAGCGGCTCAACCGGTCGAACGAATCTTCAAGCCGATCGAGCATGTCGTTAAACACGCCGGCGAGACGGCTCAACTCGTCATCTTGCTTGCCGATGCTCAAACGCTCGGAAAAATTGTCGGCGGAGATCTGCTTGGCTTTGCGGGCCATGTCGTCGATCGGCGAGAGAAAACGCCCGGCCAAGAAATACCCGCCGGCCAAACTAACGAGCAATATCGCTGGGAGACTCAAAAACAAAGCCCGCAGAAGCTTGTTCAGCGCTTCCGACGTTTGCTGCGCATCCTGCGCGATGCCTACCCGGAACGTTCTTCCGCCCGCGTGAACCTCCGATTGGCGGACGACGTAGTGCCGTCCGCTTGCGGACACGACGAATGCGTAGCCGTCAGCATCGCCGGTAATCGAGGACGGAAGCCCCAACTTCGCCCAAAGCGCGCTGACGTAGCTGCGCCGTTGATCGGCGAGGACGTAAAACGCGCTCTCCGGAAAATCCTCCTGGATCGACGCCAAACGTTCCGGCGCGTTCCATACCGCGCTCGCCACGAGCGTCAGCTCGTTGTTCAGTCGCATGCGAGTTTCGGTCATGCAGCTGTACCGATAGGTCAAAAACACACAGCAAGCGAACCCCAGGAAGATCAGTGCGATCGAGATCGAGTACCACGAGGTGAGACGCCATCGAATGCTGCGCAGGAATACGTTCATCGGTAGGCGTCCTGCTCGGCAACGTCCTCTCGACTGGGCTCGCGTAGCACGAAGCCGACACCGCGAATGGTGCGAATGAGCGACGAGGCGAGACCTTGATCGATTTTTTTTCGCAGCCTTGCGATATGGACATCGATGACGTTATCGAGTGGCACGGCCCTGACCGACACTTTCCAGATATCGCGCGCCAACATCTCCCGTGTCACGACGGCGCCCTGTCGACGCAAAAAATATTCGAGAAGCTCGAACTCCTTGGCCGTCAGCTCGATCGCCTTTCCTACGCAAACGACATCTCGCGTGACGACATTCATTTCGAGCGGGCCCAGCCGCAGCACCGTGGCGCGATCGGCGCGGCCTCGCCGGATCAGCGCTCGTACGCGCGCCAAAAGCTCCGGGAAGGCAAACGGCTTCACGAGATAATCGTCGGCTCCGCTATCGAGGCCGCGCACGCGATCTTCGATCGCATCGCGCGCCGTAAGCAGGATGACCGGTGTCTGCAGGTTGCGATTTCGCAACGTCGAGAGGACATCGATACCGTCGCGCCCCGGGAGCATGACGTCGAGGATGACCAAGTCGAAGTCTCGTTCGTTGACTTTGAAAAAGCCCTCCTCCCCCGTATGCGCGATGTCCACGTCGAACTGTTCGTATTCGAGGCTTTCCTTTAACGCGTATGCGAGCTTCTTTTCGTCTTCGACTATCAGGATGCGCATCGTCAAGCGTTCCGATCAGCAGGGGTCAAGCTCGCAAGTATGCCAATTCCACGCGAGCTTGTACGCAAAGAACGCGGCCTCCGCTTCGAGGCCGTTAAATGCGGGTAGTCAAATCGGTCAACCATGCGGGCGAGTGCTCGACGGCCAGCGTTTCGAGCGCCTTGTCGAGCCCGCTCAGCGCAAGCAGACCGAGCACGCAGAGCGCGCCACCGAGCGCATATTTACCGCCATGACCGAGCGCCGTCAATCGTCCGCGAAAACGCAGTTGCGCCGCGCGCGACGCCACGCCGAGCAGCAACATCGGCGTGCCTGCGCCGAGGCCGTAGATGGCCATTAGCACTGCCGTTTTGGCCAAGTCCTTCCCTTGCGAGGCGAGCGCAATCGCCGCGCCGAGCGTCGGCCCGACACAGGGGCTCCATACTAGGCCCAGCACGACGCCGATTAAAAACTGACCGCCGCTGCCCCCGACCTTCATTCGATCGAGGAAAGCATGCCCGGCGTTCGACGCGCCGCCGCCGAGCATGGCGAGCCGGCGTTGCGCGCCCGGCGACATCAGCAGAAGCCCCGCGACAACGAGCAACGCAGCGGCCGTGTGCCGGAAGAGATCGCCGTTTAAGCCGAGCGTCGCGCCGGCGGCGGAAAACAATGTCCCAACCGCACTGAAGGACAGCATGACGCCCAAGGTAAGCGCGAACGGTCCCGAGCGACTGGCCGAGAGGGCGCTGCCCAGCACGATCGGCAGCAGCGGCAGCACGCATGGCGAAAGCGTGGACAGAACGCCCGACAAATAAGCGAGCGAATAGGTAACGAGCCCGAATCCCATGACGATGATGTGCCTGGAAGCAGAGGCTCAAAGCGCCTTGTCGAACAACGATTCGATCGAAGTTTGATCGGTATCGGCCAGTGAGCGACCCACTTCGCCGTTGCCCTTGTACGCAATGAACAGGCTGCGCTTGGACAGGTCCAGCGATTTCATGATGTCTTTGTCGGCGTCGATATCGATCACTAACACCGTCACGGACTGATATCGCGGCTCTTGCTCGATCGCCGATAACAGTTCTTTCTGCTTCTTGCAGACGGGGCACCAACTAGCGTCGGTGTGAACGATCAGCGGCTTGCCCGCCTGCCGCAATTCGTCGTAGACCCGGCGATCGAAATGGATGACTTCCGCGAATGCGCTAATGCTAAGCAACGACAACAATGCACCGATCAAAACACGCGAAACCTTCATGCGACTCTCCGTTGTTTGGACGTCTTGCGACGAGGTGGCGCAAGACTAGCATCGCGTGTTTTTCAGGATCAACTTAAGTGTTTCTTAACGAAAATTAAGGATGCCGTGAAGGCGGCGCGCCGCTGCGGGCAAACGATCGACCTATTCCGTACCGATCACTATCCCTCAATCTGTACCGGTACTGTTCCGGCCGCTGCACGTAGACTTCTCGACAATCCGCCACTCGACTGGAATCGAAGCGATGCCCTCTCCCCTGCCTTACGCCGCGTTGCCTGCCGCGATGACTTTCGCGTTGGTGATGTCGATCACACCCGGCCCGAACAATACGATGCTGCTCGCCTCGGGCGTCAACTTCGGCTTTCGTCGCACGTTGCCGCACATGATCGGGATTACCTGCGGTTGCATCGTCATGATGCTCGCGATAGCCCTCGGGCTTGGGCAGATCTTTGTCAGAGTGCCGGCGCTGTACTCGGCCATGGAGGTGTTGAGCGTGGCGTACTTGCTCTACCTTGCCTGGAAAATCGCCGCTTCTCGCGGGTTATCGGTCGATGCGAACAAAGAGCGGCCCATGACGTTCTTTCAAGCCGCAGCGTTTCAATGGGTCAATCCGAAGGCGTGGATGATGGTCGTGACGGGCGTCACGGCGTTTCATATCGACGACAATCTCGCGATCAATGCGGTCGCGCTGGCAATCGCGTTCGCCATCGTCAATTTTCCGAGTATTTCCGTATGGGCCGCTTTCGGCCTCGCGGTGAGACGATTCTTGTCCGGGCCCATTGCACTGCGCGCGTTTAATTGGACCATGGCCGCGCTATTGATCGCGTCGATCGTGCCGACGTTTCGGCACGGCTTGTCCTAGGCAACGCGCGCCCGCTACGCCGTCACGCGCCCCGACGAGCGCAGCATCGCTTCGATGCGCTGTGGCGGCACCGGCTTGCTGAAGTGATATCCCTGCACTTCGTGACAGTTGTTGTCGCCGAGGAAATCGACCTGAGCCTGTGTCTCCACGCCTTCGGCGATCACGCTCAGGTTCAACTGTCGCCCCAGCGAGATCACCGCGACCGCGATCGCTTTGTCGTCCTCGCCATGCGGGAGCTCGCGCACGAACGACTTGTCGATTTTCAGTCTGCTCACCGGGAAATGCTTGAGCGCGCTCAGGCTGGAATAGCCGGTGCCGAAATCGTCGATCGATAGCCGCACGCCCATCTCCTGCAAGCGCTGCATCGCCGCAATCGATGCGTCCAAGTCGCGCATGATCAAACTCTCGGTCAATTCGAGCTCGAGATATTGCGGCGCCAGTCGGGTTCGCGTCAGAACCGCCGCGACGGTGTCGATCCATTCCTTCTGCAGGAACTGATGCGCCGACACATTGACCGACACGGTGATCGGCGCGAGCCCTTCGTCTTGCCACCGGCGATTTTGTTCGCACGCTGTTTCGAGCACCCAATCGCCGATCTCGACGATCAAGCCCGTCTCCTCGGCGATCGGGATGAACTCGGCCGGCGAAATCGTGCCTTCGGCCGGGTGATCCCAACGCAATAGCGCCTCCACGCCGAAGATCGCCCCGGTGCGCGCATCGACTTGCGGCTGATAGACGAGACGGAACTGCGCTTCGTCCAGCGCGACGCGCAATTGCTCGCGCCGCCGCAGCCGCTCATGCACCTTGTGATTCATCTCGGCCGTATAGCACTGGTAGTTGTTGCGGCCCAATTCCTTCGCCCGATACATGGCCGCATCGGCATTCATCAACAGCGTCTCCGCCTCTTGCCCATCGGCTGGGTAGCGCGCCAGCCCCATGCTGCACGTGACTTTATAGAGCTGCCCGGCGAGCTCGACCGGTTCGGCGATCGCCGTGCGCAACCGTTCGATCACCGCCTTCAGATCGTCGTCTTCGAGCGAATCGCTGAACAGGACGAGCACGAATTCGTCGCCACCTAGGCGCACCACCGTGTCCGTGCTGCGCACGCAGGCGCGCATGCGCGTAGCGATCGTCTTCAGTAATTCGTCGCCGGCGTGATGACCGAGACTGTCGTTGATGAGCTTGAAATTGTCGAGGTCGACGAAAGCGACCGTCACGCCTCGGCCATAGCGCTGCGCATGCAGGACGGCTTGGCTCAACCGATCGCCGAGCAGCGTGCGATTCGGCAAACCCGTCAACGCATCGTGATTCGCCATGTGGCGAATGCTGTCTTCGGCGCGCGAGCGCTCGATCGCGATGCCCGCGATGCGCACCGCCATTGCCACTGTCTGCGCTTCGATGTCGCTGGGCGTGTGCTCGCCGCGCGCAAACATCGTGAGCGCGCCGAGCGCGACGCCGTCGTGCGTCAGAATCGGCATCGAGCGGCAACTCGTGTACTCCCACATGTTCGCCATGCAGATGAAATCGCGATGGCGAGGGCTCGCGAGCATGTTCGTCAGCAGCACGGGCTGGTGGGTGTAGATCGCCATGCCGCTCGGCCCCGCGTCCGGGCCGATCGTCCAACCATCGGCCATGCGAGTGAACTCGGGCGGCAAGTTCGGCGCCGCGCCGACGCGCAAGTGCAGGCCATCTTCATCTCGCAGTAGCGCGGCGCACGCGCAGTTGGGAATCTGCGATTCGAGCAAGCGCATCAGCGCCTCGAGTACATCCGCGAGCGGCGTACTCGTCGCGATCATCTCCAGCACGCGGTTTTGCTCGGCGCGCAACACTTCCGCTTGCTTGCGCGCGCTGATGTCTCTCACGATCGCGACCACGCCGTCGTCGACATGCACCAATTGCCGATGCAGCCACACCTCCGATCGATCGGGACGCACATGCCGCCACTCTCGCTCGGCCACCTCGCCGGTCTCGAATACACGCGCGAAATCGCGGGCCATCGTGCCCTCGGCGTCGTCCCTAAACACCTCGTCCAACTGCGCGCCAAGCAGCGCGTCGCGACGCTTGCCGATCATTTCCACGCCTCGGCGGCTCACATCGCTCAGAACGAATCGGCCATCATCCCCCGGCGTTGGGCTTGAGCCGACAATGCTCGACCATTCGCCGTGGCGGGACATTCTCCGCCAAACGAAGAAAGCATCGAGGCTGGCGTCCGATGCGGCGAAGTACGTTTGCCGTAGCTGCCGTGCCCGCGCGCGGCTTTTGGAAAGCTCGCGCGTCTTCAAGCTCAGAATCGCCGTCAATACAATGAGCAGCAGGCTACCGGCCGCGGTTTCGATGATGTAGACCAACCGATCATGTCGAAAACTGGCGAGCTGCTCTCGTTGCGAGAGACCGACGATCACCGCAAGCGGAAACCCGTGCAGCACGCGCACGTTCGTGAACCGTTCGACGCCGTCATCCCACGACTGGGCCCCCACGGCTTGGCTGGCGTTTTCGCTATCGAACCCACGCGGAACGACGGCGCCCCAAGAGACATCGTCGCCAATCTGTTGCACGCGCATCGACCCATCGGCGCCGAGCAAGCCGAGGAACCCCGCCCGACCCATGCGCAAGGAATCGTAGCTACTCGTGAAATAAGCGGGATCGACCGCGAGCGTCGCCACCCCGGCGAACTCGCCGGCGGCGTTCGAGAGCCGGCGGCTAAAGGTGAGCTCGGGCCCATTCGTGCCTAGATTAGGCCGCGTGCGGCTCACGAAGAGCCGATCGCCATGCTGCTGCGCGCGAAAGTACGATCGATTCGCCACGTTGAGCGGCGCCATCGGACGCGTGCTGGCGATGACATCGCCACGCTCGTTCGTAATCGTCATCTGAAACACGATCGCGGATGGCAGCATGTCTTTGTTCTGCAAATCGGCAAGCGCAGCGTTCCCGCTAACCGCGTAGGCATAAGCGACTGTCTTGAGCGTCTGATCGATCGACACCAAGCTGCGCACCACTTGCGCTTGATAGGTATCGGCGAGTTCGCGGCTCGATTTGATGGCCGCGAGCGTGGCCGCCCCTTCTTCGAGATCGAGCACGCGCAGCAGCGTACCCCATGCGAGCGCCAGCACCACGAGCGCGAACAACGGAAACGTGAGCCACGTCTGCGCCAAGCGCGGCCGTGCAGCGGCGGCCTGCGCACGCATGCGCGGCCCGGTTGCGCGAAGGCGGGCGAAGAAAGCGGACGGTCGCGTCGGTTTAGAAAGGGTCATAGCGTCTCGCGTCGGCCGCCGTTCAATGCAACGCCAACACTGCTTTGACGGTGGGATCGAGCTGGCTTCGGTCGATATAGCCGATCGTATTCGCGCCGCCGGCGACAAGCCTTTTCATCGCCTCGGCGTCCGCGACCTCGCGCGGCGGTTGCCCGCCCCCCGTGAAAATCAGCTTCGACCAATACGCCCGCAATTGAGCGGGCGACTTGCCGCAGACGATCCGGTAGAAATTCGCGCGGTTGGCCGCATCGTCGGCCAGATCGATCGGCAGCGCCGGTGCGCCGCCCGGCAATTGGCTCGTGCGCCCGAGATAGAGATCGGCCACCTGGTTTTCCGTGAGCGCCATCACGGGGCTGTTGGCCGAAACGATCACGACGAGCTCGGCCTCGCACAGCGACGAGCACAAGCCCAGCACTGCGCTTACCACGCCCAGCCATAGGATCTGCATTGAAGTTCGCACGCGGCCGCCCTCAGAAGACGAAATCGAGGGTGGCGGTCGCGACATGGGTCCCGCTGCCAAGTTGATAGCCGCGTTGCGGATTCATAAACAGCCCAATCGAACCTGCCGGCGTCCATACGCGATCGTATTGCACCTTCAAGTCGACGTTTTTCGCGAAATCCCAACGCATGCCGGCTGAGGCCGAACGTTGTCCCGTGTTGATGTTTTCCGAGAGCACAGGACGATCGAGCGAATGCTCGACGGCGTAAGTCACATACGGCGTGAACTTGCCGATGCGCACGCCGGCCGTCGCATAGCCGGCGATATAGCCGGGCGTTAGCCCGCGCACCGTGGCACGCGCCACTTCCGCCTGCACGAACCAGCGCGCCAGGTCGAGGCTGGCCGCCGCGCTGTAGACGGCGACAGGAAGGCCGCTCGCGAACGGCACCGACACGTTGGCCCGCAAATAACCGACATGCGTCGTCAGCGCACGGTACTCGACCGTATCGAAGGCGCCGAAAATGCCCGTACCCTCCACGCGGATCGGCCCGGGCACGGCGTGGAAAGTGCTTTTCCCGTAGATCAGATGCAGCGTGTTCGTCACGGGACCGAGGTGGCTGCGATACGAGCCGTCCACCCCATCGCTGTTCGTGATCGGCACGACATCGTGTAGCTCAGGCGGCACCCGCACCCATGGGTTCGCATAGCCGACCTCACGGTAATCGGACGTCAGAAAGGTGGGCAGTTCGATGCGGCCCACGCGCAGGCTTACATCGGGGGTGAAGGCATAACTGATGTTGGCCCACTCCAACGTCGGCGTGAAGCTGTTGTCGTAGTTGTTGTGCGAAACGACCTGAATCAGCGCCGAAAGCTGCTGCGTGAACCTTGCCGTCAGTTGAACGCCCACGCGAGAATCGTCGGCGAAGTCGAGATTGCGGCTGGCGCCCGCGCCATAGGGCTCGAACGCCGCACCCGCGTAATCCGCGGTGTGCAGGCTAGAGTAGGTCGCGCCGAGTGTGCCGAAGCCGCTCAGGGTGAACATCGAAGCGGCGTCGCTCGCATAGGCGGGGGCGACGCACCACGTCATGACGAGTGCCCCCACGGCCAACGCACGCAGGGGGTGAAACGAAAAGGGTCGAAACATTACTGCACGTGCCGGTATGTGACTTTCCTCATATCAACGGCAAAACGCGCGTTTTCTTTAGCCGCTCCATAACGTACGACGACCGCTAAGCCGAGGTGTCGTATCGACAAGCGTCCTTGGTTTCCGCCAACGAAGCGCCCTAGCTTGATCGTCGTCAAACGGCTCGCCGCCGTCACCAGACACAATTTCCGTGAGCCAATCACACCTCACCGGCAAGGAGTCGATCATGACGGCATCCACTCACGCGCGTTCCGTCCCTCTGCTCCCTCACAAAGTGCTGATCGCCGTGGATGCATGCGCCGCCTCCCAACACGCTTTGGCGTACGCGCGCGCGTTTGTCGCTGCGCGAGGCGAGGTACGACTCGTCAGCGTCGCGCAAAACCCGCGTTCGCTGATTCCGATGGGGTCGTTCGTCACGGGGGAATTGGACGCCGCGCGCGCCGAGCTCTCTCACGACGCGCAGGAAGCGCTGGCCAAAGCTAGGGAGGCTTTTGCCGGATCGGACATCCGCGTGGAAACCGAGGAGATCGACCTCTCGGTGTCGGGCGGCGATGTCGTTCATGCGCTCATCGATGCCGCTCAGCGGTGGGGGGCGGATCTGATCGTGGTGGGCGCTCGGCAACACCATGGATTGATGCGATGGATCGAGGGCGCGGTGTCGGGGCCGGTCGCGCGATTGTCGCAATGCCCGATCCTCGTTGTTCCCGCCGGGTTCGCGGGCGCTGCCGATCGCTTGCCCGAGCGCGTGTTGTTCGCGGTGGACGGTAGCCCACATGCGACGCGGGCCGTGAAATACGGCGCCCGATTCGTCACCGGCGACACCGCGCTGCGAGCGCTCTACGTCATCGATCGTGCGGCGCATTGGAGCGATATGGTGCCGATCGATGTATTGGAGGACGCGTTCGTTCAAGAGGGCGAGCAAGCGCTTGCGGCGGCGAAGGCCACGCTCGACGAGGTGTCCGCCCGAGCGAGTACGCGGCTTTCGAAGACAGCGCGCAGCGGCGACGACATCGCCCAAACGATCGTGAGGGAGGCCGATAGCTGGAACGCCGAGCTCATCGTCATGGGCACGCACGGCCGGCGCGGCGTCGCGCGCTGGATGCTGGGCAGTGTCGCCGAGCGTGTCGTACGTCTCGCTCGCACACCGGTGCTGCTCGTGCATGCGAGCGAGCCGTAAGCGGCGGCGATCGAGCCGCCTGTCACCGGCTACGCCGACAACTTGAACTCGCCCACGGCTTCCGCGAGCTTGGCCGCCTGCTCGCGCAGCATTTGCGCCGCCGCGGCCGATTCCTCGACGAGCGCGGCGTTTTGTTGCGTCGTGTTATCCAATTGCGCGAGCGCTTGGTTCACTTGACCGAGCCCCAAGCTTTGCTCAGTCGCCGCCACGGAAATCTCGGCGATCACATTCGTGATGCCACGCACGCCATCGACGATCTCATCCATCGTCGTGCCCGCCGTCTGCACCAGCGCCGAACCCGATTCGATCCGTTCCACCGAGGAGCTGATCAGTTGTTTGATCTCCTTGGCCGCTTGCGCGCTGCGTTGAGCGAGCGCGCGAACTTCCCCGGCGACGACAGCGAAGCCACGCCCGTGCTCGCTTGCACGCGCCGCTTCCACCGCCGCGTTCAGCGCGAGGATGTTCGTTTGGAATGCGATGCCGTCGATAACACCGATGATGTTCGCGATTTCCGTCGACGCTTTCGTGATGGCGTCCATCGTCGACACGACATCGCCCACCACCTGGCCGCCTCGCGTCGCTACCGTCGAAGCGGATTCCGCCAGTTGGCTCACTTGTGTCGCGGCATCGGCCGAGTTGCGCGCGGTGCCCGAAATCTCTTCCAACGCGGCGGCCGTCTTCTGCAAGTTCGACGCGGCCAGCTCGGTGCGGCTCGACAAATCTTGATTGCCCTGCGCAATTTCGGCGCTCGCCACGTTGACCGATTCGCTGAAGTCGCGGATATGCCGCAAAATCACGCTGATTTTTTCCGCGAACAGATTGAACGCGTGTGCGATTTGCGAGGCTTCGTCGTCGCCGTTGACAGGCAGGCGGCGCGCCAAATCGCCGCTGCCGCTGGCCACGTCGGTCAATGCGTCGCGCACGAGCAGCACGCGCCGGAACGCGGCGTTCGTCAATGCGCCCACGAGCGCGGCCGCGATCAGCGCGACGATGACGATCGCCACCAGCGTCGTCGTGGCGACAGCGCGCATGCCCGCCGTCACATCCGATTTATCCAATGCGAGCACGAGGCTCCAATCGGTGCCCGTAATCGGCTGAGCGCGCAGCAGTTTAGTCGCGCCGTCGATCGATACCGTCAGCGAAGCGGAGGCGCCTTGCATCGCTTTGAGCGCTTCGGGCGTGAGTTCGGCCGCCATGTTGGTAGCCGGCTTCATGATGAGATCCGTCTTCGCGCCGGCAATGACGTCGCCCTTCTCGTCGACGAGGAACGCAAAGCTCGCCGGCGTCGGATGCACGGCCGTGACGATCTCGCTCACGCTTTGCATGAAGAGACTGGCGGCCATCACCGCTTTCACGTTGCCGTCGCGCACGATAGGCACGGCGAACGCAAACGCGGGCTTGCCCGAAGATGCATCGCGATAGAGCGCGGTGACGACGAGATGGCCGGCGGCCACGGCCTGCTTGTACCAGGGGCGTGCGGTCGGATCGTAGCCCGGGGCCAGCGGCACGTTCGAGAAGGCGGTCTTATCGGGCAAGCCCAGCGTCATTATTTCGAAACCGCCTGACTTGGCGAGCAGTTTCAGCGCGGGCAACGGATCGCCCTCTCCGACGGCGATCGTATCGGCCAGTGCTTGGGTTTCGCGCGTGCGGCTCTCGATCCATCCGTCGATGGCCAAGGCATGGCCCGTCAAAATCGACTTGAAGTTCTGATCGATCGTTTCGTCGCTGTGGATTTTGACGACGTAATAGATGAGGCCGCCCGTGACCGCGAGCGCGGTCACGACGATTGCGACGCACGCCGCCAAGATTCGACCGCGAATTGTTCCAAGCACCATATCGTTATTCTCCGAGAGCCAGGATGAGGCGATTGCAAAGCCAATTGGACTTGCACGAGATAACGACAATCGCCGTGCGGAACTTGAGATACAAGCAGACGAAAAAGTGCAGCGCGGAGTCTTTTTTTGCTGCGAGATGAGTCGTCGCATTGCATATTAAGGAAATCCTTACAATTGCCGCCTAAAAACCTCACAAATAAATATATTAAGTACTTCTATTAGAACGGCGCGAGGACAGATGACGTAAGCGGCAAGCGCCGCTCATGGCGGCTGCCGCTGTTGGCTGCCACTACGAAAGACCGGCGTAGAAAGCGATGCGTGCATTCGGTAGCCTTGGATGCCTATTCACGCAACGAAAACGCCCGAGAAATGGCACGAATACATTTCGGTTGCGATTAGTCAGGCGTAGTCGAACTTGACAGGAGATGCATCATGGCCGTGGATTTTCCCTCGTTCGCCTCCCCCCTCTTTGCGGCTTCTCTCACGCCGCAATGGGACCGCCCGGCCCCGCCCCCGTTCGTCAATCCGATCTCGCAAGCGGCCAGTCCTTCGAACGCCACGGCGGCGCTCGCACCCAAGGCCGCCACTGGGGACGCGGCTTCGGTCATGGCCATGAGCAGTAAAGATGGTCAAAGGAGGCTGAACAAGGTGAGGGAGGACGCAAAAAACCAAGGCAAGCCGCCGCTCAGCAAAGCCGAGGCGCGACGGCGGGCTAAAGAACTCGGGCGCAAGCAGCGCGGCGAAACGCCGCCGACGGACGACAAATCGGAGGGCGCTGGCGCCGAATTTTCATCACTTGTGGGTACGGTAGGACATGCCGCCTCGTCGGTCATTCACGCGGTAGGCCACGCAGCGGACGCGACGGGAAACTTCGTTTCGGGGCACGCGCAGCAGATCGGCGTTCCGGTCGGCGTCGCGGTCGTACTGGGCGGTGCGGCGGCCGTCACCGTTGATGTGGCCGGCGGCCTCGGTGCGTTGGCGGCGCTTTTCTAACTCTCGCATCGAGTCGATTCCACCGAGCCCCCTCGGAGGCGGAATAAAAATTGCGTGGCTCTCGCGCCACAACGAAACCGCCGAGGGCCTATATGCCGAGTACAACGCAGATTGCCGAAGGGCAGCCCTTTCCGCTGGGCGCGAGTTGGGATGGCGCGGGGGTCAACTTCGCGCTGTTCTCCGCCAATGCGACCAAGGTCGAATTGTGTCTATTCGATGACAGCGGCGACCGTGAGCTGCAACGGATCGAACTGCCGGAGTTTACCGACGAGGTTTGGCACGTCTACCTCCCAGGCCTGAAGCCGGGCGCCGTCTACGGTTATCGTGTGTACGGCCCTTACGAGCCCGAAGCGGGACATCGCTTCAATCCCAACAAGCTATTGCTCGACCCCTATGCAAAAGCTCATGTCGGTGCGCTGAAGTGGGACCCCGCCGTATTCGGCTATACGATCGGCGCCGAAGGCGACGACCTCACATTCGACGAGCGCGACAGCGCGCCCTTCGTCCCGAAGTGTGTCGTCGTCGATCAGCACTTCTCATGGACGCACCCGATGCGCGTGCGCGTACCGTGGGATCGGACGATCGTCTACGAACTTCATGTACGCGGTTATACGAAGCGACGCACCGACATGCCCGAGCGGCTCCGCGGCACATTCGAAGGTCTCGGGCAAAACGACGTCATTCAATACATCAAGCGGCTTGGTGTCACGACGGTCGAATTGATGCCGATCCAATCGTTCGTCAATGACAGTTATCTGCTCGACAAGGGCCTCACGAACTACTGGGGATACAACACGATCGGCTTTTTCGCGGCCGATCCACGCTTCTTTGCGCGCGGCGCAGGCGCGATCGACGAATTCAAGCAGATGATCGACCGCTATCACGACGCCGGGTTGGAAGTCATTCTCGATGTGGTCTACAACCATACGGCCGAAGGCAACGAGCGCGGCCCGACGCTATCGTTTCGCGGCATCGACAACGCCTCGTACTACCGGTTGCTCCCCGATCAACCGCGCTACTACATCAACGATACGGGCACAGGCAACACGCTCAACCTCTCGCATCCGCGCGTCCTGCAGATGGTGACGGACAGCCTGCGTTATTGGGTGGGCGAAATGAATGTCGACGGCTTCCGTTTCGATCTCGCGACGATTCTGGCCCGCGAACCGTATGGCTTCGACGAGGGCGGCGGATTTCTGCACAGTTGCCGGCAAGACCCCGTGCTCACGAGCGTCAAGCTGATCGCCGAACCATGGGATTGCGGCCCGGGCGGCTATCAAGTCGGCGGCTTCCCGCCCGGATGGGCCGAGTGGAACGATCGCTTTCGCGATGTCGTACGCGCCTTCTGGAAAGGCGACGACGCCGTCGCCGCCGAACTCGCTAGCCGTATCACCGGCTCGGGCGACAAATTCAATCGGCGCGGCAGACGCCCCTGGGCCAGCGTCAATTTCATCACGGCGCATGACGGGTTCACGCTGCACGATTTGGTCTCCTACAACGAGAAGCACAACGCGGCGAACGGCGAAGACAATAACGACGGCCATACCGATAACAAATCATGGAACTGCGGCGCCGAAGGGCCGACCGACGATGAAACGATCCTCACGTTGCGCGAGCGGCAAAAACGCAACCTGCTCGCGACGCTGCTGTTTTCGCAAGGCACACCGATGATCGTGGCCGGCGACGAATTCGGCCGCACACAGCAAGGCAACAACAATGCGTATTGTCAGGACAACGAAATAAGTTGGGTGGATTGGGCAGGTATAGACGACAACGGCCGCGCCTTGACCGAATTCGTCATCAAGCTGACGACGTTGCGTCACACGTTGCCTGTGTTGCGACGCAATCGGTTCCTGACCGGCCAATTCGACGAGCGTCAGCAGTTGTGTGAAGTACGCTGGATGAGCCCCGCCGGCGACGAATTGACGGACGATCAATGGAACGATCCCTCGATGCGCTGCTTCGGCGTGGTGCTCGACGGCCGCGCGCAAACCAGCGGCATCCGCCGGCCGGCTTCCGACGCCACCTTGCTGATCGTGCTGAATGCGCACCATGATGTCGTCGACTTCAAGCTGCCCGATATCCCTGGCAGCGATCAGTGGAGCTGTCTCATCGATACCAATGTGCCCGTGCGCGACGAGTTACCCGATTTCGAATCGGGGGACGTGTATCAGGTGACGGGCCGATCGCTGTTGCTGTTCGCGCTGCATGCCAAAGGGCAAACGCAACGGATTTTCATGAGCTTGGAAAAGAAGCTGACCGAAGATGCCGCAAAGTAAATAAACGAGTACCCGCGTAGAAGCGCACCAGTGACAATCAAGCGCGAGCGCCGCAACCCGATCGAGGGCTGCGACGCTCGGGCACACGAGCAAGATCTTGCCGTGCGTAACTTACCTTGGTACGTCAGTGATAAAGCAACGCGATCAGAATAATGATCGGAATCGGTACGCCAAGCAAATAAAGCAGGATCGAGCGCATAGGTCCTCCTTATCTATCAGACATCAGATATCACGTAGGCGTCCGCCGAAGATGGCCATGAAGCTTGCCGAAAACGCGCCCATCAACAGCGAGATGAATAACCAGAGCGAAGCGGAGACGGACGCGCGACGCGCGGTGTCCGCGGCGGATTTCGCGGCGCTTTCCATCGCGCTGACTTTTTGCTGTAGCTGCGTATAGTCCGCGTTTATGCGTGCCGAAGCAGCCTGCGGCGAAAGGCCCGTGTAGCGCGACACAATCCGCGCAACATATTCCGCATCGGTCGCTGAAAGCGGATCGCCGGTGGCGAGACTATTCAGAAAGATGCGTGTGACTTCCCGCTCGGGAGGCGTACCGGTAGCCGTCGGCGCGGTGGATGTCCCCGTCGCTTCCTCGTTGGCCGTGGCCGGCACGGCGGGCGTTGCCACCGGGCTCACGACCGCGCCGCTCGACGTATTTCCCCCCACGCCCACGGACACAGGCGCCGATACCGGTGTGGAGGCATTGGATGCCGACGTAGACGTAGCCGTCGGGGCAGACGCCGCCGCAGATTGGGAAGCGGATGATGCGGCATTAGCCGACGGGCTCGGCGCCTGCGTGGTGGCCGACGCGACGGCCGACGAAGCCATCGGTTGTCGAAATAGCGCATCGACGTAGTAACCGATGGGCCAGTGATTCACTGCGGCGCTCGCGTCGCCGCGATCCACCACGGGAGAGGACTGCGCTGCGTGCGCCGCCGCTCGCGCACCCGCCCGCTCCGCACTGGGAAGCATTGCGGCGACGATCCCTGCCGTGGCGAGGGTGGCCACCGCCCAGCTCAAGAAACCGTGCGCGGTATCGCGGAAATAGACTTCATCGGTTTCGACTAACGGCCACCGATGCCTGAGCCGGCCGGCGAGATAGCCGCCTAGGCCCGAGGTCAGAATCTGCGTGACGCACACCCAGATGACCGCCGCCACGCCAAAGGTCGTCGCACTGGCACTCGCGGAGCGCCACGGCGAGAGCGCCGCGAGCCCGAGGCCCGTGCCGAGCGTCAGCAGAATCAAGCCGAATGCGGCGGCCGCCACGGCGCCGGCGAAGACGGCGCCCCAAGAAACGACGCCCGCGTGAGGCCACCAATCGGTGCGGCTATCGGCGTATGCCGTATCGGTTAATGCGGATCGGACAGGTGCGTTGAGTTCGGCCATGACTTGTCTCCGGAGCCTAGCGAATCGCTGGCTCATAGCAGGTACGGAATGAACGCATGAGCACCACAGCATGGCCTGTGCCTGCGCCGGAGATGCCGGACAAATTTGAAAGTGGTACCGTTTCACCGCGGGCGGGCGGTCGGATCGTGTCGTTTCTCGAAGAATGAGAATCTGGACGTCGCACAGCGTGCGTGCGCGACACGATGACGACTACCCGCTTCCGGCGTACACCTTAGAGCAAGCATCGAATCCAAGGAGGAGACAATGAATTCCAGGAAAGCATGGGGTGCATTTTTACGTGGCGTGGCGATCACTGCCGCGTTTAGCTTCATCGGCGCGAGCGCTCACGCCGAAGATTTACTGACGACCGTTAAACAGCGCGGCACGCTGATCGTCGGGATGGAAGGCACGTATCCACCGTTCAATTCGCGCAATTCGGCCGGCGAACTGGAAGGCTTCGATGTCGACGTTGCAAAGGCCGTCGCTGGCAAGCTGGGCGTCAAGACTCAATTCATTACGACAGAGTGGAGCGGCATCATCGCGGGGTTGCAAGCCGGCAAGTTCGACGTGATCGTCAATCAAGTGACCATCACGCCGAAGCGCCAAGAGATGCTCGACTTCAGCAAGCCGTACACCTACTCGGCTGCTCAGTTGATTCAACGCAAGGATGACAAGCGGGATTTCAAATCGCTAGAGGAATTCAAAGGCGACAAGAAGCTGGGCGTGACGCTCGGGACGAACTATGACCAGATGGCGCGTGCTGTCCCGGGCATCAACGTGCAAACGTATCCCGGCGCGCCGGAAAAACTGCGCGACTTGGCGTCGGGACGAATCGACGCAACGATGGACGATCGCCTCATGCTGCCGTCGATCATGAAGACAGCGAACCTTCCGCTTCGTGCCGGTTCGGTTGTGCCCGGCGGCGAGCAACAAATGGGGATCCCGTTCCGCAAAGGCAATCCGCAATTCGAGAAAGCCATTAACGATGCGTTGACCTCGCTGGCGAACGACGGCACGCTCAAGCAAATCTCGATGCACTGGTTCGGCATGGATGTGACGAAGCCGGTTTCGCAGTAATGGCTCGTTGAAGCGCGCGCGATCGCCCGACAAGGGCGATCGCGTGTCGCGCGGCTATCGGCTCGTCGGCACGGAAGTACGCGATGACGGCGGCGAGCCGTTTTGCTGCTTTCCCCTCCTCTCTCCTTCTGCACGCCCTCTGAGAGCTTCATGCGTGGGCGCCTTTCTACCGGCTGCCGGCTTCCCGCTAAAGTCGATCGACAAAGCTGCCGTTAACCAACGGTTCGTCCTCTTTACATTGGGCGAGCGCGGTTTGGACGAATAGCAATCGATACGAATAATCAAGAAACGGAAGACCCATGCTCACAATAAAACGAACTGTCGTACTGGCCAGCACGATCGTTATGGCCTTCTCTCTTTCCGCATGCATGACCATGCACTCCTACGTGGACGGATCGCTCGGCGAGCCGCACTACGCCGATTTGAAAAAGCCCACCGCACCGCAACCGGTTCAACTGCTCGTTGAGTTCCGCACCAAAGGCGTCGTCAATGCGCGCGCGACGGCATATGCGAAGTCGCATGTCTATGAGCAGGTCGCGCAGTCCGGGCTGTTCAGCCAAGTCTCGTACGATCCGGTTCCCACCGGGCGCAAGCTGCTCGTCTCTATCAATAACGTGCCGCTCACCGATCACGTCGAAGCGAAAGGCTTTGGCACAGGGCTGACGCTCGGCCTGGTCGGCACGATGGTTGGCGACGGATACGAATGCACGGCCAGCTATGTCGAACCGGGCCACGACACTGTCACGAAGGTTGTGAAGCACGCCATCTATTCGACGATCGGCAATGCGTCGGGGCCTCCGGGCTTGCAGCCGATGCCGGTTCAAGAAGCGAGCGACATGGTCATTCGGCAAATGGTGGGTAAGAGTTTGGAAGAGCTCGATCAATCGACGGATATCGCGCAATGATGCCGCGACGATACTTCCGTCCGATCGTATCGCCTGCGATAGCACTCGGCATGGCGGCTGTGGTCGCGAGTCTCACCGGGTGTATCGCGGCGCAGATCTTGCCCTACGAGCCCAGTATCGCCAACGAGGCGAAGCTGGGAAGTTTGCCGCGGGAGGCTCGGCTTCAGGTGACGACCTTAGGGAGCGACCCATCGAACGTGACCACCGTCATTCGGGCGATACGCGTTACCGCGCCCGGCACTGGCTCGTGGTCGGCGTACCTTGGCCAGGCGCTGCACTCCGAGCTAGCCGCATCGGGCCACTATGACGCGAATGCTGCGCTCGTCCTCGATGCGTCGCTGAACGAACTCAAGATCACTGACGGCGCAGGCGCCGTTACCGGGCATTTTGTGATTCACGACGCGAAGGGCGTTCGATACGACAAAGTGCTGCATGTCGATGCGGCGTGGGACAGCGATTTCCTTGGCGTGATCGCCGCTTCTAACGGCATGAATCAGGCGACGGCTGTCTTTCAAGCGTTGTTGCAAAAGCTGTTCGATGATCCCGATTTCATCAAAGCGGTGCGGTCTGCTTGAAGCGAGCGACGGCGTGTTTGCGCCGTCGCCGTCATCTTATTGCACGACCATGTACAGCTGAGTGGGTACGGACCACGTGACGGCATTGTTCGTCACGGAGACATCGATGAAGCAGCTAAAGGTCCCGGCGGCGCTCGGCGTGCCGGACACCACCCCTGTGCTCGGATTGAGCGACAGGCCGGGCGCGAGCGAGCACGAGCCCGCGCGTTGCGCAAAGGTCGCCGTTGCGCTCGGGGAGAGTGCAACGGGGCTCGCCTGCGTCATGACGGGCGTGAGCGAGACGGCACTTCCGACAGTGGCGTTAATCGTTTGGAGCGGCAAGGAACCGTATGAATAGTCCACCGGCGTGCTTACCGTCAAAGAGAACGCTCCTTGGGTCGCGACACTGATACCCCCATTCGTCAGCGTCGCTTGCACGTTGTATTGCGACGCGGGTAGCGACGCTGTCAGCGGCCCAGTCGGGACACCCGAGATAACGCCGGTGGTTGCGTTCACGGACAAGCCGGCCGGTAGGCTCGGTTGAAAGACGGGATTGGTGATCGTCGCTGTCGGCAAGAAGGTTCCGACCGCGCCCGGCGAAAGCGAAACAGGCTGGCTGATGTACACGGTCAGTTGATCGCTCGAGCCATAGCCGATGTACGGCACATTCACGTTCGCCGTGTAGGTTGTAATCGTGGGCTGGAAGACGCCGAACTGCGTGGTGAGGGTGGCTTGGATGCTCGCCGAGAATATGCCGTTGCTTTGCGCGCTACCGCTGATGCGGCCAGTCGAGGGATCCAATGCGAGGCCGGTCGGCAATGTGCCGCTGACGACGCTATAACGCCAGCTCATGTTGACGTCCGAGCTGGATGTCCAATTCATGACCGTTGGGGTATCGTTGACCGTATCACCGACGTTTAGCGCTGTCGTAAACGTGCGCGGGGTGTACATGACCATGGGACCGGTGACGACCGCCGTCGCGCCGACATCGATCGTATTGCTTGCGCCGTCGGCGCCCACTTGTAGTTCGAAGTTGAAGCTACCGGCTTGCGCCGGGCGACCGGAAAGAACGCAGTCGCCGCCAACCGTCATACCGGGCGGGACGGTACCGCTAATCACGCTACATTGCGCCGCATGTCCCTCGAATCCGCCGAGCTGTGGCTGAACCGCTACCTGCTGAAAGACGGGGATGCCAGTAGATGGATAGGAAAGCGACACATGGAGAATATGTTCGCCACCGGATCCTCCGCCGCCTCCGCATGCGGTGAGGATGATACTGAAGGACACGACTACCCCGAACCTGCTGAACATACCGGCTCCACTGTCATTGGAATTGAAGGGCCAGGCCGGCGAAGCGTTGTTATCCCGAGAATAGCTACCGCTGACATGACGACGATTTGTTTCGACCTATTCGTTCGATGCTGTGGCGCTCGGACTGACATACGATAGAACAGGCGTATCGACAAATTATCGAAACGAATTCGAGCCGGTTTAGGGGTCGCCTGCCGATTCTTCGAAATTTTTTCTGCGAGGCGCTAAACTGGCCCACCCGCGTCCTGGTTGACATCGCGGGTACGCGCTCCCGGGCGCGTTACCTATTTCGTCTCCCTCGCCCATGTCGGTATCGCCTACAAAACCACTTGCTCAGTGCTCTCTGATTTCGACGCGCAACCGAGCAAGAGCTATCAGGTCCACTTCTCGTACAACAACCGCAAGTGCTCCGTTCAGGTCGGTAGGCGCGACGATATCCTTGGTCCAGCAGTTCCCGAACCGTCTGCCCGGACGAACAGCAACGCAAGTTGCAAGTTCGATAAATTCATGCGGGAATGAGGTCAATAGAACGCCGGCGCACTTTGAATGGTGCGTGCGGAGCCAACATACGGTCTGACCCGGGGGGATCTGGATATTGGTCAGCCCGAGATCGCGGATCGCCCGCCTAATCGCAGGCGTCAACGGCGTCGGCGGCGGGAACAAACGCGCGATCTCTTGCTCAGCGTCAGCCCGCTGACACACCATCACGTTCGCAAACCGCGCTGCCCGGTCCACGAGCGAGCCATCATCCCTCGGCAACCAAACAGATCACCGCCCCTCAACATCTTCAAACCCGAAAAGCCTACTTTGAATATTTCAATTGCTGCATTATCAAGGGCGGATCAGTATATTTATAATCAAATTTATACTTCCCAGCTTTGTCAATAAAAAACTCAAACCAAATCCATTCATCTTGCTGGTTTTTCGGTTTGCATTGCTTTAATTTCAGCAAAACATCCAACGCCTCGAGCGAAATATCCAGATCATGCTCAACGCCATTCGACCGGAACGACGCACTATAGACTTCCCTAGACTCCCCGTAGAGCACGGCATTCTCATAGTGAACGCGTATTTCATCCCAAGGCGACTTGATCGAGCTAGCGAGACGAGTCGCGAACTCATTTTGCAAATCGATCATTTCCATTGCGCTTATCCTCCAGCCTGATCGTAGAATACCGTCTTTGACCGAATGTCGGAGCTTTGAAAACACGGCCCCCAAAACGCGTCAGGCCAAGAGGTTGCGTCACCTTTAAGCGATCCTCCGAGTTTTTCATTTGCTTCCGCCCCAGGGTTGCTCTTGGAAATGTACCGCAGATCACCCGTCAATCACTCCACGTCGACCAACGCCGACAAAAAATCTTGAAAGCTTTTCGACAAAAAAACCACACTCCTTTCAGGGTCGTCGAAATATTCAGATTGATAGAAAACAATCGCTCCCTCCTCACCATTCCGCAGGCTATAGCAAAAATAATCACCACCCGCGTCATTCGCGAATGGAATTAATCCTTGCGGAAACAAGTCATTCCCAACAACAATGTCTTCGTACGCGTCCTCAAGTCGCTCCCCTCGCATACCGAATTTAATCGGCAAGAACTCCTCGATCGCAAATATTTCATCATTTTTTCTAAAAAAACGGGCGGTCGGTTGTCCACCATTATGCGTCAGATAGTGCTGCCTCAAATCATCAGGCAGCACAAATCCTAGAGCTTCCTCTATCGCATCAATGTCCGCGTCGCTTACTCGTGGCTTAGCGCCGACAAATGCAAATTTCCCCATCGCCACTTATATGGAATATTGTTGCATTGCACCCACTGGTTGATAGATCCCCGGTGCGGTCGTGCCATACTCGAAGACCCATCCAGCTTGCGTTATTGGTTAATTCCCATTAAATAAACAGCAAACGAATATCGCCCACATATCTTTCCACGTTCGCCTCTCAGATAAAATCTGGATTCGCCACAAGAGCATCGATAAGGTCTTCTCGGTCACCACAAACAGCCCCACCGCGTCACACATATACCGTGGTATTGTCAAGCTCATCGGTCATCGATGTTTTTCACCCAATTCGTTGTGTGGACCGCACGAAGCGCCCGTTCGCGTAAATGCTCGCGATCCGATTTTGCGAGACCGGCGTCGATCTTATGAACGCCATTACAACCCTGATGTCGTTACGGCGCTGGCCTCATCAGTCCGGAAATCAATGCTCGCGAAAAGGCTGTAGCTTGTCGCAAAACTCTCCAAAGGAATTCGCTATAGGAATGAGGTGATCCGCCGACGTTGAATTCTCGACTACCCCTTCGATGTCATGGTCCCAAAAGAAAAGCCGCCCCGCATTTTCGCCAGCGAGCGCCAACAAGACCAAATTCCCCCCAGAGTCACCGGCAATCGGCAGCATTTCAGGAGCTATTCGCCCTGCACCAGCATAGATGGTGTATTTATGAAGCAAACTGAACGTTGGCTTCTCTGTAATCGAGAAAAAATACCGCACGGCAGAGTCTGCGTAACTATCGCCCCGGCTCTTCCATTCAAATACAGGATTTTGAGGTTCGCCACCATTGAACTCCGAAAGAAACGCTCTATAGTCTAACGGTAGGGCAAACCCGATCTTCCCTTCAAAGGCTGCAATGGCCGCCTCATCGGTCGAGGGAACGAATTGTCTTTTGATCGTCAAGGTCATCGTTGAGAATCGTATTTCGCATTAAACGCTCGTTGCCAGATAGCAACACCACCCGTATGCGGCGTCATAGCATGTACATCTTCATGCACCAATTGCATGAGGCCAACATCTTGGTGGTGGTGCCACGTGTAGCCTATCGGTGTATCGTTGGCCGTGCTACCGTAGCCCGCAAGTTTGTTAGCATCCGCAAAATCGCTATTTCGACTACCAGTCATCTTGATCTGCACCGTATTAATTCCGTCGGGATACAGATAGGGCGCGTAGACCGGAAACCCTTCAGGATCATACACCACGGTATTCCCATTGAGGCTCGGATCGACAGATCGAAGAGTCACTGTTGTACTGCCGTCCGCGTTCCTCACGGACGAGCCGATGTTCGGATTGCTTGGTTGCGGCAAACGCGGCTGAACACCTGCACGAGTTGCATTGATTTCCGCATACACGCTCGCAGCCTCCGGCGATAGGTTGCTCGGAGTCGCTGCAGTGTTCCCGTTCGCACCAGTCCCGCCCATCCTGCTGGTAGACGCCGACCGAGAGGCCTGCGGCGCCATCGGCAACTCAAAGCCCGCTGAGCCAACGATGCCCCAGGCATTCCGAGCGAGTTCGGATGCCTTATAAGCCTGTTCGTTCGAGCCGCCACTCTCGTAGACGATCGTCGTCGAAATCGCCGAAAGCGGGTTGTCGGCAATGTTGTCCAACGTCTTTTCTAATGGCGTCGGCGGCGGGAACAGGCGTTTTATCTCCTCCTCAGCATCAGGCCGCTGATACGTCATCACGTTGGCAAACCGCACGGCGCGATCAACGAGCGATCCATCGTCCGCCACCGAATGCCACATCTGCGAAAACGCGTTGTACGTGCCCGCGGCCGCTTCCGCATTTTTTTCCTGTGTCAGCGCATCCCACATCGAGGACACCGATGAGAACTGGTTTAGCTCGATTGGTCCCTGAGTGGTTGACGTGTCATTTGGCGGCGAAGCGACAGCCGAAGAAGATGAAGTCGGCCCTGTCCCTGTGACCTCAACATTGAGAGGCGCGGACGGAGCTTCCAGCGGCGCACCGCTCTGCACCAGGAACCGGACAGCATCCAAATACTGACTCGGAGTAATGGCACCACTATCGAGCCCCGCACTACCTTGAGCAACGATACCTTGCGCGCTGCTAAAGAACAGGTCCGCGTACTTCCCTTGCGGCGCCGTCTGCCCCGGCATGTCCATCACATAGAAGACGTTTCCGTTCCCGTCCTTTGCTCCAAACACCTTCTGTCCATCAACGCCTTGCGGCAGCAGTGCGTCAGGAATCGGCGGAGCATCGCTATAGGGTTCCGTTGGCTCGGGAATGCTCCGTGGCTCCTCGTCAACGTACTCACCATTCTTTCGCACGAACGATGCAAGCTGTATGTCGTTGCTCGTGTCTATCGGCGGTTGCGGCTCGCTGAATGCAGCCACCAGTTGGTTGTACACAGCGTCCTCATACGAGCCCGGCGGCGACGCAGCGGTATCGGTACCTGACGTTGCAGGGTTTACATAACCTCCCGCCACGCCCATCGGCCCAAACATCACCGCATCGCCAGGCATTCCCACCTGGGTCGTATTCATCACCTGCTGCTGCGTCTGATTCAACTGCTGCGCTTGCTGCCCATTCCCCGCGAAGGCAGCTTGCAAATCATCACCGCGGATATTGCCGAACCCATCGGTGATCACCGACGCCGCGTTGATCTTGCCGCCCACCATCGCTTGCGTTACCGTGCTGCTCACCGCGCCCTGCACGAACTCGGTCAGCACCTTCGGCGCGTCGATGCCGTTCAGCGCCTGTCCCGCCAGCCCCGACACCTCCGAAGCCACCGGCGCCGCCACTGCGGATTCCGCCACTTGCGCCCAACTGAACGACTTCTGCTGATGTAGCGCGAGCCGGATGCCTTGCGTAGCGGCGTTGCGAACCGCCGCTGCCATCATCATGTCGGCTACTGACGAGAACCCGCCCCCGCCCGCACCGGTGCCGGTAATCATCGCCGTACCTGCCGCCTCCACGGTTTCGAGCAAATCGAAACCATGGTGGGTCCCAATCGCGTCACCGATCAACTGCGTGGCCGCATCCATCACAGCTCCCACTGCCGCCGCGTCCACTATGGCGCCGCCGAGGGAAAGCGCGTCCGCGCCTGCATCCACCGAGCCCATCAGTGCCGCGTCCGCTCCGGCAAGCTCCGGTTGGACGATCGACACCACCACCACGATCACCAACATGATGATCCCAAGAATCGCCCCGCACCCACCCCCATCGCTCTGCGCCGGCGGATCCGGCAGATTCGGCGTCGTGCTCCCCACCACCGAACCCGCGTCGTACGGCTTGAAATCGCTCGAGCTGTTGTGAACATCCGTCACGCGATTCGGAATGTTCAGCGTCTGCCCCACGCGCAAATCGTTGTTGCTCGACAAGCCATTCGCATCGGCGATCAAATACCAAAGCTTGCTATCGCCATACGCGCCCTGCGCGATGTTCTGCAGCGTATCGCCCGCATTGACCGTATATGCCCCAGGCGTGGGCGCCGGGAAGTTCGCGTTGATCGGCCGATACGTCGGGTCGAAGTTCGTCAAATCGACAAACGTCGGATTCGGCCCTGACGACACACCGTTCGGGTCCGTTCCCATCCCGGTTGTGCCCACCAGATTGCCATTCGCAATCAGCTCGCGCTCCACCGCGCTGCCCTGCGTCTTCTGCAAGATCTGGCCGTTCACGTCGTTCACGAAGCTGCGGTTGTTCGCCGCGTTCGTGGTGTCCGTCACCCCGATCAGGTTGCCGTTCACGTCGTATTGGTAGTTCGTCTGCCCAGGCTGCAACAACGTGCTCGTGCCCGATTGCGTCGCCACTTCATAGCCCGAGTAACGCACCAGCGTATTCGTGTACGTGTTCGTGTACGCCGTGCCCTGCACCGAGTTCACCTGGTACCGCAACACGTTGCCCACCGCGTCGTAGTTCGTGTACGACACGTTGTCCTGCTCTTGCCAGTTCGCGTTGTAGTTGCGCTGGAACAGCAGCCGGCCTGCCGCGTCGTACTCGTTGAACTGGACCTGATCGCTCAAACCCAAGGTATCGAAGAACGATTGCGATACACCGCTGCCCAGGCCGCTCAATACAACCCGGCCATCGGCGTCGTATTGGCGTTGGTCGATCACCACCCCGTTGTACGTAGTCCGCACCAACCGGTTCAGGCTGTCGTACGCGTAGTTCTGCACCACCGTGCCGATCGCCTTCTGCCCGTTGCTGGCCATCACCGCCCCGATCGACTCGTCGGAAATCCGATTGCCGTTCAGGTCGTACGTCATGCGGTGGCCTTGCGACTGCGTGATGTTGCCGTACGGGTCCACCGCATCGGCCACCGTCTCGCGGTTCATCGCGTCGTACGCAAAGTACTGGTCTTGCCCAACGCCGTCCGCATTCACGTTCTCGTACTGCGTATGAATGTGCGTGCGGTTGCCGTTCGCGTCGTAGTCGTACACGATGCTCACGTTGCCGTCTTCCACGCGGCGCAAGCGATTCAACGCGTCGTACGCCAGGTGGTTGTCCTGGTACACCACGCCGTTTTGCATCGTCACTTCGTGGATCCGGTTGCCCGCCGCGTCGTACGCGTACTGCGTGACCTGACCCAGCGCGTTGTCCGTGATCTGCGTCACGTGTCCCGCCACGTCGTAGCTGAACGATTGGTTCATGCCGCGCGTGTTCGACTGCTGCACCAACTGCCGTGCGTTGTCGTACGTATAGAAGTACTGCGCCCCGCCGATGTCGGTGTGGCTCTGTGCTTGGCCGAAGTAGTCGTACTTCCACGTCTGCGCGTTGTTGTCGGCGTCGACTTCGGCTACCTTGTGGCCCTCCGCATCGTACGCATCGCGCGTCACGTTCCCGTCCGGGTCCGTCGTCGAGATCACGTTGCCGCGCATGTCGTAGGCGTAGCGTGTCGTCTCGCCTTGGGCGTCCGTCGTCGAGATCTTGTTGCCGCGCTGGTCGTAGGCGATGCGTTCGGTCAGCGGGCCCGTGCTCTCGAGCATCGTTGCATTGCCTTGGCCGACGTATTGCCATACCTGCACCGACGAATTCTGCGTCGTAGCAATCAGCCGTCCGACGTTGTCGTATGCGTAGGTCGTCGTGTTGCCCAGCGCGTCGGTCGTCGAGGTCTTCTCGCCCAGCGCGTTGTACGTATTGCGCACGACGCCGCCGTCGGCATGGATCTCGGCCGTCACGTCGCCCAGCGCGTCGTACGTCTCGCCGTTGACGTTGCCGTTCGCATCGCGCGTGGCCACCTCGCGGCCATCGGCGTCGTAATACATCGATGAGGTGGCGCCGGCGCCGCTACCGTCCGACGTCGGCTGCGTCACCGAAATCAACTGGTTGTTCTGGTTGTACGCGTAGCGCGTGATCCACCCGGCCGCGCGCGGATCGCTCGTGCTCAACACGTTGCCCCAGCGGTCCACCGATTCGTTGATGACGGGCCGGTTGCCTTCCACCGCGGGCCCTGTCGCAGAACCCGAGATCAGTTGACCGGCATCGTTCGAGCCTACGCTCTCGAGCGATGCGACCGAACCTGTCGTATCGCCCGAGTAATACCCGGCCGGCGTGCCGGGGATCGTATAACCGGGCTGGTACGGCGGCGTGTTCGTCGAGACGGATGTCGCCAGCGTCACGGGCGGCACCCACACGTTCGTCGCGCGCGTTTCCTGGTGATACGTCGTGTACGGAATCGCTTCGACGTAGCCCACCGGCGACATTACGTAGCCCTGGCCTAGATTAGCCGAGCCGTCTTCGTTGTAGCTCGTCACCACCGGCGGGCCGTACTGCGGCGCGCCCGATTCGCTCACGCCGACGATGTAGTTCTGCGGCGGCGGCGGCGTGACCGTCACCGGCACCATCACCGTGACGCTCTGCGTCGTCCAGTAGCCGTTGACCCACACGCTTTGCGCTTGCTCGGTCGTATAAGGGACCGCTACGATCGCGCCGTTCTGATACGTGTATCCGGCGCCGAGGATCGCAGAGCCGTCTTCGTTGTACCCCACCACGACGGGTGCGCCATAGATGGGCGCACCGCTCTCGTCCGTACCGGTGATGTAGTTGCTCGGCGCCGGGGGCGTCGATGTCACCGGCACATACTGCGTTTCGTAATGCCCCTGGACGTAGACGCTTTGCGTTTGCTGTTGCGGCTCCATCACGGTGTAAGGAACGGCAACCACGCCAGGGCCGCCCGTATAACCCGGCCCAAAAATCGCCGTGTTGCCGCTGTAGCCGACGACGACAGGCGCACCGTAAATCGCGGCGCCATTCGCGTCATGGCCGACGATATAGTTCGACGGCGCAGGCGGATACACCGTCTGCGGTACGGTCACCGTCGTGTATTGCGTTTGGTAGTAGCCGGGGACCTGCCCCTCCACACTGATCACACCGGTTGCATGTGCGTCGGGCGAGCCTTGGCCCGGCGAGTAATACAGCACTTGGAAGGCGTAGTTGCCGGACGGCAAGCCGCTCAGATCCACGCTGTAGAACGTCGAAGCCGCGCCGGATTCGGTGTAGCCGCTCTCGTTCGTGCCGCCCACGACGCTCACGGGCAACGTGCTCCATGTCGAGGAACCGGCTGCCTGGTATTGGAATACGGCCGTCTGGCCGCCGGCATCGGCCCAGTGCAGGACGTTCGTGTTCGTGCCTGCCGGCGCGGGACCGTAGACTGGGTTGCCGTTCTCATCGGTGCCGGTAATGATTTGGCCGGTACCGGACGATGCGGTGCTGACCGAGAATTGCGCCGTGATCACGGGCAATCCGACCGGCGGCACGTACCGCGCCGCGACCGGCGCCGTAATGGTGATGGCCCCGGTCGAGTGTCCGTACGGCTGCCACTGGCCGTTACGAACATAGAGCACTTCGTATTCGTACTGCCCCGCCGGCAACCCCGTGGTGTTCACGCCCTGCAAGCCGTTGCCCACATCTTGCACAGGCAGCGATTGCCACGTGTTCGAGCCCGCCATCTTGTAGTTGAAGATGACGGTTGTGCCCGTACCTTGCGACTGCCACGACAGCGTTCCCGTCGGCGTATAGGGCCGATTGAAGCTCATCGGGATATCGACCGGCGCGATCTGCGGCGAGCCGATCGCCAACGTACCCGTCGCCGTCACGGAGGCCTGTCCGCCCGCACCTGCGGGCGTCGTCAGCACACGGAAATCGTACGAGCCGTAGCCGAGCACGCTCGCATCGAATCGATATTGATCGCCGAAGTTGACGAACTGGCTCGGGTCGACGGTCTGCCATTGTCCGCTGCCCGCGGCGGCGATTTGCAATGCAACGTTGGTCGAGGCGTCAGGCGGCGCGCCTACCGTGATGTACGAGCCGTTTTGATTGGCTGCTGATTGGTGCAGGACTTGATGCCATTGACCGTCGGCCGCCATCTTCCAGACAGTGAGGCCCGTAACCTGCGATAGGCCGCCCGTTTGGCTCGATGCCGAATCGGCCCAGTTGACGACCGCGCCGCCGTTTGCTTGCGCCGCCGTGAAGTTGAATACGCGCGAGCCGCCAACGGGCGCGATCGTCACCGTGGAACCTGACGTGCCGCCGTCCTCGCCGATCGGCGCGCCGTTTTCTCCGGTGGCGGTGGTGACGGCGCCGCTCTCGCCGTACGCATTGATCGCGTAGCTGGCCGCTTGCGTGACGTAGTCGACTTGAACCTTGATATCGCCATTGCCGAGGCCCGCGAGGCTTGGCCACGACAAGTCGATCTGATTGTTGCCGTTCCACGTGCCGGAGTTCCCGCTCGGCACAAAGGCCGCGGATTGGGCGATCGCCGCCGCAGAATCGAGATTGCCGACCTGCGCGCCCCCGTAGACCACCGTTTGCTGCGGCTGGATCACTTTCACCGCATGGCCGAGCGCGTCGTACACGGTATCGGTGCGGCGCACGTCGGTGAGCCCCGCAGCCTGTTGTTCCGATTGGATCGTGCGCAGATTCAGGTTGTCGGATGCGCTACCGGCGCTCGTGATCGTCGCCGTGCGATCGCCGGCGAGGTCGTACAGATAGACGGTATCGACGCCGTTGGTGCTGTTCGTCTTCCACAAATTGCCGGCGTTGTCGTACTGGTTGTACACCTGCGCGCCGCCGTCCATGCCGGTGCTGACCACTTCACCGAATGCATCGTACGTCGTGCGCTGCACATCGACGCCCGCCTGCTGCTGCGAAACCTGTGCGATCCCCGAGCCGTTCGCCTGCGCGGGGCTGCCCTCCCACAGTACTTGCCAGTTGCCCGATGGGTCTTGCTGCCACACGCGCACATAGCTGAGCGCAGAGATGCCGCCCACGGCTGCGTTCTGATCGTTCCAGCTCAGCGTGGCGCCCCCTTGCACCTGCCACGCCGCGTACGTCGCCGATCTGCTTTGCGCTTGAACGCCTACGCCCGTCGTGATGGTCTGCGTCGCGCCGCTCTCGTTGTATCCCCCTTCGTCGAACCCGGTGTCGCTGACGGGCACCGTCGACGTCTTCAGCGTCGAGATCGTGTTGTAGTAAACATCCACACGAACCGAGCCGCCCGTCGTGTTGACGAGCGACGACCAATTAACCGTTACGCTGTTCGTGCCGTTCTGCAGGTTCGACTCGCCGGCCGAGACGGTCTGCGACGACGAATACGAGGTCGTCACGCCGCTTTGCAGGACAGACGTCGACGCCGGATCGATGACGGCCACGCGATTGCCGTCGGCATCGTATTGATAGGCCTCGAACCACGTGCTCGTCACACCGTTGTTCGATACGTTTTGCCATTGCTTGGCCAGGTGATCGTCGGCGGTGTACGACGAGTAGACGGTGTTGCCGTCGGCATCCGTGGATGCGATCACGTCGCCGCGGTTGTTGTACTGGTTGTACGTGACGCGATCGTTGTTCGAGTTGGTCGCGGAATAACCGGCCAACGTGGCGTAGTTCGATCCTTGCGCTCGCTGCACTTGCGCCAGCACGTTGCCGTATGCATCGCGGTAGTACTGCGTCAGCGCGGCTTCCGAGCCCGCGCCTGTCGTATTGCCTTGCGCCACCGCCGTCACGCGGCCGAGCGCATCGTAATAGCTGATCGTCGAGATGCCAGTCGGCGTCATCGTGCTCGTCAGATTGCCGACGGCGTCGTACGTGTAACGCGTCGTCAAATTGCCAACTGTGCTCGTGCCGTTCGATGCGGTGCTATAGGTCGCATTGACTTGCGTTTGGCTCGTTTTGCGATTGTCGGCGTCGTAGGCGTAGACGGTCGTGCGGTCTTGCGCGGACGGTGTCGGCGTCGTATAGCTTGTCGCGTTCCAGTTCGGCGTGGCGTTCGCGTATTGCGTCTGTGCCACGAGATTGCCGGCCGCGTCGTAGGCGCTCGTTGTGAGGTAGCCGAGCGGATCGATGCTCGCGACGTTGCGGCCGTCTTTGTCGTAGTACTGCGTGGTGACGTTCCACGTGTTCGTCTGCGAATTGACGAGCACGCTCGTTTGCGTCACGTTGCCGAATGCGTCGTAACTGGTATGAGTCGTCTTGCCCACCGAGAAATACTGCTTGGTGGCGTCGGTCGTCGACGAATCGTAGACGAAGCTTTGCGGATCGACGACGCTGATCGCTCGGCCTAGGCGGTCGTAGTTCGTTTCGATCGCGCGATCGGTGCTGTGGTCGAATCCGGCGGCATTGACGACGGCCGAAATCTGCGACGTCGAGATCGAAAATGCGCTGCCGTTCGTGTCCGCCGCCAGCGCTTGGCCGAGCGTCGAGGGCAGATTCGTGCCTTGGCCGAAGCGCACGAGGCGCGTCACATCGCCGAACGCATCGCGGCTGTACCCTGTGACGTAGCCGTCGCCGTCGACGGAATACGTCACTTGGCCGCGTTGGTCGTAGCTCTTGAGCGTGACGTTGCCGGCCGTATCGACGTTGGCCACCGCATCGCCGAACGCGTTGTAATAGACGCTATCGCTGAGCGTTACGTTTGTGTATTCGACCCGCGAGGCATAGCCCCACTGGCCGTTTGCAGCCAGGTTGTCGTAAGCGGCCGCATAGACGTTCGTCGGCGGATAGATCGTGCGGATTTGATGGCCCGCGGCGTCATACACGTAACGCGTCGTGCGCTGTTCGGGCCGGCCCGCCGCTTCCGTCATCGACGCGACATGGCCGAACGCGTCGTAGGTGTAGCTCGTCACCACCGACGCCATCGTCGCGCCGTTCCAATCGAGCGAGATGTTCCCGGCGGCCGATTGCGTCACCGTCGTCAGCAGCACCTGCGGCGAGGTTTGGCTCGTCAAGTTGCCGGCCGCGTCGTAATCGTAGGTCCACGTGTTGCCGTTTTTGTTCGTATAGCTACGTTTGTTGCCGGCGCCGTCGTAGGTGTAGGTTTCGGTGTAGCCGAGCGCATCGCTGCTCGCTACCAGGTTGCCCTGCGCATCGTAGGTGAACGTCGACGTGCGATCGCTCGCCGGCTGCGCGACGATCGCCGCCGAGACTTGCGCCGCGCTCGGGTTGCCGGTGAGCGACACGGCCATCGCGTATTGCGTCTTGTACACGATGTTGCCGAGGCCGTCGTAGCGCATCTCGGTCACGTAACCGAGCGGATCGATCGTATAGCGCGCGCGACCATCGGCGTCGAAGACGTTGCGCGTGGTGCGGTCCGCCGCGGGATTCGCCTGCACCTGCGCGGTAATGGCCGCCAATGTGATCGTCGAGGCGGCGGCGTTTTCGAGCGAGCCTTGGAGCGGTGTGGCGTACTGCGTCTTTGCGATGACATGGCCCGTCGCGTCGTAGACGTTCTGCGTCACATCGCCGAGGGCATCGACCGTGAGCGTCAAGCGGTTCGCGCTGTCGTAGGCGAACGTCGTCACGCGGTCGTTCTGCGGATCGATCGGCAACGCGGCGGCCAGCGTGGCGGCCGTGTAAGGCGTGTTAGACGGTGCGACCAGGTCCGCGTAGGCAACCGTCTGCACGACGTTGCCATTCGCGTCGTAAACGCTATGCGTCACGGCGCCCGCCGGATCGACCGTCCATACCGTGCGGCCCAGCGCATCGTAGACGTTGTCGATCACGCGGTCGTCGGCGCTCGCGACGACGCTCGCCGGGCTCGCCGCCGCGCTGATGGTCTGCGCATAGGCGATCGTGCGGACCACGCGGCCGTCGGCATCGTAGACGTAGTGGGTGACCGCCCCGACGCCGTTCGCGCTGTAACTCAATCGTCCAGCCGTATCGTAAACGTTGCGCACGTGGCGATCGACCGCCGGATTGGCCACCGCCGCGACGGCCGCCGAAATCGCCGCTTGCGTGGGCGATGTTTGCGGAGAAATGCGCGCGGCGTAACCGATGGCCGACACGACGTTGCCTGCCGCGTCATAGTCGGTTTCGATGACGGCGCCCGTGCCGTCGAGCGTGTAAGTGGCGCGGTTCAGGGCGTCATAAACAGTCTGCGTCACGCGGTCATGCGCAACATCGATCACCGGGTTCGGCACAAAACCCGGCGCACCGATGTTCGATGTGTCGATGCGGTTCGCGTAGGAAACGGTGCGAACCACATTGCCCGCGCCGTCGTAAGTGCGGCTCGTCACCGCACCGGCGCCGTCGACGGTCCATGTCAGTTGACCGTCCGCGTTATAGACGTTGTATTGCGTCTGGTCGCGCAGCGCATTCGCGACGATGCGCGCGGCGATCGCAGCCGCCGTGGGCGTGAGGCCCGAAGTCGAGATTGGCGTCGCATACGATGTGGTGCTGCTCACGCGACCGTCGGCATCGTAATGCGTCGCCGTCACCGAGCCCGCTGCGTCGACCGCATAGATCTCGCGATTGTCCGCATCGTAGGCGAACAGCGAGGTGTTGCCCGCCGGATCGGTGCGCGAGAGGACGTTGCCGTTCGCGTCGTAGGTATAGCTCGTCGTCAGATGAGCGCCGCTCGGATCGAGCGTTTGCGCGATGCGGCGGCCGAGATCGTCGTATTGGTATTGCGTGACTAAACCGCCCGGGCTTGTCACTGTCACTTCACGGCCGCCTGCGTCGTACGCATACCGGGTCGTCAGGTTCAAGCCGGCGGGGTCGACCGTCTGCGAAACGGTGTGGCCATCGAGGTCGTAGGCCGTTTGCGTGACAACGCCCGACGGATCGGTCGTCGTCACTTGGCGGCCAAGTGCGTCGTATTGATAGAGCGTGGCGAGCTTGAGCCCGGTCGGATCGACCACGCGCGCGAGCACGCGGTTGGCCGCATCGTAGCTGTAGTTCGTAACGATGCCGTCGGCGTTCGTCGCCGAAATCAGATTGTTCGCGGCGTCGTAGCGGCTGCTCGTGTGAGACAACGGCGTCGTCACGCCGATCAAATTGCCGTTCGCATCGTAGCTGTAATGCGTGGCGTTGCCGTCGCCGTCGGTCACCGTATCGGTTTGCCCGAATTCGTTGAGCGTCGTGGTCAAACGCACGCCGTCGGGCGAAATCACGGTCGTCGTGCGGGTCGCGTCGTTGTAGGCGTAGGTCGTCGTCGCGCCGAGCGCATCCGTGCGGGAAAGCACGCGACCGAAGGCGTCGTACGCCACCGTCGAGGTGTGGCCGAGCGCATCGGTCGACGCGATTTGCTGGCCGTCGCGGTCGTATGCGTAGGTGGACGTGTTGCCGTTCGCGTCGACCGTCGCGACAACGCGCCCGAATGCGTCGTAGCGCGTCGCCGTGCGCGCCGCGATCCCGAGCGCATCGTCGGTTTCGCTCGTCAAGCGTCCGTCGGCATCGTAGGTGTAGTCGGTTTCGACCGAGTGCGTGGCGTCGAGCGGCTTCGTCACCGAAAGACGATCGCCGAAACTGTCGTATGTGTATTGCGTCGTGTTGCCGAGCGCATCGGTGGCCGATGCCTGCGTGCCGTCGGCGTTGTAGGTATAGCTCGTCACGACATCGAGCTGTGCGTGACGGATCGATGCGAGCCGGTTCGTGAAATCGCTCGTCTGCACGCCGCCCGTCAAGCCCACCGTGTCGATGCGCGTACCGTATTCGATCGTCGACGTGGCGCGGCCGAACGCGTCGTAGATGGTTTGCGTCACTTCGCCTAGCGCATCTACGGTTGCTGTCAAGCGGCTGTCGGCGTCGTAGAAGAACAACGTGCGATGTCCATCGGCGTCGGTCGAGCTCGTACGGCGGCCCGCGGCGTCGTAGGTGTAGGTCACGCCGTATTGCGCCCACACGGCGTCGATCTGCGCTTGCGTCGTGGCTTGCGCGAGCGCGGCGCTGCCGTTGCCCGCCAGTTCGCCGACAAGGCGGCCCAACGCGTCGTAGCGTTCGGTCAGCGTGCGCACGTCGGCCGTGCCCGCGGCAGAGACGGTCGTCACGAGCCGGCCCATCGCGTCGTAGACATACTGCGTGACGACGCCGGTCGGCGCTGTCTCAGTGGCGAGTTGGTTCAGCGGCGTGTACGCATACTGACTCACCTCGTCGCTCGCCGACGTCGCCGGTCGAACCGCCGATAGCGTTTCGCCGGCCGTGTAGGAAACCGCCGTCGCATAGCGAATGCGCCGCGCGACATTGCCCGCTGCATCGTAGACCGTTTCGGTCAAATAACCGTCGCCGTCGATTTGCCCGACGAGCTGTCCGCGATCGTTATAGATCGAATACGTCGTGACGTCGTGCTGCGGGTCGGGATTCGGCAGGTAATCGGCGAGCACTGGGTCGTTGGCGCCGGGCGTCAGCGCCAAGTTCCCGTACGTCGTCGTTTGAATCAAACGGCCGCCGGCATCGTAACGATAGGCCGTCAGCGTTCCGGCCGCATCGATCGTTCCGATCACGTTGCCGTCGGCATCGTAGAAGTGGCGGACCGTGCGATCGTTGGCGTTCGCGACCGGTACGCCCGTCGCGCCGACCGGCGTGGCGTAGGTCGTTTGCGAGAGAATGCGCGACGCGCCGTCGTAGACGGTATCGGTCGCAATGCCCGCCGGCGAAATCTCTCGTACGACACGCCCTTGCCCGTCGTACTCGAACGTCGTCGTTTCATCTTGCGCGCTTGCCGCCGGCAGCACCGACGACAGCAACGGGTTAATCGCGTTGCCCACGCCATCGACCAGCATCGCCGTTTGCACGGCCGTCGCATACGTCGTCTCGCTCGTGATGCGCCCGGCTGTGTCGCGCACGTATTGCGTCAACACACCGTCGGCGTCGATATCCGCGACCTTGTATCCGCGGTTGTCGTAGAGCGAGAAGGTACGCGCACCCGTCGGGTCTTGCGTCATCAATAGATGGCCGTCGGCGTCGTACTGATAGAGCGTCGCGCCCAACGATTGGCCCTGCGAGACATGCGAGACGCTGACAACGCGGCCGGCCGCGTCATGCACCGAAACCGTTTGGGTGCCGTCGGCCGTCGTGACCGTGACGCTGCGTTGCGCATCGTCGTATTGCGTGACGGTCGTATGGCCCAGCGCATCGGTTTGCGTCAATACCCGGCCGAGTCCGTCATAGGTGACGGCCGTTTGCGCGCCCGTCGGCAACACGGTGGAGATCAGCTCGCCGTTCGGGGCGTAGACGTAGTGCGTCGTCGCGGCGCTCGACGAATCGCCGCTGCCGTTCGAGAGCGTGGCGGCGTAGGTCGTCGAGCTCGCGAGCTGCCCGCGCGCGTCATACGTGAAATCGGTGCGCGTGCTATTCGACAAATCGCCGAGCGAGGCGACCCAAGCCGCCATCGTCGCCTGCGTTGGCGCTTGATTGGCGGCGTAGCCCGACGTGTTGAACGTCGAGCCCGTGTACTTGATCGTGCTTTGCAGCAGCCCGTTCGATGCGTAGACGTACTCCACGACATCGCCATCGGGGCTCACTTGGAAGACGAGATTACCGTTGGCGTCGAAAACATTGCGCGTGGTCAACGCGCCCGTCGGTGCGATCGATCCGTCCAGACTTCCGGGGTTGGCGTAGACCGTGCTCGTCAAGACTTTGCCGTTGGCGGCCACCGTATAGGCCGCTTGCGACTGCAGCATCGTCGAACCCGGCGACGATGCGCCGAGCGGCGCTTGCCACTGGCTCACGCCCGTCAACGGGCCGTCGATCCCAGCATAGGTGTATTGCGTGACCGTGCCGGCGTTCCAGGCTTGAATGACGCGCCCGCTCGAATCGTAGCTAAACCGCGAGACGGGCGTGGAGGTGGTCGTGCTGCCGACGGTGTTGTCCGTCAGCACGTTCGTCAAGTTGCCGAAGGTGTCGTACTGATACGTCGTGACGTTGCCCGCGCCGTCGGTCACGATCGTCTGTAAATGCCCCGGGTCGTAGGAGAACGTCGTCGTGGCGCCGTTGCCGTCGGTCACGCTCGCTACTTCGTAGTTCGCGCCAATTTGGACGTAGCTGAACGAGAGCGTGGCGCCGTCCGATTGCGTGACCGAGGCCACGCGATTGCTGGAGCCGTCGTAGGTGTACGTCGTCGTGTACACGCTGGACGAGCCCGACGTCGGGTCAAGATCGACCGACGCCGACGTGAGGCGGTTTTGTGCGTCGTAGGTATACGTCACCACCCGCGTGGTCGTGCTCGTCTGTCCATTGCTGACGACGCTGCGCAGGCCGACGACATTGTTATTCGAATCGTAGTCGTAATAGACGGTCTCGCCGTTTGCGTCGGTCACCGATGCCAGCAGGCCATTGCCGCCATAACCGTAGCTCGTGGCGTTGCCGTTCGCGTCGATGGTTTCGAGCAAGTGATAGCCGCCCGACCCCGCATAGATCTCTTTCTCGCCGGTCGATCCGTTCGTCAACAGGTAGGAGCCGTCGGCCTGGCGAACCAGCGTATCGGCGACGCCGCCGGCCAGATCGGCCGCCTCGTATGACGCACCGCCTACATTGTGGAACGTGCGCTGCGATCCGTCCGCCATATACAGCAGGATGATCGCGGGATTGGCCTGCCCGTCGGCAACGGGGCTCAGGCTTTGGCTGCCCGCGCCGATCCGCCAACTGACCGCGCCTTGGCTGTTATAGGTGCGCAGCGTCGCAATCCCGCCGCCTAGGCCCGCGAGCGTGTTGTCGAGGTCTTGCAGAACGAGGTTGCCGTCGGCCACGTTCACGAAGGCGCCCGCATTCGCGCTTCCCTGTGACGCCGTGCCGTACACGCCTTGCTGGCCGAGCTTCGCCAGCGAAGAGTTGTTGACCCCGAGATTGCTACCGCTGACGATCGCGACCATATTTTTTTGGACCTTGTTCGTAGGACGCCCCGGCCCCTCGGAATGCCTAACGGCGGAACCGGGCGTTATCGAACAAGTTATCGAGGCGAGTTCGGCCCGGTTTAGGGGTTTCCCGTGGGCCGAACAAAAAATTTTTTTCGCATGGCCACTAAACCGCTGGCGCATGCCCCCGATAACCTGGACAAGCGCGCTGCATCGGTGCGAACGCCGATCTCGATAGCCGTAACCGCGCGGGGGCGGTCCGCCCGGAAAGGCGCGCCGCCATGACCGATCTTCGAAGGAGTAGCGATGAAACAAGAAGCGACGCCGCAACAAGGCACGAACAAGGACCCGAAGCGCTTCACGTGGTCGGCCACGTTCAAGCAGCGCCAGGAGCAAGGCAAGCAGGTTCCCGCCGGCAGCAGCGGCGGCGGCAAGTAGTCGGGTGCGCGCGGCGCCGAGTCCCGCTGTGGCACTGGCGGCGCCCCGCGTAATCGGTTCTTCGTCGGATGACTGAGTACTTGATGCTGTCGCCACACGCTCGCGTGTCGGGCGACAGCTTGCATTTGTCCGGCGCGCGCGGCGAACGGCGCGTCGACGCGCCACGTGCGCTGTTGCACGACATCGCCGCTACCGCCGACGGCCGTACGCCGGTAGCCGAGTGGCTCGATGCGTTGAGCGTGCGCTGGGCGCGGGCCGATCTCGAGCCGCTGGTCGCCCATCTCGTCGAGCAGGCGTTTCTCGTGCCGGTGAAGGCGCTGCCGGCAGCGCTATGGCAGTACGTATCGAACCCACGCCGGCTTGGCGCGCAGCCTGAGGACGCACACGTGGCGCGGCTTGTCCAGCAAGCCGCGGTACGCACCATCCAGCACGACACGGCGCCAACGTCGATCCGGCTGATGCCCGATACGACGTGGCTGACATCGGCCCTGAGCACGCGCCGCAGCAACCGCCGCTTCAGCGCCGGTCGGATCGAGGCTGAGCGCATCGCCGCTCTGCTATGGGCCGGCTATGGCGCCTGTGCTCCTGCTTTGGACGATGCGGCCGCGACACGTCTTGTACGCACGGTCCCCTCCGCCGGCGCGCTGTATCCGCTCGACTTGTATTTTTTGAACATGCGAGCTGTCGATGGCCTTGCCGCCGGCGCCTATCGCGCCACGTTCGGCGCGGATGGTTCCGTGCAGTTCGAGCCGACGGCCGGCGATGTCGATAGCATTGCGCGCGCATTCGGCGATCCCTCGTTGATCGAAGACGCTCAGGGCATCGTCGTGATAGCGGGCGATTTCGCGTTGAGCGCTGAAAAGTACGGCCCGCGCGCGCTTTCCTATGTCGCGCTTGAAGCCGGACACGTGGCGCAAAACGTTTTGCTGCAAGCCCAAGCGTTCGAGCTCGCCGCCGTGGAAGTGGGCGGATTCATCGAAGACGCGCTGGCTCGCGCCGCCGGAATCGAATCGAACCGCATGCCGTTGACGACGATCGTCTTCGGGACGCGCGAGTCGGGCGGCGATGAAACGCGCAACAGCAATGTGCAAGGCCGACGCACACGTGTACCGGACGCCATCAGGGAACGCGTTCCCGCCAACGGCTGCACCTTCGAATGGCTCGACTTCGATACCGACGCGTATCGCTTACCGTTCGCCATCGGGCAAGCGCACATCGGCGCGGCGGGCGATTGGTCGTGGGGACGCGACCGGCACGCCACGCGCGCCTGGTTGAAGGCGATCATGGAAGCGCACGAACGCCGCGCATGCGAACGGCTACCTAGCGGCAAAGCGCCCAATGATTCACGCATCGACGAATGGCCCGACGCGCTCGTACCCGATTCCTTGACGCGCTACGCGGCGCATCAATTAAGTCAGGACTCCTTTCCATTCTGCGCCTTCACACCGAGCCAGCGCTATGAATGGGCAGAAGGCGCGGACGTTCGGACAGGCAAGCCCGTCGCGGTGACCGTCGATCATGTCTACTATCCCGCCGCACTGCGAGGCGGACGCAAGCGGCTAGCCGCGGCCACGAGCTCCGGCGTGGCCGCGCATTCCAATCGCGGCGAAGCGCTGGCGCGCGCCGTGCTCGAAACCATCGAGCGCGACGCGTTCATGCGCGCCTGGCTCGAACGGCGGCCGTTGCCTGCCGTCGATGACGCCTCGCTGCCCGGCGATATTCGGGCGCGTATCGCGGCCCTCAACGATGCAGGCGTGCGCGTATGGGTGCGCGCACTCGATGTCGCCCCGGCTGTCGGTGTCTTCGTCGCCGCGCAATGCATTGACCAGCATTTCACGCGTGTGGCGAGCGCGGCAAGTTGCGATGCGCACGATG
>Ga0157369_10000226_pt1 | contig 77681 bp, 64 predicted proteins | sample C25metaG_FD_113461 | JGI IMG/M metagenome (GOLD analysis project Ga0157369, IMG submission 113461) | Corn rhizosphere microbial communities from Kellogg Biological Station, Michigan, USA - C2-5 metaG | ecosystem: Host-associated > Plants > Roots > Rhizosphere > Soil | place: USA: Michigan... | reverse complement strand
TGCGGAAGGCGGGACTTGAACCCGCATGCCTTTCGGCGCCACCCCCTCAAGATGGTGTGTCTGCCAATTCCACCACTTCCGCGGAGTTACCAGGCTTGGGCCGGATTGCGGCCAAAAGAGGTAGTCTCAGTTTACCTTAAGCTGCGCGGGTTAGAAACCCTGATCCCATCGGGCCCCGGAAACCAGCGGCAACGCCCTGCGCTTTGCCATCTCCTCTGCAATCACTTGCTTGTCGCGATCTGAAAGCACGCTCTCGGCCGCCGGGAATAAGATGTTGTCCTCGACCGCGATGTGACGCAGATACATCCTCGAGAGCTTGGAAACTGCGTCACGGAATCGCGCAATCTGGGCTTCCGAAAGCCGGCCTTTCGAAAGGTACTCCTGGCCTAGTCGCTCGATGCCTAAATGCAGGGGTTCCGACCAGCGGTGATCGGCTTCGAGTTCTTCGAGCTTCGCAAAAGCCGAGGCAAGCTGGGGCGACTGAAGCGTGCGCAACCGGGGAAACAGGGATTGCTCTTCGTCGGCGGTGTGCTTCGGCGCTGCTTCCCGAAAGTAGGCAAGAGCCTTGGCCAAAGACTGCCTAGTCTCCTCCCCCGGAGGAGAATCCATGGTTTTTGCAACTCCTTCGAGGACCTGCATGAACATTTCAATGCGACGGTGGCAATCGGAAAGCAGGCCTGTGGGATCGCTGAAACCGTGCGCTTTGCTCCCAATTTGAACTGGCATATTTGCAGTTTATCCCCTTTGAGAGTGGAAGATCCTGTTCAGCATCATGCAGCTAGAGGGTGCTTCCTCTAGGGATTCATAAGGTGGGGGGGCGCGAGCGCAACTTTCGTTATCTGGCTGGGTTTACAAGAATCGCGAAGCATTGAGAGGGAGAAGAACCGTGACCCGCAATCTCATCGCTGTTCTTGTTCTTGCCATTTGCGTGATGCTGTCGGTGAAAGCCCTTGCACAGCGTCCTGTCGCTGACCGGGACTACGAAGACGACCGCGGCAGCCTCATGAACGCGGGAGGCAATTGGACGGTTGATCAATCTGAAGATCGGATGACCGCCGAAAAACGAAGCCGTTTTGAGCTGCAATCGAACGATACCGAGGGGGGAGACGCGCGGGCCAAAGTCATTCTCTACTGCGCTGACGGCAAGCTGAAGCTCGCCGACTTCAATCCCAACCTAAGGCTCTCGCGCCCCAACTGGGCCGGCTTCTGGGGACAGCCTCAGATGCATGTGCGCGTCCGCGCCGATAACTCGCACGACGAGCACAACTGGAACTGGATCAACGGCCACTTCCTTGCCATGGACAAAGGAACGGCGCGTGAACTGATCGGCGCGGAGCTGTTTCGAATCGAGTTCAATACCCCGGATGGCCGGCGGGTCGCCGAATTCTCTCCAAGTGGGCTGGACTTGAGACTGGTGCGGGATGCCTGCGGAATGACCGCCAAGAAGCAGTAATCCTTCCCTCCGAGTACGCCTCTCCAGCTTTTCGCCCTGCGAGACGCCTTCTGCCTTCTCAGGCCCAGCCTCATGTTGGCAACGAACTTGGTCGCAGCAGAATCTCACCCACGGCTCGCTTTACACAATATTGTTCGCACGCCGCAGCCATCTGCGTCATGATCTATTTGAGGTGCCAGCATGACTACTCTCAATTCCCTTCCCGGCATTTCGAACGCCCCTCTGACTCACGAAGAACTCGCAAAAATTCATGCCTATTGGCGCGCAGCGAACTACCTCTCTGTAGGACAAATCTACCTTTATAAGAACCCGCTTCTGCGCGAACCGCTGAAGATCGAACACATCAAGCCCCGGTTGCTAGGGCACTGGGGCACGACTCCCGGCCTCAACTTCATTTATGTACATCTGAACCGGGTGATCAACAGAGATGAGCTCAACGTCGTCTACATTTGCGGCCCGGGGCACGGTGGCCCCGGAATGGTGGCCAATGCATACCTCGAAGGCACTTACACCGAGCTCTACCCGAACATTCAGCAGAACGAGGAGGGGATGCAGCGCCTGTTCAAGCAGTTTTCATTCCCCGGCGGCATTCCAAGCCACGTCGCGCCGGAGACTCCGGGTTCCATCCACGAGGGAGGAGAGCTGGGTTACGCGCTCAGCCATGGGTGTGGCGCGGCATTCGATAATCCCGATCTTCTAGTGGCGTGCGTTGTCGGCGATGGAGAGGCCGAAACGGGCCCGCTGGCGACCAGTTGGCACATCAACAAATTTCTCAATCCCGCCCATGACGGCGTTGTCTTACCGATCCTGCACCTCAACGGTTACAAAATCGCGAATCCCACGATCATGGGCCGCATGACCGACGACGAACTCACCCGCTTCTTTACCGGATGCGGTTGGAAGCCCTACTTTGTCGAAGGCGACGATCCCGAATCGATGCATCAACTCATGGCGGCGACGCTCGACCACATCCTCTCCGATATTCATTCGATTCAATGGAACGCGCGGAATCACGACAAGAGCCACGGTATGCCGGATTGGCCAATGATGGTTCTGCGCTCCCCCAAAGGCTGGACCGGACCGAAGACCGTCGATGGGGTGCAGGTGGAAGGCACTTGGCGCGCGCATCAAGTGCCGGTCTCTGAACTCCGGAAGAAACCGGAGCACCTGACCGTGCTGGAAGACTGGATGCGGAGCTATAAACCGCAAGAACTGTTCGATCCGAGCGGCCGACTCCTCCCCGAACTCGCCGAACTCGCTCCCCAAGGGAAACGTCGGATGAGCGCAAACCCCCATGCCAATGGAGGGCTGCTGCTCCGCGAGCTGGTCATGCCCGACTTCCGGGACTATGAAGTCAAAGTCACCAAGCCCGGAAACGCGGAAGCCGAAAGCACTCGCGTACTGGGAGGATTTCTGCGCGACGTAATGAAACTTAACCTCGAAGCGAAAAACTTCCGCATCTTCGGCCCAGACGAGACTGCATCGAACCGCCTTGAAGCCGTCTACCAGGTTACAGACAAGGAGTGGATGGAACCCATCCTTCCCATTGACGAACATCTTGCGCGCGACGGCCGCGTGCTTGAGATGCTCAGTGAACACATGTGCCAAGGATGGCTGGAAGGCTACCTGCTCACCGGGCGTCACGGCTTCTTCTCTTGTTATGAAGCTTTCATTCATATCGTCGATTCGATGTTCAATCAGCATGCGAAATGGCTGAAGGTGACCCGCGATATCGAGTGGCGGCGTCCCATCGCTTCGCTCAACTACCTGCTCACGTCGCACGTTTGGCGGCAAGACCATAACGGGTTCACCCATCAGGACCCGGGATTCATCGATCACGTGGTGAACAAGAAGGCGGATGTGGTACGCGTCTATCTACCCCCGGACGCGAATTGCCTGTTGTCTGTTGCCGATCACTGTTTGCGGAGTCGCAACTACGTCAACGTGATCGTGGCTGGAAAGCAGCCGGAGCTCCAGTGGCTGGACATGCCGGCTGCCATCGAGCATTGTACAAACGGCATCGGGATCTGGGATTGGGCAAGCACCGATAACAGTTCCGAGCCCGATGTGGTCATGGCGTGCGCCGGAGATGTGCCGACCCTGGAAACCATGGCGGCGGTCGATCTTCTTCGCCAGCACCTCCCGGACCTGAAGATTCGCGTCGTGAACGTGGTCGATCTGATGACGATTCAACCCTCAAGCGAACATCCGCACGGCCTCTCCGACAATGACTTCGATTCTGTTTTCACCGTGAATAAGCCGATCATCTTCGCTTACCACGGGTACCCCTGGCTGATTCACCGGCTCACCTATCGCAGGCGAAACCATGACAATCTGCACGTGCGCGGCTACAAAGAAGAAGGCACCACGACGACACCGTTCGATATGACGGTGATGAATGAACTCGACCGGTTCCATCTGGCGGGCGACGTGGTGGACCGTGTGCCCAAACTGAAGAATGTAGGCGGGCATTTCAAGCAGTTGCTGCGCAACAAGCTGGTGGAGCATAAGCAGTACATCCACGAGTACGGCATCGACATGCCGGAGATTCTGAATTGGAGATGGCGGTACTAGGCCGTCTTTCGCTTCCTTTCCCTTGTGGTGAATGATTGGAACGGAATCCGAGGGAGGCCAAGAACCAAGCAGTTCACTCCATCGTTCCCGAATGAAAATCCTGGTTCTCAATTCCGGCTCCAGCAGTCAGAAGAGCGCGCTGTTTGAACTCGCGCCCCATGGCCCGCTCGACCCGATCCCTGCGCTCTGGGAAGGCAAAATCGAATGGGACGGCAAAAAACAGACCTCCACCATCAAAAGCTCCACAGGAAAGAAGATTCGCACCGAAGCTGAAATCGGTTCGGGCAGCCGGGTGGAGGGAGTCGAGAAACTACTCGAAAATCTTTCGACCGGTCCAACCGCGCTTCTCCTCCATGTCTCCGAGGTTCAGGCGATCGGCCACCGCATCGTGCATGGCGGCCCGGAACTGAGCGAACCCACCCGCATCACGCCTGAGGTACGCCAGGCGATCGCCGAGGTTGCTTCCATTGCTCCCCTGCACAACCAAGCCGGGCTCGAAGGAATCGACCTCGCGAGCAAGCTGTTTCCCGGCATCCCGCAGATCGCCGTATTCGACACCGGATTCCACCGCACCCTACCGGAGGCAGCGAAAATCTATGCCGGCCCCTATGTCTGGTACGAGCAAGGCATTCGACGCTACGGCTTCCACGGCATCAATCACGAGTATTGCGCGCATCGCGCCGCTCAGATGCTCGGGTCTGATCTCGCCTCGCTGAAGATTATTACCTGTCATTTGGGAAACGGCTGCTCCTTAGCGGCGATCGCAGGAGGCAAGAGCATCGATACCACCATGGGCTTTACCCCTCTCGAAGGTCTGGTCATGGGCACCCGCGGGGGCTCAATCGACCCCGGGATACTGATTCATGTGCTGCGCTCCGGAACAAAGGTAGCGGATTTGGACGACATCCTGAACCGCCAGTCCGGCCTGCTGGGCATATCAGGAATCTCCCCCGACATGCGCGACATCGTGAGAGCTATGGCCGATGGAAACGCGCGAGCAAAGCTCGCCTTCGAAATCTTCACCCATCGGCTTTGTGCCTGTATCGCAGCCATGGCAGCCTCGCTCGGAGGACTCGATGTCCTGGTATTCACCGGGGGAATCGGCGAGAACTCTGCCGAGGTCCGAGAAGCCACCTCCGAGCGTCTGCGCTTCCTCGGAATCGGTGTCGATGCGGCCAAGAACTCGACTGCAAAACCCGATTGCGAAATATCGGCCCAGGAAACCCTCGCCCGAGTTCTGGTCATTCGAGCCGAGGAAGACTGGGCTATCGCACAACAATGCGCGCGCATGCTCGGGAACCAGTCAGCCCCGGATTAGAGACTTCCCCGCGAGATCGCTAAGCCCAGAGCCGGCGGCCTCTCGCCTCCTCGATGGACTGCCTGGCCAGCCGCAAGCAAAACAATTGTGCTCAATCCAGAGCCGCGCTATCATGCCGCATCCCTCAGCTCACGCGTACACAGGAGAAATACGATGGACTCTTCGCAGACCATTACTTTCGTCTTTTACGGAATTCTAGGCATATTCCTGTTGGGCACGATCCTCAGCGGCTTCTTCCAGGTTCGGACCGCCGAAGCCGTCGTGGTCCAGCGGCTTGGCAAGTTCCTTCGCGTCGGCACCGCCGGCATCAACTTCAAATTTCCCTGGATCGATCAGATCGCCGGACGTATTGACCTCCGCGTGCAACAACTGGCGCTCGACGTAGAGACCAAGACGAAGGACAACGTATTCGTAAAGATCCCGGTCTCGGTCCAATACCATGTCATCCCGGACAAGGTCTATGAGGCGTTCTACAAACTGGCCAACCCGAAACAGCAGATCTCGTCCTATGTGTTCAACGTTATTCTCGGCCATGTTCCCAAGATGAACCTTGACGACGCGTTTTTGCAGCAGTCCGATATCGCCGTTGGCATCAAGCAGGGTCTCGACGGCGTGATGCAGACCTACGGATACGCCATCGATCAGGCGCTCGTCACCGACATTCAGCCCGACGAGAAGGTAAAAGCCGCAATGAATGAGATCAACGCCGCACAGCGCGAACAGGTAGCCGCCAGCGCTCGGGGTGAAACCGAAAAGATTTTGAAAGTAAAGCAAGCTGAGGCCGAAGCAGAAAGCAAGGCGCTGCAGGGACAGGGCATTGCCAATCAGCGCAAGGCGATTGTGGAAGGGCTAAAACAATCGGTAGAAGCTTTCGCCGCCGCCGTCGAGGGCACCACCGCGCGCGACGTCATGATGCTCGTCCTGGTCACGCAATACCTCGACACCATCAAAGAAATCGGGAGCAGTGACAAGACCAACACTCTTTTCATGTCGCACTCGCCGGCGGCAATGGGAGAGCTCTACCAGCAGATGCAGGATGCGGTCATGATCGGGCACAAAGCCGCGAGCGCTGCCGGCTAGGAGCACCGGAGAGTTCACCCGGGGGCGCCTTAGCCCGCCTTCGAAGGTGAATCATGTCAGCTTCGCCGCTTCGGGTGTCCGATTTTCATCGCGCTTGTCGCGTGAAGACCCGCCTGGTCCTCTACCTCCAGGGAGGCGACGGGATACCGGTGCGTCGTTCTGGACCTATCAGGCCGCTTTTTTCGATGGAACTTTCGCGCCTTTCTTGCGTGCCTCGGAAAGACCGATTGCGATCGCCTGCTTCCGGCTCTTGACCTTGCCGCCTTTGCCGCGTTTCCCCGAGCGCAGCGTTCCGCTCTTCTTCCGGCGCATTGCGCTCCCTACACTCTTGCTTGCGGCTTTGCCATACTTGCGACCGGTTTTCTTGCGTGCTGGCATGTTTCCCTCCTAGCCCTTAGAGACCGCACGATCGCCGCGGGTTGCGCGCGGTGTGCGGGAAAGCATGCAGCTGGTAATCTGAATTCAAGACATGAACAAGATCATCCTCATTAATATTTCGGGCGACGACCGGCCCGGGCTCACCAGTTCCCTGGCAACCATCCTTGCTGGATACAACGTCCGCATTCTCGACATCGGCCAAGCTGTGGTTCACGAAGCGCTCGCGCTCGGCATTCTGATCGAGGTGCCGGACGGGCACGACTTCACTCCGTTAAAGAAGGACCTGCTGGTCCGCGCGCACGACCTTGATCTGAAAATCAAGTTCAACCCGATCAGTGCTGAGGCTTTCGACCACTGGGTTCGAGCCCAGGGGAAATTTCGGTTTATCGTGACGGCCCTTGGGCGGGAGATCACGGCAGAACAGTTTGCCAGCATCACCGACGCAGTTTCTCGCAACAACTTCAACATCGATGTCATTGAACGGCTTTCCGGACGCCTCTCCCTAACTGGGCGAGTTGGGAACGCCAACGCCTGCGTCGAACTCGAGATCAGCGGAATCGTCGATTCCTCTCCTCCGCTGCGTGCCGAGCTGCTGCAGTTGACGCAACGGTTCAACATCGACATCGCGATTCAGCGCGAAAGCATCTTCCGGCGCAACCGGCGGCTTTTCGTTTTCGATATGGACTCGACTCTCATCGAAGCCGAAGTGATCGACGAACTGGCCAAACTGCACGGGGTCGGCGACGAAGTGTCTTCGATCACCGCTTCGGCAATGCGCGGGGAGTTGGATTTTAAGCAGAGTTTCCGAAAGCGAGTGGCCCTTCTTGCGGGCTTCGCCGAGTCGCGATTGGACGAAGTGCTGCGGACGATTCCCTTGGCGGGGGGCGCAGAACGCCTGATCCACACTCTCAAATCGCTGGGATACAAAACCGCAGTCCTCTCCGGCGGGTTCACGTTCTTCGGGAAATACCTTCAGCAACGGCTGGGAATCGACTACGTTTTCGCGAACGAACTGGAAACCGCGAATGGAGAGGTCACCGGCCGAGTGGTTGGAGAGATCGTGGATGGAAATAAGAAAGCCGAACTGCTCGCAATGCTCGCCGAGAGAGAAAATATCTCCGTCGATCAGGTGGTGGCCGTGGGCGACGGAGCCAATGACTTGCCGATGCTCAACCTGGCCGGAATGGGGATCGCATTCCACGCCAAACCGCTGGTGCGCCAAAGCGCCAGCCATTCGTTATCGCATTTGGGGCTTGATGCTCTCTTGTATCTGATCGGAGTCCGCGACCGCGACCTGGATGCATCGAGGCTTCGATCGACTTCGACCGACGCATAGCCCTCTGGAAGCCCGGCCTTCTCGAAACCGCGGTCCCGGCGGTAAGCGAACGCGACGGGGATCCCCGTCGAGGCAGCACTTTTGGCCGCCCCAATGGCCGGCCTGAATCCGAGCGCCTCGGTTCTTCATCTACCCACCATGCCTCAATTCGTGACATCGCAAGCTTTCGAGAGCACGCCGCCGGCGGCTGCCTTACCTCCGTCCGACACCGTCCTGCTTGATGCTTACTCGCGTGCCGTTGTGTCCGCCGCGGAACGGGCGAGTCCGTCGGTCGCGAAAATCGAAGTCACACAAATCTCTCCCGCCCGAAACGGAGAATCTCGCGAACGCCACGGCGGAGGTTCGGGATTCGTATTCACTCCCGATGGCCTGGTCCTAACCAACAGCCATGTCGTTCACAACGCATCCAAGATTCAGCTGTCGCTGCCTGACGGACGCCGCTTCCCCGCTCAACTGATCGGCGAAGATCCTGCGACCGATCTTGCAGTGGTGCGCATCGACGCGCCCAATCTTACTGCTGTCGAGCTCGCCGACTCGCAAAGCTTACGGGTCGGCCAATTGGCGATTGCTATCGGAAATCCTTATGGGTTCCAGTACACCGTGACTGCCGGCGTCGTCAGCGCCCTCGGACGGTCTCTGCGCTCATATTCCGGCCGGATGCTCGACGATGTGATCCAAACCGACGCTGCGCTCAACCCCGGCAACTCCGGCGGACCACTGGTTTCCTCCGATGGCCGGGTCATCGGCGTGAATACCGCAACCATCATGGGCGCTCAAGGTCTGTGCTTTGCTATCGGAATCAATACCGCCAAGTTCGTCGCCAGCCGCCTGCTCCAACAGGGACGGATTCAACGCGCCTATATCGGGGTGGAGGCGCAGACAGTTCCTCTGCACCGTCGCATCGTGCGCTTTTACGATCTCGAAAAAGAAACCGGAGTGATGATCGTTGGCGTCACGCCGGGCAGCCCGGCCGAACACGCCGGGCTTCGTGACGGGGACGTGATTCTCGCTTTTTCCGGCCAGACGGTCGGCGGAGTGGACGACTTGCATCGTCTTCTCACCGACACCCAGGTCGGGATGAAGAATACGGTCAGGGTCCTGCGCCGAACCGAGCAGCTGGAGCTTGCCATCGTGCCGAAAGAGTCCAGCGAATGATTCGCTGAACCACTAAAGGCAAAAGAGAAAGCGGAAGGAACCCGGATGGTTTGTCTTTCCTGGGGAGCCTTTTGAGTTAGACGTTCCATTCTGACACTCCATGCCGGTTCGTTCATTGCAACTCCCCGCACCCTATGTTAGTTTCTGAAACGAAAGGGATTTCTTTGCAGGCAACGGTTCCTGCCGGACTGGATGCGAAAGAAGCCGAGGTGTACCGTCGGCTCGATCCGGAACGGCTCCCGAAACACATCGCCATCATCATGGACGGCAATGGCCGCTGGGCGCGCCGGCGCCACCTGCCTCGCGTGGCGGGCCATCGCGCCGGGGTCACCTCCGTTCGCTACACGGTGGAGTGTGCCTCGCGAATCGGCATCCCTTCGCTCACGCTGTACGCTTTTTCCGAGGAGAACTGGAAACGCCGTCCCAGGGCGGAAGTCGATTTCCTGATGAAGCTTCTGGCACGGTACCTGAAGCAGGAAGTCCCGACGCTGCACGAGAACAACGTGCGCCTGGAGTATATCGGACGGCTGCACGAACTGCCGCCGTTCGTGCAAGAGAAGATGGAATGGGCGCGTAAGGAAACTTCCCGCAACACCGGTATGTTGCTGACTCTGGCTCTCAACTACAGCGCGCGTTCCGAGATTGTGGATGCATTTCAGTCGATGGTAAAAGCCGCAGCCAATAACGGCGGAATCGATCATCTGCGGGTGAGCGAGGAAATGGTCTCGCAACATCTCTACACACGACACCTGCCTGATCCGGATCTGGTAATTCGAACCAGCGGGGAAATGCGTCTGAGCAATTTTCTGCTTTGGCAGCTCGCCTACGCCGAGATTTACGTCACCCCGACTCTTTGGCCGGAATTTCGCGGCGTGCACCTGCTTGAAGGCATCGCCGATTACCAGAAACGCGACCGCCGGTACGGCGGCCTGAACGAATCCCCCACTCCAGAGCGATCAGTTCTGGCGCGAGCCTCGCGCGCCCTGCGGGGCTGATTTGGAACTGGTCCAACGAGTACTCACGGCAGCGGTTCTCATCCCCGTTGTTCTTGCCATCGTACTGCGCGCACCGGTCCCAGTTTTGGCCGCCGTTGCAGGCCTAGTCGCACTGCTCGCGATTCACGAACTGCTAAACCTTTCCGAGGGCTACGGGATTCGCCCGCTACGCGCGCCCACTTATATCTACTGCGCTCTGTTTTTCCTGATCCTCGCTGTGCACCCCGGCAATACCGATCTGCTCTCGACCGGCAGCTTCATCTATTTCGGAATCTGTGCCGCCGTCTTTGCGCCCTTTCTGTTTCTTTCGCTTGCCATGCGCGGAAACGAGCTGCGCTCCGGATTTCCCTCAGCCTTGGTGGCAGCGTTTGCCTTCGTCTACATCGCGCTCCCGATGGCATCTCTGGTCCAGTTGCGCGAGCAGTGGCGCGGTGCTTTTCTGCTTCTCTATTTGCTGTTGCTGGTTTGGGCGGGAGACATCTTTGCCTACTTCATCGGCAAGCCCCTGGGCCGTCATCGCATGTCGCCACGCATCAGCCCGAAAAAGAGCTGGGAAGGAGCAGTCGCGTCGGTGGTCGCAAGCGTCGGAGTCGGCATCCTGATGTTTCGATACGCACAGCCGATCAGCACCTCGCTTATGCAGGCACACTTGATCAAGCAGAGTGGCGGGATTTTTACCCCCAAAATCCTCGAACCCGTCATCCTGCTATCGATCCTTCTGAACATTGCCGCGCAACTGGGAGACCTGGTTGAGTCCCTCATCAAGCGCGGGGCGGGCGTGAAAGACTCCGGCGCTATCCTCCCTGGCCATGGAGGCATGTTCGATCGCATCGATGCCCTCCTGTTCGCCGCCCCTGTGCTTTGGGCCTGGGCGGCATGGCATACGATGATCTAAGGCCTTGACTTTGAGGGGCCCGGTCTCTCCCACGGGGAATCAACTGGGCCGAAAAAGTTAAGAGCGAAAAAAGGTTAAGAGCGGAAAGAAGTTAAGAGCGGCTGCCCTGTTGCTAGAGGCACTCGCCCCCCCATTCAACTACTTCCCATCAGGCAAGATATGGTCGGGCTCCGGAAAGGTTAGAGAACGATATTTCGCGCGTTCTCCGCTGTCACCCTCTGTTTCGTGCGGTAAGCGAGGTTCGCCATGTGCCCGGCAACGGCTGATCGATAACCTGTCTCGACGGGAGCGTTCGGAGTCTTTCGGCTGCGGATCGAATCGATCCAATTGGCCATGTGGTTCTCGTCGGGTGTCTCTGAGGTCAAGGCTCGTCCGTTCTTGCTGTTGGTCCGCTCCGGCCAATAATGGGTAGCTTCGTCGGAGCGGCCGCTGACCATGTCCGTTGCCCCGGCCACATGCTCGATGGTTCCATCGCTTCCAAGAAACCGTTCCCCCAAGCCATAGCGCCGGTTGCTGAAGGTGGATTGCCATGTGACCACCAGGTCGCCGGGAAAATCGAGGGTCACGGCAATGGTGTCGGGCACCTCGCGCCCATCTTTTTCCGAGAATACGCCGCCCGACATGTAGGCGGCGGTGGGCAGCGGGAGTTCGAGCGCGGACATGATCCATGCGATCTGGTGCACCATGTTTTCGGTTATGTTTCCGCCGGAGAACTCCCAAAACAAACGCCAGTTCACGTATTTGTAGGCGTCGAACGGGCGCTCCCGCCGACCGTTGAGGAATGCATCCCAGTTCACGTTCGCGGCGTTGCAGTCAGCTGGAACCGGCCGGACCCACTGACCCTCTCCATGCGGAGTATTGCGGCTCATCCATGACTCGACGTGGGTGATTTTTCCTGTCAGGCCTTGGCGAATCCACTTGCGAGCATCGGCAAGCCCACCTGAGCTTTCATGTTGCAGCCCGATCTGGATTACGCGGTCCGATTTCTTTGCTGCGGCTAAACACCCATCGGCCTCGGCGATCGACCATGTCATCGTCTTCTCGCAGTAGAGGTCTTTGCCGGCGGCGATGGTGTCGAGGAAATGTTTTGCGTGCAGATGCAGAGGACTGGCCACGATGATGCCGTCAAGGTCGGTTTCAAGCAAGCGGCGATGGTCATCGAAGGTGCGGAGGCCGGGAACCAGTTTCTGTGCTTCCCCTCGTGCCCGTGAATAGATATCCGCGATTGCGACCAGCTGAGCGTTGGGCACCTCGAGTACTTGCTTCAGGAGATCTTGCCCACGGCCACCCACGCCGATCATGCCAATGCGGACGCGGTCGTTCGCGCCGAGGACACGCGCCGGGTTCGCTGCAAAGAGCGCACCGCCGGCTACTAGGCTGGTGTTCCTGATGAACTCACGTCGTGTATGATTCGACATTTTTCCCTCAGTTTGTCTTCTTCACCCGGTTGGTTTGTGGGCCAACTCTCCCACCCTGCGGCAACCCAACCCCGAGGGCGAACCCTCGATGGCTAAATCGCTCCTATTGTCTGCAACTCACTTTCCATCCCCAACCAGCTTTGCCGGGTAGAAGCTTCCGGAGTCCCGCCGCCACGCCAGTGCGTCTCCAGGCTCACGGCATACTTATAGCCAGCTTTCTTCAATGCCCGGAACTGCCCGGCCCAGTCAATGATTCCTTTGCCCATGGCTGCCCATTCGTACTTCTCGGCATTCTTCACAACGTCTTTGCAGTGGCAGTGTCCGATGCGATTCTTCGGCAACAAGTCATAGCCATTGGGATATGGAATCTCGCCGAGAGTCGCCGCATTCCCGGGATCCCAGTTCAACATGAAGGAGGGAGTCTGAACCGCTGAGAGAACCTCGGCTGCCTCTCTACCCGTCCCGGTATTGCATGACATTTCGTTTTCCAGGACCAAGATCAGCCCTTGCTTCCCAAGCTTCTCCGCGGCCTTGCGCAGGGTCTCGTTGATCTCCGCCCGGTGGGGTTTCGGGTCATCCAGCCTCCAGAAATCGAAGCAGCGCACACGGTCGGTGGAAAACTTCTTGGCCATTTCGACACATTTTTCGATCACTGCATTCTGCTGGGCCGAGTCGTAGTGCGCATGGAACTCGTCGTGCTTGGGGCTGAACTTCGATTTCGGCGCATCCGGCCAGTCCACTTTGAACAGCGGGCTCGCGATGTCGGTAACCCGCAAATCATATTTCTTGAGCAACCGTAACGATTCGGCGAGCTGGTTGGCGTCAAGGTCGAGGATGTTTTTGTTCCACATTCCTCGCAGCTCGATCCACTTCATGCCGAATCCGGATGCAACCTGGCATGCCCGCTCGAAGTCCTGGCTGATTTCGTCATTGATCACTGCGACGCGAAACCGGGAGCTAGCCACGCTGCCTGCCAAAGCTTTGGGCAATGCGCATCCGGCCGCCGCCAATCCCACACTGGATAAGAATTGCCTTCGAGAAAAACAAGAGGTCATAGACGCTGAAAATTGCGAACGCCATATTATCACCGTGGAGAAAAAGAAGCTTCAGGAACCGGCCGCCAACCGCCCCAAACCTCCCCCTCAGAGGGCGCGTTCCCGATTCGCAGTTCTAGAATCCTGCGGAAGCAAAGGATGAACATCCCCTCGGTTTCTTCGAATTTCGAAAGCGCTCGATCGCATCCTCCCAGACGGAGTGAAGCGAATTTCCACGCGCGGATTATACCGATGCCTCCCCCCTCGCCCTTCTAGTAACATACCTATATTCATGAAGCGCATTGCGATTTTGGGATCGACCGGTTCTATCGGCCGCAGCACCCTCAGTGTGGTGGAATCATTCCCTGACCGGTTTCAAGTTTCGACCCTCGCCGCCGGACGCAATCTTGATCTTGCCTTCGAGCAGGCGAAGCGCTGGCGTCCGAGCGTGATTTCTGTCGCGGCCGAGTCTCATGCCAACAATCTTCGAGTGCGCTTAAACGAGGCCGGGATTACCGATACTGAAATCGTCCACGGGGCGGGGGGCACGGTGCGGGTGGCAACCCATCCGGATGCGGATTTTGTGGTCAGTGCCATTGTCGGCGTGGCTGGACTCGAAGCCACCTACGAAGCCGTGAAAGCCGGGAAGACGGTCGGCTTGGCCAATAAGGAGTGCCTGGTTGCCGCCGGAGACCTCATTACCGCGGAGGCCAGGCGTCAGGGGAAGCCGCTCCTGCCAATCGACAGCGAGCACAACGCGGTCCACCAGTGCCTGCGGGGAGGCCGCATGCACGAGGTGAGACGCATTTGGCTGACGGCCTCGGGCGGCCCTTTCCTCAATACTCCCAAGGCCAAGTTCGCCGATATCACGGTCGAGCAGGCTCTGAACCATCCCACCTGGAAGATGGGCAACCGCATCACGATTGACTCCGCCACCCTGATGAACAAAGGTTTCGAGGTCATCGAAGCTTGTCGCTTGTTCAACTTAGCTCCCGACCAGGTCTCGGTCATTGTCCACCCGCAATCAACCGTTCATTCGCTCGTCGAATTCGTGGACGGTAGCATCCTGGCCCAGCTGTCGGTTACCGACATGCGCCTGCCGATCCTCTACGCGCTTACCTACCCCGACCGCATCCCCTCGGATTTGAACTTTAGTCTCAGTGACTTAAGGCACCTCGATTTCTGCCCGCCTGACATGGAAAAATTCCCTTGCTTGCGCCTGGCCTATGAGGCAGTTGCTGCCGGGGGCGGCAAAACCGTCGCCTTGAACGCAGCCGACGAGGTGGCAGTTTCAGCGTTCCTCGATGGCAACATCCGCTTTATGGACATTCCCGTACTCATCGAGGAAGTGATTGCTGAAACGTCGGAGGCCAAAATGGAATCTATAAGAGAAGTGCTACGTGTGGACCAGCAAGCCCGCGCTAGCGCTCGCGAAAGGGTGGCTCGCCTGGGCAGGATGCCCGTGGCGGTGCGTCAAAACTAGTATCTAATGTTGAATTCAGTCCTTATTGCCCTCATCTCCGTTGCAGTAATCCTTGGCTTCATGATCCTCATCCATGAGTTCGGCCACTATGCCGTGGCCAAGCTGTTGGGTGTGCGGGTGGAGCAGTTTGCTATTGGCTTTGGCAAGCGCCTTGTCGGCTTCCGCAAAGGCGAAACCGACTACCGGATCAATGCCATCCCGCTCGGGGGCTACGTGAAGATGAGCGGGGAGAACCCGATGGACCGTCACACCGACGACCCTCGCGAGTTCCTGAATCATTCCCGCTGGCACCGTTTTCTCATCGCCATTGCCGGCCCGGCGATGAACATCCTGCTCGCAATTGTGCTCCTGACCGGGGTTTACATGGTGCACTACGAGCACCCGGAATATCTGGATCAACCTGCGATCGTGGGCTATGTCGATCCCAGTTCTCCTGCAGGAAAGGCCGGGATTCAGCCTGGCGACCGCCTGACGCGAATTGATGGCGTCCGCAATCCCACTTGGGAACAGGTTGAGATGAAGCAGTTGGTGAGTTCGAATCAGCCCCTTCCCTTTGAGGCCGAGAGGAATGGGCAAGCCGTGCAGGGATCGGTTGTTCCGGTTTCTGACAGCGCCGACGAGCCACCTTCCGCTGGCTGGTTACCGAAGGTTCCAGTGGTCATAGGCGACGTGGAAGCTGGAATGCCCGCGGCCAAGGCTGGCCTCGCAGAAGGCGATAGGATCGTCTCGATCGATGGGCAGCCCGTCACTTCCATCCAGTCCATGATCGAAAGCATGCAGCGCACGAAAGACAAGCCGCTCGAAGTGGTGGTGGACCGGAGCGGGAAGCAGATCACATCCAAGATCACTCCGGTGCTCGCGGACACGCCGGGTACCCAGAAACACTATCGTTTTGGATTCAAGAATTCCTACCAGATTTCCGTGACCAGACTCTCTCTTCCCGAGGCTCTCGATCGATCGATCGCTACCAATCGCAAGCTCTCCACGCTGATTCTGGAGTTGGTGGGCCGTCTGGTTCAGCGCAAAGCCTCGCTGAAAGCGGTTTCCGGTCCGATCGGAATCGCTCAGCAGGCTGGAATGGCAGCGCAGCAAGGCTGGATGCCGTTCCTGGAACTCACCGCAGCCGTGAGCTTGAACCTGGGCATCTTCAACCTTCTCCCGATCCCGATCATGGACGGCGGCGTCATACTGCTGCTGTTTATCGAGACCCTGATGAGACGCGATATCAGCCTGCCGATCAAGGAGCGGATTTACCAGGCCGCGTTTGTTTTCCTGGTGCTATTCGCCGCGGTCGTCATCTATAACGACATCGTGAAGACGCTCGGTACCCGACTCCCCTAGGAACCATTCGCGCCCTAGCTCTTTTTTAAGGTCGGCTAAAAACGGCGTATGCTTCGTGCATGCGCCTCGCCGTTGTCCTTCTCCTCACCACAACCGCTGTTGCCCAGTGGCAAAAGCTACCGAGCCCCACCACCGAGTCCCTACGGGGCATCAGCATTTTCGATCGCGACAATATTTGGGCGAGCGGTACGGGCGGCACCTATCTGATGACGAGAGATGGCGGCAAGACTTGGAACCTGGGGAATGTCCCGGGCGCAGAAGCCCTCGATTTTCGCGGGGTAAAGGTTTTCAGGAAGGACGTCTTCCTGCTGGCCTCGGGAACCGGCGACAAATCCCGCATTTATCACCTGCGGATGGGGAAGCAGTGGGCACTCCAGTTCACGAATCAGGAGCCGAAGGGCTTTTGGGACTGCATGGTGTTTGCCGATGAGCGCCACGCGGTTGTCATCGGTGACCCGGTGAACGGAAAGTTCCAAATCCTGCGCACGCGAGACGGCGGTGAAACCTGGCAGTACGTCGATCCCAACCACATTCCACCCGCTCTTGAGGGAGAAGGTGCCTTTGCCGCCAGCAATTCCTGTATCACGTCAAACGGCAGTGAAAACATCTGGTTTGCCACCGGCGGGGCCGCCGCGCGCGTATTTCATTCTGCCGACGCCGGCGAAAGCTGGACCGTGAGCGACACGCCGGTGATTCACGGAGGAGCCTCTCAGGGAATCTTTTCCATTGCCTTCCGCGACTCCCTTCACGGCGTGGTTTCAGGCGGTGACTACCAGCATCCAGAACAAACAGGCGCTCACCTCGCAATTACCGACGACGGCGGCAAAACCTGGAAACTCGCAGACGCCATACCCCAGAAGTTTCTTTCCTCCGTGGCTTACGTCGGGGGAACAAATCCCGGAATTGTGGCAGTCGGTCCGGCGACTACGGGATTCTCGCTCGATCAACTACACAGTTGGAGCTTCAGGTTGCCAGACGGATTCAACGCTGTCGACTCAAAACAGGGCGTGACCTATGTTGTCGGTGCAAATGGAAAGCTGGGCAGGATTCTGGACGTAGGCATGGACCATCGCTGAGTCAAGGACAAGACCTGCCCTCCTCCCCCCGAGCACTCGGGCCTATTGGCTGCTCGAGGCGCAAGCGACCACAGGGCTCACGGGCTCGCGCTGTGGCTGAGTGCTGACTTCTATCCTCCTGCTCCGCAGGCTGGGTATCGGCGCAACTCTGTCTGCTAAACTATGGATTCCCATGGCTGCCATTCAGCGGCGCAAAACCGTCACCTGTTTGATCGGCAACGTGCGCGTGGGCTCCGATGCACCAGTTGTGGTGCAGTCCATGACCAACACCGACACCGCCGATGTGTCCTCAACCGTTGAGCAGGTTGCTTCGCTTGCTCGGGCTGGCTCGGAACTGGTCCGCGTCACGGTGAACAATGAAGATGCGGCCGCCGCCGTTCCGCAAATCGTTGAGGAACTGGACAGGCGCGGCGTTCGCGTGCCCATCATCGGCGACTTCCATTACAACGGCCACATTCTTTTGAAAAAGTATCCAGCCTGCGCCAGGGCCCTGGCGAAGTACCGCATCAACCCTGGAAACGTGAGCGTGGGCCGCAAGGACGATTCGAACTTCCGCACCATGGTTGAGGTTGCAGTCGAGAACCAGAAGCCGGTGCGCATCGGCGTGAACTGGGGCTCACTCGACCAATCCCTGCTTACCCGGATGATGGACGAGAACTCTCGTTCCGACGAGCCGAAAGATGCTCGCGACGTAACCATGGAAGCCATGGTCGTAAGTGCACTCAACTCGGCGAAACTGGCGGAGCAGTACGGCCTTCGGGCAGACCAAATTATCCTGAGCGCCAAGGTCAGCGGCGTGCAGGACCTCCTCGATGTCTATCGTTCTCTCGCCAGCCGGTGTAACTACGCCCTACATCTTGGACTTACCGAAGCCGGGATGGGAGCAAAAGGCATCGTTGCATCCAGCGCAGGTCTTTCCATCCTCTTACAGGAAGGGATCGGCGATACCATTCGCGTTTCTCTCACACCCGCGCCCGGTGGAGACCGCGCGGAGGAAGTTCGCGTGGCCCAGCAGATCCTGCAGTCGCTTGGCATTCGCAGCTTCACCCCACAGGTCACGGCTTGCCCGGGTTGCGGACGCACGACCAGCACCTTCTTTCAGGAAATGGCCGAACAGATTCAGACCTACCTGCGCGAGCAGATGCCGGTCTGGAAACAGAGCTTCGCAGGGGTGGAAGAGATGAAGGTCGCGGTGATGGGATGCGTTGTGAACGGCCCCGGAGAGTCCAAACACGCCAACCTCGGCATCTCTCTGCCCGGCACCTTCGAGGAGCCCAAAGCTCCGGTTTATGTCGATGGCCGCTTGCTGACGACTCTCCGCGGCGACAAGATCGTCGAAGAGTTCATGAAGATCCTCGACGAATACGTCGATTCCCACTACGCGGCCAAGTCCGACGCCCCGGTTGTCGCCTGATACCGAATGCAGCCCCGCAGCCTCATGCAACTACGGATTGCGCACGTAAATCACCGACTTCACCCAGCTCGATTGGGTCTGGTCGTAGGTCTGCACAGCCACGCGATGCGTTCCGGGGCCGGGCAATGTCACCGTGGCGCCTCGCGGTAGAGAGCTCGCGCCCGCGTAGTCCGACTGCTTTACCCCATTGAGGTAGATCTGCATATGGCTGGCGGCATCGGGTCCCTGGACTACGGCCGAGATGGAAAAGGTCCGTGGAACATGGCTGCCGTCAAGCGGCGCAGTGATATGGGTGATTTCCTGGTCCGGCCCTCCGAATGAAGGCGGAAAGTTCAGCGTGTACTGATCGTAAGCATCGGTTTTGTACACCGGCATTCCGGCAGGGAAATTGGCCGCCCGTTTGGCAATGGACGGCGAATAGGTAAGCACCGTCACCGTCTTCCGCGATGGGCTCACCGTCAGAATCCTCAAATAGCCGTAGCCGAAGTAGCCGCCATTTCCCTGCCCCTGAAAGTCGGACAGGATCTGAATCGGCCGGTTTGGATTCGAGCACAAGGTCGTCCAAGACTGGACGCGGCAGTCGACGTAGCCCACGCCGTTATAGTCGGGGACCGTCGGATAGTTTCCCGGATTGGGATTTCGAACATGCCCGCTGAGCGCCATGAACACATTGGGGTGCTGGCTGAGGAGGTTGTACCAAAGCCCAATTCCATCCGTGCCTCCACCGACGGGATTGTAGGAATGGAGAGAGTCGGCAAGGCATCCGTAAGTTTTGGACGAAAAGCCCGAGCACAGCGGGTACGCGGTCCCCGGCGGAACCGTGGCCCCGAAAGTCGGCCCCGATCCATCGCTCGACAAATAGGCGTGCGTGGCTACGATCACCGGCCCGTTGAACTGCGCGATCAGCGCGTTGGCGGCGTTCACCACCCAGCTCTGCGGAAAAAGCTCCAGCGAAAGAATCATGAATTTGGCCGACCCGATTTTCATCGTCTTGTAGAAGTTTGGCGTGCGGTTGCCATACTGGTCTAAGAAGTAAGCACTGGGACTGATCCCAAGATTGCCGAAGTGGTGAAAATAGTTGCTCGCGCTCCGCGGCTGTGGCCGATCCGCTTCGCAGTCATAATCGTGATTTCCGATGGTCGGCTGGTAGTAAATTCCGTGCGCGTTGAGAACGTTGATGGCCGACCGAGCCTGCTGCCATTGGGTTTGCCAACCCGAGGGCGGCACGGTTCGACACGTGCCTGTGACGTTGCCGGCACTATCGACCGGGTATCCCCCTCCATCGACAATATCGCCAACTCCAACCACGGCTTTTACGTTGAATGCATTCTGGTGGGCTACGACCCAGTTCACTTGATCTTGGAACACGTAGCCGTAGTTGCCGTGGTAATACTGCGTGTCGGGAAGAACCACAATCGAAAAATCAGGGTCCGTGGCTGGTATGGAATGGCTCTTGGTGCCGGATCCTGAAGAAGAAACCAAAATACTGCTGAAGATCAGCAGCCCCAACGCTGCGTACTTCATTCATCCTCCATGTTTCCTGGTCGGCGGTCGACACGAATGCGGCCTCGTGCCGGCGACCTGCCAATTTCAGGAATGTAGAAGGACGTCCCTTCGAAAACGTACCCTCGATCTGGTAGATCACCTATAAGCTAAATACCTTAAAAATCGGTGCAAACGAGGTCACCGAAGTCGTTGTACCGTGGGTAGAAGAAATGACGGGTAAGCCGCTGGGAACGCAAGCAATTACCGGGAACACCGCGATTTCAGAAGCTCACTCGCGAGCGGTTTGTTTCGCTCGCCTGAATTCTTCGTGAACGCCGGTTGAATTTTTCGAATGGCGTACCGACCGCCTGGTCTCCCTTCCCCTGGCTCCCTGAGATACCATGGAAGGTCATCTCCGCCGAGCGTGCGGCTAACTGCCGTATAGCGGGCTCCCTAATTTTCATTCATCCCAAAGGAGCATTTCGTGGCCACTCTTACTCAATCGAAGCCCACAACTCCTCTGACCACTAACGAGCATCTGCTTCGCTGGGTCGACAAGATGGCAGAACTCACGCAGCCTGAACGCATTCACTGGGTGGATGGTTCGCAGGAAGAGTTTGACGATCTTTGCGAAGAAATGGTCCAGAGCGGAACGCTGATTCGCCTGAACCAAAAATTATGGCCGGGATGCTATCTTGCCCGCTCCGATCAGAGCGATGTCGCCCGGGTGGAAGACAGGACATTCATTTGTTCGCTGTCGAAGGATGCCGCCGGCCCCACGAACAACTGGGAGAACCCATACGAGATGCGCCGCAAGCTGCGCGGGCTGTTCCGCGGATCGATGCGCGGCCGCACCATGTACGTGCTGCCATTCAGCATGGGACCGGTCGGCGGGGCGATGTCGCAGATCGGCGTGCAGCTGACCGATTCAGCCTATGTTGTCGCGAACATGCGCATCATGACGCGCATTGGATTGCCGGTTTTCAAAGAGATCGATAAGGACTACAAGCGCGTTGTGCCCTGCTTGCATTCGGTGGGCATGCCGCTTGCGCCGGGACAAAAAGACGTTCCCTGGCCATGCAACGATGAGAAATACATCGTGCACTTCCCCGAGACCCGCGAGATCTGGTCTTACGGCTCCGGCTACGGCGGAAACGCTCTGCTCGGCAAAAAGTGTTTTGCGCTCCGAATCGCCTCGAACATGGCACGGGATGAAGGCTGGATGGCTGAGCACATGCTGATCCTCGGGGTCGAAGACCCGCAAGGGCAGAAAACCTACGTTTGTGCCGCCTTCCCCAGCGCTTGCGGCAAGACCAACTTCGCCATGATGATTCCGCCCGATGCCTTCAAGGGGTGGAGGGTGACAACCGTCGGCGATGACATCGCTTGGATCATTCCCGACTCCAATGGGCAGCTGCGTGCCATCAACCCGGAAGCGGGATTCTTTGGCGTCGCCCCGGGTACATCCGAGAGGACCAATCCCAACGCAATGGCGGCGCTTGCGACCAACAGCATCTTCACCAACGTCGCGCTTACTCCCGATGGCGGGGTGTGGTGGGAAGGCATGACGGAGGAGCCTCCACGCGAGTGCATCGACTGGAAAGGAAACCGCTGGACTCCGGAAATCGGGAAGTCGACTGGTGCCAAGGCTGCCCACCCCAACGCGCGCTTCACGGCTCCCGCCAGGCAATGCCCAACCATTGATCCGGACTGGGAAAATCCCCATGGCGTTCCCATCAGTGCCGTCATCTTTGGCGGCCGTCGCGCGCATACCATTCCCCTCATCTACCAGGCGTTCAACTGGAGTGCGGGAGTTTACGCCGGGGCGACCATGGGGTCAGAAACGACTGCCGCCGCCGCGGGAGAAGTCGGCAAAATCCGCCGCGATCCTATGGCGATGCTTCCCTTCTGCGGCTATCACATGGGGGACTACTTCCGTCACTGGATCAAGATGCAGCGTTCGCTCTCCGTGACCCCACGAATCTTTCACGTGAACTGGTTCCGCAAAGATGCCCAGGACAAGTTCTTATGGCCCGGCTTCCGCGACAACTTCCGCATCCTGAAGTGGATTGTGGACCGCGTACAGGGACGGACGCGGGGAAAAGAAACTCCGATTGGCTGGACTCCTTTCTACAAAGACATGGATTGGTCCGGGTTGGACTTTCCCCTGGAGAAATTCGAGGAACTGCAGAACGTGGATCGCGCTGCGTGGAAAAAAGAGGTGATTGACCATGAAGAACTTTTTATCCTCCTGCATGCTCACCTGCCGCCGGAAATGGTGTATGAGCGCGAGCTGCTGATCTGCAGGCTTTGAAGGGGGCGTGGGGGCTCTCGCTCTCTCGCCGGGAAGAGATGGAGGTCTGCGCCCCAAAGCGGCCAGGACGCGCGTCCTCCCCTACGATGGCATTGCATGAAGAACTCCGGAAGCCAATCCCTCAGCCGGACCCGCGCGCAGCTCTCCGCCGACTTTGTCGACTTAGACAAACTCTACACCGCCCTCTTCGACCGCTCGTCCTGTGAACAACGGCTGTGGCGTCCAAGCAATACTGGCTGGTCGATAGGGGAATGTATCGAGCACGTGGCGAGCGCCATCTCGCAATACCTCGCGCCCATTCGTCAGGCGATCATCGAGGGTGGACCGCCGGCTTGCGGCGAGAACGATCGCTTCGTCCCCGGAGGATGGTTCTCCGCCGCATTCCTGAAGCGAATCGGCCCCGAGGTCACGGTCAAGTTCAAGGCGCCGAGAAAAATTCGACCGCTGCGGGTGGACGCCGAAAAATCATTCGCCGAACTTCGCCACGGACACGAGCAGATTCAGCAAATGCTCGCGGAGACGGTCGGACTTGATCTCAACCGCATACGATTTCAGAATCCATTTGTTCCCGTTCTTCGCTTCACGGTTGCAACTGGATTCCTCATACTTGCAGCCCACGGACGCCGCCACCTACTGCAAGCCGAGCGAGTCCGACTCGTCGACGGGTTTCCCCAGAGCAAAGCCCAGCAGGGTGCCCAATGACGGGTGAGGGGAGAAATGGGCGGTCTTGCTGAGGGAAGACCCGTTTCCTTCTGGGAGCGAGCGGCGAACAGTTCGGACGGCTCGCCTATGTCCCGTAATCCAGGTCAAATCCCAGCTGGAGTTTGGCAGCTTCCGACATTCGTCCCGGGCCCCAGGGCGGGTCGAACACGACTTCGACATTGACTTGCTTCACGTCTGGAAGACGGGAAAGCTTGCCCTCGACATCGGCCTTGATCACGTTTCCCATGCCGCAACCCGGGGCTGTCATCGACATCTTGATATCGATCTTCTTGCCGCCGTCTAAGTCGGCGATGTCGCAGGCGTAGATCAAGCCGAGGTCAACGATGTTGACTGGAATCTCCGGATCAAAGACGGTTTTCAGCTGATCCCAGAGCATCTGTTCCGTGAACGTACCCGGCGACTGCTCCGCCTGTTGCTCCGCTGGCGTCATGCCCAGCGCATCCGCATCCCGGGCATCCACTCGGCAAAGGTAGCCCAAATCAGTGACCACCGTGTAGGCATTGCCCAGAAATTGCGAGATTCGCAGGGAGGTTCCGGCAGGCAAAACCCGCCGAATTCCGGCTGGGATCTCGATGGCTTCAGTATCACGTTTCAGAGAGATTAGATCGATTGGCATAGGCACTTCGACGGGCAAAGCTGCCCGCCCTCCACTTTGAATGTCGAAAGCCGCTAGAGTCTTCGTTTCTCCCGTTACTCGGTCGACACTGCGTCCTGCTGGCCTTCGAGCGCGGCTTGCAGCGTATGCCAGGCCAGCGTCGCGCACTTCACTCGCGCGGGAAACTCGGAGACGCCGGAGAACACCGCCAGCTTCCCCATCTCAGTCTCCGGCGGATTCCCCTGGCCGGTGACTAGGTCATGGAATCTCCTGAACAGCTCGTCGGCTTCGTCCCGAGTCTTCCCTTTTAAAGTCTGCGTCATCATCGACGCCGAAGCCTTGGAAATCGCGCAGCCCGAACCCTGAAAGCTGATGTCGTGGATGCGACCGCCATCCATATGCAAATACACCGTGAAGCGGTCTCCACACAGCGGATTGAATCCCTCCGCCTTGTGGTCTGCCTCCGCCATCCCGCGATAATTTCGCGGTACCTTGCTGTGCTCGAGAATGACTTCCTGGTACAGATCGCGCAAATCGGCCATCAGCCAAAGACCTCCTGCACCTTCTTGATGCCGCTCGCGAGCACATCGATCTCTTCTTTGGTGTTGTACAGTCCGAAGGAGGCGCGCGCGGTTGCAGGAATCCCGTAGCGCTCCATCACCGGCTGGGCGCAGTGATGCCCGGTGCGGATGGCAATTCCTTCCTGATCGAGAATCGTGCCGATGTCGTGCGGATGTACACCCTCCATTACGAACGACAGCACGCCAGCCTTGTTTTTTGCCGTCCCGATCAGCTTGATGCCCGGCAAGCGGGAAATGCGATGGGTGGCATATTCGAGGAGCTGGGTTTCGTGGCGCTCGATGTTTTCAATGCCCAGTCGGCTCACATAGTCTAGAGCCGCCTCAAGTCCAATCGGACCGGAGATGTCGGGCGTGCCCGCTTCGAACTTATGGGGAACTTTGTTGTACACGGTGCGTTCGAAGGCGACTGAGCTGATCATGTCGCCACCGCCTTGATAAGGCGGCATCGCCTCGAGCAACGCCAGCTTGCCATAGAGCACGCCAATTCCAGTAGGACCATAGATCTTGTGCCCGGAGAAAGCATAGAAGTCGCAATTGAGTTCGCGAACGTTCACCGGCAGCCTGGGTGCCGCCTGCGCTCCATCCACCATCACCGGAATCTTCTTGGCATGCGCCATCGCGATCATCTGCTGAATGGGATTAATGGTTCCGAGCGCATTCGAGAGATGGGCAACCGCGACCAGCTTCGTACGGCCGGTCAGCAGGCGTTCGTATTCATCGAGGCAAAGTTCGCCGGCTTCATTGATGGGCGCGACCCGGAGCTTGGCTTGCTTTTCTTCGCAGATCATCTGCCAGGGAACGATATCGGAGTGGTGCTCCATGGCGGTGATGAGAACCTCGTCTCCCGGCTTCAGGTTCTGACGCCCGTAGGTCTGGGCCACCAGGTTAATCGCTTCGGTCGTGCTGCGAACAAATATGATCTCGCGGCAGTCCTCTGCCCCAAGAAACTCCTGGGCGGTTTTTCGGGCATGCTCGTATTCCTCGGTCGCCCTTTGCGACAATGCGTGCACGCCCCGATGAATGTTCGCGTTGTCGCGCTCGTAGAAGCGCGTAATCGCCTCGATGACCTGCCGCGGCTTCTGCGCTGTGGCAGCGTTATCGAGATAGACCAGAGGATGCCCGTGCACCTGCTGATGAAGAATCGGGAAGTCGGCACGGATGCGCTCTACGTCATAAGGCCGAGGCTCCGATACGCGAGAACCGGCAGGACTCACCGAGAGATCTGCGAACGCTGTCATCCGATTTCCTCCACATTTCTCTCCCCTAGGCCGATGGCTGCTCGGGTGGAATGCTCGCGGAAGCTGAGCAAATTCGCCTGCAGCAATTCCTCGACATAGATCCGGGCTGCGCCCGGCCGCATCCGTTCAGCACATTCGCTGGCGAAGGCAAGCAGCAGCAGCTGGCGAGCCTCGATTTCGCTCATGCCGCGGGAACGCAGGTAGAACAACGCATTCTCATCGATCTGGCCGATGGTTGCGCCGTGCGTGCACTTCACATCGTCGGCGTAAATTTCCAGTTGCGGCTTGGTGTCGATCTGAGCGCCGTCGGAAAGCAGGAGGTTGCGATTGGTCTGTTTGGCGTCGGTTTTCTGCGCGTCCTTGTGCACGACAATTCGCCCATGAAACACCCCGTGCGCCCGGTCATCGAGAATTCCGTTGTAGAACTGGCGGCTCGAGCAGTGCGGGCTTGCGTGTTCCACATGCATGTAGTTGTCGAGATGCTGTTTGCCGCTTCCCACAAACAAGCCGTTGATCAGGCACTCGCCGCCTTCTCCCGCGAGCACGGGATGGACGTTGTTGCGCACCAACCCGCCGCCGAGCAGAAAAGAATGCGACGAAACATTGGCCGTCCTTCCTTGCTGGATGCGCAGCGTGGAAACGTTGAAAGCTTCCTTATGCTCCCGCTCGATCAGGTAGTGGGAAACGTGAGCATCGTCTGCCGCCACCAGTTCGGTGACGCTGTTGGAGAGCACTACCCCGGTTCCAAGCGAGGTATATTCTTCGACCACCGTGGCCTGGCTCTGGTCCTCACACACCAGCAGGTTCCGTGGATGCACCATGAATGCCGAGGGATCCATGGAAGAAACGAACAGCAGATGAATGGGAGCCTCGACGACTACGCCCCGCTTCACGTGAACGTATGCACCGTCTTCGAGAAAAGCCGTGTTGAGAGCAACAAACGGGTCGCGTTCCACCTGGGCATAACGCCCCAGCTGTTTCGAGAGCTGATCCGAGTGCCCCTCGATCTGTTCGCGCAGCGAGGTGACGGTCACGCCTTTCGGGAGAGCATCCGCCCGCGATAACTCCGGCGCATAGCGTCCGTTCACAAACACCAGCCGTGCCGCCGAGCCTTGGATGTTCCAGGACTTCAATTCTGCCGGTGGCAATTGGACGAATGCCTTGCCGGGCAAGCGAAATGGCGTACGGGCGATAGGCGCAACGCTCGTGAAGCGCCAGTCTTCATCGCGCGTGGTCGGGAAACCAACCTCAGCAAAGCGCGCGAATGCCTCTTCACGGATCTTACGCAGCCATGGCAAATTCCGTCCGGCAGCCATCCGCTCAAAGTCGGTAAAGTTCTGAAGATGAATCCCCAAATCCGGGGTTGAAGTCGTTACCATTCCTCAATCTCTTTTCTGTCGTACCGCTCGCGAGACGGCCGGGCGTTCATGCTTTTCGCACGCTAGAGGAATCTCAGATGGCCGCTGCTTCCTGCTCAATCCACCCGTAGCCCTTGTCTTCAAGCTCGAGCGCGAGCTCGGGACCGCCGGAGCGCACAATCCGGCCGTCGACCAGCACGTGGACAAAGTCGGGCTTGATGTAGTTCAGAAGGCGCTGATAGTGCGTCACCACCAGAAAGCTCCGCTCCGGGCTGCGCAAGGCGTTCACTCCGTTGGCGACGATTCTGAGGGCATCAATATCGAGGCCCGAATCGGTCTCGTCGAGCACGGCCAGCTTGGGCTCGAGGATTGACATCTGCAGAACCTCGTTGCGCTTCTTCTCGCCGCCCGAAAATCCCTCGTTGAGCGAGCGATTCATGAGCTTTTCGTCCATTTCGAGCAGCTTCAGCTTCTCGCGGAAGAACGGAAGAAAATCCATCGCGTCCATCTCTTCTTCCCCGCGGAACTTGCGCTGCGCATTCAGCGCCGAGCGCAAGAAGTAGGCATTGCTGATGCCGGGAATTTCGACCGGGTACTGGAACGCCAGGAAAACGCCTTCGCAGGCCGCCTCTTCCGGCTTCATTTCGAGCAAGTCCTTGCCGTTGAACGTCACCGAACCTTCGGTGACGCGATAGGCGTCGCGCCGTGCCAGCACCTGGGCCAACGTGCTCTTTCCAGAACCGTTCGGTCCCATGATCGAGTGCACTTCGCCGGGGTTGATGGTGAGATCGATGCCCTTGAGAATTTCGTGCCCATCCACGTTCACGTGAAGGTTTTTGATTTCAAGACTCATGGTTTGGTCATTTCCTACCTGGGATTCCTTGGTTCTTCCTCCTACGAGCTAAGGCCCGAGCCGCAGGACAAACGCCGCAAGGCCAAGCAAGCGGGGGCCCCGCGCTTACCCCACACTTCCTTCCAAGCTCACGCTCAGCAGTTTCTGTGCCTCGACGGCAAACTCCATCGGCAGCTCGCGGAACACCTGCTTGCAGAAGCCGTTTACGATCATCGACACGGCGTCTTCGGCCTTCAGCCCGCGCTGTTGCAGATAGAACATCTGGTCTTCACCGATCTTCGAGGTTGAAGCTTCATGCTCCATCCTCGCGCTCGAGTTCTTCACTTCGATGTAGGGAAAGGTGTGCGCGCCGCACTTGTCCCCGATCAACAGCGAGTCGCACTGGGTATAGTTCCGCGCACCCTGCGCCCCCTTGAGAATCTTGACCTGCCCACGGTAGGTGTTCTGCCCGTGACCGGCAGAAATTCCCTTCGAGACCACCGTGCTCGTGGTGTTCTTACCCAGGTGGATCATCTTGGTGCCGGTATCGGCCTGCTGATAGTTGTTGGTCAAAGCCACGGAATAAAATTCGCCAACCGAGTTGTCCCCCTGCAGAATGCAGCTGGGATACTTCCAGGTGATTGCCGAGCCGGTTTCCACCTGGGTCCAGGAGATCTTCGAGTTCACGCCTCGGCAGGCGCCGCGCTTGGTGACGAAGTTATAGATTCCCCCGCGCCCCTGTTTGTCCCCGGGATACCAGTTCTGTACGGTCGAATATTTGATCTGCGCATTGTCGAGCGCAATCAACTCCACCACCGCCGCGTGCAGCTGGTTCTCATCGCGAATCGGGGCCGTGCAGCCTTCGAGGTAACTGACGTATGCGCCTTCATCGGCGATGATCAGCGTGCGTTCAAATTGCCCGGTTTCGGCCGCGTTGATCCGGAAGTAGGTGGAAAGCTCCATGGGACACCGGACTCCCTTCGGCACATAGACAAAAGAACCATCGGAGAAGACCGCCGAGTTCAGCGCGGCAAAGAAGTTATCGGTAGAGGGAACAACCGACCCGAGATACTTCTTCACCAGTTCCGGATGCTTCTGAACTGCTTCTGAGAAGGAGCAGAAAATCACGCCTGCCTCGGCCAGCTTGCCCTTAAACGTCGTGGCTACCGAGACGCTGTCAAATACCGCATCGACCGCAACTCCGGCGAGCATTTTCTGCTCGGCTAGCGGAATGCCCAGCTTCTCGTAGGTCCGTAAGATCTCCGGATCGAGTTCGTCGAGGCTGTTCAGCTGCTTTTTCTGCTTGGGGGCGGAGTAATAGGAAATGTCCTGATAGTTAATAGGACCGTACTTGATGTTCGCCCACTTCGGCTCGGCGTCTCCGCGCTCAAGCGTTGCCCAGTGCCGATAGGCCTTCAGGCGCCACTCCAGCATGAACTCCGGCTCATTCTTCTTCGCAGAAATCAGGCGGATAACATCTTCGTTCAGCCCTTTTGGAATCCGCTCTTCTTCAATTTCAGTGACGAATCCCCACTTGTAATCCTGCTGGGCTAGATCGCGAATCGTGTCAGTATTGCTGCTCATTGCGTGCTCCCGGGTGCCAGGCCAGTAATGGTTATCAATCCGTTGCTGTCCCGAACGGCAGTAACCTGCAACGGTCGGATCAGGTCAGAAAGCATCACCTTGGCCAAGGCTCCGTGAATAACTTGATTGATGATTCTTTGGTTGTCCTTCATGGGGCAGGACGGTTCCAAATCGCAGGCGGAAACGTCCATGCTGCATTCGGTCAGCGCCAAGGGACCTTCGAGCGCTGAAATAACTTCCGTGATCGAAATTGCTTGCGGCTCGCGCACCAGGTTGTAGCCGCCTCGCGTACCTCGGTGAGACACCAGCAGCTTGCTTTGCAAAAGCGTCTTCAGCACCTTGCTGACTGTCGGCAGCGGTAGCTTACAGGTGGCCGACAAGTCCCGCGCCGTATGCAGCTTCCCCGGCGCGCGGGCAATCTCTGCCATCAAGAGCAGCCCGTAATCGGTCAATTTCCCAAGTCGAATCATGACAATTTTGTAAATAGTACCGGTTCAGTACTTAATATATAGGACTGTTTTGGTACACATTCATTCTATGCCCTCTCCGCCTTCCTCGCAAGTCTTTGCTGATTCTCGGTAAAGCTCTGATGTTGCCTGAGATACCTATTACGAAAGGGTGTGCTCGTGACCGCGCTTCTGTGACTTGCCGGGATTTGCGAATCCGACGAACATTCCCCTAGCACCTGGTAAGGAATCCGTACCTTCGGGATTGGCTCGATAAAAAGGCCAACCCCGGCTTTACCACCACGCCGACAGGAAAACGGAAACGGGTGCAATTCAGAATCATTTAAAGGGGAGAATGATGAGAAAGCTTATCGGCGTTGCCGTACTCTGCTTGGCTTCCATGTGTGCCTTTGGCAGCGAGAAGCCACTGCCTGAAATCTACGGCGGCTATCAGTTCACTAGCACCGACGGCGGATGGCATGCGAACGGCTGGAACACTGCCGCCAACATGTACGTCTGGAAGAATGTCGGGGTTACGGGAGACTTCAGCGGGGTTTACAAGTCCGGCTCGAACCTCTACACCTATACCTTTGGACCGACCGTTTCCGCTCCCAAAGGCAACTTTTCGCCCTACGCTCACGCTCTGTTCGGTGGAGCGCATGCCGCAACCGGTGGTTTCGGCGATAGCGGGACGGCGATGTTGTTCGGCGGCGGATTGGACTTCGGAAAACACAAGCTGGTTTTGCGTGCGGTTCAGTTCGACTGGATGGTTTTGCGCTTTAACGGCTTTACCGACAAGAACAACATGCGCGTGAACACCGGTCTCGTGTACCGGTTCTAATTAGCTCAATCGCAAGTCAATGGGGGCGGCGCTCGGCGTCGCCCCCTCTTTTTTGTGCGTTGCCTTGGGCAAGGTCCGAAAGGCGCGGGGTTCTTCCCAGGGAGATCAACCCGCGGTTCACTCCAACCGGTAGAGCCTCTCGCCTGCCCTTGGGATGATGGCCACGCCCTCTCGCTCGCGCCCCCTCCAATCCTCAAGCCGTACGCTTGCGGGATCGAGATATCCCAGGTTAATCCGGCGGCAGCGTTCTTCCGGGATACCCGTGGCCAGGGTGACTTGAATGCGGGGCTTCTCGACTCCTGTCGAAAGGTCGTAAGTTCCGAGCCCCTTGACGTGGGTCGAATGCGCCAGCACGCCCCCGGGATAGTGCTGGAAGCGGTCCCACTGCTTGAGGAAGTAATCGCGACAGTGGTACCCAACCTCGTCGATCAGCTTTCCGTGTGTGTAGCTGACCTCGGTGATACGCGGACTATAGATGATGACCTCGCCGCCATCTGCCATAGCGGGCTCGAGTTTGTACATACCCTTGGCTCCCGTCCAAAGGTCGTCATAAAGTTCGGGGAGAACCGACAAGACACGGCGGAACGGCTTATCCACATACGTGATGTGCTTGCGAGCCGAAAGAGCCGCGGCGGCCTCCCAGGCCTTCTCCGGCTTGTCGAAGTACACCCCGCTCGTGCCCCCGCTATCCACCACCAAGGCGAAGCACCAGGTTGGTTTTGGGATGAGAGAGGAGGCTTTGTCGATAACCGCGCGCACCGGCGTCGACTCCGTTCCGATCACCTCATAGTTTGTAATGACGGCGCCCAGCCAGTGCGTGAAATTGATGATTTCCGGTCCGGCGATTCCTGGAAAGAAGTACTTATTCCCGCCCGAGAACCCGGCAACCTCGTGCGGGAACACCGGACCACAGACGATGATGTGATCGTAATCAAAGATCAGGCGGTTGATCGTGACGCACACCTCGCGGCTCATGAGGCCGCTCGTAAGAACAGAGATGTCATCGGCAGAAATCCGACCCAGGGTCGCAAACACCGCTGGATCGCTCCACTGATGATTGAAGATCCGCGTCTCGCCTACGCGCCCTTCCACCACCTTCGCTCCTACCAGCTTGCTCAACTGCCCATCGCTCATTTCCGGATGCGTACCGAGCGCGACCAGATAATCAAGCCTCTTCACTCGCGGCCCCAGCAGCTCCTGAAAATAACGGAACATTTGCGGCAGCGGAGCAGTGCGGGTACCGTCAGGAATCAGGATCAGGACGCGCTTGCCTGCAATCGGCATGGCCTCCACGGCTTTCGCCACAATCTCTCGGACTGCGGCATCGTCGAGGTAGGTAGCGGTCGAGCCGGCGCCAATGGTCATTGCTTTAGGAAAACTACTCTGGATCGGTTCAGGAAGTCGGCGAGGCGACAGCAACTTCGAACCGACCCATGATAACGCGTCGGAAACCTGATCGGGACCGGGAGCCGCGCCTGCTAAGGCAGCTTCGGAAATCTTCCTACGGGCTCGGATCCACGCCGAACCCCCATGTCATCGATCGCGGGAGCCAAGATCTCAAGGTCGGCGATGCACTGTTCTAGTCTGAGCCGGGCAAGTTGACTGGCTTCCAAAAAGACCTCTTCGTCTTGCCTGCTCATGGTTTGTGCTTTCTTGCGGAATCGAAGCTGGGGGAACTTCATGGGGTCAAGTACCGTCGCCGCAGATGATGCCACATATGAACGGGAAAAAAATGTGGAAAAACGGGCAGCCAGGAACCAAAGTAACTCCGAGCGCGCGAAAGCTCAAGCGCAATCCCTTTTCCTGCGAACTTCATACGGCGGGTTCCGCTACACTGTTTGTGCTCCTCGAGAAGGTTCCGCAATGAAGATTGTCATCGTAGGTGGCGGCATCTGTGGGCTTGGCGCTTCCTTGCTTCTCGCCCGGGACCACCACGACGTGACGCTTCTAGAGCGCGACGGTTCCCCTTTACCGGAATCGCCTCAGGCCGCCTGGGAGCTTTGGGAACGAAAAGGCGTTGCCCAGTTCCGGCAGCCGCACAACTTTATGCCCGGCCTCCGACTGCTTCTCGAGGCCGAACTCCCGGACCTGCAGGATGCATTTCGCCAGCACGGCGCAACCAAGTACGACCTGGTGAACCCACTCCCCGCACTTTTCTCCGACCGCTCCACACGACCCATCGATGAGAAGCTCTGGACGCTCACGGCCCGTCGCCCGCTCGGGGAATGGGTTTTTGCCCAGGCTGCGGCGCGCCAGCGAGGACTCACGATTGATCGCGGCGTGCAGGTGAAGGAGTTGCTGACGGGGCCTGCTGTCCTCCCCGGCGTTCCACACGTAGCTGGCGTGAAGACCGCAGACGGGCGCGAGTTCGATGCTGATCTGGTCATCGACGCAACCGGCCGTCAATCGCAGTCGATCGCATGGCTGGCCGCAATCGGAGCGCGTCCTCCCCATCAGGAACAGGCCGATTGCGGATTTACCTACTACACACGCTACTTCAGCGGGAAAATTCCCCAGCGCCTGGCCCCCACCTTATCCCATCTCGGGACGATCTCGATTCTTACCCTGCCGGGAGACAATGACACTTGGTCTGTGACCATCTTCACGGCTTCCGGCGATCACGAACTCAAACGTCTCCGGCACGAGGAACCGTGGATGAAAACCATCCGTGCCTGCCCGATTCATTCACACTGGCTCGAGGGCAAGGCAATCTCGGAGGTTTTGCCTATGGGCGGCATCGTCGATCGCTATCGCCGCTTCCTGGTAGAAGCGAAACCGATCTCGACCGGCTTTGTAGCCATCGCCGACGCATGGGCATGTACGAATCCTTCGGCCGGCCGCGGCTTGACCATCGGAATGCTGCACGCTCTCTTGCTGCGGGATGTGTTGCGGACGGCGGGAGAAAATCACGCCTCGCTGGTTCACGACTTTGATCGCCGGACCGAAGAGGAGATGACCCCCTGGTATCGCGCTCAACTCGCACGCGACCGGGCGCGGTTTGCCGAGATGGAAGCCCTGCGCGAAGGCCGAAAACCCGGCCCGCTTTCGGACGATCTGGCGCGAGATATCGAATCGCTTTTTCTGACGATGATCGCGGATCCTGACCTTTTTCGGCTTGCCATGGAATACCTGGGCACGATTACCTCGATTCAGCGAATCCTCGAAAGGCCCGGGGTTCGGGAAACCATTCGCAAGGCCCGAGAGGGGTTGAAGGATGCACCCGTCCGGATCCCTGGTCCCAACCGGCAGCAACTGTTGGAGCTGCTTGCGTGAAACCAAAAGCCCTTCCTGAAGAACCTGATTCGAGATTCTTTCTCGACCCCCGACCATTGCATGGACTCTCTGGCGGAAAACCATGGAACCTTGGCTTGGCGGCTCTGCTAGCATGTCCGGAATGAAAACCTCCGCTGCGATCGCCTGCTCGATCGTTTTTGCTGCGATCACCTACGCACAGGAAAAGCCTCAGCGGCTAAAGGGCAGCCCGCTTGAGGCTTTGCCGCCGAACATTGAAGTTCTCACCCACTTCGGTGAGCGTGCGGACATCTCCCCCGACAACCGCAGGGTGGCCTTCATGGCCAAGAGTTTCGGCGATGCGATGCTGATCGACTTGAATACGCGGGTTATCACCTGCCTGACCTGCAACGTGCCCGCCGCAGCCTTCCTGCGTGTAATGCACCTTTCCAGTGGCGACTACCTCCTGATTGGCCCCGATCACTTCGAGGACATCCACACCAGCCGCACCCGCGACAACGAACTCTGGTTTCTCAGCAAGCAGAGCGGATCGAAGCCGGTGAGGCTTGGGCAAAAAATGTCGGAAGGCGCAGCCCTTTCAAAGAAGTCGCTGAAGATTTCCTTTTCCGTGTTGCCGGCACAAAACCCGGAACTCTCGCCCGGCCACTCGCAACTTTTCGTGGCTGAGCTTGATCTTTCCGGCCCCGCTCCCAAGCTCACGAATAAGCAGATGGTTTATGAAAGCAAGGATTCCGGCTGCACGCTCGAAGCGCAGGACTTCTATGACGACGACAAGAAGATGACGTTCACCTGTTATGAGCCGCATGGCGCCGCATCCGTGATGGGCATCGATCTTCCAACCGGACAGGTGACGAATTTCTCGCAGGCTCCGGGCACCTACAACGAAACCGAAGGCATCTTCCCCGACGGACGCTACACCGCCGTCGAAGGCGACCGCCAGTGCCAGCAGTACGGAAACGGTTGCGGCTCGGGAAACATCGATATTTGGAAGCTCCGGCTGGACGGCAGTGGAAAGGATTTCACTCGCATCACCCACTTTAATGACTTTGAAGGCGGCAAGGCCTCGAATCCGGTCCTGTCAACCGATGGACGCTTCATGGCCTTTCAGACGGCTCGCGCTACCGATCCCGCCGGTGTGGGCTACGGAATCGTGCTGTACTGGTTCAAGAAGTAGCCTGGCTCAGGAAAGATCCCCGCCCGGCTGGTTCTCACATCGATGTCCCTGGCTCGCTCTTCCCGATTGTCCCTATTGCTTTTCCCTTCAGCGCGCAGTACCTTGTTGCTCCATAAGTGCGGGGACGAGACCTGAAGTGCGGGTATACGACCTGCTTCCACTCCAGAACCTCCTCGTCCCAATCCATTCGCGGGAGAACTCCTGTGGAAGAGCGCATCCGATTCATCACCCACAAAGGCCAGCGCATCCTGCTGATCGACCTTTTTAACTGCAGCGCCGATGAGGTGACCGCAGCAGCTCGCCTGGTACCGTCCTACACGACCTCGGAGCCGCGCGGCTCAATGCTCTTGCTCGCCGACTTTACGGGTGCGAAATTTGACAAGTCAACCCTTACCGCTCTGAAAGAGTCCACCGCATACAGTCAACCTCACTTGAAACGTTCCGCATGGGTTGGGGTTGAGTCTCTGCCCAAAGTCTTTTATGAAAACATTCGGAATTTCTCAAGGCGTGAATTGCCGACTTTCTCTAGCCGCGACGAGGCTCTGGAGTATTTAGTAATGGAGGAGCCAGCCTCAGCAGCAAGCTGAGAACTTCTTAGGAACCTGAATTGAGCACCTGCTTGAGGAACCGCACAAATTTCTTCACATCGTCTTCGGTCGTGTCCCAGGAGCACATCCAGCGCACGACCGACTGCTCGATGTCCCAGGGATAGAAGAAGTACTGCTTGAGCAATTTGGGAATCGCCTGGCTTGGAATCCGCGCGAAGACTCCGTTTGCTTCCACCGGATAGACGATCTTCACCCCGGGAGCCGCGCTCAACTCCCGCTTGAGCAGTTGCGCCATTCGGTTTGAGTGCTGGGCGTTCTGGAGCCACAAGTCGCCTTTCAGGAGTGCCTCAAACTGCGCCGCCAGGTACCGCATTTTGGAAGCCAGTTGCATCCCCTGCTTGCGATAAAACTTGAACTCCCGTGCCAGCTCCGCATGGAAGAAGACGACGGCCTCTGCGCCCATCCCGCCGTTCTTCGTGGCGCCGAACGAAAGCACATCCACGCCGGCATCCCGCGTGCATTCGCGAAGCGGCTTGCCGAGAGTTGCTGCCGCATTGCCGATTCGAGCCCCGTCGACATGGAGAAACATCTGGCGCTCATGGGCAAAGTCAGCCAGTGCACGAAGCTCATGGAGCTGATAGACGGTGCCGACTTCGGTTGACTGGGTGATCGAAATCACCCGGGGCTGCACGTGGTGCTGGTCGCCAATTCCGTGATAAGCGTGGCGAACTGCCTCGACGGTGAGCTTACCCTGCCGGGTAGCGATAGGAATCAACTTGCAGCCGGTAAGCTTTTCAGGAGCCCCGCATTCATCTACATAGATATGGGCGGCCTGGGCGCAAATCACTGCCTCATAGGATTTGGTAAGCAGCTTCAGACTCAGGCAGTTCGCGGCGGTGCCGTTGAAGACGAAAAAAGCCTCTATATCCTCCCCAAAATGCCGCCGGAAATGGCGAGTGGCCGATGCTGTGTACGGGTCATCTCCGTACCCAACCACGTGTCCCTGGTTGACCTTGGAAAGCGCCTCGAGAACCTCTGGGTGGACACCGGCATTGTTGTCGCTGGCGAAGCTGCGGGAAGCCTTCATGGCTCAACAATTTAGCAGAATTCAGCAGGCGCAGCCGAGGGGAAACCGATCGCAGGCGGTCTCTTCCCAGGCCGGCAGTTACCTCTTGGGTACTGAACACTTTGGTTACATTGAAGCAACTCTCGGCTGAGACTACAGTTCAATTCATTGTAGGTACATTCGCTATGTTGGTGGCCATTGCTGTCGTGTTGAGCGGCTTTGCCCTACTCTACTTCGCGGTCTCGAGCGAAGAACGGCAGATCGAGAAGGCAGTCCGCCGTAACAAGCGGTAGTTTGGGTGCTCGCGTTTCTGCCGCTTTCCAGTCAATTTCCCCGCTAAAGCAGTAGCTCGCCTTTTGAACTTCCCCGCACGCTTGTAGGTCCGTGAAGTAACCTCCAGGACCCGGGCAGTCACCTTGCTATCCGCGGCGTGTGTCATTCGTCAGAGGAGCCAGAGATAAGAGATATCAGAGGCGGACCGGAGGAACCGACTCTGGAAGGCCATCATGGCCGAATTTTTGTAGCCAGCTCGGTTTTCGCTTCATCCAATTGGGAACAAACCCTTATTGCTGAACTTTGGGCGGTTAATCTGAGCTTTTCACAGGGCAACACCAACCGTTATTAAGAGGAAATCATGCTGAAGCGAATGATTCTGATGCTGGCCGTTGCACTGGCGGTCTTGGGAGGCTTAGGGTTCTTCAAGTATCGCCAGATCTCGGCAGCCATCGCGCAAGGAAAGAGCTTTACGCCGCCCCCGACTGCGGTTACAACCCTTGTCGCGAAGCGGGAATCCTGGCCCGCCACTTTCAATGTGATCGGCACCGCCCAGGCAATCCAGGGGGTTACGGTTAGCGCCGACCTGCCGGGCACCGTAGACAAGATCAATTTTGAATCGGGACAACAAATTAAAGCCGGGGAAATTCTGGTTGAGCTCGATACCCGCCAAGAGCGCGCCCAACTGGCGGCTGCCGAAGCCGACGCTGAGTTGGCCAAGATCACCTATGCCCGCCAGCAGAAGTTGGTAAGCGAGGGGGTCGTCGCCAGAACGGAATATGACAATGCTCTGGCCCAGCAAAAATCGACTGAGGCGAGAGTCGGCGAGATTAAGGCAACCATCGAACGCAAGATCATTCGCGCCCCCTTTAGCGGCATCATTGGACTCCGCCAGGCGAACCTTGGACAGTACCTTGCCGCCGGGCAAGCGATCGTCTCCCTGCAGTCGCTGAATCCGATTTACGTGAACTTCGGCGTTCCCCAGCAGACCGCCCCGCAATTGAAAGTGGGCCGAGCTCTCAAGATCACGAGCGACGACGTCCGGGGAGTCCAGTTCAGCGGACGGGTAACCGCGCTTGACTCGGTTGTCGACCAGACCACGCGCAACATTCAGGTTCAGGCCACGCTCACTAACTCTGGCGGCAAGCTTCGTCCGGGAATGTTCGTTCAGGTCGAGTTATCGCTCGGAGAGGCTCGAAACGTCATTTCTCTGCCCGCAACCGCGATCAACTATGCGCCTTACGGCGACTCGGTGTACGTCGTCGCCGAGATGCAGGATCCGAAGACCGGGAAGAACTATAAGGGCGTCCGCCAGCAGTTCGTGAAAGTCGAAGGCTCGCGTGGCGACCAAGTGGCCGTGGTTTCCGGAATCAATCCCGGCGACGAGATTGTAACTTCCGGTGTCTTCAAGTTGCGCAACGGCGCATCGATCGAAGTCAATAACCAGGTAACTCCCTCGAACAACCCCAAACCAAAGCCCGAGGACAGCTAATGAAGATCACAGATCTCTTCATCAAGCGCCCGGTTCTTGCGATCTGCGTCAATTTGGTGATTCTGATCGCTGGAATTCAGGCAATCCGTTCGCTCAGTGTGCGCCAGTACCCGCGCAGCGATATCGCTGTGGTTGAGGTTTCGACGATCTATGTCGGCGCCAATGCTGATCTGGTGCGCGGATACATCACCACCCCTCTCGAGCGGGTGATTGCCGCCGCCGACGGTATCGATTACATGGAGTCGCAGAGCGCACAAGGGATCAGCACGATCGACGTGCACCTCAAGCTCAACTACGACACCAACGCCGCACTCACACAGATCCAAGCCAAGGTAGCCCAAGTCCGCAATGACCTGCCGCCTGAAGCCGAAGCTCCCGTCATCGAATTGCAGACTGCCGACAACCAGTTTGCCGCCATGTACCTGGGCTTCTCCTCTCCTGATCTTGACCAAAACCAGATCAGTGACTACCTGACCCGGGTGGTGCAGCCGAAGTTAAGCGCCATCAGCGGCGTGCAGCGGGCTGAGGTGCTGGGGAACCGCACCTTTGCCATGCGGATCTGGCTCAAGCCCGGGCAGATGGCCGCTCGTGGGGTTTCGCCTTCCGACGTTCGGGATGCGCTCGCCAAGAACAACTACCTGTCTGCCCTGGGAAGCACGAAGGGCTCGATGGTATCGGTCAATCTCGTCGCCAACACCGATCTGAAAAACTCGGATGAGTTTAAGCAGATGGTCGTGAAAGAACAGAACGGCGTGGTGGTTCGGCTGGGAGAGATCGCCGACATCGGGCTTGGCGCCGAGAGCTACGACTCCGACGTGCGCTTCAACGGCCAGACCGCGACCTTCATGGGTATCTGGGTGTTGCCCACCGCGAACTCGCTCGATGTCATTCGCGCCGTTCGCAGCGAGATTCCTGGCATACGCGCCCAGCTGCCGCAAGGGATGAAGGTTGGGATTCCGTACGACTCCACCGCCTACATTCAAGATGCCATCAACGAAGTACTGCACACGCTCGGCGAAACGCTGCTCATCGTGGTTGTGGTCATCTTCCTGTTCCTCGGATCGTTCCGCTCCGTCCTGATTCCGATCGTGGCGATTCCGATTTCCCTCATCGGCGCCGTCTTCCTCATGCTCGTGGCAGGATTCACCATCAACCTGCTGACCCTGCTGGCGATCGTGCTGTCGGTCGGTTTGGTGGTCGATGACGCCATCGTGATGGTGGAGAACGTCGAACGCCACCTCCACCTCGGAAAACATCCCATGCGGGCGGCGCTTGATGCGGCTCGCGAACTGGTGGGGCCCATCATCGCCATGACCATCACTCTCGCGGCGGTCTACACTCCCGTCGCCATCCAGGGCGGACTCACCGGCGCGCTTTTCCGCGAGTTTGCTTTGACTCTCGCCGGAGCCGTGATCGTCTCAGGTATCGTGGCTTTGACGCTTTCCCCGATGATGGGTTCGAAGCTTCTGCGTGAAGGCGATACTGAGCGCGGGTTTGCTGGGATCGTCAACCGCCAGTTCGAGCGGGTCCGCGACCTGTACGGGCGCTTGCTGGCCGGGACGCTCAACTACCGCCCGGTGGTGCTTACCCTTTGGGTCATCGTCGTCCTGTTGATTGTGCCGTTCTACGTGCTCTCGCAGCGCGAACTCGCCCCCGTCGAAGATCAGGGCGTGGTGTTTTCGGTCATCCAATCGGCGCCGAACGCCACCCTCGATCAGAACAAGCTGTTCACGCAGCAGGTGTTCAACGTATTCAACGCGCGGCCGGAGCACGACAGCATTTTCCAGATCACAACTCCGGCCGGCGGCTTCGGCGGCATGGTCACAAAACCCTGGAGCCAACGCACCAAGACCACAAAGCAACTCTTGGCTGAGGTGACGCCGCCGCTCACCGCCGTTCCTGGCATTCGTGTGCTTCCACTGACGCCGCCGCCACTTCCGGGCGGAGGCAACTTCCCCGTGGATTTCGTGATTCAGTCCGCCGCAGAGCCGCAGCAACTGGCTGATCTCGCGGGGGAACTGGTGAAACGAGCGATGGCGAGCGGCATGTTCATCTATGCCGACGTGGACGTGAAATTCGATCAGCCGCAGACTGAAGTTGTCTTCGACCGTGACAAACTCCGTTCGCAAGGCGTGGACTTGAGCCAGGCGGGTTCGGATCTTTCCACCCTGCTCGGTGGAAACTATGTCAATCGCTTCAGCATTCAAGGCCGAAGCTATAAAGTCATTCCCCAGGTGAAGCGCAGCGAGCGCCTAACGCCAGACCAGCTGGAGCACATTTATGTGAAAGGTTCCAATGACAAGCTGGTTCCGCTCTCCACCTTTGCCAGCCTGAATACCACGACGCAGCCGCGGTCGCTCGCAAAGTTCCAGCAGCTCAACGCGGTGCGAATTCAGGCCCTGATCTTGCCGAACGTGACCCTCGATAAGGCGCTCACCTTCCTGGAAGATCAATCGCGGGAAATCCTGCCCCAGGGCTTTACTGTGGATTACGCTGGGGAGTCGCGCCAGCTGCGCGTGGAAGGCAGCAAATTCCTGGGAACATTCGCCCTGTCGGCAATCCTGATTTACCTGGTACTGGCAGCGCAATTTGAAAGCTTCCGCGATCCGTTCATCATTCTGGCGGGATCGGTTCCGCTCGCCATCGCGGGAGCGTTGATGTTCTCGTTCCTGGGCTTTACCACGCTGAATATATACAGCCAGGTGGGATTGATCACGCTTGTCGGTCTGATCGCCAAAAACGGCATCTTGATTGTCGAGTTCGCCAACCACCTGCAGGAGCAAGGCCGCGACAAGCTGCGCGCGGTCATCGAGGCCTCGAGCACGCGCTTGCGCCCCATCCTGATGACCACGGCGGCCACGGTCTTCGGCCACCTCCCGCTGGTATTTGCCAGCGGCCCGGGAGCCGGCGCCCGCAACAGCATCGGTATCATGCTGGTGAGCGGCATGATTATCGGCACGGTATTCACGCTGTTCGTTGTGCCTTCGATCTACATGCTGGTTGCCAAGAGGCACACCAAGCTCGTCGAAGTCGACGGGGAGCCTGAGGTAGAGCTCCAGGAAATCGAAGCTGCAGCGGTATGAGGCAGAAAGATCCTGGCGAAAGAAAACCACCAGACACGGAGAATCACAGAGAAAAGCCGGACGATCGAGCCCGGCATTTCTCTGTGAACTCTATGTCTTCCGGTTAAGGTTCTGCCGGGCGCCCGTGAAAACAGCCTCTACTCAGCCCGGGCCCTGTCAGCTCCCCTCGTTGCAATCCTGACCGCTTAGCAGTAATCTGAACCACTCGGAAATCCGCCTGGGACCCCTTGATGGTTCACCTCCCTGGAATTTCCGCTTGCCGTCCCTTTTGCGCATGAGCCTGCACGGAGGCATTTCGCTGCTCGCAGGCGAGAGAGCTTTGCTCCCTGCCATGCTCCTGCTGTTGGTAACCACCTACGCCTGCACAGGTGGAGGCCAAGGTCAGACTCCCGCCGAAGGACCTGGCGGTGGCGCTCCCGGTATCCCGGTCAAGGTCCAGGTGGCACAATCGACCCCGGTCAATGAAACCACGGAATACGTTGCCACCCTGAAATCGCGCGATTCCGCAGTGGTCATGCCCGAGGTCGAAGGGCAGATCACACAAATCTACGTTCATTCCGGGGACCATGTTTCCCCCGGTTCGGCCCTGATGCAGATCGACCCGCGCAAGCAGGAAGCCACAGTCAGCAGCCAGGAGCAGATACGCGCGGCGCAAGAGGCGAATGTCGCTTTAGCGCAGCAGCAATTCGACCGGACCAGCGGCCTGTTTAAAGCCGGGGTGGTCAGCAAGCAGGATCTCGATCAAGCCAGTGCTGCCCTCGACACGGCAAAAGCGCAACTGCAGTCGCTCGATGCCCAGGTCAAGCAGCAGCAGGTTCAGTTGCACTATTACAGGGTTCTGGCTCCGCGGGAGGGGATCGTCGGAGATATTCCAGTCCGCGTCGGCGATCGCGTGGTTACATCCACCCTGCTGACCACGGTCGATCAACCCGGCGCGCTCGAGGCTTACCTCTATGTACCCGTCGAACGCTCCTCAGAGCTCAAGATGGGCATGCCGGTTGAAATCGTGGACGCCACCGGGAAGAGCATGGCAGAGAGCCGCATCACCTTCATCTCTCCCCAGGTGGACAACAGCACGCAAAGCATTTTGGCCAAGGCGACGATCTCAAACCACCGCGAACGCCTGCGCACCTCGCAATTCATCCGCGCGCGCGTAGTTTGGGGGGAGCGCCATGCCCCGCGGGTTCCGGTACTCTCGGTGATCACCCTGGGCGGGCAACATTTTGTTTTCGTCGCGCAGTCGGAGAACGGCAAGATTGTGGCGCGGCAAAAGATGCTGCATCTCGGCGAGATGATCGGAAACGACTACGTGGTGCTGGATGGCATCGGGGCCGGCGACAAGGTCATCGTTTCAGGAACGCAGTTCCTGACGGACGGCGCGCCGGTCTCCCCGCAGGCGTGACATCGGGGGTCAAGCCTTGGGCAGGGTTTGAGCTGGCAATAGGCCATTGCGGGTCTCGGGCTGGCCTGAGGTCTGGCGGCTGAAGCCTACTTCATGTTCGTTAATTTCTTCATCCATCGTCCGGTTTTTGCGACGGTTTGCGCCTTGATGATCATTCTTGGCGGCGCCGTGGTGATTCCTTCCCTGCCCATCTCTCAATTCCCGAATCTCACTCCACCGCAGGTTTCGGTAAATAGCGTCTACATCGGCGCAAGTTCGCAAACCGTCGAAAGCGCGGTCACCGTGCCCCTGGAGCAGCAGATCAACGGGGCCGAAGGCATGCGCTACATCAGCTCGGCCAGCGGCAATGACGGATCAAGTTCGATCACCGCAACCTTTGAATTGAACCGCGACCCAGACCTGGCTGCGGTCGACGTTCAAAACCGCGTCAGCATTGCACTCGGAAGATTACCGGCCGCGGTGAAGAACACGGGCGTGATCGTTACCAAGGCGTCGAACAACTTTGTATTCGGCGCGGCCGTTTATTCGCCCGACGGACGCTACGACACGCTATTCATGAGCAACTACCTCGACCTGTATGTTCGTGACGCGTTGAAGCGTGTTCCCGGTGTTGCCGACGTCATCATCTTTGGTGAGCGGCGCTACTCTATGCGCCTGTGGCTCGACCCGCAACGGCTCGCCAGCCGCGGACTGACGGCCTCCGATGCGGTTGGAGCCTTACAGGAGCAGAACGTTGAAATCGCCGCCGGGTCCGTCGGGCAGCCGCCAACCATCCCCGGCCAGCAATATCAGATCAGCGTCCGCGCCATCGGCCGTTTGGTCAAGCCCGAGGAATTCGACAACATCATTCTCAAAACCAGCGCGGACGGCACGCTCGTAAGGCTTGGGGAGGTAGGAAGGGCAGAACTCGGGGCTGAGGATTACAGCTCGGAATTGAAGTATGGAGGACGGCAGTCGGTCGGCATCGGCATCACCCAGCTTTCCAATGCCAATGCGCTCGAAGTGCGCGCCCGCGCGCTCGAGGAACTCGATCGCCTCAGCAAGCGCTTCCCCCCCGGCATGGTCTATGAGAACGCGTTCGACACCACCGAAGCCGTCAGTGAGTCGATTCGCGATGTTCTCACCACCCTCGCCGAGGCGATTGGCTTGGTCATTCTGGTGATCTTCATCTTCCTCGAAGATTGGCGCAGCACCATCATCCCGGCAGTCACCATTCCCGTTTCCCTCATTGGGACGTTCCTGTTCGTGAAACTTCTCGGGTTTTCTATCAACACGCTGACTTTGTTCGGAATCACGCTGGCCACCGGACTCGTGGTGGACGACGCGATCGTGGTCATCGAAAACATCGAGCGCCATATTCAGGAAGGCGAGCACGATTCCCACAAAGCTGCTTCGATCGCCATGGCCGAAGTCGCCGGGGCCGTCATCGCAACTTCGCTGGTCCTGGTTGCCGTGTTCGTGCCGGTAGCATTCTTCCCCGGCACCACCGGAATTCTGTTCCGCCAATTCGCTCTGACCATTGCCTTTTCCATCTCGATTTCTGCCTTCAACGCCCTCACCCTCTCGCCAGCCTTGTCCGCGATTCTGCTCGGCAAAGTTCACGGCGCAAAAAACTGGATGTTCCGGCAGATCGACAAGACCATCGCCGCGGTAACCCATGCATACCGGGTCCTGTTGCGGGGCATTCTCAAGTACAAGTTCGCCTCCGTGATCGTGTTTTTCGCAGGCCTCGGTGCAACCTACTTCGTCTACCGTTCGGTTCCAACCGCCTTTGTACCCAACGAGGACCAGGGATATATCATCATCGTGGCGCAGGGCCCGCCGGGCGCTTCGCTCGAATACACCACCTCCATCCTCGATCAGATCCATAAATATGTCAGCACCGTTCCCGAAGTCCGAAGCGATTTTGCCATCAGCGGCTTCAGCTTTAGCGGCAGCGCTTCGAACCTGGGCATCATTTTCGTAACCTTGAAGCCGTATTCCCAACGCCATGGAATTGAGCACAGTTCTGCGGCGGTGGTGAACCGTATCCGCGGGCCGCTGTTTGGAATCAATGGAGCCATGGTGCTTCCCTTCGAACCGCCCGCGGTGCAGGGCGTTGGCCAGTTCGGAGGCTTTCAGTACATCCTGCAGGACCTCGGCGGCCACACTCCCGATGAACTGGCCGCCGTTACCATGCAGATGGTGGGCGGGGCCGCCCAACACAAGACCGGTGGGCGCAATGATCTGGCCGGGGTGTTCAGCAGCTTTACCGCCAACGATCCGCAATTTCTTGTCACCATCGATCGAGAAAAAGCCAAGAGCATGCAGGTCCCGCTTCAGCAGATCACAGATGCTCTGGGCGTCTACATGGGCTCGTCCTATGTGAACGATTTTGACTTCAACAATCGAGCCTACCGGGTCTACATCCAAGCTGAAGGCAAGTTCCGGGCGGCGGCGCGCGACATCCGCGAATATTACGTCCGTTCTCAGACCGGCGCGATGATCCCCCTGGACAATCTGGTCTCCGTTACCCAGACCACCACCCCGCAGACGATCAGCCACTACAACCTTTTCCGCTCCGCCGAGCTCAACGGTTCGGCCGCGCCCGGCTTCAGTTCCGGACAAGGCATGGCTGCCATGGAAAACCTGAGCAAGAAAATCCTGCCTCAGGGATTCAGTTTTGAGTGGACCGGACTCTCGCTTGAAGAATTGGGCGCCGGCCGCACCACGGCAATCCTGTTCGGGTTGGGAATTCTGGTGGTTTACCTGACGCTCTCGGCCCAGTACGAAAGCTTTGTGCTCCCTTTCATCGTGTTGCTGGCGGTGCCTATGGCAGTGCTCGGTGCACTGGGGGCGGTGTGGATTCGCGGAGCCCTGCAAGGCTTTCTCTGGCATGAAGCCGTAACCAGCCAGAACGATGTGTATTGCCAGGTGGGGCTCGTGATGCTGATCGGGTTAGCAAGCAAGAACGCCATTCTGATCGTCGAATTCGCCGAACAGCTGCGCGAGCGCGGCTTGCCGCTGCTTGAGGCCACTCTCGAAGCTGCTCGCATCCGGCTGCGCCCCATCTTGATGACGTCGCTCGCCTTCATTCTGGGGGTGGTTCCGCTGATGCTTGCAACCGGTGCGGGATCCGCGGGGCGGCACTCGGTCGGAACGACGGTTTTTGGCGGTATGCTGACCTCCACTCTGCTGAACCTGTTCTTCATTCCCGTGTTGTACATGATCATCGAGGGGTGGCGGGAAAGGGGAGGTGCCGAAATTCACCGTCACGAGCAACCCTGAGATCGGGCTGGCTAATCCATTCCATCATTCAAATAAAATTGATCGGAATGGCATATGGCCAGAAAGTGAATGGGAATGTACAGAAATCTTTTCGCCGTCGTTACCCTGCTTTGTCTGCTTCCACTCAGCGCGCAATCCACAGATAAGAACGACAAGAACCAAGGCTCCTCGCAAACCTGGTCCTTTGCCATTTCCGGCGACTCCAGGAATTGCGGCGACGTTGTCATGCCGGCAATCGCCGCAGACGCTTTGAAGCATAATGTGACCTTCTACTGGCATCTGGGGGATTTACGCCTGATCTCCGGGCCTGACCAGGACTTCATCGAACAGCGCGTAGTCGAAGGCAAGCCGACGAATCTCGCAATTTACCAAAAAGAGGCGTGGGGTGATTTTGTTGAGAATCAAGTCAAGCCTTGGGGGGAAACACCGTTCTACCTCGGAATCGGCAATCATGAGACCATTCCACCGAAGACGCGAGCCTTGTTCATCGAGACCTTTCGTGAATACCTCAACCGCGCGGAGATTCGCGCCCAGCGGCGCAAGGATGACCCGAGTGCAACCGAGGTCAAGGCCTACTTTCACTGGGTTCAGGACGGCGTCGACTTTATCAATCTGGATAACGCCACCGCCGATCAGTTCGACGCCGCCCAGATGAAGTGGTTGGCCGCTGTGGTCGAGCGCGATGCCAAGGATGACACTATCCTCAGCGTGGTCGTTGGCATGCACAAGGCTTTGCCGGAGAGCATCTCCTTCAACCACAGCATGAACGAATCCCCCGAAGGCACCGAAAGCGGGCGTACGGCGTACGCCATGTTGCTCAAGCTCGCGAACGAGGCGCACAAGAACGTCTATGTTCTCGCCAGTCATTCCCACTACTTCATGGAAGGCACCTACAACACCGATTACTGGCGGTCGAACGGAGGCGTGCTGCCTGGCTGGATCATCGGAACCGCTGGCGCCGAGCGCTATCCTCTGCCAGAAAACGGTGGCAATGCGAAACAGGCCAAGACGAACGTTTACGGTTATCTGATAGCAACCGTCAATCCCGAAGGGGAGCCGCCCGGCACCATCAAATTCAAGTTTGAAGAATTGAAAGAGAACGATATTCCCAGAGATGTGGTTGGGCGCTTCACGCCCAAATTTGTTCATGAATGCTTCGTTGGGAACCGCAGGAAGATAGCAATTCAGTAGGGTTTGAGCGAGTTGAGGGGCACGCATGCATCTGCTACTTTCTTAGCGAAGTACTGACAACCGAACGCCTAGTGCCGACATGTTATACTTCTCTATCCCATACCGTTGCACGTGAACGGAGGTTTGTATCGATAAGCGTTTTATCCGCACAAATGAGCGTATTCGCGCGCGCGAAATTCGCGTGATTGATGATGAAGGCAAGCAGGTCGGTATCCTGCCACCTTTTGAAGCGCTCAAGATGGCCCGCGAAAGAAACCTGGATCTGGTCGAGATTTCCCCTACAGCGCAGCCGCCGGTTTGCCGCATCATGGATTACGGGAAGTACCTGTACCAACAGGAAAAGAAAGAGCGAGAGGCCAAGAAGCACCAGAAAACGATCACGGTCAAGGAAGTAAAGTTCCGCATCAATGTGGACGACCACGACTACGAGACCAAAAAGAATCACGTGCTGCGTTTTCTGGATGAAGGCGATAAGGTCAAGGCGACGATCTTTTTCCGCGGACGCGAAATGACCCGCACCGGACTAGGACGCGAAATTTTGGAACGCCTGATTAAGGACATTGGCGACCACGGGCTGGTTGAGTTCCGGCCGCGGCAGGAAGGCAATACCTTGCACGCGATCCTGGCACCGAATACCAAGAAGCCGGGAGAAAAGCAGGTCGCTCCGCCGCAACACCCGAGAGCAAGCCAAGCCTAAAAAATCGGCAAAGGCTGTTAGCAGCTTAGAATTTGTCTATCTCAGGCCGATGCTGCCTAATGCCAAGTGCGAATTGCTGGAGATTTCATGCCAAAGTTGAAGACACATAAAGGCGCGGCCAAGCGCTTCAAGAAAACCGGGACGGGAAAAGTGAAGCGCAATAAGGCTTTTTTGCGTCACATCCTGACCTCGAAAGATAAGAAGCGGAAGCGCCAATTGGGCGGCGCGACGCTGGTCAGCGACGCTGACACGCCTAAAGTAAAGAGAATGATTCCCTACTAGGGGGCTTCGGCTTCGGCCGCGAGCCACTTCGCTAACCGCGTGGCTCAGGGCTTGGAGCTGATCGAAGCGAGTGAAGAGGCACATCCTGCCTCCAGCCGCTAAATTGAACGCAAAAAGGAGAACACCATGCCTCGTGTAAAACGCGGGACCAAACGCCGCGCCAAACGCAAAAAGATATTAGACCGCGCCAGCGGTTATTACCTGACAAAATCCAAACTCTACCGGTCAGCGAAAGAGGCCGTGGATCGCGGCCTGAAGTTTGCCTTCTCCGGGCGCCGCCAGAAGAAGCGCCAGTTTCGTTCACTCTGGATCGTGCGCATTGGCGCCGCCGCCAAGCTGAATGGCTTGAGCTACAGCCAATTCATCAATGGATTGAAGAAGTCAGGCGTGGAGCTGGACCGCAAGATTCTGTCTGACCTGGCTGTGAACGACGCCGCTGCCTTTAAAAGCCTCGCCGAGCAGGCGAAGGCCTCTCTCGGCGGGGCAGCGTAAGCTGGGCCTTCTGTTCAGCCATCACCGAACTTATGGACGTGGATCGAATGGGCGCACGCTTCGGGCGTGCCGATCCAAGTTCCCTTATACTTTGTCATTCCGAGCAAAAACAGGGGGCCTTGGTTGCGGGAAACCAGATCCCTCACGACTGCAGCCTGACAAATGGCTTATACGGTTCCCAAACTAAAGGATTTCTCGCCGGCGGCGCTCGATAGCGCTGTCAGAGAACTGCTTTCCGCACTGGAGGTGGAAACCGCCCAAGCAGGCTCGGCCGAGGAGCGCAAGAGCTTCCGCGATCGCTGGCTGGGCCGGAAAGACGGAATCCTCACCCAATCGAACGACCTTTGGCTAAAAGCGGCTCCCAAAGAGGCGAAGCGCGAGGTCGGCCAGCGCGTCAACAAGCTGAAGGCCGAGGTGGAGCAGAAGGTTGAGGCGGCGTTCCGGAAGGCTGCGAGCGCCACCACCCGACCTTCTCTGGACATTTCCCTTCCTGGTATCCGCCGCCCTCTTGGCGCGGAGCACCCCATCATCCGCACCATGAATGAGATTGTGGGGGTGTTCAAGAACCTCGGCTACTCCGTCGCCGAGGGGCCGGTGATTGAGACTGACTACTACAATTTCGAGGCGCTGAACTTCCCCCCGAACCATCCCGCACGCGATACCCAGGACACGCTGTTCCTCGCCAACCAAGAAGCAAAGCCGCGGCGCGAACAACTCCTGCTGCGAACTCACACTTCCCCGGTGCAGATTCGCACCATGGAGGAGCTGAAGCCACCCATTCGCATCGTGATTCCAGGCAAAGTACATCGCAACGATCCTCCGGACGCCAGCCACTCTCCGATGTTCCACCAGGTCGAAGGTCTGGCGGTCGATACAAACATCACCTTCGGAGATCTCAAGGGAACGCTCGATCACGCCATGAAGGCTTTGTTTGGCTCGAGCGTAAGAACCGGATTCCGTCCGTCGTTCTTCCCTTTTACCGAACCCAGTGCGGAGATGTTTGTCTCCTGCTTTATCTGCGGCGGAAGCGGGAAACGCGGGCCGGATCCGTGCCGCCCCTGCAAGCAAACCGGATGGATCGAAATTCTAGGCTGCGGCATGGTCGATCCGAACGTGTTCGAGTTTGTGAAGCAGAACGGCTACGACCCGGAGAAGGTCAGCGGCTTCGCATTTGGCATGGGAGTGGATCGCATTGCCATGTTGAAATATGGCCTGGATGATTTGCAGTTGTTCTTTCAAGGAGATGTAAGGTTCTTGCAGCAATTTGCGTAACCATCCCGAGCCGGATGGCCCGGATGGTCGAGTAGCATGAAACTTTCTGCCCAATGGATTCGCGACTTCGTTGATGTGCCGGTCGATCAGAACGGCCTCGCGGAGGACTTGACCGGGATCGGCATTGCCATCGAAGGAATTTCCGGCCAGGGAGCGAGCACGGTTTTCGAGATGGAGATCGGGACCAACCGTCCCGACGCCATGAACCACTACGGGGTAGCGCGAGAAGCGGCTGCGCGCTACGGGGTTGAACTGAAGCCGATCAAAGCCGCTGAGGCGAAAGCCTTGCCCGCTTCGGCCAAGACAACCGCTTTCGAAATTGAGATCGATGACAAAGATGGTTGCGCCAGGTACACGGCGCAGATTGTGCGCGGAGTCAAGATCTCGACCTCGCCCGCGCGAGTTGTCTCGCGGCTCGAGCTCGTCGATCAGCGCGCAATCAACAGCGCTGCCGACGCCTCCAACTACACATTGTGGGAGATGGGCCATCCCACTCACGCGTTCGATCTCGATCTCCTCGAAGGCGGCAGGATCATCGTGCGGCGGGCGCGCGACGGCGAAACCCTCAAGACTCTTGACGGCGTGAGCCGCAAGCTTTCTCCAGAAGACCTGATCATCGCGGACCAGAATCGTCCGGTAGCGCTCGCCGGAGTGATGGGCGGCTTCGATACCATGATCACGGAAAAAACGAAAAACGTGCTGATCGAGTCGGCCTGGTTTGATCCGGTTGCGGTGCGAAAAACGGCCAAGCGACACGGCCTGCATACCGACGCGTCGCATCGCTTCGAGCGCGGCGCCGACTATGGCGCGACCTCTCTGGCATGTGCGCTGGTTGCGCAACGAATCCTCGAGTCCGGCGGCGGGCAAGTGGAGGGCGGGCAGATCGACGCCGTGGCACGCAACATCGACCAAGCTCCCGTCGTGCTGCGCATCGCGCAAGTCAATCGTATTCTCGGGTCCAAGCTTGAGACGCACCACATTACCGCCATCCTCAAGCGGCTCGGCTTTGAGCTGGTTCCTGAACCCGGTTCCCAACCGGAATTCTCCGTGCGGATTCCCAGCTGGCGCCTGGACGTGGAGCGTGAAATTGATTTGATCGAAGAAGTCGCCCGCCTGCATGGCTACAACAATTTCGCCAACACGCTGCCTTCCTTCTCGGGCGGCGTCGAAGAGAGTCCGGAGGCCGCGAAGGCCAGCAAAGTTCGCTCCACCCTGCTCGGCCTCGGCTACAACGAGGCGGTTTCGCTGAGTTTCATCTCGAATGAAGATGCCGAGACATTCTCGTCTTCCCCCGTGGTCGAGCTTTCAAACCCGCTCAGCGAACAGGCATCGCTCATGCGCGGCTCCCTGCTTCCTGGCATGCTCGAGATGGTCGCATTCAATCTGAACCGCGACGCCGACTACGTTCGGCTTTTCGAAGCGGGAGACATTTATGAACGGACCGGCTCTGGGGCGCTAGAGAGCGTCCGTATCTGCATGGCTGCGACCGCCGCAGCGCTCGGCCGCGATATCCCCCAAGGCGCCGTGCTTGAAACCAGCAAGGGCAATTCCGGCTTAGACCTGTTCCGATCGCTCAAGGGAGATGTTGAGAGCTTGCTCGACTTGTTTGAACACAGCGGGTTCGAGTTCGATGAAAAAACGGCTGAGTACTATCAGCCCGGCCGCTCTGCGCGAGTGCTGCTGAACGGGGTGCCCCTCGCGCACTTCGGAATGTTGCATTCCGAAGTGGCGGCCAAGCGAAAGCTGCGGCAGGAGGTTTACTTCGCCGAGATCAACGCAGAAGAACTCTACAAGCACCCTCTTCGCGTGATTCGCTACCGGCCGTTACCCAAGTATCCAGGCGCGGATCGCGATTTTTCGTTCGTGTTTCCCGACAAGATCACATTCGGGCAAATCGAGGAAGCCCTCAAACGGCCTGCGCTTCCTGACCTTCGCAGTTTCCGAGCCGTTGAAATTTTCCGCGGTGGATCGGTTCCCGCCGGAAGCTATTCCGTCCTGTTGCGCGCACAATTCCAGTCGCATGAGCACACGCTGCGGGAAGATGAGGTCAATGAACAGTCGGGGCAAATTGTGGCCGCGCTCAAAGACCTCGGCGGAGTTCAGCGCGCCTGATAGCGCAAATCAAGTTTTGCGCAGATTCTTCCGGTTGCTGGCGAGTGTCCTGATCGACCATTGAAAAACCGCTTGCAGGCGCTTTGCGTCGGCCTTGGGAAACAAACCTGAAAGCTTGAGCATGGCTGTTCCATGGGCGTGCGCAACGATGGCAAGCACCAGCTCTTCATGGTCGCGCGCCGTGCCTCCAAACCACTCCGCGCAGCGCTGCGCCAGCAAGTCGATGTTCGGGCGCTCCTCGGTCATGCGCCCCAGCAGACCCGACATCATCAGTTCATATTCGCGAGGCTGACGCAGGGCGAAATCCAGAAATGCCTTGGCCAGATCCGTCACGGACCGGCAGGCAACCAGCTGTCCATAGAGTTGCTGCTGATACCTGACAACCAGCGCACGGAGAATGTCCTCTCGCGTGCGAAAACGGCGGTAGACGGCGGGGGTATTGGTTCCAGCCGCTTTGGCGACTGCCCGCATGCTGAGAGCGGCTTCGCCGCCTTCGTGCCACAGATCTCGTGCTGCCCGCAAGATGCGGACTTCCAGTTCTGGGTCGCTGTGCCGCGCCATTCCAGAGCCTCCTCGGACTATGAACACAGTGTTAAAATTTCGTTGACAGCGTTAACGTAATTACTATATAACAAGATTGCAAGCCCTACCCCGGGAATTCCGAGGGCCTACTTCGGAATTCCTTTTTCGCGCCACCGGCTTGCATCTGGGCCCCGCTGGACTGCAGTAGGAGTTCCCTCCGCTGTCCCGTCCTATCGAAACCGATCACGAGGTGGAAGTGCGTTCCTATGAACTACGAACCGAGGCCTCCCCGTCGCGGCCTCCTGCCACACCTGTCGTCTGAAATCATCGCCAACATTACAAGAATTGAATACTCGGTCTTTACCAGGGCCGAATGCGAGCTTGCCTGGAAAGTGCTCTCGAATACCGAACTTTGGCCGAAATTCTGCCGGCTATACAAACGCACCCGCTGGCAGGGCCCACCCTGGACACCGGGCAGCAGGGTTAAACTGGATCTCGGCCCTCCCGTGAATGCCACTGCCGACAGGGTGGTCACGGTTTGTACTCCTCCGCATCACATTGCATGGATCAATCACATCTGTGGCTACACCATGGAACAGTGGATTTCTCTCGATCCTCATGTCGGAAGCACCCGTGTGTCGGCCTGGATCGAAGTGACCGGCGGCGACCCAAACAGGGATCGTGCCGAGGACATGCGGCTCCTGGAGAATATCGTGGCCGAGTGGTTCGATAATTTTTGGCGCGAGTGCGATCTTCAGGCTCAGGAATCTGAGGGCGACGTTTGCACCAATGCGGATTAAGATAAGTCAATATGGCTGCGGTCAAAATCATCGAATGCCCGCGCGACGCCTGGCAGGGTCTAAAGGTGCAGATTCCCACCGATCTTAAGGTGGATTATTTGAAGGCCCTGCTGAGCGCGGGCTTTAAGCACCTCGATGCCGTATCTTTTGTATCTCCGAAGGCCGTGCCGCAGATGGCAGACTCTGAGGAGGTGCTCAGAGAACTCGACCTGCCCGATGATGTCGAGATCATCGCTATCGTGGTGAATGAAAAAGGTGCCGAGCGGGCGATCGCCAGCGAGAAAGTGCGTACCCTGGGTTTTCCATATTCTATTTCCTCCACGTTTCTTCACAATAATCAGCGGCAGACACCGGAAGAATCGCTTGAACAGCTGGAGAACATCCAGAAGAAGGCGGATGACGCAGGCCTGGAGGTGGTGGTTTACGTTTCCATGGCTTTTGGCAATCCTTACGGGGATGCCTATGATACGGAAGAGGTCGTGGCTGCGGTGGATGTGCTGGAGGCGAGCGGGATCAAGATGATTTCGCTGGCCGATACGGTCGGCATCGCAGCACCAGAACAGGTGCACGCGCTCGTCTCCGCCGTCATCGACAAATTCGGTTATTTAGAAATCGGCGTGCACCTGCATGGCCGCCCCGATCAGGCGCGAGACAAAGCCCTGGCCGCATACGACGCCGGCTGTCGCCGATTTGATTCGGCCCTGGGCGGGTTAGGCGGGTGTCCTTTTGCTCAGGACATGTTGGTGGGGAATATCCCGACCGAGACCCTCATCGCCGCGTTGAGAGAGCGCGGAGCCGAACTGCCCCCGCTCAAATCTCTCGACGCCCTTCTGCGCGCCTCTACCGAGATCGGAGTCCGGTACACCAGTTCTCACGCTGCGGACTGATCCGTCCGCCCCACAAGCCGCGGTCTCCGTCAGGGCAGAAATCCATACACGTCCAACTCCGTTCTGGTTCCGATATACACCTTGCCGTTGGCTACGGTTGGAACCGAGAACTTCACTGCATTCCCCGCTTGATCTCGACTCGTCTGGGAGCGCGACCACAGCTGATTCGTCAGGTTCGCGGCATCGAGGGCATAGAGAACCACCGGGCCATTGCCGTGTGGGCTGCCGATGCCGGATGCTACGGAACCTTTGCCAGTTCCTGCTGGGAAGAGGTACTTACGTCGAGAGGTTTGTGCCGACCGGGGGTCTCCGGGCTCAGGCGACCGCCGGCTGCAGGGTTTCGATCTTCACGCGCGAGATGCGCCGCGCGTCCATCTCTTCTACCGTAAACTGGCGGCCTTCATAGATGAACGAGTCGCCAACAGCTGGAATCTTTTGCAGCTTCGACAAGGCAAAGCCAGCCAGGGTCTCAAACCCGGAATCCCGCGGAAGTTCTAACTCGTATTGTGACTCGAGATCGCGAAGGCTGATGGTTCCATCGAGGACCATGACCTTTCCCACAATGGGCAACTCAGATCCGGCCTGAACAATATCAAACTCGTCCTCGATTTCACCCACCAATTGCTCCAGAATGTCCTCGACCGTGATCAGCCCTACGGTCGAACCAAATTCATCGACCACGATCGACATGTGGCGCTTGCGCTGCTTGAACTCCTCCAGCAACTCGGACAATGGCTTGGTCTCCGGAACAACCAGAGCGTCATGCATGATCTGGCTAATTTTCATGTCGGTGAGCCGTGCGCTCGACATCTGCTGTGCACCCGAACTCAGCCGGAGCCGTGCCCACCGCATCACGTCCTTGGCGTAGAGAATGCCGATAATGTGCTCCGGGCCGCTCACCGGATCGTAAACCGGAACGCGTGAATGCTGCTCTTCGACCACTTTCTCCAGCGCGTCGATGATGCTGAGATTTCCTGGCAGAGAGAAGATGTCCGGCCGCGGCACCATAACTTCCCGAGCCGAAATGTCCTCGAGATCGAGCGCGTGATGGACCATTTCTTCCTGGGATGGCGCAAGCTGCCCCACCTCGCGGCTGGCGCTCACGATCAGCTTGACCTCATCTGGAGAATGCACCGGCCCCTGGCGCATTTTGCGCAACCCGAAAAGCCGCAGAACGCTTCCCGCCGCTCGGCTCATCAAGAAGATGATGGGGCGGGTCAAGGTCAGCCAAACGTCCATGGGCGCGGCCACGGCCAAAGCTACCTGCTCGGCTTTCTGCAGAGCCAGCGACTTTGGCACCAGCTCGCCCAGAATCATGTGCAAACAAGTGATCAAGCCGAAGGCGATGGCGATGGCGATTCCGTGCGCATAGATGAAGGCATGCGGCACCTTTTCTAGGAAAGGCAGTCCTTCGACGAAGCGCGCCACCATGGGCTCGCCAATCCAGCCAAGCGTCAGGCTGACGACGGTGACGCCCAGTTGCACGCCGTTGACGACCTCCTCGAGATTGCGATGGAGGCGCAGGAGGATGCGGGCGCCGATTCGGCGCGCCTCGATGAGCTGCTGGATGCGGGTGTCGCGGACAGTAACCAGCGCAAATTCCGCCGCGGCAAAGAATGCGTTGGCCGCGACCAGGAAAAGCACCAGCAGTACCCGGAGCAGCACAAAGGCTATCATCTCTCGTAATTCTAACATTCCAAAGCTGTTGCTGGCTGCACTCCCGGCCAAAGGGAGGGCTCTCGCACTGCGATAAAATGAGAGCGGCCCCCGGAAGCTGTTGACCTCATGAAAGTCCCGCGCGGTTTCTCGCCTCCTTCATGGTTTTCTGCTTCCCTTTTTCGCTGCGGATTGTCTAAGCCTAAGGCGGTCCGGAGCATCAGACTTTTTGCTTGATCACGGCCGGGGAACTAATCCACTCGGCCGTGCGTACCAGACAACATGAACCCCCAGGGATTGCAGGAGGTAGTTGTGAACGGCAATGTAAACGGTCGCAAGAAGCGCCGCAAACGCATCATCATCATCAGTAGCATCATCCTGGTCGTCCTCATTCTTTTCGGCGTTGCGGTGGCCGCGTTCTCGCACGGCAATACCAAAATTGACCCGTCGAAGCTCGCCAAAGTCGAAAAAGGCGATCTGGCAAAAAGCGTGGTCGCAACCGGCAAGGTGGAACCCATCACCAAAGTCGAAGTCAAATCCAAAGCCAGCGGCATCGTCAAAAAACTCAACGTCGAATATGGTGACCGGGTAAAAAAGGGTCAACTGCTGGCGCAACTGGATAAGGAAGAAATCGTTGCCCAGGTAGAACAGGCTAAGGCCGGTCTAGCTGGCGCAGAGGCGAACCTGACGAGCGCGCAGGCAGATTATGAACGTGCCAAAGTGGATGCCGAGAGTCCAGATGTTCCTCTCCTCAAAAAGGCCTATGACCGCGCCGCCCGAATGCAAAAGGACGGTGTGGTTTCCGATTCTGCTCTCGACGATGCCGAAAGGGCTTACAAGCTGGCTGTCAACAAACGGGACGTCGCGCGCGCCCAGCTGCAGGTTCTGCAAGCCAAGATCGCCCAATCCCAAGCTGAGGTAGCCCGCGACCAGGCCAATCTCGCTCAGCTTCAAGAGCAGCTCAGCTATACCGACATCGTTTCACCGATCGACGGCATCGTGCTCTCGCGTGATGTGGAAGTCGGTGATGCGGTCAGTTCAATCCTCGTTCTCGGTTCCAGCGCAACTCTGGTGATGACCATCGGCGACACCAGCCAGGTGTATGTGAAGGGCAAGGTCGACGAGGCTGACATTGGACGCGTGTACTTGAGCCAGCCTTCCCGTATCAAGGTTGAATCGTTCAAGGACAAAACTTTCAACGGCAAGGTGACCAAGATCTCTCCCATGGGCGTCGAGAAAGACAACGTCACCACCTTTGAAGTGCGCGTGTCGATCGACAATCCCGGCGGCGAACTGAAGGCCGAGATGACAGCCAACGCGGAAATCATTCTCGACGAGCACAAGAGCGTCCTGCAGATTCCTGAAGGCTCGATCCTCTACGACAAGGACCGCAATGCTTCGGTCGAAGTACCCGACCCGAAGGGGAAAGAGGGAAAGCGCAAGACCGCGATCAACATCGGAATCTCCAATGGCGCAAAGACCGAAGTGCTGAAGGGCCTGAACGAGGGCGACCAGGTTATTTTGCAGTAAAGTATCTGGTCCCGGGCTTGCCTCCCCCGGGAGAAGGCACGGGCCCGGGCCCGTGCCTTTTTGCGGCGTAAATCTTTTGAGTCTGTAACGAAGGAGTATTTATGACCACTCAGATTGCGCGCCTACAGTGCTTGCTGTTCACTGTGGTTCTTCTTTCTACAAGCGTGGCGTTCGCTGCCGAGGGCGAATTCCATCGCACGCTCAAGGTCACCGGCCCGGTCAATCTCCAGATCGAAACCGGCTCCGGATCGATCCATGTACAAAACGGCGGGTCGAGCGAAGTCCAGGTGACGGGACACATTCGTAGGAGCAGCTGGGGCGGTTTTGGGGACCATCCTTCCCCTGATGCGATCCAGCAGTTACAGGACAATCCCCCAATACAGCAGAGTGGCAACGACATCCGCATCGGCCACATTGACGATCCTAGCCTGAAGCGCGGAATTTCGATCAGCTACGAGGTCGTCGTCCCCGCGGCCACGATTCTTCACTCCTCAACCGGTTCTGGCAGCCAGGAGGTTAGCGGCATAGCGGGACCGGTCGAGGCCAAGACCGGGTCAGGAAGCGTGCAGGTATCGAACATCGGCGCGGGCGTCCGGGCAGAGTCAGGGTCCGGCAACATCGACGTGAAGAGCGCGAAAGGGAATGTCTTTGTGCGCGCCGGCAGCGGGTCGATTCGAGCTACCGACATTGCCGGAGGCTTCGATGGCCAGACCGGGAGCGGCAATTTGGTCTTCGAGCAGGTGTCTCAAGGCTCGGTGCGCGCGGAAACCGGCTCCGGCGGGCTGGAACTCCGTAACGTGCGTGGATCCCTGCAGGCTCACGCCGGCAGCGGCGACATCAGGGCGGATGGCGATCCCAGCGGGTCCTGGGTCGTACATACCGGGTCCGGTAGCGTGAACTTACGTTTTCCACAAAGCGCATCGTTCCAGTTGGACGCCCACACCGGATCCGGGTCCATCAACCTGAACCATCCCGTTACCGTTCAGGGCTCCATCAACCGCAGAGAGGTACACGCTAAGGTCGGTGGCGGCGGCGTTCCAGTTCAGGTCGAAACCGGTTCGGGAAGTATTGCCATCGACTGAGGGGCGCCGGCAATGCCCTGTGCACAAAGGTCTGAGCTTCTTTGAGGAATGCCACAGAGGTAACCAGTCCATGCTCTCTGTGGTTTTCCTCTGTCGCCTCATAGCAACAGGAAGTTCGCCCCGTCGCTTCTTCCCTCCTCGCCCGGACTGTGACTTCTGTACCTTGACGCGCCATTCGCAAGCCTTTACTTTCAACTCAAGCCGGGTTGTGCCCGGAACATAGAATGCCCCATCGTCCTACAATCACGCTCACTACTGATTTCGGGCTCAACGACCATTTTGTGGGCACGCTGAAGGGCGTGATCCTCAATATCGTTCCCGACGCCAATATCGTAGACATCTGTCACTCCGTACAAGCCTTCGACATCCTGGATGGAGCGCTCGCATTGGCGCAGTCGTATGCCTACTTTCCGCCGCGAACCGTACATCTGGTGGTCGTAGACCCCGGCGTCGGCAGCGCCCGCAGGCCCATTATCGCCGCCTCCGAGCTGCACAATTTCGTGGCCCCCGATAACGGGGTGCTTTCTCTGATGTACGCGCGGGAACAGCGGCTCAGCGTTCGGCACATTACCGCCGATCACTACTTCTTGCAGCCGGTCAGCAACACCTTTCACGGACGAGACATTTTCGCGCCGGTAGCTGCCTATCTTGCCAAAGGCGTCGATCAAGAGAAATTCGGCGAGGAAGTGACAGACTACGTGCGCTTCAATGCGCCGCGGCCCAAGCCAGCCGAGGGCAATAGCCTGCGTGGGGTGGTTCTGCGCGTGGACCGCTTCGGGAACCTCATCACGAACTTCACCCCGCATGATGCTCCACAGCTGGTTGCCGCCAGCGTACCCCCTTTCAAGATGGTCGTCGGGAAGCGCGAGGTAACTACTTTGAGGACCAGTTACTCGGAGGGCGCGCCTGGCGAACCCTTCGCGATCCTAGGCAGCATGGGATTTATCGAGATTGCCACCAACCGTGGCTCCGCCGCCCAACTGATAAGCGCAGCCAAAGGCACGGAAGTGCTACTCGTGCTCGGGGAAGGAACGGCCAACGCGGTGAGCAACGGGCAGTGAAGGGTCAAGCTACCAAGGTCTTCCGGAACTCAATCGACCGTTAAAGGACGCCTTGGAATCATCTCAGGCCTTGTTTCCACCCGGCCTGGCGTAGTGCTCCATCTCTCCCGTCCACTTTAAGAACCGCCACAGATTTTTCCGCTCCCGCCAGGAAAACTCCCAGAACTCCAGGAAGCCGATCTGCGTCATCTTGACCCCGCAGTAGGTCTCAATTCGCCACAGCAGGTACGGACTCCTCCACGGCGCAACCCGGTGGCCACGCGCTGCATTCCAGAGAAAGCGGAGCATATAGAGCATAGGAGAATGATATCGGAACTCAGCTTTTATGCCGGAATTTTTGTCCGCCCCTTGCCGAGCCATCCGCTCCTGAAGGTCCCGCCTCGACAGCCTCAGGTGGTTGAACGAGCGCTAGGGGCCAGGGGCAAAGCGCTCCGGTCACAAATCATACTTCTTCATCAAGTGCCGGAAAGAGCGATAGGAGATCCTGAGCACATCGGCGGCGCGAGTTTGAACCCCGTTCGATTGCTGCAAGGCCGATTTGAGCAGCGCGCGCTCGATTTCCGCCACATACTTTTCCATGTCCATGCCCTCAGGCAGGACCATATCGGTCGGGACCGAGACCGCATCCCCGCCCACTCCCGCGGCAGCAGCTTTGGCCCGAGCACGCTCCACCGGAAGCTGAACCCGCAGAACCTCTCCCGTCTCGAGCGCCACCGAACGTTCAATGGTGTTTTCGAGCTGACGGACGTTCCCCGGCCATTCGTAGCCAGATAGCTGGGTGAGTGATTCCGGAAGTACCTGGGCGATGCTTCTTCCCGCTGATTTCGCGTACTTCTTCACGAAATGGTTGACCAAGAGCGGCACGTCCTCGCGGCGCTCGCGTAGCGGGGGCACCACAATCGGGATCACGTTCAAGCGGTAGTACAGATCTTCCCGAAAACCATTCTCAGCAATCTGCCGTTCCAGATCCCGATTGGTCGCTGCGATGACCCGCACGTCGATGGCGACTTCAGCCGTTCCCCCCACCGGACGCACGCAGCGCTCCTGCAACACCCGCAGGAGCTTCACCTGCATGCTGAGGCTCATCTCGCCGATTTCGTCGAGGAAGATTGTTCCGCAATCTGCAACCTCAAACAGCCCGCGCTTGTTCTGGTTTGCGCCGGTGAATGCACCCTTTACATAGCCGAAGAGCTCGCTTTCAAGCAGGGTCTCGGGAAACGCTCCGCAGTTTATCGAGACAAACGGTTCCGCAGCCCGCGGTGAGCAACTGTGGACAGCACGAGCCACCAGTTCTTTGCCGGTCCCGCTCTCTCCGTAGATCAAGACGGTACTCTGCGTGGTTGCGACGGTTCGGATGGTGTCCTTCAAACGCTCCATCGCCATGCTCACGCCAATGATGTTGTCCAGAGAATTGCGGGTCGCGGCATCGCGCTTGAGGGCAAAGTTCTGACGGCTCAGGCTGACCTTCTCAAGCGACCGGCGGATGGCCAACTTGATCTCGTCCACCATCGCCGGCGACTTGCGAATGTAGTCGCTGGCCCCTCCCGCCTTCACCGCTTCGACCGCCGCCTCGTAATCGTCCACCGCCGTGATCAGGATGACTGCTGAATCGGGCGAGACCTTATGGGCATGCCGGAGCACTTCGATGCCGTCGATGTTGGGCATCTTAATGTCGGTGATGACCACATCGTAGAGAGCTGAATCCAACTTCCTCTTGGCAAGTTCCCCAGAATTTACGGTTTCAATCTTGTAGCCCTCGCGGCGAAGGGTGATGTCGAGCATTTCGCAGATGGAGCGCTCATCGTCGCAAATCAGGATGTTAGGCACGGACGCCCTCCCCGATTGCAGATGGCGCCCCGGGTGAGGATGACATGGCGGCGGCAACGGCGTGAGCTTTTGCCTTGGCGGGGGCAGCGGCTTCGACCTGTTCCTGTTCGGCCGCCCGCTTCAATTGCAGGACGAACGTGCAACCCTGCCCCGGTTTCGATCTCGCAAAGATCTTTCCTTCATGCGCCTCGACGATCTGGTACACGATCGCCAGCCCCAACCCGGTTCCTCCTTCAAAGCCCGACTGAAAAGGTTCAAAGATCTTTTCAATCATTTGCGGGCTCATTCCCGGGCCGGTGTCTGCAAACGTCAATTGCCAATCCGATCCGTGCGGTTCGATGCCGATCGTCAGGGCTCCAGACTTGCCCATGGCGCGGACCGCATTTTCGCAAAAATTCCAGAACACCTGCTTCATGCGATCTCCATCGGCAACCGCCATTGCTGCTTTGACTGCGTATCGTCGTTCCAAACGAATGGAAATGCTCTGGGCCTCCAGCCGCTGCTCGAGCAGAGTCAGCGTGTCTTCGAGCAGAGGAATGAGATCGACGCACCCAAAGGTGTATTTCTTGGTGCGCGAGTAAGCCAGGAAATCCGTGATAATTCCATTCAAGCGTTCGGACTCTCGAGTTACGATCTGCAACAAGCGGCGGTGTTCCTCATTCAGATCGGGCATCTCAGCCAGAAGGCTGGCGCACCCGGCAATCGAAGTCAGCGGATTCCGCACTTCATGGGCGATCGCCGCCGAGAGTCGGCCGACAGCCGCGAGCCGGTCTTGAACTCGCACCTCCCGTTCCAGGCGTCGCACCTGGGTCAGGTCATCCAAAGTGTAGACATGGCCGAAAACGCCCCGCTCCGGCCCCACTAGTTCCGACGTAATTACCCGAAATGTCTTACGGTATTCGTTGGGGGCCACAAAGCGCACTTCGCCGTGCCCGATTCCGTCCTCTGGCCGCGGCAAAGGATCCTGAAACAGGGCCGCCACGGACTGGCCGACCAGCTCCGATTCGGCTCGCTCCAGCAGCTTCTCCGCCGAGGGATTCACAAGAGCAATCCGTCCGTCCAGCCCGGTCGTGATCAGCCCGTTGCTGGTCGAGCGAACGATGTTCTCATGCAAGGCCTGCAGGCTTTCCAAAGCTCCCCGGGTATATTTCAACCGGGTATCGATCTGCCGCAGCTTGGAGGTGAGCAGGCCCGCCAGAAATGCAATCGCTGCATACCCAAACAGATTGACGAAGATAATCCCCTGTAAGCTGCGGATCCCCGGATGGGTTATCGAATAGGAGGGAACAATCTGGAAGAAGCAAAGTTCCAAGACCGTCGCATACAGGATGAATGCCAGGGCAGCGGCGAGAAATGCGCCCCGGCGCGACAAGAGGATGGTGGCGACCACGATCACGAGCGGATAAAGAAAGTTCAGGGAACTGTCTACGCCGCCGGTTACATAAACCAGCAGACTAACGGTCAGCAGGTCGGTAACAACCTGAAGAATGGCTTGAATGTGGGTCTCTTGCCACAGCCTAAGGAGGACGGTGTGAAAAACAGAGATGGTATAGGCGAGCACCATCGCGTTCACAAACAAGCTGACCGAGAATGCGACCGGGGTAAATTCGGCGAGGACCAGTTCCAAGCCCAGCAACAAGGTCAGAACAAGAATGCGAACCCTGACCAGCCAAGCCAGCCAGGTCCGTTCCTCGAAAACCGCCTGCACTCCCGCCATGGTTTGTCCGCGCTTGCCAGAATGGAGGGCGGGCAAGCCCGCCCTGTGAGTCGTTAACCCGCCAGTTTCGCAATCATCGAGAACAGCGGCATATAGAGCGAAATTACGATTCCACCGATGCTGACGCCCAATATTCCGATGATCATTGGTTCGAGCAAGGCCAGCATGTCCTTGGTTGCCGCATCCACTTCGTCTTCGTAGAAGTCAGCAATCTTTTGCAACATGGAATCCATGGCGCCGGTGGCTTCGCCGACGCCGATCATTTGCGTCACCATGTTGGGGAAGACACCGCACTCGCGCAGGGGATCGACAATCGTACGGCCTTCTTCAATCGCCTTCCGCACTTTCATGAGGGCTTCTTCGAGCACGGCATTACCGGAGGTACGAGCCGTGATGGTCAAGCCTTCAAGAATCGGCACGCCGGATGTGATCAAGGTTCCAAGCGTACGGGTGAAGCGCGCGACTGCAATCTTGCGCAAAAGCATTCCCAGGACCGGCAATTTCAACATGCCGTAATCCATCCAGTACTTGCCGCGGGGATCTTTCCGAATCTGTTTGATTCCGAAGACCAAGCCCACCGCGCCAACGATCACGAACCACCAAAACTGGCCGATGAAGGCACTCAGTCCGATCACGATTCGGGTCGGTAGCGGAAGCGTCACACCTAAGCCAGCGAACAAGTTCGCAAAAATGGGGACCACCCACTTCAGCAATGCGCCCACGATCAGGACAGCCATGCCTACCACCGCAACGGGGTAGATCAAGGCCGACTTGACGGCCGCTCGGAGTTTCACCGCCTTCTCCACGTAGGTGGAGAGCCGTTGCAAAATGATGTCGAGAATACCGCCGGTTTCACCGGCATCGATCATGTTGGTGGTGAGGTCATCGAAAATCTTGGGGTATTGCCGCATGGCGTTCGCGAGCGTCGAACCGCCTTCCACCGTCATCCGGACGCCGGTGAGCGCCTTCTGAAAGGTGCTATTTTCCTGGTTCGCCGCCAGGATCTCCAAGCACTGCACCAAAGGCAATCCGGCATCGATCATGACCGAGAACTGGCGGAAGAAAATTGCGATCTCTTTGGTCTTCACCTTGGTGGAACCAAAGGTCGGCAGCGCGAACTCTTTGCCCTTCTCCCGGATGCTGGACGAAGTAATCTGCTCCCGGCGCAGCTGCATGGCCAAGACTTGCTTATTGACCGCTGACCGCTCGCCGGTTACCTTCTCGCCCGCTGAGTTCTTACCCGAAAATGTAAATACTGGCATAGCTCCCTCTCTTCAATTCCGTACTGCAATCCGTCTCTAGAAAACCTCAATGCTTTCCAGTGGCTGCCTTGGCAGCCCCGGCCATAGTTCGCCCGGCGATGGTGGCGCCGCGGTTGATAATTTCCTGCAATTCGTCAGCATTGCTCGACCGCGCCAAAGCGACTTCGAGCGCGATCTGCTTTTGCAGATAAAGTGTTGCCAGCGACTGGTTGAACGTCTGCATTCCGAACTTTTCCTGGCCGGACTGCATGGCTGAATAAATCTGGTGAATCTTGTCTTCGCGGATCAAGTTGCGGATGGCGGCATTCGGCACAAGAATTTCCATGGCCATGGCGCGTCCTTTCCCGTCGGCTTTGGGCAACAGGCTTTGACACATGATCCCTTCGAGCACCAGCGATAACTGTGCGCGAATCTGCGGCTGCTGGTGAGCCGGAAAAACGTCGATGATTCGATTGATGGTCGAAGATGCCGAGTTCGTGTGCAAGGTTCCAAAGGTGAGGTGTCCGGTTTCCGCGATTCGCAGGGCGGATTCAATGGTTTCCAAGTCTCGCATTTCGCCGATCAGCACCACATCCGGGTCTTCACGGAGTGCGGCTCGCAAGGCATCGGCAAAGCTCTTGGTGTCGGCATGCAGCTCGCGCTGGTTGACCACGCAGTTCTTGTTCATGTGCACAAACTCGATCGGGTCCTCAATGGTCAGGATGTGATCGTGCCGCTCCGAGTTAATCTTGTCGATCATCGAAGCCAGGGTGGTCGACTTGCCGGAACCCGTAGGCCCCGTTACCAGCACCAGTCCACGCGGTTTGTCGCACAGCTTGGCTACGACCGGAGGCAGACTCAGCTGGTTAAAGGACTTGATTTCGAAGGGAATCACGCGGAACACAGCCGAAGTCGCACCGCGCTGATTGAAGACGTTGGCACGGAAACGGGCCAGGCCCTTCAATCCGAAGGAGAAGTCGAGTTCGAGATTTTCTTCGAAGCGGTGCTTCTGCGAGTCGGTCATTACCGAGTAGGCCAACTGCTTGGTCTCGGCCGGCGTCATCTGCGGCAGATCGAGCGGAACCAAATGCCCGTGCACGCGAATCTGCGGCGGAGAATTAGTCGTAATGTGAAGATCGCTGCCGCTCATCTCCAACATTCGTTTCAACAGATCACTTAACGAAAGCGACATAACTCGGTTTTCCCCTTTTATTCAAATCCCACGAATCAGTGGATCGTCTCGCGAGCCACTTCTTCGAGCGTTGTCATTCCAGCCGCAACCTTGATCAGGCCGCTGCGCCGCAAGGTGATCATGCCGCGCTCAATTGCCTTCTTCTTGAGTTCGACGGCAGACGCGCCCACCAGGACCAATTCCTTGATCTCGTCATCGACTTCCATCACTTCGTACAAGCCGGCGCGGCCTTTATATCCGGTGTTGTTGCAGACGCTACAGCCTTTGCCCTTCTGAATCTTCACCGTCTTCGCTTCTTCCGGGCTGAAGCCTTCTTCAATCAGCGTCTGCACTGGGACCTCGACTGGCTCCGCACACTCCTTACAGATTCTTCGAATCAGTCTCTGTGCGCAGATCAGATGGACCGAGGTAGCAACCAGGAAGGGCTCAATGCCCATGTTCATCAGACGCGTAATGGTTTCCGGAGCGCCGTTGGTGTGCAGCGTCGAAAGCACCAGGTGTCCGGTGAGAGCCGCTTTGATCGCGATCTCAGCGGTTTCAAAATCTCGAATTTCGCCGACCAGAATGATGTTGGGGTCTTGCCGCAGAAACGCTCTCAGGGCAGCCGCAAAGTTCAAGCCAATCTGCTCTTTCATCTGCACCTGGTTGACGCCACCCAACTGGAACTCGACAGGATCTTCGGCGGTCATGATGTTGGTGTCGGGGGTGTTCAGGCGGGCAATCGAGGAGTACAGGGTGTTGGTCTTACCGGAACCTGTCGGCCCGGTCACGAGCACCATCCCGTAAGGCTTGAGAATGGCTTTCTCAAACTTGACGAGCGATTCCGGCTCGAAGCCGAGCTTGGTCATATCCAGCCGCAAGTTCTCTTTGTCGAGCAAGCGGAGCACGATCTTCTCGCCCCACAGCGTTGGAAGCGTGCTAACGCGGAAGTCGAGCTGCTTTTTCTTCCCTCCGATATTCATCTTCAGCATGATGCGGCCGTCTTGCGGCAGCCGCTTTTCGCTGATGTCCAACTTCGACATGATCTTCAGGCGGGAGGTGATGGCATCTTTCAATTTCAAGGGCGGCGACATGATCGACTGCAGCACACCGTCAATACGGAAGCGAACGCGAAATTCCTTTTCGTATGGCTCGATATGAATGTCGCTGGCCCCGCGCTTGACGGCATCGGTGAGGACCAGGTTCACGAGTTTTACAATCGGGGCTTCGTCCGCGGCCTTCTCGAGGTCGGCCAGATCCATCTCGGCTTGTTCAGCCTGCAGTTCGACGTCGGTCTCTTCCAGTTCCGACATCGACTGCATGACTTGCTCAAGGTCGTCTTCCTTGCTGGTGCCGTAGGCTTTTTCGATACCTTCGAGAATGGCGGTCTCTGACGCCACCACCGGCTCGATATTGAAGCCGGTCATGAACTTGATATCGTCCATCGCAAACACATTGGTCGGATCGACCATGGCGATGGTGAGCGATGCACCCACGCGACTGAGCGGCAGGATCTGGTAACGCTTCGCGGTTTCATACGGAATCAGCTTGACCACCGAAGCATCAATATCGAAATAGGAAAGGTTGATTGCAGGAACGCCATACTGGCGGGAAAGGAAGTTGGTGACATCCTCGTCAGTAAGGAAGTTGAGCTTCACCAAGGCGCTGCCCAAACGGCAGCTGGTCTCTTTCTGGACCTTGGTCGCCTGCTGCAGCTGTTCTGGGGTAATAATCTTCTCTTTAACGAGAAGGTCGCCCAGTCTTTGAGACATTTCTTATGCTCCGTACTGACGGCAGTGGCACAGCCTTGTGACAAACGCGGAGAGCTGACTGGAGGCTTTTCCCGATCACGCGAACCGCTGAGAATCCGCGCGCGCCGGGAAGGTTCGAGTCAAACTCCGGTGACACAAATTGTCACCCCGAACCGGTAACTCTAAAAGTAACCTTGGTACTTGTACCCGTCGGTTCCCTATTCAATCCCCGTAGAACCCGCGAAATACGCCGGTTTTTCGAGAACTCAGGTTCGCGACAGGAAGGACATGTCCTTTGGGTAAACTGGGGGGAACCATGGGCGCGCCCGATACCATCGCTCGCGAAACACAGATTCGCGAGATCTACCGGATACTCGCCGAGGCCTGGGGCCCGCAGCACTGGTGGCCGGCACAGAGCCGAATGGAAGTCATCGCCGGCGCATTCCTCACCCAGAACACCAGCTGGAGCAATGTGGAACTTGCTCTCGGCCAATTGCGTCGGGCGAAAGTCCTCAGCGTCGATGGAATTCGCGCCGTCCCACTCGTGAAGTTAGAGAAACTGGTCCGCTCCTCGGGATACTTCCGCCAAAAAGCACGATGCCTCAAAAACTTCGTGCGCTTCTTGGATGAGAACTATCGAGGTTCACTGACCCGAATGTTTTCTGAACCCACTGAAAAGTTGCGCGAGCAACTGCTCGCCTTGAAGGGCGTCGGACCCGAGACCGCCGACTCGATTCTGTTGTACGCAGGACAGCACCCGGCCTTCGTTGTCGATGCTTACACCCGCAGGCTGGCTGTGCGACACGGGATTGCGCAAGAAGGCGTGAGTTACGACGAATTGTGTACCCTGTTCGCGCGGGCGCTCGAGCGAATATCCTCTCCTCCCAAACGCGGGACCCTGCTTCCTCGAGGGGCCTCGCACGAGCCATCCCGCATGAGCAGCGCCAAGCGCTCGAGGTCCTCGCAAGTATTCAATGACATGCATGGTTTCATGGTTGGAATCGGAAAGAACTATTGCCATAAGTCCGAACCGAACTGCGAGGACTGCCCGCTCGGCCCGGTTTTGCCTGCCCGCTAACCAGGTGGGGGAACCAGAAAACCCGGGTTCCGAGACTATAATGTCGAGAACAAGCGCCCAGGGCAGAGTGCAATGGCACAAGCTGAGGAAAATACAGGCAGAAAAATCAGCCGCAAGAAGCTCATCATTATTCTTGCCGTACCGAGTCTCATCTTGTTTGCCGTGCTGTTCTCCCTCTCGTCCTCCGAGCTAACTTTCATCCGGCCAAAGACCAGCGAAGAAACCGTCACCCTGGTTTCGCTCACGCTTCTGGTCTCGCTGCTATTCGGCGGCCTCACCTTTGTCTTGCTGCGAAACCTGATCAAGGTTTTTGCCGAGCGCCGTATGGGAGTGCTGGGGTCGAAGTTCCGCACGCGTCTGGTGGTCGCGAGCCTGCTGCTTTCCTTCGTTCCCGTCATCGTCATGTTCTGGTTTTCGTATGGACTCATGAACCGTTCGATCGAGCGCTGGTTTTCAACCCCGGTCGAGGAGGTGCGGCAGGACACGGCAATGATGTCGGAACTGCTCTCGAAGTACGCGGCTGAAAATGCTCGCGCAGAAGCCCTCTCGCTCGCAGCCTCTCCCGCGGTTCGGCATGCTTTTGAGGGACACAGCTTCGCTGCTGCGCTTGACGAACTTCGCATGCATGAACCTACGCTGCAAGGCGGATTTGCCGTGGTTCTCGATGACGGCGGAGTGGAAGCGAGCCTCGGGGTTCCGGCACCCTGGTCGATGTTGCGGCCGAAGATTGCGCTGGACAAGATTACCTCCGACCGCCCGCAGATCCTGACCTGGGAAAACACCAACTACGTTCTTGGAAGCGCCCAGGTTAACCATCGTGGCACGATTCTCGTGGCCATTCCGCTGCCCCAAAGTTTTGCTGAAACCCAGAAACAACTGACGGCCAGCCAGCACCGCTACCTTGAACTCGCGCGCGAGCGCCGCCAAGTACGCCTCACCTACATGACGATCTTGATGGCGCTTACCGGGCTAGTCTTGTTCGTCAGCACCTGGCTGGCGCTCTATCTCTCGAAGTTTGTGACTCGGCCGGTGGCCGCCCTGGCCGAAGCTACCCAGGAAATCTCCAAAGGAAATCTGGACCATCGCGTCGCCGTCCCTGCAACCGACGAATTGGGGGATCTGGTGGCTTCGTTCAACCGCATGGCGGGGGAACTGCAAACCAGCCGGCACCAGGTAGAAGCTTCGAGTCGGCAGCTAAGCGCCGCCAATGCCGAACTGGATCGGCGCCGCCGTCATATCGAAACCATTCTCGAGAGCATCCCGACGGGGGTGCTTTCACTCAACGCTGACCTTCTCGTCACCCACTTAAACCAAGCTCTTCTTCGTATGCTGCGCCCGCTCGAGGATCCTTCCGATTTGCAGGGCCGCCTGGCCGGGTGTTCGCTGCGCGAGCTCTTCCCGAGCGACGTGCAGCAGGATCTTGAACCACTGTTCCGCCGGGCCGACCGCATGGGAACCACCACGACGCAGATGGAGTTGCCGATCCAACGAATGCAATTAAACGTGGCTGTAACGGTTGCCACCCTGCAGCACAACGCGCAGCGCCTGGGATATGTGCTCGTGTTTGAGGATCTCTCTGATCTGTTGCACGCCCAAAAACAGGCAGCTTGGCGCGAGGTGGCCCGCCGTGTAGCCCACGAGATCAAGAACCCTCTGACGCCCATCGGGCTGTCCGCGGAGCGGATCCTGCGGCATCTCGACCGTAAGCCCGCCGATGCTGCCTCGCTCGATGTGGTGCGGTCCTGTGCCATCACCATCGAAGGCGCGGTGGAAACGGTAAGAACTCTGGTGAACGAATTTTCGACCCTGGCCCGTTTCCCGACCTCGAAGCCTCAGCCCGCCGACATCAATGCCATCGCGGAAAACGCTCTTTCCATGTTCAACGGAAGGCTCGATCAGATTCGGGTGCGCACCTTGTTCGGGAACAATCTGCCAAGGGTGATGGCCGATTCAGACGCGATCAAGCGCGCCATCGCCAACCTCGTGGACAACGCCGCCGAAGCGGTGGAGAGTTCCATGGTCAAGGAAATTGAAATCTCGACGGCAGTCGTCGCCAGCCGCGACGCAGTCGAAATCTGTGTCGCCGACAGCGGACCAGGGGTCACCCGCGAAGCCAAGGAGCGCCTTTTCCTGCCATATTTTTCCACCAAGTCGCGGGGCACGGGGCTCGGCCTGGCCATTGTCAGCCGGATCGTGGAAGACCACCGCGGCTATATTCGGGTGGAAGAAAACAAACCTGTGGGCGCCCGGTTCGTGATCGAATTGCCTGTAGCAAGCGAGGTCAGTTCCCCGCCCACCGCCATCTATGCCTAATGTCCTGATCGTTGATGACGAAGCCTCCATTCGGGACTCCTTGCGCGGAGTCCTTGAGGATGAAGGCTATAGCGTAGCCGATGCTGCCAGTGGAGAGGCTGGACTCGACGAGGTCGAGCGCAAGTCTTTTGACGTCGTGCTTCTGGACATCTGGCTCCCTGGAATCGATGGCCTTCAGACCTTGGAGGAGATTCGCAAGCTCGAATCCCCTCCCGAGATCATCATTATTTCGGGACATGGCACGATTGAGACCGCGGTTCGGGCCACCAAACTCGGCGCCTTCGACTTTCTCGAAAAACCACTCTCGGTGCAAAAGACCTTGATTCTGGTGAAGAATGCCATCGACGCCAAGCGCTTGCGCCGTGAAAACCGCGAACTCAAAAAGCAGGTGATGCGCAGGAATGAGATCGCTGGCGATAGCATTCCCATGAAAGCCCTCCGCCAGCAAATCCAATTGATGGCACCGACCAATGGGCGCGTTCTGATCTTCGGAGAGTCAGGAACAGGCAAAGAACTGGTCGCCCGTGCCATTCACGCGCAGAGTTTGCGCAAGGACCAGATGTTTGTGGAAGTCAATTGCGCCGCCATTCCGGAAGACCTTATCGAGAGCGAACTCTTTGGCCACCGCCGAGGGTCGTTCCCCGCCGCCGGATCCGACAAGGAAGGCAAGTTCCTCAAGGCGCACGGGGGAACGCTGTTCATGGACGAAATCGGCGATATGAGCCTGAAAACCCAGGCCAAGGTCTTGCGCACGCTCGAGGAACAACGGTTTACACCCGTGGGGAGCGATGAGTCGGTCACGGTCGACGTGCGCGTCATTGCCTCCACCAATAAGGACCTGGAAGAAGAGATTTCTCGTGGAAACTTTCGTGAGGACCTGTTTTATCGCCTGAATGTGATCCCGTTTTCGGTGCCGCCGGTGCGGGAACGCAAGGAAGACATTCCCCTCCTGGCCCGTCATTTCCTGCGCGAACTCTCGGCGCATTACGGCCGTGGGCCGCGGGAAATCACCGATGATGCAATCGACACACTGATGCGCTACTCCTGGCCGGGGAACGTGCGGGAGTTGCGCAATGTGATCGAGCGCATCGTGATCATGAATCCCACGGCAACTCGCTTTGACCGCAAGCACCTTCCGCCTCTGGTCTATCGCGACGGCAGCCGTAGGGCAGGCAGCGAGTTCATGACGCTCCATCAGGCACGCGCCGCCTATGAGCGGGACTATATCTTAAAGAAACTGGACGACAACCACGGGAACATCAGCCGCACGGCGGAAGCTCTGGGGCTTGAACGCAGCCATCTCTATCGCAAAATGAAGACGCTGGGGATCGCGGTGAAAGAATGAGCTGGCGAGTCTCGGGTGTGGGTCAGGCGGAATCTGGTTCAGGACCCGTTGCCCCGGTAACCAGGTGTTCCAGCTGTTTCCGCCAATCGAGTTCCTCTACGAAGCCCCGTGCTTCGCGCCAGTTGGCGCGAACCTTGACGAAGAGTTCCAGGAAGACTTTGGTGCCCAGCATCTTCTCCATTTCTAACCTGGCCGAGGTGCCGATTTTCTTCAGCATTTGTCCCTGGTGGCCGATGAGAATCCGCTTCTGGCCTTCCCGCTCACAGTAGATGGCGGCCGCAATGCGGGTCAGCCGGGGTAGCTCTTCGAAGGTCTCGGTCAGCACCGTCACGGAATGCGGTACTTCCTCAGCTGTATTGAGCAAGACCTGCTCACGAATCAGCTCAGAAACCATGAAGCGGGCAGGCTGGTCGGTGATCTGGTCTTGAGGGAAATAGGGTGGGCCTTGAGGAAGGCCCGCCACAACTTTCTCGAGCAGCAAATCGAGTCCCTCCGCTTTCTTGGCCGAGATGGGAATGATCTCGCGAAAGCCATGCAGTTTCGCGTACTGTTCGATCAGCGGCAGGAGCTTGCGTTTCTCTCCCCCCAAAAGGTCAATCTTATTGAGCAAGAGAAAGATTGGGGTCCCCGACTTTTCAAGCAGTTTGAACAACAACGGATCCGAAGCTTCATCCCTGCGCGTCGAGTCGGTGATCAAAAGAACCAGATCGCACCCGTTCAGGGCCTCGCGAACCTCCGACATCATCTTCTTTCCCAAACTGGAGTCGGGGCGGTGCACGCCCGGCGTGTCAATTAAGACGACCTGCGCTCCCGGCCTGCCTTTCCTCTTGGGCAGGTGAATCACTCCCAGTACCCGGTTGCGGGTGGTTTGCGGCTTGGGACTGACGATGGCAAGTTTCTCCCCGGCGAGCGCATTCAGCAGGGTGGACTTCCCTGCATTGGGCCGGCCGAGAATGCAAACAAATCCAGAGCGAAACGCCATGGCTCAGAGAGATTTCACTTCCTTCGAATGAGACAAGGATACTCGCACGCGCTCTACCCGGCGCTCGCTGGCCTGCAGGACCTCAAGCCGCAGGCCATCTTGCGTGACCACCTCGCCCTTTTGCGGAATGCGCCCGGCCACTTCGCTGACAAAGCCGGCCACCGTCGCCGCGCCGGTACGTTCCGGCCGCACCCCGAGCAGCTCCTCGAGCCGGTCCACGTCCATATTTCCGGGGACCACGTAAGATGAATCGCTCTCGCGCACAACTTGCGATGCCTCATGCTCGTCACTGATCTCGCCCACAATCTCTTCGACCAGGTCTTCAATCGTGACCAGGCCGGCAACCTCACCGTACTCGTCAATCACAATTGCCATGCGGGTCTTGTTCCTCTGCATCTCGCGAAGCAGGTCAGCCGCCAGTTTCGTTTCCGGCACGAAGTAGAGATCTCTGCGCATCAGCGAATCAATGCGGCAGGCGTGCGCCTCAGAATCCCGAACCTGCAAGACGTCCTTCGCATACGCCAAGCCGACAATGTTATCGATGCTGATCTCGAATACGGGCACGCGGGAGAAGGAACGCACCCGCAGTAGCTCAATGAACTTCTCAACCGTTGTATTGCTGGGGACAGCCACCATTTCCGGCCGCGGCTTCATGGCGTCGCGTACCGTCTTCTCGCTGAACTGAACGACCGACTGGATTAAGTCGCGATTGCTCTCGTCGAGAATTCCTTCCTCGGCGCCGGCCTCGATCAGCGCGTCGACGGCCTCGGCTTGCGTTTCCGGTTGCTGATCGGCATGTTCGCGGGTCAGCGAGGTCACCGATTGCAGGAAACCGAGCACCAGCGTGACCGGCAGGATCAAATAGATCAAGCCACGCAGCAGCGGAATCCACGGCACCAGCCATTTGCCGTCGGTGCGGGAGAAAAAGACAAAGGGTAGAAAGCGGTTGAAGATAATCACGATCAGCAACAGGGATAATCCGCCTTCGAGGACTTCATCTGCAGACCAATCGCCATTGCGGAAGATGCTGAAGCCGACCAGCAGCGCAATCGCCGCCATCAGCACGGGGGTCAACACCGCAAAGGCCAGGGCGGCACGCGAGCGGCTGACTTTGAGCCTGGGCTCAACCAGTTGCTCGAAGTTGTCGATGTTGTCTTGAAATTCGCGCGAAAGGAATTTGCCGATCTCGGTGTATACGCGCTCGACGTAAGACGACAGCATGACGAGCGCGAGTAGAACCAGTAGTGTGATGGCTATCGCTAGGTTCATGTGCTGGATCGGGAGAGCCTTGCGCTGCGTTTCGCCGCACGTTCGATCAGAGCTGCCGGCAAACCCAACTTCCGGCGCAAACGCAATTCCTTCTCGGCCATCTGGCCGTTGTCTTTGACATGATCATATCCCGCAAGGTGCAGCACACCATGCAGGACCAGGATCCTGACTTCGTTTGCTACCGAGTGGCCCAGAGCCCGGGCGTTCTCGGCCGCCATTTCGCCGCAGATGGCAATGTCACCGCTGAAGCCCTCCACAAAGCTGGGCGAGGGGAAGGAAAGCACATCCGTCGGATAGTCCTTGCCTCGGAACTGAGCATTCAGTTGCCGCATGCGAGCTTTGCCGGTCACCAGCAGCGTAGCGGTGCCTTTTAGTCCGGCTGCCCGGCAAGCGCTCGCGAGAAAGTTGGACAACCCGCGCTCACTCAGCCCCGGAATCCTCCGACTCATGACCACTGTAGGTGAAATCTTCATTCGACAAAAGAAAAGGAGGGCACATCTGCCCTCCTGGTCAATACTTCCTATTCCGTAGTCTCAGTTGAAACCACTTCGACTGGCTCAGGCGAGGGAGGGATCTTCGAGGCGTTGCCGTTCCCTGCCATCTTCGCGTCGAGCAAATCCAACTGTTGTTCTTCGAGCTTCGACTTGTGCTCGTCATAAGCGCGAATAATACGCTGCACCAGATGATGGCGCACTACATCGGACTCATCGAAGTAAACGAAGGAGAGACCCTGGACATTCTTGAGCACATCAATGGCCTCAAGCAGTCCGCTGCGGCGCGCATTGGGAAGATCAATCTGCGTAATGTCGCCGGTGATCACCGCCTTCGAATTGAACCCCAGACGCGTGACAAACATCTTCATTTGCTCCGAGGTCGTGTTCTGTGCTTCGTCCAGGATCACGAATGAATCGTTGAGGGTGCGTCCCCGCATGAACGCGATGGGGGCTATCTCGATGACGTTCTTTTCGAGGTAGCGATCCACCTTCTCAGGATCCAGCATGTCATAGAGCGCGTCGTATAAAGGCCGCAGGTAAGGATCGATCTTCTCCTGCAAAGTCCCGGGTAAAAATCCCAGGCGCTCACCAGCTTCCACCGCCGGCCGCGCCAGGATGATTCGATTGACCTTCTTCGCCACCAAGGCTGAAATGGCCATGGCCACGGCAAGATAGGTTTTGCCGGTTCCGGCTGGGCCGATTCCAAAGACCATGTCATGGGACTCGATTGCATCCAGATACTTCCGCTGATTCGAACTCTTCGGCTGCACCGTGCGGCGGCCAAACGAACGCTGCCGCCCAGCCTCCGCCAACCCGCGCAGAGTAACCTTTGGGTCGGCCACGAGCACGCGCAGCATGCTATTCAGGTCGCCATTATGAAAGACATGGCCAGATCGCTGCAATTGCTCGTAGTCGGCGAAAACTTGTTCGGCGCGGGCTACATCGCGAGGGGTGCCTTCGAGTTCAAGTGAGTCGGAGCGGAGGTCAATGTTGATGTTGAGGCCATCTTCGAGCACATGCAGGTTCTCGTCCCTGGTGCCAAAAAGCGTTTCGATGTTCGGGCTAATCTCAATACTCTTCTTCATTTAGCTTCTATGAGGACTCCTGGACGCGGAAGCGCCGCTATTCGAACAACCATTAGATGACACGAGCCAACTCGGAGACGCCACTCTCGGGCATCTCCTCGGGATTGTACTTGGCCCCATGAGGTAGGTGGATAACAATTCTGTAAAAAGCGTACTGCTCGGGAACCTGAGAGTCAATTGCTTCTAAGACGCTGTTACGACCAGGCTTACGCGAGCAGGGCATCCAAGCTTTGACCTGGGTTCTACTCAGTGCTAGGTTGGTTTGTTTTCAATGCTGAATTCTCGGTGAGGTCGATTGGAATGCGAATTCTGCCGGGTGCGCTGTCTCTTCTGGTTCTGCTTCCTGCCCCATCCGCCACCCCGGCCGAGTCGTCCCCGGCAACTGGGGATCTGGTCATGCCTCTCGGGGTCCTGCGCGACAAGATCGAAGGCGGCTGGGCGGGACAGATGATCGGGGTGAGCTTCGGGGCTCCCACCGAGTTCCGCTTCAAAAACGCAATGGTCCCGGAAGACAAATTGCCAAAGTGGACCAAAGACAGCGTCACCAACTCCCTCAACCAGGATGACCTCTATGTAGACATGACGTTTGCCAAAGTCCTCGACGACAAGGGACTCGACGCCACCACAGAAGATTTTGGCGCGGCCTTTCGCGACGCCAAATACCCTTTGTGGCATGCAAACCTCGCGGCTCGCCGCAACCTGAAACGGGGGGTGCCCGCAACCTTGTCGGGGACTCCGAGGTACAACGTACACGCGAACGACATTGATTTTCAGATCGAGTCCGACTTCATTGGCTTGATGACACCGTCCATGCCCCAGGCGGCAGTCGATCTCGCCCTGCGCGCCGGTCGCGTGATGAATTATGGCGACGGCCTGTACGGCGGGATGTTCGTCTCCTGCATGTATTCCTCTGCGTTCTTTGAGAAGGACCCGCGAAAGGTGGTCGAGGCCGGCAAGGCCTGTCTGCCAGAGGAAAGCCCTTACCGGAAGCTCATCTCCGACGTTCTCCTGTGGTCGAGCGAGAGTCCCGAAGACTGGATTACGGTTTGGAACAAGATTGACCGCAAGTGGAATCGGCGCGAGCCCTGCCCGGAAGGCGCCCTTCTCCCCTTCAATATTGACGCCAAGATGAACGGCGCCTACGTCGCTCTGGGCTTACTGTATGGACACGGTGATATCGGCGAGACCATACGCATCAGCACGAGATGCGGACAGGACTCGGATTGCAATCCTTCGACTGCCGCCGGAATCGTTGGAGTGATGACCGGTTACCAGGCGATTCCCGACCACTGGAAATTTGGAATTCAGGACATCGCGGAT
>Ga0157369_10000225_pt1 | contig 78054 bp, 65 predicted proteins | sample C25metaG_FD_113461 | JGI IMG/M metagenome (GOLD analysis project Ga0157369, IMG submission 113461) | Corn rhizosphere microbial communities from Kellogg Biological Station, Michigan, USA - C2-5 metaG | ecosystem: Host-associated > Plants > Roots > Rhizosphere > Soil | place: USA: Michigan... | reverse complement strand
GCTGCGTGAGAAGCAGGAGTCCGCGAACCAGGCGTAGCCCGGTACCGCGGTGAGTAACTAAGAAAACTAAGGAGAAAATCATGGCAAAGCTGTCAACTGAAGAGCTGCTCGAGCAGTTCAAGGACCTTACCCTCATCGAGCTCAGCGAGTTCGTCAAGGCGTTCGAGGAGACCTTCGAGGTCACCGCCGCCGCTCCGGTTGCCGTCGCGGCCGCCGGTGGCCCCGCCGCCCCCGCCGAAGAGGTCGAGGAGAAGGACTCCTTCGACGTCGTCCTCGAGTCGGTCGGCGACAAGAAGATCCAGGTCATCAAGGTTGTGCGCGAGCTGACCAGCCTGGGCCTCGGCGAAGCGAAGGCTGTCGTCGACGGCGCTCCGAAGGCCGTCCTTGAGGGCGCCAACAAGGAGACCGCTGACAAGGCGAAGGCTGCTCTCGAAGAGGCCGGCGCTACCGTCACCCTCAAGTAGTAACGCCGCGGCGTTCACGTCGCAGTAGTCAGGGCCCCGGCAGGAATGCTCCTGCCGGGGCCTTTTCTTGTCGATTTATATAGTTAGCCTATGTACAATAGACGGAGTGACCACCGATCTGCACCAGCTGCTCGCCGATCTGTTCGCCGTCAGCCACCGACTCACCCGTGCTGCCGCACGGGCCGCCGGCGGCAAGGAATCCCCCGCGGTCTGGCGCACCCTGAGCGTGCTTTCGAGCACCGGCGCGGTGCGCCTGGGCGAGCTGGCCGAGCAGAGTCGGGTCTCCCAGCCGACGGCGACCAATCTCGTCGCAACGCTCGCGGCCCGCGGCTGGGTGAATCGCAGAACGGATGCCGCGGACGGCCGGGCGACAGTCATCGAGAACACGCCCGCCGGCGAGGAGGCGCTCGCCACCTGGCGCAGTGAGCTGGCCACCGCCATGCTCCCGTTGTTCGCCGGCCTTCCCGAGTCCGACCTGGCCACGCTCGAACGGGCGGTCACCATCATGCAAGAACGCGTCGTCAATGAAAGAGGAACCACGACATGAGTCACCATCCATCGGACGGGAACAGCATCCTGCATCAGCCGAAAGCGGTCTGGGCGGTCGCCTTCGCCTGCGTCGTCGCCTTCATGGGCATCGGTCTCGTCGACCCGATCCTGCCCGCGATCGCGAAAGACCTGGAGGCGTCTCCCGCCCAGACCGAGCTGCTGTTCACGAGCTACCTCATCATCACGGGCGTGGCCATGTTCTTCACGAGCTGGATCTCCAGCCGCATCGGCGCCAAGAAGACGCTGCTGATCGGCCTCGCACTGATCGTGCTGTTCGCGCTGTTCGCGGGTATGGCCGGTGACGTCGAGTCGGTCATCGGCTTCCGTGCCGGCTGGGGGCTCGGCAACGCCCTCTTCATCTCCACCGCTCTTGCCACGATCGTCGGTGCAGCCTCCGGCGGCACATCCTCGGCGATCATCCTCTACGAGGCAGCCCTCGGGCTCGGCCTGGCCGTCGGCCCGCTCGCTGGCGGCCTCCTTGGCACCCTCAGCTGGCGCGGACCGTTCTTCGGCACGGCGGTGCTCATGGCGATCGGCTTCATCGCCATCGTCACCCTGCTGAAGACCGAGGGCACCAAGCCCGCACCGAGCCCGATCTCGGCACCGTTCCGGGCGCTGCGGCGGCCCGCCCTCGGCTTCCTCGCCGCGGTGGCCGTGTTCTACAACTTCGGCTTCTTCACGCTGCTCGCCTACACGCCGTTCGCCCTCGTTCCGCTCGGCCTCTCCAGTGCGATCACCCTGGGCTTCGTCTTCTTCGGCTGGGGTGTCTCGGTCGCGATCACCTCGGTGTGGGTAGCGCCCATCCTGACCAGCCGGATGCCGCGCAGCCGCGTGCTGACGGTCATCCTGCCGTTGCTGGCGCTCGACCTCCTCGCCCTCGCGCTCGTGGTGCATTCCGCGGTCGGCTTGATCGTGGGCGTGATCGTCGGCGGCCTGCTCCTCGGCGTGCTGAACACCGTGCTCACCGAGACCGTGATGGAGGCGACCGACCTGCCCAGGTCCGTCGCCTCGTCGGCCTACTCTGGCGTCCGGTTCCTCGGCGGCGCTGTCGCGCCGCCCGTCGCCGCGCTGCTGGCCGATGTCGTGTCACCGTCGATGCCGTTTTACGCCGGAGCGATCGCGGTGGTGATCTCCGCTGCCCTCGTCGTGGTGGGCCGCAAGCACCTGACGCGTGCCGACGGCTTCAGCGAGACGCCCATCGAAGAAGCCGAGGCGATCAGCGTCGGCGACAGCTGACATCCGCTGCACACGCGCACAAGGCCGGGCTCGAAGGAGCCCGGCCTTCGTGCATTTCTCCCGGACACAATTGCATAACGTCCTGTCCAACGCCCAAAACCAGCCGTTGCCAAGCGGCGACGGCCGGGGGTACCGTGCGAGAAGGGCCGGTCCTCCGCCTGGGGGACAGTTCAGAACTCGACGTGGAGGAAAAATGGCACTCACACAGCATCGCCGACTGCTCGCATCACTGGCCGTGATCGGATCGGCCGCACTCGTGCTGACCGGGTGCTCGAGCGGAGGCGGAGGCGGCGGGGGCACGTCGCCGAGCGCGAGCAGCGACACCGGGAGTGGCGCGGGCAGCGGCACCGATCTGAAGGGGGTCACCCTCAACGTCGCATCCGACTGGTCAGGCGCCGAGCAGAAGAACTTCGAAGCCGTGCTGAAGAAGTTCTCAGACGACACCGGTGCCACGGTCAACTACACCAGTTACGGGAGCGACGTCGCGACCGCGCTGAACACCAAGATCCAGGGCGGCGACCCGCCGGATGTCGCGGTGATTCCGCAGCCGGGCCTGCTGTACTCCCTCGCCAAGGCCGGCAGCCTCATCCCGCTCGATTCCGAGACGCTCGACGCGGTCAAGGCGAACTACGCCAAGGACTGGGTGGACCTCGGGTCGTACCAGGGCAAGACCTACGGTGTCTGGTTCAAGGGCGCCAACAAGTCGACCGTCTGGTACAACACCGACGTGTACGACGCTGCCGGTGCAACCGTGCCGAAGACCTGGGACGACTTCATGAAGCAGCTCCAGACCATCGCTGACTCCGGCACCTACGGCATCTCGATCGGTGCGGATGCCGGATGGCCGCTGACGGACTGGTTCGAGAACGTGTACCTCCGCACGGCGGGTCCGGAGAAGTACGACAAGCTGAGCAACCACGAGATCCCGTGGACCGACCCCAGCGTCGCTGAGGCGTTGAAGGTGCTCGCCCAGCTGTGGGGCAACAAGCAGGTAGTGCAGCCCGGAACCGCGCAGCGCACCTTCGGTGACTCGGTCACGGCGGTCTTCGGCGACAAGCCGGCGGCCGGAACCGTCTACGAGGGTGACTTCGTGGCCGGCAACATCGCGAGCGACACCAAGTCGGTCGTGGGCAAGAACGCCTTGTTCTACCCGTTCCCGTCGATCAACGGTTCCGGCCCGGCTGTGGTCGGCGGTGGCAACGCTGCGGTGCAGCTGAAGGACAACAAGGGAGCCGCTGCCCTGATGAAGTATCTCGCGTCCCCCGAGGCCGCGACGATCTGGGTGAAGCTCGGCGGCTTCACCTCGCCGAACAAGAAGGTCAACACCGCCGACTACCCCGACGAGGTCTCGAAGCAGATCGCCGAGGACGTTGTCAACGCCCAGACCTTCCGCTTCGACATGTCCGACCTGGCCCCGAGCGCATTCGGCGGCACCAAGGGCACCGGTGAGTGGCAGATCCTGATCGACTTCTTCAAGAACCCGTCCGCCGTGACGGGAACCCAGCAGAAGCTCGAAGCGGCTGCCGCTGCGGCCTGGGGCAAGTAGAGAACGCTGCGGGAGTACGTGAGTGGCTACTGACATCGTTCTCCCGGTCGAACCGGGAACCGAGGCGGGCGAAAAGCGCCCGCCTCGGCGCCGGAGCGGCCTCTGGATCGCGGCGGGGTTCCTTGCGCCCGCTCTCGTGCTCCTCGGCGTTCTCGTGGCCTACCCGGTCATCTACTCCATCTGGCGGTCGCTTTACGACGCCTCCGGCCAGAACTTCCTGGGGCTCGGCAACTACGTCACCATGTTCACCGACCCGGGAACCTTCACGGCGATCAAGAACAACGTCATCTGGGTCGTGGTCGCGCCGATCACCTGCACCATCCTCGGGCTGATCTTCGCGGTGCTCATGGACAAGGTGAAGTGGGCGATCGCATTCAAGCTCATCATCTTCATGCCCATGGCGATCTCCATGGTCGCCGCCGGCGTGATCTTCCGCACCACTTTTCAAGAGAACCCGAACCTCGGCGCGGTGAACGCCGGCCTCGTCAGCATCTCGAAGGCCTTCTCCCACCAGTCGGCCTATCCCGGCGCTCGTCCTCGCACCCAGGAGGGGATCACCCAGACCGGCGGCGACATCGCGACCGACAGCACGGTCTCGCCGGGCGCGGTGCAGAACTTCCCGCTGATTGCGATCAAGCCAGCGGATGTCCCGGGCTCGGCGAAAGATGCCGTTGTCGCCAAGAACCCCGCGTCTGACGCGATTGCCGGCACCGTGTGGCTGGACTTCGTTCGAGGCGGCGGGGGAACAAACGGGGAACCCGGCGACGGCAAGAAGGGCCTGCCCGGCGTGAAGGTGGAGGCCGTCGACAGCAGCGGCAAGGTCGTCGGGACGGCGACCACCGCCGACGACGGCACCTACGCGATCAGCGGACTGGCCAAGGGCAGCTACACGGTGACGCTGCCGGCCTCGAACTTCGCCCCTCCGTTCAACGGGGTGTCCTGGCTCGGCCCGCAGCTGGTCACAGCGGTGATCATCCTCAGCTACGTCTGGATCTGGGCCGGTTTCGCGATGGTGATGATCGCATCCGGTCTCTCAGCGATGGACCGATCGTTGCAGGAGGCGGCGCGCATGGACGGCGCCAGTGAGTGGAAGGTGTTCACCCGCATCACCGCGCCGCTGCTGTCGCCCGTGCTGATCGTGGTCTTCGTGACCCTCATCATCAACGTGCTGAAGATCTTCGACCTCGTCTACGTGATACCGCCGCCGTCATCGCTGCCGGATGCGACGGTGATCGCCGTGCAGATGTGGACCGTCTCCTTCGGCGGCGGAAACAACCAGGGGCTCGGGAGCGCGCTGGCCGTGCTGCTGCTGATCCTGGTGCTGCCCTCAATGATCATCAACGTGCGTCGCTTCAGAGAGGACAGGGACCGATGAGCGTGCCGGGTCTCACGATCGTCAAAGGCAAGACCAGCGGGGCTGCGCGCATCCTGCAGTTCCTCAACCACGGTCTGGTGAACCTGGTGCTTGCCATCGTTGCGATTTTCTGGCTCGTGCCGACCATCGGCCTGTTCATCGCGTCGCTGCGCAGCAGCACCGACAACAGCCAGAGCGGCTGGTGGGATGCGCTCACCAAGCCCGCGCAGCTCACGCTGGACAACTACGCGAACCTGCTGTCGAACTCGCAGTTCATGGGGTCGTTCTGGAACACGATCATGATCACCGTGCCTGCCACCGTGCTGGTCGTGGTGATCGGGTCGCTTGCCGGCTACGCCTTCTCCTGGCTGAAGTTCCCGGGTCGCGACTGGCTCCTGCTCGCGGTGATCGTGATGCTGGCCGTGCCGGTGCAGCTCGCGCTGATCCCGATCGCGTCGCTGTACGGCAAGATCGGCCTTTTCGGCTCGATCATCGGGGTCATCCTGTTCCACGTCGCATTCGGGCTGCCGTTCGCGATCTTCCTGCTGCGCAACTTCTTCACGCAGGTGCCCGGGGAGCTGATGGAGGCGGCACGGCTCGACGGCGCGAGCGAGTGGCGCATCTTCAGCGGTGTGATCCTCCCGCTCGGCATGCCGGCCATCGCGTCACTCGGGATCTTCCAGTTCCTGTGGGTGTGGAACGACATGCTGGTCGCGCTGATCTTCACGAATGCCACCTCGCAGCCGGTGACGGTGGCCATTCAGAGCCAGCTGCGGCAGTTCGGCGCGAACATCGACGTGCTGTCGTCGGGCGCCTTCCTGTCGATGATCATCCCGCTGATCGTGTTCTTCGCCTTCCAGCGCTACTTCGTGACGGCCCTGCTGGCCGGCTCGCAGCGCTGACCCCCTCCCCCCGCCCCCTGCCCCCTGCCCCCTTCCGCCCTCGCCCCACCGTCCGGCTCTCTCCCGAATTCAGGCTCGGAGGTGTGTCGCGCCGCATCCTGCCGCACTCGGCACCAGCCGGCGCGGCGCGCCTCCTGAGTTCTGAAGGGGAAATGAGCTGAGCGGGGAGCAGCGAGGACGGTTTTGCCCTACGAGATGGCGTCGACGTGGACCCGGGCGAGCGTCGCGCGTATGGCGGCAATCACGAGATACCAGTGGTACATCACGAGTGAATAGGTGAATCGCAGGCACACGTACCCGAGCGACGCGAGGACGGCATCCCGCCGGCAGTCCTCATCGTGTGCCGGCCCGTTGTCGTGGTGCTCGAGGCCGTCCCATTCGATCACCAGCCACCCCTCGATCAGCAAATCGACGTAGCCGACGCCCGGAATCGGCACCTGGTGGCGCCCCCGGATTCCCTCACGTGCAAGACGGATGCGCCCAATGCTTTCCAGGAAGCTATGGCAGAGACGGCTGCAGGCTTCCAGCGGTTGAAGGATGTGATCAGGCAGCTCCTCAAGCCAACGGTCGAGTTCCCCGCTGCCGATCGGGTCGGTGTGAAGAAAGGAGTCATACGCGGCGACCGCCAGTTCGGGGCTCTGGCAGTGCGCGATCTGAAGTACCGTTTCTCGTCTCGAGGTCACCAGGCGGGTGCGGTCGCCGGGATCAAGAGGCGCGCCCCAGTGCAGAACGAGGCCCACGGAGGCGCCCCCGTGCATCCGCTGTCGCCGGTTTTCTGGCGAACGCAATCGCGACGCGTTCTCTGCGAGCCGAACGTGGAGTCCCGGAGATTCCGGGGTCGCCCACCCGTAGTGGCGGGCGGCGGAGATGCAGCCCAGCCGCCCGCCGACTCGAGTGGCGCGAATCAGCTGTGAATCGCTGTCGGGCAAGGCATACCAGCCCTTTCGAACCCGGATGATGGTGCCGGAAGCCACCGCCCCCGTGAGCTGACCGCCGGTGATGCCTCTCGACAGGAGTTCCTGGCGCTGTGCGATTCCGTCGAGGTGGGTGAGGGCTTGGGTAACGGATCTCATGAGGGCAGTCTTTTCAGGCAGCGGATGCGCCGGGTCCCGCTCTGCGATCCGGTGCGATGACCGAGGACGGGTCGGCCTGTGGAGGACTACTTCGCGCGCCTCTGCTCGCAGAACTCAGGCCTGCGCCGGCATGTCGGAAGGGCGAGTGCGGCGGGCAGGGGCGCGACACGCCTCCCGGCCTGAATTCGGCGGGGGAGGCGAGGGGCGGGCGAGCCGGGCAGGCGCGCTTAGAGTGAACATATGAGCATGCACGGCGGCGCTGGCGGGGGGCGCAACCGCGTCAGCGGGGGTGACCGGCAGGCGCAGAAGGCGCAGAACGCCGCCGCCCCACGCATCCCGCACCTGTTCCGCCGCATCACCGAGCTCTTCGCCGGCCACAAGGTCGCGCTCAGCGTCACGGTCGTACTCGTGCTGGTGAGCGCCGCGCTCAGCGTCGTGCCGCCGCTGCTCACGCAGCGCGCCTTCGATGAAGGACTCTTCCCGCCCGGCCCCGGCGGCCCCAACCTGGCGCGCCTGGCCATGATCGTCGGGCTCATGCTCGCCGTCTTCATCGTGTCGGCGCTGCTCGGCGTGTGGCAGACGTGGCTGACGGCGACCGTCGGCAACAAGGTGATGGGGGCGCTTCGGGTGCGCCTGTTCAGCCACCTGCAGTCCATGGAGCTGAGCTTCTTCACCCGCACCAAGACCGGCGTCATCCAATCCCGCCTGCAGAACGACGTGGGCGGCGTGGCGAGCGTGCTCACCAACACCATCTCGAGCGTGCTCGGCAACACCGTCACCGTGATCGCCGCATTCGTGGCGATGGTGCTGCTCAACTGGCAGCTCACCATCGTCGCGCTCATCCTCATGCCGGTGCTCGTCATCGCGCAGCGTCGGGTCGGCCAGGTGCGCGCCCGCATCGCCACCAAGACGCAGGAATCGCTCTCGGACATGACGGCGATCACCCAGGAGACGCTGTCAGTCTCCGGCATCCTGCTCTCCAAGAGTTTCACCCGGCAGAAGACCGAGATCGCGCGCTACGCCGCCGAGAACGACAACCAGGTGCGACTGCAGGTCAGCCAGCAGATGAGCGGCCAGACCTTCTTCGCGCTGGTCAACATCTTCCTCTCCAGCATCCCAGCCATCGTCTACCTCGTGGCCGGCTGGCTGCTCGTCGGCGGCGGCACCGACGTGACCCCGGGCACCATCGTCGCCTTCACCACCGTGCAGGCGCGGTTGCTGTTCCCGCTGCTCGGCCTCATGCGCGTCGCGCTCGACCTGCAGACCTCCAGCGCCCTGTTCGCCCGCATCTTCGAATACCTCGATCTCACCCCGGCCATCACCGACAAAACGGATGCCGTCGCGCTCGCCGGCGACGGCGCATCCGCTCGCGTGGGCGTGACGTTCGACCACGTCACCTTCCGCTACCCCGACGCCCCCGCCGAGTCCCGGCCGACGCTCGATGACGTGTCATTCCGTATCGAGCCCGGCCAGTTCGCCGCGTTCGTGGGGCCGTCGGGCGCGGGCAAGACCACGGTCTCGTACCTCGTGCCCCGGTTCTACGAGGTCTCGGCGGGCCGGGTGCTGTTCGCCGGCATCGACGTGCGCGACCTCACGCAGGAATCCCTGGTGTCGCACATCGGGATCGTCAGCCAGGAGACCTACCTCTTCCACGCCACGATCGCCGAGAACCTCCGCTACGCCAAACCCGAGGCGACGGATGCCGAACTCGAGGCCGCTGCGCGCGCCGCGAACATCCACCAGACCATCGCGTCGTTCCCGGAGAAGTACGACACCGTGGTGGGGGAGCGCGGCTACCGGCTCTCCGGCGGCGAGAAGCAGCGCATCGCGATCGCGCGCGTACTGCTGAAGGACCCGGAGGTGCTCATCCTCGACGAGGCGACGAGCGCCCTCGACGCGATCTCCGAGCGCGTGGTGCAGGCGGCGCTGGACACGGCGTCCCGCGGCCGCACCACGATCGCCATCGCCCACCGCCTCTCGACGGTCGTCGGCGCCGACGTGATCTTCGTCGTCGACGCCGGCCGCATCGTCGAGCACGGCACGCACGCCGAACTCCTCGCGCGCGACGGCACGTACGCGCGGCTGTACTCCGAGCAGGTCACGTCGCCGACGCTGGCCGGCGAGTAGGCGCGGCACCGCGCATCCGCTGCCCGAGCGTTCGGAGCGTTCGGAGCGTTACGAACTTACGAACGTTCGGCGAGCATCGCCTGCATCTGGTCGATCTCGGACTGCTGGCTGGCCACGACCGCGGTCGCGAACGCCCGCACGACCGTGTTGTCGGTGCGATCCAGCACGGCCTCGGCCATCTCTACCGCGCCCCGGTGGTGCGCGATCATCAGGGTGAGAAACTGCCGTTCGGCGTCCACACCGGATGCCGCGGACAGCTGCGCGATCTGGTCCGGTGTCGCCATCCCCGGCATCGGCTCGCCCGGCTGGTGCGCCGCGCTCGCCGGGGCGTCCGCCCCTGCGCTGTGCTGGTGAGCGCTGCTCGAGCGACCCGGACGGGTCATCCAGGTCATCGCCGGCTCAGGGCTCGCCTGCGAGAGCCGCCACCCGCTCAGCCAGCCGTAGAGCTGGCCGGACTGCTGACCCTGCGTGGTCGCGATGTCGTACGCGAGCCGCCGCACATCGGGGTCATCGGTGCGGTCGCGGATGAGGAACGATAGCTCGACGCCCTGGTTGTGGTGCACCTGCATGTCGCGTGCGAATCCCGCCTCAGCGCTCGTGGTCGAGGGGTCGGGATTCTGCAGCGCGCTCAGCCGGCCCGCCGACCAGCCGACGAGGCCCACGACGACGGCGGTGACGAGCGCGGTGATGACGAGTGCCGTGCGGCCGGCCACGCCTTACGCGACCTTCCCGGGCGCGTCGAGGCCGCCGGTGCACATCGCGCCGGGCTCGGGCACCGTGAGGCTCTTCCAGTACTCCTCGAAGAACTCCGGGATCCGCTTGTCGGACGCCGACTTCACCTTCAGCTGCACGTTCCATCCGCTCAGCACGATGGGCGCGGGCAGGCCCTCATAGGGCGAGAGCACAGCGTAGGTGGACGGAAGCTTCGACTTCAGCGTGGCCAGTTCGGCATCGCCGAGCGCCGGGTCGTAGGTGACCCAGATCGCGCCGTGCTCCAGCGCGTGAACCGCGTTCTCGTTGGGTACCGGCCGGTCGTAGATGCCGCAGTTGAGCCAGACCGGGTTGTGCTCGCCGCCGGCGGGCGGCGTCTGCGGGTAGGTGACCGCCGTCTCGACGTGCCCCGCGCCGTTCGTGAACGTCTCGACGCCCTCCACCGTTCTCCCCTCGCCACCGGCCGAGTAGCTCGCCGGCCTCGGCGTCAGCACCACTGAGGTCACGACGAGCGCTACGACCGCAACCGCGGCCACGATGCCCACCAGGATGCCGATCTTCCGGTTCCGCGCCGTCCGCTGCTGCTGCCGGCGGTACTCCTCCAGCTTCTGCGCGCGCGATGCCGCCCGCTGTTGTTTCACGGTCAGGTTCTGGCCGGTGCTGGATCCGGGTTTCGGTGAAGGGGTCATCATGGCCTCTCGCGTCGTCGTTGTTCATGCGAACGTATCGGTTGCCGCTGCTGCTTCCCTGTGCGCCGCGCTCACAGCCGCTTGTCAGCAGGCAACGGATGCCGCGTTACGGCCCCCGGGCGGCTCGCGTCGGCCGCCCGGTAGGGTTGAGTGGTACAAAAAGGGGCCGCATGAAGATCGCACAGAACATCCTCGAGCTCATCGGCGACACCCCGCTGGTCAAGCTCAACCACGTGACCGACGGCGTCGCCGCCACCGTGCTGGTGAAGCTCGAGTACCTCAACCCGGGTGGGTCGGCGAAGGACCGCATCGCGACGCGCATCATCGATGCCGCCGAACGCGACGGCCTGCTGAAGCCGGGCGGCACGATCGTGGAGCCGACCTCCGGCAACACCGGTGTCGGCCTCGCCCTCGTCGCGCAGCAGCGCGGCTACCAGTGCGTGTTCGTGCTGCCCGACAAGGTCGGCGAGGACAAACGCAATGTGTTGACCGCGTACGGCGCGAAGATCGTCGTGACCCCGACATCCGTTGCCCCTGACGACCCGGAGTCGTATTACAGCGTCTCCGACCGGCTGGCCCGGGAGATCCCCGGGGCGTTCAAGCCCAACCAATACGCCAACCCGAACGGCCCGCTCAGCCACTACGAGACCACCGGACCCGAGATCTGGCGTGACACCGAGGGCACGATCACGCATTTCGTCGCCGGCGTCGGCACGGGAGGCACCATCAGCGGCACCGGCCGCTACCTGCGCGAGGTCTCCGACGGCCGGGTGCGCATCATCGGCGCCGACCCCGAGGGCTCGGTGTACTCCGGCGGAACCGGACGCCCCTACCTGGTCGAAGGTGTCGGCGAGGACTTCTGGCCCGGCGCCTACGACCCCACGGTCGTCGACGAGGTGATCGCCGTGTCCGACGCGGACTCCTTCGCGATGACCCGGCGGCTCGCACTCGAGGAGGGCATTCTCGTGGGCGGCTCGAGCGGCATGGCCGTGGTCGCGGCCCTGCGCGCCGCCGCGACGCTCAGCGCCGACGACACGGTCGTGGTGCTGCTTCCCGACGGCGGTCGCGGCTACCTCGGCAAGATCTTCAACGACCAGTGGATGCGCCGCTACGGCTTCTCCGCCGCCGAGGCTGACGACAGGGTCGGCGACCTGCTCGCGGGTGCCGGCTCGTCGGATGCGGCCACCGAACTGGCCTACGTGCACCCGGGCGACAGCATCCGCGACGCGATCGAGACGATGTCGGCGAACGGCGTGTCGCAGCTGCTGGTGCTCGGTGCGACGCCCCCGGTGGTGATGGGCGAGGTGCTGGGCGCCCTCGACGAACGGCAGCTCCTGTCAGCCGTGTTCGCCGGGGAGGCCCGCCCGGACGACGCCGTGTCCACGGTCATCGGCCAGCCGCTGCCGCTCATCGGCGTGAACGAGCCGCTCGCCGCGGCCCACGCCGCGTTCGCCGAGCACGACGCACTGCTCGTGGCCGACGGCGGCAAACCGGTGGGTGTCATCACCCGCTCCGACCTGCTCACCCACCTGAGCGGGACATCCGCTTCATAAGACGCACGAAACGCACCACGCGAGAGAGCACCACGCGGTGCCCGACGAGGGGAACAGCATGCACGAGAACTTCAACACCGTAGCGATTCATGCCGGGCAGGACTTCGATCCCACGACCGGCGCCGTGATCCCGCCGATCTACCAGACCTCGACCTTCGTGCAGGACGGCATCGGGGGACTGCGCGGCGGGTACGAGTACGGGCGCGGCGGCAACCCGACGCGGGATTCGCTGCAGACGCTGCTCGCGGCGCTGGAGGGCGGCGCGCACGCGCTGTCGTTCTCGAGCGGGCTCGCCGCTGAGGACACGCTGTTGCGTGCGGCACTGGCCCCCGGTGATCACATCGTGGTGGGCAACGACGTCTACGGCGGCACGCACCGGCTGATCGAAAAGGTGCACGGGCCGTGGGGTATCAGCAACACGGTTGTCGACATGTCGCAGCTCGACGCCGTTGAGCGGGCGATCCGGCCCGGCGAGACGAAGCTGCTCTGGGTCGAGACACCGAGCAACCCGATGATGAAGATCAGCGACATCCCGGCGCTCGCCGCGCTCGGGCACCGGCACAATCTCATCGTGGTGGTCGACAACACCTTCGCGTCGCCGGCGTTGCAGCAGCCGCTCGCCCTCGGCGCCGACGTCGTCGTGCACTCGACCACCAAGTACCTGGGCGGCCACTCCGATGTGATCGGCGGGGCCCTCGTGCTGAACGACGATGAGCTGGCACAGAAGGCCGGCTTCCTGCAGTTCGCGGCGGGCCCGGTCTCGGCGCCGTTCGACGCCTGGCTGACCATCCGCGGCATCAAGACGCTCGCAGTCCGCATGCAGCGGCACTGCGAGAACGCGCAGGCGATCGCCGAGCACCTGTCGGGGAACGCGGCGCTCGACGCGGTCTACTACCCGGGCCTCCCCACGCACCCCGGGCACGAGCTCGCTGCCCGCCAGATGAGCGGATTCGGCGGCATGCTCTCGCTGGCATTCGCCGGGGGAGAGGCGGCCGCCCGCAGGTTCGCGGAGTCCACCGAACTGTTCCAGCTGGCCGAGTCGCTCGGCGGTGTCGAGTCGCTCGTCAACTACCCGTCGGAGATGACGCACGCGTCGGTGCGGGGGACCGAGCTGGAAGTCCCGGTGAACGTGGTGCGCCTCTCGGTGGGCATCGAGGACGTTGCCGACCTGATCGCGGACCTCGACCAGGCGATCGCCGCCCTCTGACCCCACGAGGCTGACCCGCCGCCGCGGCGCCGCGCCTCCCCACCCGACTTCCGGACCCGCCCCCCAACCGCCGAGCCCGTCCGTTCCGGTCGAGGCGGTCCGGCGCGCCGGGCGGCCTGGGCCGCAGGGGGCGGTCTCGGCGCAGGGAACGGTTTCGGTCCGGCGCGCCGGGCGGTCTCGGGCGCAGGGGGCGGTTTCGGCCGCGGGCGCTCCCACGCGCCTCCCCGCCCCCGCCTCCCCACCCGCCGAGCCCGTCCGTTCCGGTCGAGGCGGTCCGGCGCGCCGGGCGGCTTGGGCCGAAGGGGCGGTTTCGGCGGCGCGCGCTCCCACGCGCCTCTCCGGCCGCGCCTCCCTACCGGCCGCCCGGACCCGCCCCCATCCGGCGAACCCGTCCGTTCCGGTCGAGGCGGTCCGGCGCGCCGGGCGGCCTGGGCCGCAGGGGGCGGTCTCGGCGCAGGGAACGGTTTCGGTCCGGCGCGCCGGGCGGCCTGGGGCGCAGGGGGCGGCCTCGGCGGCGGGCGCTCCCACGCGCCTCCCCGGCCCCGCCTCCCCACCGGCCTCCCGGCCTCCCCACCCGCCGAGCCCGTCCCTTCCGGTCGAGGTGGTCCGGAGCGCGGGGCGGTCTCGGGCGCAGGGGGCGGTCTCGGCGGCGGGCGCGGATGTGACTGTCACATCGGCCCTCTGCGGAGTGCATAATTGGAGCTGTGCCGACCAATGTGACCGTGCACATGACCAGTGAGGCCCACGATGGCAACGGAGACGACGAAGGGCCGAGCGCCCAGCATCCGTGACGTCGCGCGTCTCGCCGGCGTGTCCCACCAGACCGTCTCGCGCGTGCTCAACGGACATCCCAGCATCCGGGAGTCGACCAGGGCCCGCGTGCAGCAGGTCATGGACGAACTCCAGTACCGGCCGAACCGCGCTGCGCGAGCTCTGGTCAAAGGCCGCTCGCGCACGATCGGCGTCATCTCCGCCTCGAGCTCGCAGTACGGCCCCGCCAGCAGCATCGCGGCCATCCAGGACGCGTCGCGAGCCGCCGGCTACTACGTGAACACGGCCAATCTCACATCCGTTGACCGGGCGTCGATCGAAGCAGCAGCAGACCACCTGATGGAACAGGCGGTTGAGGGGCTCGTGGTGATCGCCCCGCAGGCCCGCGTGATCGACACCCTCGCAGAAATGGCCTTCGATATCCCCCTCGTCACCCTGCAGTCCGCGGGGGAACACCGCGGACGGGCCCTCTCGGTGGACCAGATCGCCGGCGCGCGGTTGGCCACGCGACACCTCATCGAACTGGGGCATCGCGACATCTATCACCTTGCCGGGCCGCAGGACTGGATCGAGGCGGAGGCGCGGATGCGCGGCTTCCTCGAGGAGATGGGGGCGCAGGACGTCCCCACCACCGCGCCGATCCTCGGCGACTGGACAGCCGACTTCGGCTACTACGCGGGCCGCGAGCTGCTGCGCGTTCGCGACTTCACCGCGATCTTCTCCGCCAACGACCAGATGGCACTCGGGCTGATGCACGCGATCAGGGAGGCCGGACTCCGGGTTCCGCAGGACGTGAGTATCATCGGCTTCGACGACGTGCCCGAGGCCGCCCACTTCTGGCCGCCCCTCACCACGGTGCGGCAGGACTTCCCCGAGCTCGGCCGGCGCTGCATCGCGCTGCTCCTCGCCGAGATCAACGGGCAGCCCTCCAGCGTGGTCTCTCGCTCTCTGCAGCCGGAGCTCATCGTGCGGGCAAGCACGGCGCCGCCCGGCGGCTGACCCCACCCCGCACACCTCGCCACCCCGCACACCTCGCCCCACGCCGCGAGTGCTCGGGTTCTGCTGGAATAGCGCCACCGCTCATTCCCGCAGAAAGTGAGCACTCGCGGACGGCGGCGGACTCCGCCACGCCCAATGCCACGCGGCGGAGGACGGGAGGCGGGGGAGCCCGTTACAGAATCGGGATTTTTGCCAGTTGACAGACCGCTCCGCGATCCGGCTAACATAAGCTCTGTCAAATGTGACCGTTCACATCCGGAGACGGACGAAGGAGTCGAGCCGTGAGCACGAGCCACGCATCCCAGGCTGAGAGCACCCGAAGCCACGACGAGTCCTACGTCGTCGGCATCGACTACGGAACCCTCTCCGGCCGCGCTGTGGTCGTCCGCGTCTCTGACGGAGCCGAGTTGGGCTCAGCGGTGCTGGAGTACCCGCACGGTGTGATGGACACGACCCTGGCTGCCACCGGCCGCCGCCTGCCGCCGGACTGGGCGCTGCAGGTGCCGCAGGACTATGTCGACGTGCTGAAGACCGCCGTGCCGGAGGCGATCCGTGCGGCAGGCATCGACCCGGGCGCCGTCATCGGCGTCGGCACCGACTTCACCGCCTGCACCATGGTGCCCACCACGGCCGACGGCACCCCGCTCAACGAGCTGCCAGAGTTCGCTGACCGGCCGCACGCCTACGTGAAGCTGTGGAAGCACCACGCCGCGCAGCCGCAGGCCGACCGCATCAACGAGCTGGCGGCATCCCGCGGCGAGAGCTGGCTGCCCCGCTACGGCGGTCTCATCTCGAGCGAGTGGGAGTTCGCCAAGGGACTGCAGCTGCTCGAGGAAGACCCCGAGCTCTACAACCGCATGGAGCACTGGGTGGAGGCCGCCGACTGGATCGTCTGGCAGCTCACCGGCCAGTACGTGCGGAACGCCTGCACCGCCGGCTACAAGGGCATCTACCAGGACGGTCAGTACCCGAGCGACGACTTCCTCGGTGCGCTGAACCCCGACTTCGCCCGGTTCGCGACCGACAAGGTGGCCCACGAGATCCGCCAGCTCGGCGAGTCCGCGGGAACCCTGAGCGCCGAAGCCGCCGCCTGGACGGGCCTGCCCGAGGGAATCGCCGTCGCGGTGGGCAACATCGACGCCCACGTCGTCGCCCCCGCTGCCCAGGCCGTCGACCCCGGCCAGATGGTCGCCATCATGGGCACCTCCACCTGCCACGTCATGAACTCCGACCTCCTCGCCGAGGTGCCCGGCATGTGCGGCGTCGTCGACGGCGGCATCGTCGCGGGCGGCTACGGCTACGAGGCCGGCCAGTCGGGCGTGGGCGACATCTTCGCCTGGTATGTGAACAACCAGGTTCCCGCCCGCTACTTCGACGAGGCCGAGAAGGCCGGCATCAGCGTGCACGAGCACCTCACCAACCTCGCCGCCGAGGAGCCGGTCGGCGCCCACGGGCTCATCGCCCTCGACTGGCAGAGCGGCAACCGCTCGGTGCTCGTCGACCACGAGCTCTCCGGCGTGATCGTGGGGGAGACCCTCACCACTCGCGCTGAGGAGATCTACCGCGCCCTGCTCGAGGCGACCGCGTTCGGTGCCCGCACCATCATCGAGGCGTTCACCTCCTCGGGCGTGCCGGTCACCGAGTTCATCGTCGCCGGCGGCCTCCTCAAGAACCGCTTCCTCATGCAGACCTACAGCAACGTGTTGCGGATGCCGATCTCGACGATCGCAAGCGACCAGGGTTCGGCACTCGGCTCGGCGATCCACGCTGCGGTCGCGGCGGGTGCATACCCCGACGTGCGCACGGCCGGCCAAGCCATGGGCAAGCTCAACAAGAACGTGTACACGCCCGACGAGGAGGCCGCGGCGGCCTACGACAAGCTGTTCGCCGAGTACACGCTCCTGCACGACTACTTCGGCCGCGGTGCCAATGACGTCATGCACCGGCTGAAGTCGCTCAAGCGCCAGGCGGCCGGTCACGCCGCCGCTCCGGCAACGGATGCCGCCGCCTCGTTCGTGGAGGCCACCTCATGAGCGGCTATGGTCCCCAGGTGGAGGTCGCGATCGCGCGGGTGCGCGAGGACGTCGCCCGCCTGCACGCCGAACTCGTGCGTAACAACCTGATCGTCTGGACCGGCGGCAACGTCTCCGGCCGTGTCCCCGGCGCGGACCTGTTCGTGATCAAGCCGAGCGGCGTCGACTACGCCGAGCTCGCCCCGGAGAACATGATCCTGTGCGACCTCGACGGGGCCGTCATTCCCGGCACCCCCGGGGCTGAGCGTTCCCCCTCCAGCGACACCGCCGCGCACGCATACGTTTACCGGAATATGCCTGAGGTCGGCGGCGTCGTGCACACGCACTCGACCTACGCGACCGCGTGGGCCGCCCGCGGCGAGGCCATCCCATGCGTCCTCACGGCCATGGCCGACGAATTCGGCGGGGAGATCCCGATCGGCCCGTTCGCGATCATCGGCGATGACTCCATCGGGCGCGGCATCGTCTCCACGCTCACCGGTCACCGCTCCCGGGCTGTGCTCATGCAGAACCACGGGCCGTTCACGATCGGCAGGGACGCCCGCGACGCCGTGAAGGCCGCCGTCATGGTCGAAGACGTCGCCCGCACCGTGCACCTGGCACGCCAGGGCGGGGAGGTCCTCCCCATCCCCCAGGAGGCCATCGACTCCCTCTTCAACCGCTACCAGAACGTCTATGGCCAGGCGCCGCAAGGAGTGCTCCAGTAATGCCGAAGCTGTCCACCACCCTCGACCACTACGAGGTCTGGTTCCTCACCGGAAGCCAGAACCTCTACGGCGAGGAGACCCTGCGCCAGGTCGCCGAGCAGTCGCAGGAGATCGTGCGCACGCTGAACGCTGCGTCGGACATCCCGGTCACGATCGTGTGGAAGCCCGTGCTCACCGGGTCCGAGGCTATCCGCCGCGCCATGCTGGAGGCGAACGCCGACGACACCGTCATCGGCCTGGTCGCCTGGATGCACACCTTCTCACCCGCCAAGATGTGGATCCCCGGCCTCGACATCCTCGCGAAGCCCCTGCTGCACCTGCACACGCAGGCGAACGTCGAGCTGCCCTGGTCGAGCATCGACATGGACTTCATGAACCTCAACCAGGCCGCGCACGGCGACCGCGAGTTCGGGTACATCCAGACACGTCTCGGCGTCGCCCGCAAGACGGTCGTCGGCCACGCAACGGATGCCCGGGTCGCCAGCGAGATCGGCACCTGGATGCGCGCCGCGGCCGGCTGGGCCGCCTCGCGCTCGCTCAAGCTCGCGCGCTTCGGCGACAACATGCGCTACGTCGCGGTCACCGAGGGCGACAAGACCGAGGCGGAACTCCGCTTCGGGGTGCAGGTGAACACCTGGGGCGTCTCCGAGCTGGCGGATGCCGTGCACGCGGCCTCCGACGCCGACATCGACGCGCTCGTGGCCGAGTACGACGACCTTTACGCGGTCGCCCCCGAGCTCCGCGCCGGCGGTGAGCGGCACGAGTCGCTTCGCTACGGCGCCGCCATCGAGCTGGGGCTCCGCTCCTTCCTGGAGGAGGGCGGCTTCGGCGCCTTCACCACCAGCTTTGAAGACCTGGGCGAGCTGCGGCAGCTGCCGGGTTTGGCCGTGCAGCGTTTGATGGCCGACGGCTACGGCTTCGGCGCGGAAGGCGACTGGAAGACATCCGTTCTCGTGCGCATCGCCAACGTGATGGGCGCGGGCCTGCCGGGTGGCGCGAGCCTCATGGAGGACTACACCTACAACATGGTGCCCGGCCAGGAACTGATTCTCGGCGCGCACATGCTCGAGGTGAGCCCCGCGCTCTCCAGCCAGAAGGCCAGCCTCGAGGTGCACCCGCTCGGCATCGGCGGCAAGGAGGACCCGGTGCGCCTGGTCTTCACCGCCGACCCCGGCCCCGCCGTCGTGGTGGCCATGTCCGACATGCGCGACCGGTTCCGGCTCGTCGCCAACGCCGTCGACGTGGTGGAGCCCGCCGAGGATCTCCCGAAGCTGCCCGTCGGGCGCGCGGTCTGGCGTCCTCAGCCGGACTTCGCGACATCCGCTGCCGCGTGGCTGACCGCCGGCGCCGCCCACCACACCGTCATGTCGACCGCTGTCGGCGTCGACGTGTTCCGCGACTTCGCCGAGATGGCTCGCACCGAGCTGCTCGTGATCGATGAGACCACGAACCTGCGTGACTTCACGCGCGAGGTTCGCTGGAACCAGGCTTACTACCGCTTAGCACAGGGCCTGTAGCCATACCCACCGCACCAAAGAATCGGCAACACTGTCGAAGCTAAAACGAAAGGAAACACAGTGAAGACACGCAAGGTCCTCGCGGGCATCGCAGCCCTCGGACTAGCAATCTCACTCGCCGCGTGCTCCGGAGGGAGCGGACGCGGCGGATCGAGCGACACCGGCAGCACCGCTGACGCCGCTTCCAACAAGGGAGCGCTCGTCGGCGTCGCGATGCCGACCAAGACGTCCGAGCGCTGGATCAAGGACGGCGACGCCGTCAAGGCCTCCCTCGAGAAGCTCGGCTACAAGGTCGACCTCGAGTACGGCGACGACAAGATCCCGCAGCAGGTGCAGCAGATCAGCAACATGCTGACCAAGGGCGCGAAGGTTCTCATCATCGCCTCCATCGACGGCACCGCGCTCAGCGACCAGCTCGACCAGGCCGCCGCGGCGGGCGTCAAGGTCATCGCGTACGACCGCCTGATCAACGGCAACAAGAATGTCGACTACTACACCACCTTCGACAACGAAGAGGTGGGCGTGCAGCAGGCGACGAGCCTGCTCACCGGTCTCGGCATCCTCGACAAGGACGGCAAGGACACCGGCAAGAAGGGCCCCTTCAACGTCGAGCTGTTCGCCGGAAGCCCCGACGACAACAACGCGACCTTCTTCTACAACGGCGCGATGAAGACCCTCAAGCCCTACATGGACAAGAAGATCATCAACGTCAAGAGCGGCCAGACCGGCTTCACCCAGATCGCAACCCTGCGCTGGGACCCGGCGACCGCCCAGAAGCGCATGCAGAACCTGATCGCCAGCACGTACTCGGACGGCAGCAAGGTCGACGGCGTGCTCTCGCCCTATGACGGCCTGTCGATCGGTATCATCTCGGCGCTCACCAGCTCCGGCTACAAGACCGACGCCCTGCCGATCATCACCGGCCAGGACGCCGAGGCCGCGTCGGTGAAGTCGATCATCGCCGGCCAGCAGTACTCCACCATCTACAAGGACACGCGCCTCCTGGGCGACGAGGCCGTGAAGATGGCCGACGACCTGCTGAACGGCAGGACGCCGGAGGTCAACGACACCACGAGCTACGACAACAAGGTCAAGAAGGTCCCGACCTACCTGTTCCCGCCGAAGGTCGTCACCAAGGACAACTACAAGGAAGTCCTGATCGACAGCGGCTACTACACCGAGGCCGACCTCAAGTAGGTTCTCCTCACCCCGGCAGTGGCGGCGGGGAACCGCCGCCACTGCCTCCCACCCCTCACCGCACGGAAGAAGAAGCTCGGTGACCACAAACATTCTCGAGATGCGCAACATCACGAAGACGTTCCCCGGCGTCAAGGCGCTGCAAGACGTCTCGCTCGCCGTGCAGCGTGGACACATCCACGCGATCTGCGGCGAGAACGGCGCGGGAAAGTCCACCCTCATGAAGGTGCTCTCCGGCGTCTACCCGGCAGGAACCTACGAGGGCGACATCGTCCTCGAAGACCAGACCGTCGAGTTCAAGAGCATCAACGACTCGGAGGCGGCCGGCGTCGTCATCATCCACCAGGAGCTCGCGCTCAGCCCGTACCTGTCGATCGCCGAGAACATCTTCCTCGGCAACGAGCAGCAGAAGAACGGCTGGATCGACTGGAACAAGACCAACCTCGAAGCCTCGAAGCTGCTCGCCCGGGTGGGCCTCAAGGACAACCCCATCACCAAGGTGATGGACATCGGGGTCGGCAAGCAGCAGCTCGTCGAGATCGCGAAGGCTCTCTCCAAAGAGGTGAAGCTCCTCATCCTCGATGAGCCCACCGCCGCCCTCAACGACGAGGACTCCGCTCACCTGCTCGACCTGATCCTGCACCTGAAGGGGCAGGGCATCACGTCGATCATCATCAGCCACAAACTCAACGAGATCAAGGCCATCGCCGACGAGGTCACGATCATCCGCGACGGCAAGACCATCGAGACCCTCGACATGCACTCGGACCAGATCTCCGAGGACCGCATCATCAAGGGGATGGTGGGCCGGGACCTGGAGAGCCGGTACCCCGACCACACGCCCAAGATCGGCGAAGAGATCCTGCGTGTCGAGAACTGGACCGTGCATCATCCGCTTGACCATGAGCGCAAGGTGGTGTCGAACGCGAGCATTTCGGTCAAGGCCGGGGAGATCGTCGGCATCGCGGGGCTCATGGGTGCCGGGCGCACCGAGTTCGCGATGAGCGTGTTCGGGCACAGCTACGGCCACAACATCTCGGGAAAGGTGTTCAAGAACGGAACCGAGATCAAGACGAACACGGTGTCAGCGGCGATCGAGAACGGTCTGGCGTACGCGACGGAGGACCGCAAGCACTACGGGCTGAACCTCATCGAGGACATCAAGCGCAACGTGTCGCTCGCGGCGCTCGGCAAGCTCTCACGGGCCGGCTGGGTCGACGAGAACCGCGAGGTTGTCGTCGCGGAGGGCTTCCGCAAGAGCATGAACATCAAGGCGCCGAGCGTCGAGGCGCTCACCGGAAAGCTCTCCGGCGGCAACCAGCAGAAGGTGGTGCTGTCGAAGTGGATGTTCTCTGACCCCGATGTGCTGATCCTCGACGAGCCCACCCGCGGAATCGACGTGGGCGCCAAGTACGAGATCTACGGCATCATCAACCGGCTCGCGGATGAGGGGAAGGGCGTGATCGTGATCTCCTCCGAGCTTCCCGAACTGCTCGGAATCTGCGACCGCATCTACACCCTCTCTGAGGGCCGCATCACGGCCGACGTGCCGCGCGACCAGGCCACCGCCGAATACCTTATGCAACACATGACCCAGGAAAGGGAGAAGGACCACGCATGAGCGCGTTCGGATCCGCACTTAACTATCTCGCCGGCCAGCTGCGCCAGATCGGCCTCTTCATCGCGCTGATCGCGATCATCATCTTCTTCCAGGTGGCGACCGACGGCATCACACTGAAGCCGATCAACGTCTCGAACCTGATCGTCCAGAACAGCTACATCCTGATCCTCGCCGTGGGAATGGTGATGATCATCATCGCCGGCCACATCGACCTGTCCGTCGGGTCGGTGGTCGCCTTCGTCGGCGCGATGGCGGGCGTCATGATCACCCAGTGGAACATCCCGTGGTGGCTGGCCATCATCCTCTGCCTGATTCTCGGCGCGCTGGTGGGCATGTGGCAGGGATTCTGGATCGCGTACTTCAACATACCGGCGTTCATCGTCACCCTCGCCGGCATGCTGACGTTCCGCGGCCTCACGCAGATCACGCTGCAGAACGAGCAGATCTCGCCGTTCCCCACGCAGTTCCGCGCGCTCGGCAGCGGCTTCCTGCCTGACCTCGGCGGGGGCACCAGCTTCCTCGAGCCGCTCACGGTGGGCCTCGGGCTGCTCGCGACGCTGCTGCTTGTGGGTCAGGGCATCCGTGCCCGCCTTGCCCGCAAGAAGTACGACGTCGAGGACGAGCCGTTCGCCTGGTTCCTGACGAAGCTCGTGTTCACGGCCGCGCTCATTCTGCTGATCACCTACCTGCTCGCCAGCTACCGCGGCACGCCCATCGTGCTCATCGTGCTCGGTGTGCTCACCGTGGTGTACTCCGCGGTCATGGCCCGCAGCGTCTTCGGCCGGCACGTGTACGCCCTCGGCGGCAACCTCAACGCCGCGGCGCTCTCGGGCGTGAAGACCAAGCGCGTCACGTTCCAGCTGTTCATCAACATGGGCGTCATCTCAGCGCTGGCCGGCCTGGTGTTCACGGCCCAGCTGAACCTCGCGAACCCGAAGGCCGGTGACGGCTTCGAGCTCGACGCCATCGCCGCCGTCTTCATCGGTGGCGCGGCGGTCACCGGCGGCATCGGCACCGTGACCGGGGCCATCATCGGTGGTCTGATCATCGGAATCCTGAACAACGGCATGTCGATCCTCGGTGTCGGCACCGAGTACCAGCAGCTCATCAAGGGCCTGGTGCTGCTCGCGGCCGTCGCGTTCGACGTCTACAACAAGCGCCGTTCCGGCGGTCGCTGACCCGGCGCATCCGCTGCCAGGGGCCCCGCGTCGTCGACGCGGGGCCCCTTTGCGCGTCGTGGCACCCGAAAATGCACCTGGGCGCGCGCAATTGTGGGTGCCGCGACCCACGTTCGGGTACTCCGACCGCACGACGCCGTCCACAGCGGATGCCGCGCGCAGGTTGTGCCAAAGCCGAGCCGCCTCTTCCGCCACGGCACCCGAAAATGCGTCTGGGCGCGCGCAATTGTGGGTGCCGCGACCCACGTTCGGGTACTCCGACCGCACGACGCCGTCCACAGCGGATGCCGCGCGCTGGTTGTGCACACATCGGCCGGCTGGCGGGGTGCTCGCGTCTGGACGCCTGCACACTTGCCCTGTGCGTGAAGTCATCCAGGTCGCTGCCGCTCGCTCCGGTGGCCTTATCCCCGTGGCGCTGCTGAAGGAACTGGGGATGGAGCCGCACGCCGTCGGGAAGCTGGTGCGAGACGGGGCGCTGGTGCGGATCCGCCAGGGTGTTTACGCGGACATGGAGAGCTGGCGTGCGGCGGATCCGGCCGAGCGGTACCGACAGTTCGTGCGGGCGACGGTGTGGCAAGGCCGCCGGACGGCCCTCGCGTCCGCCGTGTCCGCGGCGGCAATGCACCGGCTTCCGATCATCGGCACATGGCCGGCGGTCGTTCACACATTAGACCCGCGAGCGACGGGCGGCAGCAACGCTCGAGCAGTGGTGCGGCACCGCGCGGGACCGCCGGCGGAACCGGTGCAGATTGAGGGCGTTCCCGTGACCTCGCTCTCGCGCACGCTGATCGACGTTGCCTCGAGCTCGTCGTTCCTGGTAGCCGTGACGATGATCGATCACGCTCTTCGTGCGGAGCAGGAGCGAGTGCGGAACGACGAGCGCCGAGGGGTGGCGGGAGCCCCGGCGTTGACGAAGGCCGACCTGTTCGCCGAACTCGAGTACGTGCGTCCACGCACGGGCTACCGCCAGGCGGAGCGCGCGATCGCGTTTGCGAACCCGCTCGCCGCCAACCCGGGGGAGTCGCTCAGCCGGGTGCGAATGCACGAACTCGGGTTCGAGGTACCCGAGTTGCAGGTCGCCTTTCCCGACATCGGCGGTCGCGACTACTGGGTCGACTGCTATTGGCGTCGCATCCGCATGATCGGCGAGTTCGACGGCAAGCTCAAGTACACCCGCGGTGCGGTCCTCGGCGATCGCGACCCCGCCGAGGTCGTCGTCGCAGAGAAGGTCCGCGAGGATGCCCTTCGCCGTCACGTCAGCAGCTTCATCAGGTGGGACTGGGACACAGCGATCTCTCCCCGGCGGTTCTACGACTTTCTGGTCGACTCGGGTGTCCCGCGGGCATGAGGTCGAGGCGGGCGTGCCGCGGGCATGAGGTCAAACGGCGAATGTCGGTGGCTGGCTGCAGACTGACAACGGATGCGAGAGGGCTCGGCAGGCGTGAAACCCAGATTCCACAGGGGTGGAATCTCGGAATTCGCCGCCTGTGGATAACACCGCCCGCATCCGCGGAAAAGTGCCCGAAAGGGGGCAGCGGATCTGTTGACAACCGGTGGACAACCTGTATAAAACTACATTAATGTAATTACTGCATGTAGTAGCTGTTCCGCTCGAGCATCACTACATGTAGTATTGGAATACGGAATAACCCGCGGGGCCAGCACCTCGATTCCGCTCCAATTCTGAATCGATCTGAACCACGTGTTCGGCCCTCGGGGCCGAGGAATGAGAAGGGCCACCGATGACAATCACGGTCTACACCAAGCCTTCCTGCGTGCAGTGCACCGCGACCTACCGCGCACTGGACAACAAGGGCATCGAGTACGACGTGCTCGACCTGTCCGCCGACGAGACGGCGCTCGAGACGGTGAAGGCCCTCGGGTACCTGCAGGCTCCCGTCGTCATCACCGACGAGGACCACTGGTCGGGCTTCCGCCCCGACAAGATCCAGGAGCTGGCCGACCGCATCGGCTGACGCCGCTCCTCCCGCAGATCTCGAGCCGGGCGAAGGAGGTGCCTCATGGCTGGACTGGTCTATTTCTCCAGCATCTCGGGCAACACCCATCGCTTCATCGAGAAGCTCGGGAAACCCGCCGAGCGCATCCCGCTCCACGCTAAGGAGCCGGCGCTCCAGGTCGACGAGCCCTACGTGCTGGTCCTTCCCACCTACGGTGGCGGGGACGGCAAGGGCGCAGTCCCGAAGCAAGTGATCAAGTTCCTCAACGTTGAGAGCAATCGCTCGCTGATCCGGGGCGTCATCGGGGCCGGCAACACCAATTTCGGCGCGGCCTACGGCCTCGCCGGGGACATCATCGCGGCCAAATGCCAGGTGCCCCACCTGTATCGATTTGAAGTCTTCGGAACACCGGACGATGTGCGCATCGTTCATGACGGATTGGAATCATTTTGGAAGCAACAGCGCTGAAGACCACGGCGACCTCCGCGCCGGGAATGGACTACCACTCCCTCAACGCCATGCTCAACCTCTACGGCGAGAACGGTGAGATCCAGTTCGACAAGGATCGCGAGGCCGCGCGGGAGTATTTCCTGCAGCACGTCAACCAGAACACGGTGTTCTTCCACAGCCTGAAGGAACGCCTCGACTACCTGGTCGAGAAGCAGTACTACGAGAAAGAGGTGCTCGACAAGTACTCGTTCGAGTTCATCACGAAGCTCAACGACCTGGCGTACTCGAAGAAGTTCCGTTTCCAGACCTTCCTCGGCGCCTTCAAGTACTACACCTCCTACACGCTGAAGACCTTCGACGGAAAGCGCTACCTCGAGCGCTTCGAAGATCGCGTCGTGATGACGGCCCTCGGCCTCGCCGACGGCGATGAAGCCCTCGCCGTGAGCCTCGTCGAGGAGATCATCGCGGGCCGTTTCCAGCCGGCCACCCCGACCTTCCTCAACACCGGCAAGGCGCAGCGCGGCGAGCTGGTCTCCTGCTTCCTGCTGCGCATCGAAGACAACATGGAGTCGATCTCGCGCGGCATCAACTCCTCGCTACAGCTCTCCAAGCGCGGCGGCGGTGTGGCCCTGCTGCTGTCGAACATCCGTGAGGCCGGCGCACCGATCAAGCAGATCGAGAACCAGTCCAGCGGCATCATCCCCGTGATGAAGCTCCTCGAAGACTCCTTCAGCTACGCCAACCAGCTCGGCGCCCGCCAGGGCGCGGGCGCCGTGTACCTGCACGCGCACCACCCCGACATCATGCGCTTCCTCGACACGAAGCGTGAGAACGCCGACGAGAAGATCCGCATCAAGACGCTCTCGCTTGGCGTCGTCGTGCCCGACATCACCTTCGAGCTCGCCAAGAAGGATGAGGACATGTACCTGTTCTCGCCCTACGACGTCGAGCGCGTCTACGGGGTTCCCTTCGCCGACATCTCGGTCACCGAGAAGTACCACGAGATGGTCGACGACCCGCGCATCAAGAAGTCGAAGCTGAAGGCCCGCGACTTCTTCCAGACCCTCGCGGAGATCCAGTTCGAGTCGGGCTACCCGTACATCATGTTCGAAGACACGGTGAACAAGGCCAACCCGATCCAGGGCCGGATCAACATGTCGAACCTGTGCTCCGAGATTCTCCAGGTCAACACCCCGACCACATACAACGAGGACCTCTCGTACAACACCATCGGCAAGGACATCTCCTGCAACCTCGGATCGATGAACATCGCACTGTCGATGGACTCGCCCGACTTCGGCAAGACGGTGGAGACGGCCATCCGCGGACTGAACGCGGTCTCGGAGCAGAGCCACATCTCATCCGTTCGCTCGATCGAGGACGGCAACGACAAGTCGCACGCCATCGGTCTCGGCCAGATGAACCTGCACGGCTACCTGGCGCGTGAGCGCGTCTACTACGGCAGCGAGGAGGGCATCGACTTCACGAACATTTACTTCTACACGGTGCTGTTCCACGCGCTGCGGGCGTCCAACAAGCTCGCCATGGAGCGCGGCCGGGCCTTCGACGGCTTCGAGAACTCCACGTATGCCTCCGGCACGTTCTTCGACAAGTACACCGAGCAGGTGTGGGAGCCGGCAACGGCACGGGTGCAGGAGCTGTTCGAGACGTCCGGTGTCGAGATCCCGACGCAGGCGGACTGGGTCGAGCTGAAGGCATCCGTCATGAAGTACGGCATCTACAACCAGAACCTGCAGGCGGTGCCGCCCACCGGCTCGATCTCGTACATCAACAACTCGACGTCGTCGATCCACCCGATCGCGTCGAAGATCGAGATCCGCAAGGAAGGCAAGATCGGCCGCGTCTACTACCCGGCGCCCTTCATGACGAACGACAACCTGGACTACTACCAGGATGCCTACGAGATCGGTGCCGAGAAGATCATCGACACCTACGCGGCGGCAACTCAGCACGTCGACCAGGGCCTGTCGCTGACGCTGTTCTTCAAGGACACCGCCACCACGCGCGACATCAACAAGGCGCAGATCTACGCATGGCGCAAGGGCATCAAGACGATCTACTACATCCGCCTGCGCCAGCTGGCCCTCGAGGGGACCGAGCTCGACATGTGCGTCTCCTGCATGCTCTGAGGCTCGAGCCTCAACCCTTCGACTGCACCGACAAGAAAGACAAACGCCATGATTGACAAGCTCAAGCTGGTCGACCACGTCCAGGCCATCAACTGGAACAAGATCGAAGACGAGAAAGACGTCGAGGTCTGGAACCGCCTGGTTAACAACTTCTGGCTGCCCGAGAAGGTGCCGCTGTCGAACGACGTGCAGTCCTGGAACACGCTCACGCCGGCCGAGCAGCAGCTCACCATGCGGGTGTTCACCGGCCTGACGCTCCTCGACACGATCCAGGGCACCGTGGGCGCCGTGTCGCTGATCCCCGACGCGGTCACGCCGCACGAGGAGGCCGTCTACACGAACATCGCGTTCATGGAGTCGGTGCACGCGAAGAGCTACTCCTCGATCTTCTCGACGCTGTGCTCGACGAAGGAGATCGACGAGGCGTTCCGTTGGTCGACCGAGAACCAGAACCTGCAGCGCAAGGCCGCGATCGTCATGGACTACTACCAGGGCGACGACCCGCTGAAGCGGAAGGTGGCCTCCACCCTGCTGGAGTCCTTCCTGTTCTACTCCGGGTTCTACCTGCCCATGTACTGGTCGAGCCACGCCAAGCTCACCAACACGGCCGACCTCATCCGCCTGATCATTCGCGACGAGGCCGTTCACGGGTACTACATCGGCTACAAGTTTCAGAAGGGCCTCGAGAAGGAGACCCAGGAGCGCCGCGATGAGATCAAGGACTACACGTTCAACCTCATGTTCGAGCTCTACGAGAACGAGGTGCAGTACACGCAGGACCTCTACGACGGGGTCGGGCTGACCGAGGACGTCAAGAAGTTCCTGCACTACAACGCGAACAAGGCGCTGATGAACCTCGGCTACGAGCCGATGTTCCCGAAGTCGGTGACGGATGTGAATCCCGCCATTCTGTCGGCGCTGTCACCGAACGCAGATGAGAACCACGACTTCTTCTCCGGGTCTGGGTCGTCGTACGTGATCGGCAAGGCCGTGAGCACCGAAGACGAGGACTGGGACTTCTAGGAGTTTCGTCAGGTCAGGAGTTGAGCGCGCTATTGGTTCCGCTCGCCGTCTAGGCGTTCGACAACGCCGACGACATCCTTAACGGCGACTCTCGGCACGTAGAGAGCTGATCAGGCGTCGAGCGCCGCGAGTAGGCTCCGTAGCGCTGGATTCCCAGAATCCGACCGCCACACCATGTTCGAGGTGGTTGGGTGGGCGGCAAGCTCGGGTACCCGTGCGAAGCGCACCCTGTCGCTGGCCCAGTTGCGCGTTGAGTCGGGCACGAGTGCCGCGCCGAGCCCGGCGTCGACGAGTCCGATCATGGTGTGCACCTGCGTGACCTGCTGCACGTACACCGGCGCAACACTGTGAGCGTGGAAGACTCCTGTCAGGTGGTCGTGGAAGTAGCGTGACCCCTCGGCGGTGTACATGAGGAAGTCGCGCTGGTGCAGCTCCGCGAGCGGCACCTCGCTACGGCCGGCGAGGTCGGACTCCTCGTTGACGGCCAGCGTCAGGAACTCGTCCGGCAGCGCCCGATAAGACATGGCGGATTCGCCGAGCGGCGGTCGTCCCAGCCCGAGGTCGACGGTTCCGCTCATCAGGCCCGCCAGTTGGTCGGCGGTGACCATCTCGTGGAGCTTCAGCTCGACATCCGGCAGGCAACTCGCAGCCACCTGCAGCAGCCGCGGCAGGTGCGCATGACCGACCACGGACGTGAAGCCGATGTGCACGATCCCGGCCAGGCCAGCGGATGCCCGCCTGGCGTTGTCCGCGGCCGTGTCCGCGAGCGACAGGATCCGCTCGGCTTCCACCAAGAACGCTTGCCCCGCGTCTGTGAGGCGCACCGATCGCGTGCTGCGGTCGAACAACTGGACCTGCAGCTGCCGCTCGAGGGCCTGGATCTGCCGGCTGAGCGGGGGCTGCGTCATGTTGAGTCGCACGGCAGCTCGCCCGAAATGAAGCTCGTGCGCCACGGCGACGAACGCGTTCAACTGCTCGAAACTAAACATCGTTCGTTAGGGTATCTCAGGGTTGCGCTCGTGCCGTTGATGCATGGCGGGTATCGCTCGATTCCGCATCGGGCTTGGACCTGCATCAATGTCTGCTCCTAAGCTGCAGAAACCAGCAAGCTGGCGGTGTCTCCTACGCCGACAGCCCACCGTGTGCCAAGAACGCAATTCAAAGGAGAATTCATAGTGAGATCTACGACTCGACGACGTGCGAAGCTCAGCGCGAGCACCGGCGCTGCCATCGCCCTGGCGCTCGTGCTCGCAGGGTGCGGCAACGTGACGACCTCATCGTCGTCTCCCGAGGACAAAGCCGCAAAATTCCCTGACGGCCCCGTCACCCTCGTTGTGGGCCAGTCGCCCGGCGGCAGCACTGACCTGATCGCCCGGGCTGTGGCGGACAACGCGTCCGATGCGCTTGGAGCGGCGATCCCGGTCGTCAACAAGCCGGGGGCGAACGGCGCGCTGGCTACCAAGGAAGTTGCCAACGCGAAGCCCGACGGGCAGACCCTGATCCTGTTGAATGCGTCACTGATCACCATCACCCCGCTCGCCGTCTCGGCCGACGAGGCCGTCACGCTCGACGATGTCGATGTGATCACCGGGATCTCGCAGGATGACTACGTCCTCGTCGCCAACGCCGATTCGAAGATCAAGAACTTCAACGATCTGAAGAACGCCAAGAAGCGCCTCAACTACGGCACGACCGGTGTCGGCACGGGAAGCCAGCTGTCGCAGGCCCTCCTGTTCAAGTCGGCCGGCATCGACGGCACCGACGTGCCGTTCGACGGTGGTTCCCCCACGCTGACGGCGCTGCTCGGCAACCAAGTCGACGTCGCCTCGATCCAGCTTGGCGAGGCCATGCCTCAGATCAAGGCCGGAAAGATCACGCCGATCGTCGTCTTCTCGGAGGAGCGCAACAAGTACATGCCTGACACGCCCACCGCGATCGAATCCGGTGTCGATGTGGCCGTGTCCCAGTACCGTGCGATCGCCGCTCCCAAGGGCACGCCCGCACCCGTCCTCGAGAAGCTCCGTTCTGCATTCAAGAAGGCGTTCGCAACGGATGCCTACAAGCAGTTCAACGAAAAGGGCCTGTATACGCCGACTGAGGTCGACGGTACGGAGATCAAGACGAACTGGACCAACTACGCCAAGAAATACAAGGAACTGACCGAGAAGTTCGGCATCTCCCTGGGCGGCGGCAAGTGACGTCACCCCGTGATGCGGGCGACGGGGGCAGCCACAGCGCTGCCCCCGTCACCCCGCCGGTCGCAGATGAGCTGAGCCTCACGCCCGAGCAGCTCGCCGTCGAGTGGGACGAGGATAAGCCGGCGGCGGCGGGGCCCCTGGCCAACGTGGCGAGCGCCGTGGTGGGCGTCATCGTGGGCGTCGCCGGAATCATCGGCTCGATCGGACTGGGCCTCGGCACTCCTGAAGAACCCCAGCCGGGCATGTGGCCCTTCATCGTGTCCCTGATCCTGGTGCTCCTTTCCGGATCGCTGGCGCTCTTCGGGCGTGGGATCGCCGACACGGAAAAGTTCTCGCACAACAGCTGGGCCGTGCTCGGCGGCACGCTCACCTTGGTGGCGCTCGTCATCCTCGTTCCCGTCATCGGGTTCGAGATCCCGTCCCTGCTTCTCACCTTCGTCTGGCTTCGGTTCCTGGGCAAAGAGACCTGGAAGATGTCGACGCTGCTCAGCGTCGTCGTCGTGGCCGCCTTCTACGGCGTCTTCGTCTTGCTGCTCGGCGTTCCCCTGCCCCACCTGTTCTAGGGATTGACTATGGACTTCCTCAGTCCGATCCTCGATGGCTTTGCTGTCGTGGTACAGCCGGAAAACCTGCTCTACTGCCTTATCGGCGTAATCATCGGCATGCTCATCGGCGTGCTCCCGGGTCTCGGCCCCGCGGCGACGATCGCGATCCTGCTGCCTCTCACCTACGGCGTCGAACCGGTCACTGCGATCATCATGCTGGCCGGAATCTTCTATGGCGCTCAGTACGGCGGCACAGTCACGTCGGTCCTCCTGCGACTGCCCGGAGAAGCGTCATCCGTTGTCACCGTGTTCGACGGCTACGCGCTGGCGCGGCAGGGCAAGGCCGGAACCGCCCTCGGCATCGCCGCCATCGGCTCGTTCATCGGCGGCACGGTCTCCATCCTCGGCCTGACACTCCTTGCGCCGATCGTCGCCGGTTTCGCGCTCGATTTCGGGCCGCCCGAGTACACCGCCCTCGCCCTCCTTGGCATCCTCCTGGTGGCCACCGTCAGCAACGGCGACAAGCTCAAGTCGCTCATCTCCGCCACCATCGGCCTCCTGCTTGCCACCGTGGGTCGCGACCTGTTCACCGGCGGGGAGCGCTTCACCTTCGGTAGCCTGTCACTGGCTGACGGCCTGGATTTCGTTCCGATCGCCATGGGAGTTTTCGGCCTCGGCGAGATTCTCTACAACCTCGAACAGCGGCACAAGGCCGTCGCGGCCCCCGCGCGGGTGGCCAACGTCTGGCCGTCCCGCCCGGACCTCAAACAGGCATCCGGCGCCATCGGCCGCGGTTCGGTGATCGGCTTCTTCCTGGGCATCCTGCCTGGCGGCGGCGCTGTCCTGTCGTCGCTCGTCGCCTACGCCGTCGAGAAGCGCCGGGCGAAGCACCCCGAGCGGTTCGGGCGCGGCGCGGTCGAAGGCGTCGCTGCTCCGGAGACAGCCAACAACGCTGCGGCGACCTCCTCGTTCATCCCGCTGCTGACCCTCGGCATCCCCGCCAACGCGACCATGGCGATCATGTTCGGTGCCCTCCTCATCCAGGGCGTGACGCCGGGACCACAGCTCGTCGACGAGCATCCGGATATCTTCTGGGGCGTCATCAACTCGATGTACATCGGCAACATCCTGCTGGTGATCATGAGCATCCCGCTCGTAGGCATCTTCGTGAAGATCCTGCGCATCCGGCCCGGCATCCTCGCCCCGATCACCGTGTTGATCACGCTTCTCGGCGTCTACACGATCAACAACAGCGTGTTCGACATGATGCTGGTGATCTTCTTCGGCGTCGTCGGCTACCTCATGAAGAAGTTCGGCTACGAAGCGGGCCCCCTGGTGCTCGCCTACGTGCTGGGGAGCCTTCTCGAGGGCTCGCTGCGGCAGTCACTGCGCATCTTTGGGGGAGACGCGACGGGTTTTGTCACCCGTCCGATCTCCGGGATGCTGCTGCTCGTCTTCGTCGTCGTGGCATTGCTTCCCGCGATCAAGAAGCTGTGGAAGTTGCGCAGGAATGGACCCGGCCCTGGAGTACCGGGCGTGCCCGAGTCCGAGGACAAGCTCACCGCCTCTGAGGTCAGGAAGACCGTGGACCACCTGTGACGTCAAGGCGTGTTCGAGAATTGGCGAGATGGATGCGCATAGCTGCGTGCGCCGACTGACTGTCCTGACGCTCGATTGACGCATAGATCGTCGCGTGTTCCAGCACGACCCGCTCGAAGTGCTGGGCGTCCGGGGCCTCGCTGCTGCGGAGGCGGGGTGGGGGCATAGCGATCATGGTGGGGCCGAGCGACGCGACCAGGTCGAGGTAGTACCGGTTGCCCGTCGCCGCGGCAATGCTCCTGTGGAACGCGTAGTCGGCTTCGATGGCCCGGCTCGGTGTTCCTGCAGCGTCTGCGAAGTCCTGGAGTCGCCGGCTCAGCTCGTCGAGTTGACCCGGGGTGCGCCGCCCCGCGGCGAGCGCGCTTGCTTCTGCTTCCACGCCGATGCGGAATTCAAGGAGTTCGGCGACATCCGCCGCCGTTTTCAGTAGTGACGGACTGGGTGAGAATGTCTCCTGAGTGGGCCGGGTGAGCACGAACGAGCCCTTGCCGCGATACGTCTCCACGAGCCCCAGGGCCTGAAGCCGTGAGATGCCTTCGCGCACCACCGTTCGGCTCACCCCGAGCTGTTCCATGAGGAGGCTCTCGGTCGGCAGCTTTTCGCCCGGGCGGATCTCACCGGCGACGATGCGGGCGGTGACAGCTTCGACGACGGCGTGGCTGAGACCACGCCCCCCGACCGCCCCCCTGTCGGTCACTTGCGACCGAACTCGACGCTATCGGTCACCCACGCACGGGCTTGCTCGCTGAGGGTGACGCCGAGGCCGGGACGATCGGGAACGACCATGCGGCCGTCCCGGGTTTCCAGCCTCTCGTTGAACAGGGGATTCAGCCACTCGAAGTGCTCGACCCACGGCTCCCGGGGATAGGCGGCGGCGAGGTGAACGTGGATTTCCATGGCGAAATGGGGTGCCAGCTGAAGGCCGGCCTGGTCGGCCAAGGCGGCGAGGCGAAGGAAGGGCGTGATTCCCCCGATGCGTGGCGCGTCGGGCTGGATGATGTCCACGGAGCGGTGCTCGATCAGGCTTACATGCTCGGCGACGCTGGAGAGCATCTCCCCGGTGGCGATCGACGTGTCCAGCGAAGCAGCCAGGGCGCCGTGGCCCTCTGCGTCGTAGGCGTCGAGAGGCTCCTCGATCCACACCAGGTTGAACCGCTCGAGAGCGCGACCCATGCGCAGGGCGGTGGGGCGGTCCCACTGCTGGTTGGCATCGACCATGAGGGGAACGGAGTCGCCGAGGTGCTCCCTGATCGCGGCGACTCGGGCGAGGTCCTCTCGGCTGTCGGGCTGACCAACCTTGATCTTGATACCGCCGATCCCCGACGCGAGGGATTCGTCCGCTCGTGCTTTGATCTCCTCCACTGACGCGTGGAGGAAGCCGCCTGAGGTGTTGTAGGTCTGCACCGAGTCACGGTAAGCCCCGAGGAGCTTGGCCAAGGGCAGGCCGGCCCGCTTCGCCTTCAGGTCGTAGAGCGCGATGTCGATGGCCGCGATCGCCTGGGTGGCGACGCCGCTTCGCCCAACGGATGCACCGGCCCACAACAGCCGTTCATAGATGCGTCCGATGTCACTCGGGTCTTCGCCTACGAGGAGGTCTGCGATCTCACGGGCGTGGGCATACTGCGCCGGGCCACCAGCGCGCTTGGAGTAGCTGAAACCCACCGCCGACAGGCCCGCTTCGGTCGTGATCTCGGCGAACAGGAAGACGATCTCCGTCATGGGCCTCTGCCGACCGGTCAGCACCTTCGCGTCGCTCACCGGGGTGGCGAGGGGGAGCGTGAGCGTCGAGAGTCGGGCATGGCGGATGCGGTCAGGCACGTTGGTCATACGGCAGATCGTACAACAACAAAAAGTTATCAGACAAGAACGACGTCGATGCGCGGGGCGCATTGATCGATGTTCAGTTGGTCTTGGACGGGTATCAGTATGCAACTTTAGACTCAAGAAAACGCAACGCGAGGAGAAGCAACGACATGGCCCGATTTCTAGCCCAGGAGCTGCCGGCGGCACTCGGTGATGGCCTTCTGTCTTTCCCGGTCACTGCATTCAACAGGGACTATTCGTTCAATGAGACGGCATATCGCTCCCATGTTGAGTGGCTGGACAGCTTCCCGGTCGCCGGGCTCTTCGCGGCCGGTGGCACCGGCGAGTTCTTCTCGCTCCAGGGGGCGGAAACCTTGCAGGTGCTGCGGGCCACCGTGGCCTCGACCTCCGCGTCGACGCCGGTGCTCGCCGCGGCCGGGCGGAGCATTCGGGACGCCATTGAACTGGCGGCCGGAGCCGAGGCAGCCGGTGCCGACGGTCTGCTCCTCATGCCCCCCTACCTCACGGAGTCCAGCCAGGAGGGGCTCTACGAATACGTGAAAGCAGTTGCCCAGTCCACGCGGCTCGGCGTGGTCATCTACAGTCGGGCCAACGCCGTCTACCGGCCGGAAACAGTCGCTCGGCTCGCCGATGAGCTGCCGAACCTGATCGGCTACAAAGATGGCGTGGGAGACATTGAACTCATGACCCGGGTCTACACGCGCATGGGCGACCGCCTGCTGTACGTCGGCGGACTGCCAACAGCGGAGACGTTCGCGTTGCCCTACCTGGAGCTCGGTGTCTCCACCTACTCCTCGGCGATGTTCAACTTCGTTCCTCAGTTCGCCACCGAATTTTACAAGGCCGTGCGAGCGCGCGACCACGAGACGGTCTACAGGGCGCTGCGTGATTTCGTGCTCCCCTACATCGCGATCCGCGACCACCAGCCCGGATACGGCGTATCTATCGTGAAGGCCGGGCTCCGCTCAGTCGGACGCGACGCCGGTCCCGTGCGCCCCCCTCTCACTGACCTCACCGCGGCGGAACAGACAGAGCTCGATGCTCTCGTCGCCACTGTCGCCGAGGGCATGCCCGGCCTCCGTGTCGCTTCCTAGCCGGCGCCACATGGAGACCACCGTCACCACTCCCATCCAGCTCACCGGCGCTTCTCTCCTCGGGAACGACGACGTCCACGGCCACGGCGCCGTCATTCGCGGCGTCGACCCGCGAAGCGGCGGCGTGCTCGAGCCCGGCTACGGTCTCGTCGGGGCCGCCGAGGTCGACCGTGCAGCGACGCTCGCAGCGGATGCCTTCCGCACCTACCGCCAGACGTCGCCCGAGCAGCGTGCAAGCTTCCTCGAATCCATCGCGGACAACATCGCGGCGCTCGGCGAGGTGCTTACCGAGCGCGTCATCGCCGAGACCGGGATCGTCCGCGGGCGGGTCGAGGGTGAAACCGCCCGCACGGTTAACCAGCTCCGGTTGTTCGCGGGGGTGCTCCGCGAGGGGAATTGGCACGGCGCCCGCATCGATCCGGCCCAGCCCGGCCGCGTGCCGCTACCTCGTGCCGACATCCGACTGCGCAAAGTCCCGCTCGGGCCGGTCGCCGTCTTCGGCGCCAGCAACTTCCCGCTTGCCTTCTCCGTCGCCGGCGGCGACACGGCGTCGGCGCTCGCCGCCGGGGCGCCGGTCGTGGTCAAGGCGCACAGCGCCCACCCCGGCACGTCGGAACTCGTCGGGCGCGCTGTCCGAGCGGCCGTCGCCCAGCACGGACTGCACGAGGGAGTGTTCTCGCTGCTCTTCGGTGCGGGGCAGGACGTCGGAATCGAGCTGGTGCGGCATCCGCTGATCAAAGCCGTCGGTTTCACCGGATCGCGCACTGCGGGCCTCGCGCTCGTCGAGGCCGCGGCGAGCCGCCCCGAGCCGATCCCGGTCTACGCCGAGATGAGTAGCATCAACCCCGTCTTCGTTCTGCCCCGCGCGCTCGAGCAGAGTGCCGCCGGCCTCGGCACCGCCTGGGTCGCGTCGGTCAACACGGGCGTCGGGCAGCTCTGCACCAGCCCAGGGCTCGTCTTCGTCGCTGAGGGCCCGGCTGCCGAGCGGTTCATCGAAGCCGGCGCGCAGGCTGTCGCCGGCGCAGCCGCGAGTCCGATGCTGTCGACCGGTATGGCTTCTGCCTTCCGTTCTGCGGTCGCGCCCGTTGCAAAACACCCCGGCGTGCGCCTCGCCGCCTCGGCTGCCGACCCGGGCGACGTCCAGGCCTCGGGGACCCTGCAGCTCTACGTCACGGATGCAGAGACATTCCTCGGCGACGGTCGGCTCCAGGCCGAGATGTTCGGGCCCGCCAGCATCGTCGTGACCGTGCACGACACCGCGCAGATGGTTGAGATCCTGGAAAGCCTGGAAGGGCAGCTGACGGTCACCATCCACTCCCGGGAAGACGAGCCCGGCGCGGCGGAGTTGCTGGAAGTGGCCGAGCTGAAGGCAGGCCGGATAATCTTCAATGGCTGGCCGACCGGCGTCGAGGTCGGGCACGCCATGGTCCATGGTGGCCCGTTTCCCGCCACGTCGAACGGGGCCGTCACTTCCGTTGGAACCCTCGCGATCGAGCGGTTCCTGCGGCCGGTCAGCTACCAGAACGTGCCGCCGGCGCTGCTGCCTCCCGAGCTGCAGGACGAGAACCCGCTGAGTATTTGGCGGCTGGTCGACGGCCAGTTGAAGCACGAATAGCGAACTGAAGGACGAACGATGAGCGTAGGCACCCCAACCATCACCGGTGTCGAGGTCATACCCGTCGCCGGCCGCGACAGTATGCTGCTGAACCTCAGCGGCGCCCATGGCCCCTACTTCACCCGCAACATTGTGCGGCTGACCGATTCGTCGGGCAACACCGGTGTGGGTGAAGTGCCGGGCGGCGAGCCGATTCGGCAGACGCTCGAGGACGCCCGCCCGCTCGTCGAGGGCACGAGTATCGGCCGGTACCTCGACACGCTCCGGCAGGTGCGTGACCAGTTCGCCGGGCGAGACGCGGCCGGACGTGGCCAGCAGACATTCGACCTCCGCACGACCATCCACGTGGTGACCGCATTCGAAGCCGCGCTCCTCGACCTCCTCGGCAAGCATCTCGACGTTCCCGTCGCTGCGCTCCTCGGTGATGGGCAGCAGCGCTCGAGCGTTGAGGCGCTCGGGTACCTGTTCTTCGTCGGCGACGCCGCCAAGACCGACCTGCCGTACATCACGGGCGACGACGAGACGGATGGGTGGGGCCGTGTTCGCCGTCAGGAGGCGCTCACCCCGGACGGCATCGTTCGCCAGGCTGAAGCGGCGTACGAGCGGTACGGCTTCCGCGATTTCAAGCTGAAGGGCGGTGTGCTGCCGGCCTGGGAGGAGGTCGAGGCCGTTACGGTGCTCGCTGAACGATTCCCCGAGGCGCGGGTCACGCTCGACCCGAACGGCGCCTGGCTCCTCGATGAGGCCATCGAGGTCGGCCGTGCCCTTCGCCACGTGCTTGCCTATGCCGAAGACCCGGTCGGCTCCGAAGGGGCGTATTCCGGGCGTGAGGTAATGGCCGAGTTCAAGCGAGCCACCGGCATCCCGACCGCCACCAACATGATCGCCACCGACTGGCGTGAACTCGGCCACACCATTCGCACCAACGCCGTCGATATCCCGCTCGCCGACCCGCACTTCTGGACCATGCGCGGCTCCGTGCGCGTGGCGCAGCTCTGCAATGAGTGGGGACTTCGCTGGGGATCGCACTCGAACAACCACTTCGACATCTCGCTGGCGATGTTCACGCACGTCGCAGCTGCCGCCCCCGGGGACATCACCGCGATCGACACGCACTGGATCTGGCAGGACGGCCAGCGACTCACGACCGATCCGCTGCGGATCGAGGGCGGCCGCATCCAGGTCCCGACGGCGCCGGGGCTCGGTGTCACCATCGACGAGGCGGAGCTGGCGGCAGCCCACGAGCTGTACGAGCGCGAGGGGCTCGGCGCCCGTGACGACGCGGTAGCGATGCAGTACCTTGTGGCCGACTGGACCTTCGACCGCAAGCGGCCCTGCCTCGACCGCCGCTGAGCGCCTCGCCCGAGCTATTTCTCGCCTGGATCAGGCTGGGCCGGCGTCAGGCGCCGAGCGCGAGCCGCAGGCCGAGTGCGATCATCACGACGGCGATGAGCGCGTCGAGGATGCGCCACGACGACGGCCGCGCGAAGAACGGCCGCAGCAGCCGGGCGCCGAAGCCCAGCCCGAAGAACCAGACGAAGCTGCCGAGGATCGCGCCGCCGGCCCACCACCACCGTTCGACCGGGCCGTGCTGGTTGGCGACCGAGCCGAGGAACAGCAGGGTGTCGAGGTACACGTGCGGGTTCAGCCAGGTGAGGGCGGCGATGGTCGCCACGGCCGTGCGCGTGCTCACCGGCGCGTTGCCGCCCTCGGGCACCAAGACGCTCGGCCGAACGGCGCGGAATGCGGCGAACAGCCCGTAGACGATCAGGAACCCGGCGCCGATCACCCGCACGACGACGAGTGCCGCCGGAACCTGCTCGACGACGATGCCCACGCCGAGCACACCCGCGAAGATCAGCACGGCATCCGACAGTGCGCACAGCAGCACCACGGGCAGGATGGTGCGATTGTGGCCCTGGATGCCGAGCTTCAGCACGTAGGCGTTCTGTGCGCCGATCGCGACGATGAGGGCGAGCCCGGTGCTGAGTCCGAGCAGCGCCGGGAGCAGGGTGTGGCTGAGTGACATCGTGCTCGATCATCCCACGTCGGCCGAGTCCCTACCCGCCGAGACCGACCCCTACGACCGAGACCGCCCGGCGTGCCGGTGCCCGTCGACCGCACCGGCCGGTTTCGGGGTGCGACGGCGAGCGGATGACGCGGACCGGCGACCGGACAGGCGCCCCGGGCTGCGCTCGCCCCTGCGAACCGGCCCGGGCCGCGGTTCAATGGAGGCATGAGCGATGCCACCGTGTACACGATCGGCCACTCGACGCATCCGTTGGAGGAGTTCGTGGGGATGCTGCGGGCGAACGGTGTCGAACGGCTGGTCGATGTGCGCACGGTGCCGGGGTCGCGGCACAACCCGCAGTTCGGCCAGCAGGCGCTGGAGGAGAGCATGCCGGAGGCCGGCATCGACTACCAGCGCCTGGCGGCGCTTGGCGGGCTCCGGCACACGAAGGTGTCGGAGCCGACCGTTAACGGCGCCTGGCGCAACCGCAGCTTCCGCAACTACGCGGACTACATGCAGACGCCCGCCTTCGCCGCCGGCATCGACGAACTGATCGACCTCGCCCGCGCACAGACGGTGGCGATCATGTGCGCCGAAGCGGTGCCGTGGCGGTGCCACCGGTCGCTCGTGGGCGACGCGCTGCTCGCGCGCGGCATCGAGGTGAAAGACATCATGAGCCCCACCTCGACCAAACCGCACGTCATGCGCTCGTTCGCCAGGGTCGACGGCGAACGGGTGTGGTACCCGCCAACAGAGGCAGCAGAGGCAACGGATGCCGACGCCGAGGCTTAGGACGTCAGCACCCGCGCTCCCTGGGGGAGGCCGCCCGGGAACTCAGACCGTGACGAGGCTGGTCGATCCCGCCCAGCGGTAGATGGCGGTGCCATCCTCGTCGAGCGCTGCCGTCCACTCGCCGGGGATCACGCGGCCCTTGCGGTCGATGGGGTCGATCAGGCGCACGGGAAGTTCCCCGCCCTTGCTGGCGGTGACGCGCACCCGCCGGCTGCGGCGGAACATCTCGGGCTGGTGCAGGGTCACCAAGATCGTGGGTGCAGATTTCAACGGATCCTCCGATTCGGGTTTGGCAGGTCGTCTCACAGAGAGTAATCCTCACCATTCTCCTTCGGCACCCCCTGTTCGGGGCGTGTTGCAGAAATCACGCCGGCGCGGGGCTGTCGCAGTAGTTTGGGTTCGTATCGTTCCAGCGGGAGAAGGGATCCAGGTGAGCACGCTCACGAAAGCGGATGCGGCTGCCGCGGCACCCGGGAGCGCCCGCCCTCCGCGTGGGTCGGCCGGCCCGCGCCGGAAGAACCGCAAATACAACCGGCGCGAAGCGCTCGCCGGCTACCTCTTCATCAGTCCCTGGATCGTCGGCTTCCTGGTCTTCACAGCCGGCGCCATGATCTACAGCCTCGTCATCTCGTTCAGCAACTACAACCTCGCGACCAACAGCGGCACCCCGGCCGGATTCGACAACTATGCCGAGCTGTTCGACGACCCCAAGGTCGCCCTCTCACTCGGGAACACGCTCTTCTACGCCGTGCTCGCCGTGCCGCTGGAGATCATGGTGGCCCTGGGCCTGGCGATGCTGCTGGCCCGGGTCGGTCGCGGGGCGGGGATTTTCCGCACCATCTACTACCTGCCGAAGATGACGCCGTCGGTGGCGACGGCATCCGTTTTTCTGCTGCTGCTGAACGGCAACACCGGCGCCATCAACAACGCGCTGCGGTTCTTCGGCATCCCCGGTCCCCAGTGGCTGATCGACCCGAACTGGGTGAAGCCGTCGATCGTGCTGATGACCCTGTGGGGCGTGAGCGGCACCATGGTCATCTTTCTTGCCGCACTGAAGAACGTGCCCCGGGAGCTCTACGAGGTAGCCGCGCTCGACGGGGCGGGGGCGGTGCGGCGCTTCTTCTCCATCACCGTGCCGATGATCTCGGGCGCGATCTTCTTCAACGTCATCGTGCTCACCATCGCGGCCCTGCAGGTGTTCGACCAGGCCTACCTGCTGTTCTGGCGCGACCAGACCAGCTCCTCGCCGGCCGCCTCGCTCTTCTACGGCGTCTACCTGTTCCAGCAGGCGTTCCGGCAGTTCGATTTCGGCTTCGCCTCGGCGATGGCGTGGCTCCTGTTCGTCATCATCCTGCTGATCACGCTCCTGCAGGTGAAGCTCTCCAACCGATTCGTCTACTACGAGGCGGACCGCTGATGTCGGGCACCACCTCTCGCGCGGGCGTCGTCGGGTTCGACGCCGAATTGACGGATGCCGCGGCGCGCACCGCACGCAGCGACCGCTGGTACCGGGTGCGGTCGCGCACCGGCAAGACGGTGCTCTGGATCGTGCTGATCGGGCTCGCCCTGGTCTTCCTGTACCCGTTCGCGTGGCTGCTCGCGGCGAGCCTGAAGCCCCGCTCGGAGGTGTTCGACAACGCGCTCATCCCCGAGACGCTGGTGCCGCACAACTACGTGGAGGTCTGGAACCAGCTGCCGCTGCTGCCGTGGATCGGCAACAGCATCCTGATCGCGCTGCTCGCGGCGACGCTCGTGGCGGTCTCCAGCTCGATGGTGGCGTTCGGGTTCGCGTACTTCCAGTTCCCGGGGCGCAAGATCCTGTTCGGCCTGGTGCTGGCGACCATGATGCTGCCGGGCGCGGTCACCATGGTGCCGCAGTACCTGATCTGGAAGGACCTTGGCGCCCTCAACACGTGGATCCCGCTGTTCGGCGCGAACCTGTTCGGGTCGGCGTTCTACATCTTTCTGCAGCGCCAGTTCTACCTCGGCCTGCCGCGGGAGCTGTTCGAGGCCGCCCGCCTCGACGGTGCCAGCTACTGGGGACTGTTCACCCGCATTGCGATGCCGCTGTCGATCCCGTCGTTCGTGATCATCTTCCTGTTCGAGTTCCAGGCCAGCTGGAACAACTTTCAGGGCGCCCTCATCTACCTGAGCGCCGGGAGCGTCAGCGATTACACCGTGCCGCTCGGCATCTCGTACGCGATGACCACGTTCAGCCCGACCAACGGCGGTCACGGCGACTACCAATACGTGATGGTCGCGAGCCTGCTGGTGACGCTGCCCATGCTCATCCTGTTCGCGTTCGGGCAGCGCTACTTCATCGAGGGCGTGGCAACGCAGGGGCGCAAGGGCTGAGCGCCGGCGTCGAGCGCTCGTGCCCTCTGCGCTCGCCGTCAGCCGCGGTGCGCGGCGTACTGCTGGCGAATGACCGGCCGGTGGTCGGGTGCCGGCGCCGCGTCGATTGACACCTGCCATGTCGGACGGGCACCGGTCAGCACCCAGGCCGCCTGTGCGGCAGCGCCGTCGGCGACGTATTCGCCGGGCGCCGGCACCACGACGGGCGCGTCGAACACCTGCGCCGCGATCGCCTGCACCGCCGGGTTCTGGGCGGCACCGCCGATCAGGAGCACGCGCTCGGCCGTGACGCCCTGGGCGCGCACGGCGTCGAGCCCGTCGGCGAGGCCGCAGAGCAGCCCCTCCACCGCGGCGCGAGCGAGGTTCGGCCGGGTCGTCGAGGCGAGCGTCATCCCGAAAACGGATGCCGTGGCATCCGGCAGGTTCGGCGTGCGTTCGCCTTCGAAGTAGGGCTGCAGCACCAGGCCGTCGGCGCCCGCAGGGGCCTCGAGGGCGAGCCGGCCGAGCTCGGCGTGGTCGACTGCGAGGAGGCCCGCGATGGAGTCGAGCACCCGGGCGGCGTTCAGGGTGGCGACGAGCGGAAGGAAGATCCCGCTGGCGTCGGCGAACCCGGCGACCGTGCCGGAGGCATCCGTTGCGGGGGACTCGGTCACGGCGAAAACGGTGCCGCTCGTGCCGATGGACACCACGACGTCGCCGGCGCCGGCGCCGAGCCCGAGCGCAGCACCCGCGTTGTCGCCGGCGCCGGGCCCCACGATGATGCCCTCGGGAATTCCCGCGCCGGCCGCGACCGTCCCGATCGACGGAGAATTGTGGCCATTGGGGCCCTTTTGCCCGATTGTGGCGCTTGAATCCTGAAATTCTCCGTCGAACGAGCTGAGCGAGGGGGCTGCCGCGGTGGTGCCGGCGGACTCGCCGGGGGCCAGCACGCGGGGGAGGAGCGCCGTGTGCCCGAGGGCCTGCTCGAGAAGGTCGAGATCGTATGCGCCCGTGACGGGCGACCAATATCCGGTGCCGCTCGCGTCGGACCGGTCTGTGGTGAGCTCTTCGAGCACCGGTCCGAGGGGGCTCTCGCCGGCCGGGCCGTAGCCGCGCAGCCGCCAGGTGAGCCAGTCGTGCGGGAGGGCGACCGCCGCCACCCGCGCTGCGTTGTCGGGTTCCGCGTCGCGCAGCCAGCGCAGCTTGGTGGCGGTGAACGAGGCAACCGGCACCAGGCCGGTGCGCGCCGCATACTCGGCCGCCCCGACCTCGGCGATCAGGTCGGCCGCGGCGCCGGCGCTCCGGGTGTCGTTCCAGAGCAGGGCGTCACGGATGACGCGCCCGTCCGCATCGAGCACCACCATGCCGTGCTGCTGTCCGGCGATGGAAATCGCGGCGACGTCGTGAAGGCCGCCGGCATCCGTTATCGCAGCCTGCAGGGCGTGCCACCAGGCTTGCGGGTCGACTTCGGTGCCGTTCGGATGCGCCGCGCGGCCCGAGCGCACCAGCTCGCCCGTCGTCGCGTCACGGATCACGATCTTGCAGCTCTGCGTCGACGAGTCGACTCCGGCGGCGAGGGGCATCTGCTCTTCTTTCGTTGGGGAAGCCCGCCTCGATTCCCCACCGAATTCAGGCCGGTAGCGGCGTGTCGGCCACCGCAGTGCGGCGAACCGGGGTGCGACACACCTCCGAGCCTGAATTCGGGAGGGGGAGAGGGGGAGAGGGGAGAGGGCGGGTGGGATTGGGGGATTGGAGCGCGCGGGCGCGGGGCTGCTAGCCCCGGGCGCCGAGCAGGTGCTCCAGCGCCAGCTGCTGCAGGCGCACGAAGCCGAAGCCCTTGCCGCCGAAGTAGGCGTCGGCGTCGAAGTCCTCGAAGGCCGAGCGGTCCGCGATGAGGTCGTCGTACGACTCGCCGGGGGCCAGGGTCGGCTCCGACAGCTCCGGCACGCGTGACGCCGCCAGCGCCTCCTGCACCTCCGGGTCGGCGCGGAACGCCGCGGCCCGCTCCTTCAGCAGCAGGTAGGTGCGCATGTTGGCCGCGGCCGAGTCCCACACGCCCGTGATGTCCTCGGTGCGCGACGGCTTGTAGTCGAAGTGGCGCGGCCCGTCGTACGTCGGACCGCCCTCGGGTCCGCCGTTCTCCAGCAGGTCGACGAGTGCGAACGCGTTCTGCAGGTCGCCGTGCCCGAACACGAGGTCCTGGTCGTACTTGATGCCGCGCTGTCCGTTCAGGTCGATGTGGAAGAGCTTGCCCTGGTACAGGGCCTGCGCGATGCCGGCCGCGAAGTTCAGCCCGGCCATCTGCTCGTGCCCGACCTCCGGGTTCACGCCCACGAGCTCGGGCCGCTCCAGCGTCTCGATGAACGCCATGGCGTGGCCGACGGTCGGCAGCAGAATGTCGCCGCGCGGCTCGTTGGGCTTCGGCTCGATGGCGAAACGGATGTCGTAACCCTTGTCGGTCACATAGTCGCCCAGCAGGTTCACGGCTTCGCGGTAACGCTCAAGCGCCGCCCGGATGTCCTTGGCCGCGTCGTACTCGGCGCCCTCGCGGCCGCCCCACATGACGAACGTCTTGGCGCCGAGCTCCGCGCCGAGATCGAGCTGCCGGATGACCTTGCGGAGCGCAAAGCGGCGCACGGACCGGTCGTTGGAGGTGAAGCCGCCGTCCTTGAACACCGGGGCGCTGAAGAGGTTCGTGGTGACCATGGGGATCACGAGGCCGGTGTCGGCCAGCGCCTGCTTGAGCCGGTCGATCTGCGTCTGACGCTCGGCATCCGTCGACCCGAACGCGAACAGGTCGTCGTCGTGGAAGGTGAGTCCGTAGGCGCCGAGCTCGGCGAGCTTGTGCACCGCCTCGACCGCATCGAGCGGCGGGCGGGTCGGGCCGCCGAACGGGTCGGTGCCGTTGTAGCCGACGGTCCAGAGGCCGAACGAGAACTTGTCTGCCTTGGTGGGGGTGGGGGTCATGGGATCAGCCCTTCGGTGTTTCGGTTGGGTGGGTGAGATTGATTTGTTGTTTATCAGAACTTATAGCAAACGGAGTCGTTCCGGCGCCAGTGCCCAGCTCGTAGTCGCCACGGAAGCCGGCGACCGAGAACCGGCCCGCGGCATCCGTGGTGATGATCGTCGGGGCCAGCCACCATTCGTCTTTCACGAGCCGGCGGAGCGCGTGGTAGGAGGGCTTGGGGGTGCCGTCGGCCCGCACCAGCCCGATGGGGGCGCCCAGCCACGCGCCGGCGTCGGTGATGCCCCAGTAGGTGATCGCCTCGACGGCCGGGTGCGCCACGAGCGAGCGGTAGTGCCGCTCGAGCTCATCGGCCTGGCGCGCCTCGCCCTCCGGCGTCGACGGCCATTCCGCAACGCGGTAGTCGTTCAGGTCGACGATGTCGGCGGGCATCAGCTGGCCCGAGACGAGCGACGACTCCGTCATGTGCAGCGGGAGACCGTAGCGGGCGAAGCGGTCGACCATCGCGAGCATGGCGTCCTCGCCCCAGTAGCCCTGGTGCATGTGCGTCTGCAGGCCGATGGCATCGATGCGGATGCCCGCCTCGAGCACGCCCTCGATCAGGCACTCATAGGCGCTGGAGAGATCGAAGTCGTTGAGGAGGAGCGTGGCGTGCGGGTTCGCCGCCCGGGCCTCCTCGAACGCCATGCGCACCATCGCGATCCGGCCCTTGGCGCGCGCCAGCGGCGTGATCGCATTGGCGCCGTTGTCGAACACCGGCATGATGACGACCTCGTTGATGGCGTCCCAGGTGTCGATGAGCCCGGCGAAATCGCCGACGTCGCGACGGATGCGCCCCCGCTGCAGGTGCTCGACCTCGTCGAGCGGCAGCCCCAGCAGCCAGTCGGGCTGCACGGTGTGCCAGACGAGCGGATGACCCTTGAGTGCCACCCCCCGCTCCCGGAACCAGCGTGCGGTCTGGAGCAGTTGCTCCGTGTGCGGCGCCCCGCGTTCCGGCTCGAAGCGACCCCAGTAGAAGGGGAGCGTGGCCGTGTTGAAGACGTCGGTATAGAGCTGGGCGAGGCTCTCGGTTCCGATCCCGTCGGGCTCCCCGTTCGCCAGGCCGACGAAGTCGAAGCCGATGTTGCCGAGACCGAAGGCGTGCCGCCGCTGGGTGACGACCAGCTCGGTGTCGGCGAGCGGCGCACCGGCGGCATCCGTCACGGTCACGGTCGCCTCGCACACCCGGTGGGCGGGGGCCGCGGCGGCCGGGAGGGAGGCGGAGTGCATCGTTGCAGCTCACTTTCAGGCGAGAATTGTTGTTGTTGCCAACATATCAAGCGCCAGCCGGGAAGAGAAGCGACGGATGCGACTCAGCCGGCTGTCGGCGCCGGTCCCGTGCTGGCCCGCACGACGAGCTCGGCCGGAAGCTGCACGTGCGAAGGCACGTCTCGATCGCCGAGGAGCTCAAGCAGCATGTGCAGGGCCTGCGCGCCCAGGTCGTGCAGCGGCTGGGCCACCGTGGTCAGCGGTGGCGTCGAGCTCGCGGCCTCGGGGATGTCGTCGAACCCGATCACCGAGAGGTCCTGGGGGACTCGGAGTCCCAGCTCCCGGGCTACCTGCAGAACACCCAGCGCCGACGTGTCGTTTGCGGCGAACACGGCGGTCGGGCGGTCGGGGCGCGTCAACAGCTCGCGTGCGACCTCGGTGGTGAGGGCCGCTTGGTAGCCGCCCTCGCGCACCAGGGCGGGGTCGAAGGGAATGCCCGCCTTCTCGAGGGAATCCCGGTAGCCGGACTCGCGGAGTTCGGCGGAGGCCAGGTCGTTGCGGCCCCGGATGTGCGCGATCCGGCGGTGACCGAGGTCGATGAGGTACTGCGTTGCCACGCGCGCGCCGCCGACGTTGTCGGAGTCGATCGTCGTCGGGCCGCCGGGGCCCGTGTGCGGGTCGATGGCGACCACCGGGATCGAGGTCGTCGGCATGAGGGTGGTCGGTGTCACGATGATGGCGCCGTCGATGAGGGTGCCCGCCAGGCGGGAGAGCGAGCGCCGCTCCCAGCCGGCGCTGGCGCCGCCGGGAACCAGGGCCGAATAGGCGAGCAGTTCGTACCCGGTTCCGGTCGCGGCGGCCGAGACGCCCTTCAGGAGCTCGACGGAGAACGACTCGAACTCGGCCACGAGGATGCCGATGACGTTCGTGCGCTGTCGCCTGAGGCTCGCGGCCACCAGCGAGGTCTCATAGCCGAGCGCGGCGACGACCTCCATCACGCGTTTGAAGGTGGCGGGGGCGACGCCATACCGTCCGTTGATGACCTTGGAGACGGTCGGAACCGATACTCCGGCCTCGCGCGCGACATCCGTGATCGTCACTCGCCCGAGTGGCCGGGATGCATTGACGCCGACGCCCATACGCTCACAGTACAGGGCGCCGGGGCCGGAACCGGCGCGGCGCGGTCCGTTTCGAAAACGTTATCGATATCGATTGACAACTTTCGCCCGCGGTGTCATTCTCGGTACGCGGCAAAGCTGCCGTGAGTGACTCATCACACCAAGGAGTTTCCACAATGAAGAGGAAAATTCGCGGCGCGGGCATCCTCGCGCTCGGCGCGGCCACTGCCCTGCTGGCCACCGGCTGCACCGCAGGAGGCGGCGACAACAGCGGCTCCAACGACGGCAAGGTCACGATGACCTTCTGGCACAACTCGACCACCGGCCCCGGCAAGGCCTTCTGGGAGAAGACGGCCGCCGACTTCGAGGCGGCCCACCAGGGCGTCACCATCAAGATCCAGTCCATCCAGAACGAGGACCTCGACGGCAAGCTCCAGACCGCGATGAACTCCGGCGACGCCCCCGACATCTTCCTTCAGCGCGGCGGCGGCAAGATGGCCGCCATGGTGGACGCCGGCCAGGTCATGGACATCACCGACTCCATCAGCGACGAGACCAAGTCCGCCATCAACGAGGGGGCGCTCAAGGGCGAGTCGATCGACGGCAAGATCTACGCCATGCCGATCGACGTGCTGCCGGAGGGCATCTACTACAGCCAGGACCTCTTCAAGAAGGCCGGCATCGACACCCCTCCCGCCACGATGGACGAGCTGAATGCGGCGGTCAGCAAGCTCAAGACAACGGATGTCGCGCCGATCGCCGTCGGCGCCAAGGACGCCTGGCCCGCAGCGCACTGGTACTACAACTTCGCGCTCCGCGAGTGCAGCGAGGACACCCTGCAGAAGGCGGCCTCCACGCTCAAGTTCGATAACCCGTGCTGGATCAAGGCCGGCGAGGACCTCAAGGCGTTCAACGCGACGAACCCCTTCAACAAGGGCTTCCTCACCACCTCGGCTCAGCAGGGCGCCGGCAGCTCGGCCGGCCTGCTCGCCAACCACAAGGCGGCCATGGAACTCATGGGCGCGTGGGACCCGGGCGTGATCGCCTCGCTGACGCCCGACCAGAAGCCGCTGCCCGACCTCGGCTGGTTCGCGTTCCCGTCGATCAACGGCGGTGAAGGCGCGGAGGGCGCAATGATGGGCGGCATCGACGGTTACTCCTGCTCCGCGAAGGCCCCCAAGAAGGAGTGCACCGAGTTCCTCAACTACATCACCACCAAGGACGTGCAGGAGGCCTACTACGAGGCGTTCCACGCCATCCCGGTGAACACGGCGGCCCAGGGCGTCATCACCGAGCCCTACCTCAAGTCGGTGCTCGAGGCCTACAACAAGGCGCCGTTCGTGTCGCAGTACCTCGACACGCTCTACGGCCAGAACGTCGGCAACGCGCTCAACACGGGTGTCGTGAACATGCTGGCGGGCAAGGGCTCACCGCAGGACATCATCAAGGCCGTCGACGAAGCCGCGGCTAAGGGATAACTTCCATCATGAGCAGCCTGCAGGGCGCGGCGCCAGTTACCGATGGACAGCCGCCTCAGGTGCCGGCGAAGGCCGGGGAGGATGCACCACGCGCGTCCTCCCCGGCCGGACGGCCGAGGCGACGGGCAACGGATTGGCGCAAACGCCTCGAGATCGGGATCCTCTCCGGGCCCGCGATCATCGTCTTCGTCGCATTCGTGATCTTCCCGGTCTTCCTGGCCGCTTATTACGGGTTCTTCCGCTGGAAGGGCTTCGGCGCCCCGACCGACTTCGTGGGGCTCGGCAACTACAAGGTGATCTTCGCGGACTCCGCTTTCCACGACGTCCTGGTGCACAACGCCATCATCGTGGTGCTGTCCCTGGTCATCCAGGGGCCGATTGCCGTGGCCGTCGCCCTCTTGCTCAACCAGAAGATCCGCGGGCGTTCCCTCATCCGTGTGCTGATCTTCGTGCCCTACGTCATCGCCGAGGTCATCGTCGCCACCGGCTGGAGCCTCATGCTGCAGACCAACGGCGCCGTGAACGACCTGCTGCAGGCCGTCGGGCTGGGAGCGTTCCGCGCGGACTGGCTGGCCGATCCGAAGATCGCGATCTGGTCGCTCATGGTGATCATCTCCTGGAAGTACATCGGCTTCGCGGTGATCCTCTTCCTTGCCGGGTTGCAGGGCATCCCGGAGGAACTGTCGGAGGCCGCGGCGATCGATGGCGCCAGCTACTGGCAGATCCAGCGGCGGATCACCCTGCCGCTGCTCGGGCCGACGATCCGCATCTGGGCGTTCCTGTCCATCATCGGCTCCCTGCAGCTCTTCGACCTCGTCTACATCATCTGGGGACAGTACGTGGCTTCCACGGCCGGTACCTCGACGATGGCCACATACATGGTCGCCAACGGGCGCACCTCGGGCAACTACGGCTACGGCAACGCCGTCGCGGTGGTCATGTTCCTGATCTCGCTCGTCATCGCATTGATCTACCAGCGCTTCGTGTTGCGACGCGACATGGCCGGCGCCGTGACCCAGGGGGCGAAGTGATGTCAGCCACAACGATCGACCGCGCGCCGCGGCTGGCGCGACCCAACCGGCGGCAGGAGTGGGGCAGCCCGCTCACCTACTTCATCGCACTCCTGTTCATCGCGGTGTGCCTCGCTCCCGTGCTCTACATCGTGCTCGGCGGATTCCGCAGCAATTCGCAGATCACGACGTCACCGGCGGGGCTTCCGAGTCCCTGGCTCTTCGACAACTACCTGAACGTGCTCGCCAGTTCGACGTTCTGGGTGGAACTCGGCAATTCGGCGATCGCCGCCATCGCGACGACGATCGGCGTGGTGGTGCTGGGTCTCATGGTGAGCTTTGTGCTCGCCCGCTACCACTTCCGGGGACGCGGTGCGATGTATTCGCTGTTCGCGGCGGGCCTCATGTTCCCGATGACCGTCGCGATCACGCCCCTGTACATCCTGGTCAAAGACCTGGGACTCACGAACAGCCTCGCCGGGGTGATCCTTCCGCAGATCGGGTTCGGGCTGCCGGTGACGGTCATCATCCTGGTGCCGTTCCTGAAGGCGATCCCCGATGAGATCGAGGAGGCCGCCGCCATTGACGGTGCGAGCCGGCTCGGCTTCTTCATCCGCATGGTCGTGCCCCTGTCGCTCCCCGGAGTGGTGACCACCGGCATCCTCGCGTTCGTCGCCAGCTGGAACAGCTACCTGCTGCCGTTGTTCATCCTGAACGATCCGTCGACGTTCACGCTGCCGCTCGGCGTGCAGGCGTTCGCGTCGCAGTACTCGGTGGACACCGCCAAGGTCCTGGCGTTCACCTCGCTCGCCATGATCCCCGCCCTCCTCTTCTTCACGCTCTTCGAGCGGCGGATCGTCGGTGGATTGACCGGGGCGGTCAAGGGGTGATCCTCTGCGCACCGGGCGGAGTCCCGCTGCGCACCCCCTGCTCCTGATCCTGCAAGTGAAAGTGATGAACCAGTGACTGATGCCATTCCGGCCCTGCCCGAGGTCTCTGAGCGTGTGCGCGCGCTTCACGCCCGGATGACCCTCGAGGAGAAGCTCGCCCAGATCGTCGGATACTGGCTCGACCAGAACGGCATGGTGGCGCCCATGCAGGGTGAGATGGCCGCGGGCCAGAAGCCCTCCGGCGACCTCGCAGCGGTCACCCGGAACGGGATCGGTCATTACAGCCGGGTCTACGGGACCCGCCCCGTGGAGCCTGACCAGCGGGCGGCATGGCTGTGGAACGAGCAGCGGCGCCTGAAGCGCGAGACGCGCCTCGGCATTCCCGCTCTCGTTCACGAGGAATGCCTGACCGGCCTGGCCGCGTGGAAAGCGGCGACCTTCCCGACGCCCCTGGCGTGGGGTGCCTCCTTCGACCCCGACCTCGTGCGGGAGATGGCCCGAGCCATCGGCGACTCGATGGCCGAGCTCGGCATCCACCAGGGGCTGGCCCCGGTGCTCGACGTCGTGCGGGACCCCCGCTGGGGCCGGGTGGACGAGTGCATCGGCGAGGACCCTTACCTCGTGGGCACCGTCGGCACCGCCTACGTGCGCGGGCTGCAGGAGGCGGGGGTGCACGCCACCCTCAAGCACTTCCTCGGCTATTCCGCCTCCCGCGCCGGGCGCAACCACGCACCCGTGCATGCCGGCCCGCGGGAGATTGCCGACGTCTTCCTCCCGCCGTTCGAGATGGCCATCCGCGATGGCGGCGCCCGCTCGGTCATGAACTCCTACACCGAGATCGACGGCATCCCGCTCGCTGCCGACGCCGGCTACCTCACCGGGGTCCTCCGCGAGCAGCTCGGATTCGACGGTGTCGTGGTCGCCGACTACTTCGCTGTCGCCTTCCTCGAAGTCATGCACAAGGTGGCGGCAAACCGCGGGGAGGCGGCGGCGCAGGCGCTCGCCGCCGGTATCGACATCGAGCTGCCGACCGGTGACGCGTACCTGGAACCGCTGGCCGAGCGCATCCGTGCCGGTGAGTTCGACGAGGCCTACGTCGACCGGGCCGTGCTGCGCGCGCTCGCGCAGAAGGAAGAGCTGGGCCTGCTCGACGACGACGCCTTCGAGGGCGCCCCGCCGTCGGGCATCGACCTGGACTCGCCCCGGCACCGGGAGCTGGCCCGCCGGCTCGCCGAGGAATCGGTCGTGCTGCTCGCCAACGACGGGGTGCTGCCGCTTCGCGGCCACCGTGCCTCGCCGACAACCGTCGCGGTGATCGGGCCCAACGCCGACCGCGCCGAGGCGCTCCAGGGCTGCTATTCCTTCGCCAACCACGTCCTCGCCGCGCACCCCGAGCTCCCACTCGGCTTCCAGATCCCCACCGTTCGGGAATCGCTGCCTGACGCGTTCGCGGCGGCGGGCCTCCCCGTGCCCGATTTCACCTATGCCGAGGGGTGCCGAGTGGAGGGGGACGACGAATCGGGCATTGGCGAGGCGGCGGCCGCGGCATCCGCTGCGGACCTCGCGATCGTCGTCGTCGGCGACCAGGCCGGTCTGTTCGGCCGCGGCACCGTCGGCGAGGGCAACGACTCGGAGTCCCTGGAGCTGCCCGGGGTGCAGCGACGCCTCGTCGATGCCGTGGTCGCCACCGGCACGCCCGTCGTGCTGGTGCTGCTGACCGGGCGCCCGTACGCGATCGGCTGGGCGCTCGACGGCGAGAACCCTCGCCCGGCCGCCGTGCTGCAGGCGTTCTTCCCGGGCGAGGGCGGAGGCCCGGCGATCGCCGACATCATTACCGGCCGCGTCACTCCTTCCGGCCGGCTGCCGGTCTCGATGCCGCGTTCGGCCGGCGCGCAGCCCTACTCCTACCTGCACCCGGTCCTCGGCGGCCCGTCCGACGTGACCGCGACCGACTCGACAGCGCTCCGCCCCTTCGGTTTCGGCCTGTCGTACGCGATCTTCGACTACTCCGACCTCCAAGCGGATGCGACGGTCACGGCAGGCGGCACCTTCACGGTTTCGGTGACCGTCACGAACACCGGCAGCGTGGACGGGGTCGACACCGTGCAGCTGTACGGTCACGACGTGCTCGGCACGGTCACCCGTCCGGTCGCGCACCTGCTCGGTTACGCCCGGGTGGCACTGAACGCCGGCGAGTCGACGCGCCTGACGTTCTCCGTGCCCACCACCCGCTTCGCCTTCAGCGATCGCCGGATGGTCAGGGTTGTGGAGCCCGGCGACGTGGAGGTGTGGGTGGCGTCCCACGTGGCGGCATCGACGGCCGGGCGGGCTGACGAAGTGACCAACGGCGCCATCGTGAGCGAGAAACAGACGAAGGTGCGCCGGCTGCCCGGTGTCTCCACGGGGCGGGCCGTGGTCGCGATCACCGGCGACGTCCACGAGGTCACCGGCGAGGACGCGCGCCTCGTCGACGTGCGGCAGGACGCGCTGCTGCGGTCAGGATCCTCGGCATGACGGAACGAGCCAGGCGCGCCCTGATCGTGCGCGGCGGATGGGAGGGGCACCAGCCGGTCGAGACGACGGCGCTGTTCATTCCCTTCCTCGAGCGGAACGGCTTCGAGGTGCGCGTCACGGACGGCACGGGGGTGTACGCGGACACCGACGAGCTCGCCACCGTTGACCTCATCGTGCAGGTCAACACGATGAGCACGATCGAGCCGGAAGAATTCGCGGGCCTCCAGGGCGCGGTGCTGGCCGGCACCGGCCTTGCCGGGTGGCACGGGGGCATCGCCGACTCCTACCGCAACAACGCCGACTACCTGCACATGATCGGGGGACAGTTCGCGCATCATGCCGGCAAGGATCCGGCCCTGCGCACCGGGGAGCAGTCGGACAACTACATCCCGTACACGGTGCACATCACCCCGCTCGGCAGAACCCATCCGATCACTCGGGGCATCGAAGACTTCGACCTCGTCACGGAACAGTACTGGGTGCTGAGCGACGACTACAACGAGGTGCTGGCGACCACCACGCAGGAGGCGCGTCCCTGGGACGCGTGGAACCGGCCGGTGACCTCGCCCGCCATCTGGACCAGGCAGTGGGGCAAGGGACGCGTCTTCGTCTCTGCGCCCGGGCACCGCCTGGAGGTCGTGCAGGACCCGAACGTGCGCACGATCATCGAACGAGGGCTGTTGTGGGCCGCCCGCTGAGGATCGGGGTGATCGGCGTGGGCACCATCAGCGCCCAGTACTTCGCCCAGTTCCCGCTCCTGCCGAACCTGGAGCTTGCGGCGGTGGCCGACCTCGACGCCGCACGCGCGGCATCCGTCGCCCAGAACGAAGGAGTCGCCGCGCTGAGCGTCGGCGCCCTGCTCGCCGACCCCGGTATCGACGCGGTGCTGAACCTCACGATCCCCGCCGCACACGCCGACATCGCGCTGCGGGCGCTCGACGCAGGCAAGCACGTGTACGGCGAGAAGCCGCTCGCGTTGTCGACGACGGATGCTGCTGCCGTGCTGGATCGTGCGGCTGCGGAGGGACTGCGTGTCGGCAGCGCACCCGACACCGTGCTCGGCACCGGGGTGCAGACAGCGCGTGCCGTGCTCGACGCCGGAGACATCGGGTCACCGATCGGGGCTTCCGTGCACTGGAGCGCCCCCGGCCATGAACTCTGGCACCCCGCTCCCGCGTTCTACTACCAGCCGGGCGGCGGGCCCCTCTTCGATATGGGGCCGTACTACCTCACGAGCCTCGTCACGCTCCTCGGCCCGGTGGTTCGGGTCTCGGGCGCCGTCACCCGCTCCTCGCGCCCGCGCACCGTGGCCACCGGGCCCAACGCGGGGGCGCCGATCCCGGTCGACGTGGACACGCACGTCACGGCGCTCCTCGAGCACGAGAACGGTGTGACGTCGACGATCACGGTGAGCTTCGAGGTGTGGGCCACGAGGATGCCGCTGTTCGAGCTCTACGGCACCGCCGGCACCATCGCCGTTCCCGACCCCAACCGGTTCTCCGACCCGGTCTTCGTCGCCACCGACCAGGACCGGCAGTGGCGGGAATGCCCGCCGTCCGCGGGCTATCTGGACGCGGGCCGGGGAATCGGGCTGTCGGACATGGCCGACGCCATCGCCACGGGCCGTCCGCACCGGGCGTCCGGCGAGCTGGCCTTCCACGTGCTGGAGATCATGGAGGCGATCATCCGTTCCGGTCGTGAGCACCGCGTGGTCGCCGTGGCCAGCACCGCACCACGGCCGGATCCGGTCCCGCTCCAGCAGTGTGGAGCGAGCGATCCGACAACACAGAAAGGGCGGGAACAACCGTGAACAGGGCCACCATCACCGTCGATCCCTCCGCTGTCGTCGCGCCGATCGACCGGCGCCTCTTCGGCAGCTTCGTGGAGCACCTGGGGCGCTGCGTGTACGGCGGGATTTACGAACCCGGGCATCCCACCGCCGACGCTGACGGGTTCCGCCTCGACGTCATCGACCTGGTGAAGGAGCTCGGCACCACCACCGTGCGGTACCCCGGCGGCAACTTCGTCTCGGGGTACCGCTGGGAAGACGGCGTCGGTCCCCGCGAGAACCGCCCGGTTCGACGGGACCTGGCGTGGCACACCCTCGAGACCAACCAGGTGGGCACCGACGAGTTCGCCCGCTGGTGCACGCTGGCCGGCGTGGAACTGATGCTGGCCGTGAACCTCGGTACCCGCGGCATCCAGGAAGCCCTCGACCTGCTCGAATACACCAACCACCCGTCGGGCACCGCCCTCAGCGACCAGCGCATCGCCAACGGCGCTGCCGAGCCGTACGGCATCCGTCTCTGGTGCCTGGGCAACGAGATGGACGGACCCTGGCAGACCGGCCACATGACCGCCGACGACTACGGAAAAATCGCGGCGAGAACGGCGCAGGCCATGAAGGCAGCAGACCCGACGCTCGAACTCGTCGCCTGCGGGTCGTCCGGCTCGTCCATGCCCACCTTCGGGCAATGGGAGCGGGTGGTGCTCGAACGCTGCTACCCGTTCGTCGACTACATCTCCTGCCACGCCTACTACCAGCAGCGCGGCGGCGACCTCGGCTCCTTCTTGGCCTCCTCGCTCGATATGCAGAACTTCATCGAGACCGTCGCCGCCACCGCCGACCACGTGGGACACACCCTGCGCAGCCCCAAGACCATCCAGATCTCCTTCGACGAATGGAACATCTGGTACCTGGATGAGCACCAAGCCACCGCCGCGGAGAACGTCGACCGGCCGGTGGCGCCCCGGCAGCTGGAGGACGTGTACACCGTCGCCGACGCCGTCGTGCTCGGCAGCCTGCTCATCACCCTGCTGAAGAACCACAACCGGGTGCGCGCGGCCTCGCTCGCCCAGCTGGTGAACGTGATCGCCCCGATCATGACCGAGCCCGGCGGCGACGTGTGGCGCCAGACCACCTTCTTCCCGTTCTCCGTCACGTCACGGCTGGCCAGGGGCGAGGTGCTGCGACCCCGGATCGATGTCCCCAGCTATTCGACCGCCGTCTACGGTGACGCTCCGCTCGTGGATGCCGTGGCGACGACCGACCGCGCATCGGCCCGCTCCGCCGTGTTCCTCGTGAACCGCAGCCAGGACGGCCCGGTGGAGGTGTCCATCGACGTCTCGGGTCTTGGCCCCACGGAGGTCGAGGAGGCCGTCACGCTGCACGACGCCGACGTTTCGGCGCAGAACACGCACGCCGAGCAGGATCGCGTCGGGTTGCAGGAACTGGGCCACCGCCTTTCCGACGGAATCCTTACGGTGACGCTGCCGCCGGTGTCGTGGTCGGCGATCGCCCTCGTCTAGCCCGCGGGCGGGCATCCGGTAGTTTGCTGTCACGGGCAACAAACGGGAGATGACACATGTACCTGGATCTCAGCGAAGCTGAACTGGCTGAGTACCACAGCAGCCAGGGCGACCCCGGCGACTTCGACGAGTTCTGGGCGGCCACGGTGGCCGAGGCGCGGGCAGCCGCGCGACCGGCCGTGGTGACTCCCGCCGTGCCGCAGCTCTCGGCCGTCACCCTCTACGACGTCACATTCTCCGGATTCGCCGGGCAGCCGGTGAAGGCCTGGCTGCGGGTGCCTGCCGGGGCCGAGCCCGCGCATCCGTTGCCCGTCGTCGTTCAGTTCGTCGGCTACGGCGGCGGCCGCGGCGAGGCGATCGAGAACCTCCTGTGGGCGTCGGCCGGGTACGCCCACCTGCAGATGGACACCCGCGGCCAGGGCTCCGGGTGGAGCCGCGGCGACACCGTCGACGAGGGCCCCACCGGCCCGCAAGTGCCGGGGGTCATGACGCGCGGCATCGACTCCCGCGAGACGTATTACTACCGGCGCCTGATGACGGATGCCGTGCGCGCCGTCGACACCGCCTGCGAACTCGGCGTGGTCGACCCGGCGCGTGTCGCGGTGCTCGGCGCCAGCCAGGGCGCCGCGCTCGCGCTCGCCGCGGGCGCACTCCACGACCGGGTCAGTGCCGTCGTCGCGCGGGTGCCGTTCCTCAGCGACTTTCCGCGCGCATCCGTCATCACCGACAACTACCCGTTCAAGGAGATCGGCGACTACCTGGCGATCCATCGCGGCAAGGTCGACCAGGTGATGGCCACGCTGCAGTACTTCGACTCGGTGAATTTCGCCCGGCGGGGGAGCGCCCCCGCGCTGTTCTCCGTGGGCCTCATGGACCCGGTCACGCCACCGTCGACCGTGTACGCCGCCTACAACGCCTACGCCGGTGAGAAAGCGCTATCGGTCTGGCGGTACAACGGGCACGAAGGCGGGGGACCCGCCGACGACCTGAAGGCGCTCGGGTTCCTCGCCGAGCAGCTGCAGCAGCGTTCCGCTGCGCGGTGAGGCCCGGCGTGCAGGGGAACAACCACGACGACGTACGCCGGCACAACCTGTCGGTGATCCTGCGGCTGGTGCACCGCGGGGGAGCGGCCTCGCGGGCGGAGCTGACCCGGGTGACCGGCCTCAACCGGTCCACGGTCGCCGCCCTCGTCGGCGAGCTCGCGGAGCTCGGTCTCGTCGAGGAACGCGGGCCGGGCGCCACGAACCAGGTCGGCCGGCCGAGCATGATGGTCGCCGGCAGCGACCGGGTGCTGGCGCTCGCCGTGAACCCGGAGATCGACGCCGTCACCATCGGGCTCGTCGGCTTCGGCGGCACGGTGCGGCGCCGCATCCGTCACCCGCTGGCCGAGTCACCGAGCGCGGCCGGCGTGGTCGAGATCACCACCGCACTGCTCGAGCGGATGCGGTCGGAGCTGCCGCCCATCGCCCGCGTCACCGGCATCGGCGTGGCCGTCCCGGGCCTCGTGCGCGCCCACGACGGGCTGGTGCGCCACGCCCCCCACCTCGGCTGGATCGACGAGCCCCTCGCCGAGATGCTCGAAGCCGCGACCGGGCTGCCCGTGTTCGCCGCCAACGACGCGAGCACCGGCGTGCAAGCCGAGCGGCACTTCGGCGCGGGACGGGGGCTCACCGACCTGATCTACCTCAACGGCGGCGCCAGCGGCATCGGCGGGGGCCTCGTCGTGGGCGGCGCGCCGGTCGGCGGTGTGGCCGGCTACGCGGGCGAGTTCGGGCACATGCGGGTCGGCTCGGGCACGGCAACGGATTCCGCCGGCATCGCCGGCACCCTCGAAGCCGAGGTCACTCGCCGTCCCCTCCTCGACATCCTGGGGCTCGACCGCCCCGACCCCGACGAGTTCGAGCGCGCCCTGCTCTCATCTGCGTCACCCGAGCTGCGTGACGAGGTGCACCGGCAGCAGGAGCACCTCGCCATCGCGCTCGCCGGGGCCGTCAACATCCTGAACCCGCAGCTCGTGGTGCTCGGCGGCTTCCTCGCCTCGCTGTACAACGCCGACCCCGGCCGTCTCCGCTCGGCCGTGGGACGCTTCACTCTCCGCGAGCCGTTCGACACCGTGCGCATCTGCCCCGCGGAGCTCGGCTCGAACCTGCTGATAACCGGCGCCGCCGAACTCGTCTTCGAGCGGCTGCTCGATGACCCCGCCGGCTTCCTCCTGCGCTGACCGACTACTTGGCGTTTTCCTTCTGCGCCTTGTCGTAGGCGCGCATGGCCTGCGCCTGCGCATCCGCCAGTGCCTTCTCGGGAGTCTTCGACCCGAGCAGCACGGCCTGCAGCGCGTTCTGCAACTCCGACTTCACCTGCTGGCCGGCGGGGGAGGTGCCGATCGACTTGCCCTGGGAGACGATGTCGTAGAACGTGGCGATGGTCTTGTCGAATCCCGCGTTGCCGCTCGGCTTCACGTAGGTCTCACGGATGACCTTGTCCGCCTCGGGCGAGCCGGTGAACAGGCCCGTGAACACCGCGCCCGGCGTCTTCTCGACGGTGTCGGCGCGCGCCGCTCCCGCGGCCTTCCAGGCGTCGAGACTGGTGAGGTCGAGGGCCCACGCGCACGCGGCGTCCTTGTTCTTGGCCCCCGTCGGGATCACGAAGGCGCTGCCGCCGGCGACCGTGAACGGCTTGCCATCGGCGTCGTAGAACGGCACGGCGTCGATCTGCACGCTGTCGACATAGGGGGTGAGCACGTTGACGTACCACTGGTTGTCGACCTGCGCGCCCACCTGGTCCTTCACGAACTGGTTGTCCTTGCCGAACGTGTCGAAGGTGTCGGAGAAGCTCTTGGCCTTCGCGTAGCCGCCCTGCGCGTCGTAGATGTCCTTCAGGAGCTGCAGCCCCTTCTGGTTCCCCGGGTTGTCGAGGGTGGGCTTGCCTGAGTCGTCGATCAGCTGCCCGCCGTTGCCGAGGATCCAGAGCTCGGTCTGGCCGCTCCCCACCGGGTCGAAGCCGAGGCGGGTGGGGACGCCCCCGTTCGCCTGGTACATCTTCTTCGCGGCGGCGATGAGGGTGTCGGGCTTCGACGTGTTGATATCGGCGTTCGTGACGCCCGCGGCATCCATCACCCGCTTATTCAGGATGATCGCCGGCGGCTGATAGAACTGCGGCACCGCCCAGACGTGGTCGTTGTAGCTGACCGCGTCGATGACCGACTGGTAGTAGCGCTTCGTGCCGTCGACCTTGTGGGCCGCGTAGCAGGCGTCCAGGGGCATGATCAGGCCCTGCGCGGCGTAGGTGGCGACGAAGTTGGCGTCCATCTGCACCACGTCGGGCACGTTTCCGCTCGCGACCCGGGTGGTGAACTTCTGCGCGTCGAACGTGGTCTGGTCCATCGTGATGGTCACGTCGGGGATCGCCTTCTTGGCGTGCGCGAGCCGGGCCTTGCCGACATCGTCGGTGTTGTTGAATCCCCACGCCGTCATCGAACCGGTGGCCTTCGTGCTGAAGGACTCGTCGGAGGTGGTGGCCCCGCCGGAGGTGCAACCGGCCAGCAGCGCCACGGTGGTCGTCGCCGTCACTGCGGCGATCATCGTCTTTCTCTTCATGGAGGAGTCCCTTCGTTTCTGGCCACACAGTACTACCGTGCGTGGTCCTGCCACAGGTCGGCGCTCCTTTGCGACCCTGACTTTGCGACAATGAGCGCATGGATGCCGCGGCCAAGCCCCGAGTGCTGCTGATCGAGGACGACGGCCAGCTCGGGCCCCTCATCGTCGCCCTCCTCGACGACGATTTCGACGTCACCCTCGCCGCCGACGGCGGGTCGGGCCTTCGCCTGGCGCTCACCGCCGACTGGGATGCGCTGGTCGTCGACCGAGGGCTGCCGGCTCGAGACGGCCTCGATGTGATCGCCTCGGTGCGTTCGGCCGGTCTCTCGACGCCCATCCTCATCCTCACCGCACGCGGCACTGTTGAAGACCGCATCGAGGGGCTTGACGGGGGCGCCGACGACTACCTCGTCAAGCCCTTCGACGCGGGGGAGCTGGCAGCCCGCCTTCGCGCGCTCACCCGCAGCTACCAGGCGCCGCAGCGGGAGCTGGCGTTCGGCTCCTGGATCCTCGACCCCGACGCGCGCCTGGCCGTCTCACGCTATGGCGAGCGGGTGTCGCTCTCGCCACGGGAGACCGCCCTGCTCGAGGCCTTCGTCGCCGCGCCTGACCGGGTGTTCTCCCGCACCGAACTGATCCGGGCGGTCTTCGACCCGGCCGACCAACCCGGCATCGTCGACACCTACGTGCACTACCTGCGCCGCAAACTCGGCCGCAGCAGCATCCGCACCGTGCACGGCACCGGCTACCAACTGGGAGACGCGTCATGACACCGACCGACGCCGACCAGGCGGTCCTCCGCGCCGCCAGCCGCAAGGTCGGCCTGTACCTCGCATCCGTCTGCGCCGCCGTGGTGCTGCTGGTGCTCCTTGCCGCGGTCGTCTTCATCGCACAGCGCTCCCAGCCGTCAGAGGTGCTGGAGCACGCGGTCAAACCGGGCAGCATCTACGTCGGCACCGCCGACCTTCTGGTCGCGCTCATCGGCGGCGGCCTCGTCGGGGTGGTGCTTGCGGCCCTCGTCGGCATCACGAGCGCCCGACGGGCGATCCGGCCCCTCGGCGACGCCCTCGCGTCGCAGCGCAGGTTCGTGCAGGATGCCGGGCACGAGTTGCGCACACCGCTCGCGATCCTCGACGCCCGCCTGCAACTCGCCCAGCGCCAGGTGGCGGACGGGCCGGCGGCCGAAACCCTCGCGCAGATGCGCCGGGACAGCCGGGCGCTCGCCGACGTGGTCGACGACCTGCTGCTGGCCGGGTCGGTCGAACGCGGCGACGAGGTGCGGGTCTGCCTGCCGGACGTCGTCGCGGAGGCGCTCGACGGCATCCGTTTGCTCGCGGAGGAGGCAGGGGTGACCCTCGCCCTGGACCGCGCCGCAGACCCACGGGTGAGTGTGGCCGCCCCGACCCTGCGCCGCATCACGGTCGCGCTCCTTGAGAACGCCCTGGCCCACACGCCGCGCGGTGGGCGGGTGCACGTGCGGGTCTCCCGTTCGGCCGGGTCGGCGGTTCTCAGCGTGAGCGACAGCGGCGCCGGCATCACCGGCATCGATCCGGCCCGGGTCTTCGACCGGTTCGCGCACGGCGACCCGGCCCCGGGCTTTGCCGGGCGGCGAAGTTTCGGGATCGGGCTGGCCCTCGTGAAGGAGGCGGCGCTGCGTGCGGGCGGGGATGTGCGGGTTGCGGAAACCGGTCCGTCCGGAACCACCCTCACCCTCACCCTCCCCGCTTCCGACGAGCGGGAGTGACGGCTCAGTCGGTGCGCGCTTCGCGGGCGCGCTTGCGCAGGAGGTCGATGCCGATCGGAACGACCGAGACCACCACGATCGCGACCGCGATGATCTCCACATTGTCGGCGATGAGGGGAATCCTGCCGAGCCAGAATCCTGCGAGGGTCAGCACCACCGCCCAGGCGATGCCGCCCAACGAATTCCAGAGAAGGAAGGTGCGGTAAGCCAGCGACGTGGAGCCGACCAGCGGCGGGACGAAGGTGCGCACGATCGGCACGAACCGCGCCAGCACCAGCGACCGTGCGCCGTACCGCACCAGGAACCGGTCGGCCCGCTCACGGTAGGCGGTCTTGAACAGCCGCGCATCCGGCTTGAACAATCGCCGCCCCAGCCGTTTGCCGATCATGTAACCGACCTGGTCGCCGATGATGGCGGCCACGGCGACAACCGGGATCAGCACCGTGAGCGGGAGATTCAGCGGAAGGGCCAGGAGGCCTGCGGTGAAGATCAGGCTGTCGCCGGGGAGGAACGGGAACAACAGCCCGGTCTCGATGAACACGATCAGGGCGATCACCGCCAGCACCCACGGACCGGCCCCCGAGAGGAGCGCAGTGGGGTCGAGCAGGTCGCCCGGAGTGAACGTCGAAACGGCAAGCAGCATGGAGGAGAGCCTTTCTGCGGGCGGCGACCGCCGCCCTGCCGTCCAGCCTCACCGGTGCCGGCCAAGAATCCTCTCAGAAACAGAGGGGTGAGAGAGTTCTGAGAACGCGTCCGGCAGGATCGGAGCCGTGAATCTCCTGCACGCACTCCTCCTCGGCCTCATCGAGGGCATCACCGAATTCCTCCCCGTCTCCAGCACCGGGCACCTCACGATCGCCGAGAAGCTCCTCGGCCTCCGCGTCGACGACCAGGGCGTCACCGCCTTCACCGCGATCATCCAGGTGGGGGCGATCGCGGCCGTCATCCTGTACTTCCGCCGCGACATCGCGCAGCTCATCTCGGCGTGGGTGAACGGCCTGCTGCACCGGGGCGTGCGCCGCGAGGCCGAGTACCGCATGGCGTGGTACGTCATCCTGGGCTCGATCCCGATCGAGGTGGTCGGCTTCCTGGCCAAAGACCTCGTCGCCGGAGGGCTGCGCAACCTGTGGGTGGTCGTGGTCGGCCTGATCGGCTGGAGCGTCGTGATGCTCATCGCCGAGCGGGTCGCCACCCAGCGCCGGGCCGAGCCGGACATCACCCTGAAAGACGCACTCTTCGTCGGGGTGATGCAGTGCATCGCCCTGATCCCCGGCGTCTCCCGCTCGGGCGCGACCATCAGCGCCGGGCTCTTCCGCGGCCTCGACCGGGTCGCCGCGACCCGGCTCTCGTTCTTCCTGTCGATTCCGGCCCTCACCGCCGCCGGCGCCTACGAGGCCCTCAGTGCCGGGAGCGCGATCTCGGCCAGCGTGGGGTGGGGTGCCACCCTGCTGGCCACCCTGGTCAGCTTCGTCACCGCGTACGTGGCGATCGCCTGGCTGCTGCGCCTGGTGGCCCACCATCCCATCACCGTCTTCGTCGGCTACCGGGTCGGCCTCGGCGTTGTGCTCGCCGCGTTGCTTCTGACCGGCGTGCTCTCCGCCACCTAGTTCCCGCCCCGCCCGTGAGTGACGGGGCGGCAACAGATGGTGTGGTGGCGTCCGGTATCGTGAAAGGCACGGGGATATCCCGAAGAGATTCCATAACACTGCAGGGAGTCAGCGCGCCTATGGCCACCATCATCTACACCCACACCGACGAAGCGCCCATGCTGGCGACGCACTCGTTGCTCCCCGTCATCCAGGCGTACGCCAAGACGGCGGGCGTGGAGGTTGAGACGCGCGACATCTCCCTCTCGGGCCGGATCATCGCGGCCTTCGGCGATCGGCTCGCCGAGGACCAGCGCATCGGTGACGCTCTGGCCGAACTCGGCGAGCTGACGAAGAGCCCCGACGCGAACATCATCAAGCTCCCGAACATCAGCGCCTCGGTGCCGCAGCTGAAGGCCGCGATCGCCGAGCTGCAGGAGCAGGGCTACGCGGTCCCGGACTACCCCGACGACCCCTCCACCGATGAGGAGAAGGACACCCGCGCCCGCTACGACAAGATCAAGGGCAGCGCCGTCAACCCGGTGCTCCGCCAGGGCAACTCCGATCGCCGCGCTCCGGCATCCGTCAAGAACTTCGCCCGCTCGCACCCGCACTCCATGGGCGCGTGGAGCCCCGACTCGAAGACCAACGTCGCCCACATGGATGCCGACGACTTCCGTTCCAACGAGAAGTCCGTCGTCATCGACGCCGACGACACCCTGACCATCCAGCTCGTCGGCGACGACGGCAGCACCACCGTGCTGAAGGACGGCATCACGGTGCTGGCCGGCGAGATCGTCGACGGTACCGTGCTGAACGTGGCCGCCCTCAAGCGGTTCCTGACCGAGCAGATCGCCCGCGCGAAGGCCGAGGATGTGCTGTTCTCGGTGCACCTCAAGGCGACCATGATGAAGGTCTCCGACCCGCTGATCTTCGGGCACGTCATCGAGGCGTTCTTCCCCGAGCTCTTCGAGACCTACGGCTCCGAGCTTGAGAAGGCAGGACTCGACCCCGCCAACGGCCTCGCCGCGATCCTCAGCGGCCTCGACAGGTTGCCGGCCGACGTGCGTGAGGGCGTCAGCGCCCTGATCACGAAGGGGCTGGAGAACGGCCCCAAGCTGGCCATGGTCGACTCCGACAAGGGCATCACCAACCTGCACGTTCCGAGCGATGTGATTGTCGACGCTTCCATGCCGGCGATGATCCGCACCTCCGGCCAGATGTGGGGTCCGGACGGCAAGCCCGCCGACACCCTCGCCGTCATCCCCGACAGCAGCTACGCCAGTGTGTACCAGGTCACGATCGACGACTGCCGGGCCCACGGCGCCTTCGACCCCACCACGATGGGGTCGGTACCGAACGTCGGACTCATGGCCCAGGCCGCCGAGGAATACGGCAGCCACGACAAGACCTTCGAGATCGAGAAGGCCGGCACCGTGCAGGTCGTCGACGGCTCCGGCCGCGTGCTCATCGAGCACACCGTGGCCCCCGGCGACATCTGGCGCGCCGGCCAGACCAAGGACATCCCGATCCGCAACTGGATCGAGCTGGCTGTGGGCCGCGCTCGCGACTCGAAGACCCCGGCCGTGTTCTGGCTCGACGAGTCCCGCGCCCACGACAAGAACCTGATCGCGAAGGTCACCGAGCACCTCGCCACGCTCGACACGGACGGGCTGCAGCTGGAGATCATGTCGCCCGCCGACGCCACCGCCTTCTCTCTGGAGCGCATCCGCAAGGGACAGGACACCATCTCGGTGACCGGCAACGTGCTGCGCGACTACCTCACCGACCTGTTCCCGATTCTGGAACTCGGCACGAGCGCCAAGATGCTCTCGATCGTGCCGCTGATCGCGGGCGGCGGCCTGTTCGAGACGGGCGCCGGCGGTTCTGCCCCCAAGCACGTTCAGCAGCTGCTGAAGGAGAACCACCTCCGTTGGGACAGCCTCGGTGAGTTCCTCGCCCTCGCCAGCAGCTTCGAGCACCTCGCCAAGACCACCGGCAACGACCGGGCCCAGGTTCTCGCCGACGCCCTCGACCGGGCGACCGGAACCTTCCTCGACGAGAACAAGTCGCCGAGCCGGAAGGTGGGCGAGATCGACAACCGCGGCAGCCACTTCTACCTGGCGCTCTACTGGGCCAAGGAGCTGGCTGCGCAGACCGAGGACGCCGACCTCGCGGCGGCGTTCGCCCCCATCGCCCAGCAGCTGTCCGAGAACGAGGACGCCATCGTCTCCGAGCTGCTCGGCGCCCAGGGCTCTCCTGTCGACATCGGCGGTTACTACCACCCGGACGACGAGAAGGTCTCCTCGGTGATGCGTCCGTCGCCGACGCTGAACCGGATCCTGGCCGGTCTCAGCAGCTGATCACTCGTTAGCCCGCGGCCGTCCCGCCCCGCCAGGGGCGGGACGGCCGTCGCTATGTCCGGCTCCTGGCGACCCTCGCCGGTGAGCCGGCCTCGCGTCGTGCCCGGGCCCTAGAACGAGGTGCTCACCCAGGGGGCGTACGGGGAGTGCAGCGAGGCGTCGAGCCGCGCCGCGGCATCCGTCGTCTCTTCGCCGATGCGGCCTGCCCGCGCGAGCACGAGCGCGCTCATCCCGCCGAGGTAGAGCGCGCCCAGTTCGGCGATCGAGAGGGTGATGCGGGCGGCGTCGGCGGGTACGTCGCCGTGCGGCAACGGATGCGCCTGGCCGCGCCCGTCGGCGTGCACCGTCAGCAGGAACTCGCCCCCGGCCAGCCCGAGGTCGTCGCTCACGGTGAGCACGAACGCGCCCGGCGCGAAGTATTGTCGCGCGCCGAGCACCGCCGCCACGTCGAGGATGCGCAGCCACAGCTGGTCGTGCTCGTTCGACTTCTGCACCGCCCGCCGGTCGGAGACCTGCCAGGCGACCGGCTCGTCGATACTCCGCAGCGGCGCGTGCACCTCGCTGATGAGGTCCATCTCGATGAGGTAGCGCCACAGGGCGGCGTAGGCGTCGTCGGACGCGGCGACGAGATCGGTCACGTGCAGCCGGTTCGGGTAGCCGACCTTCTCGTGCTCGAACCGGTACACCGCGTAGCCCTGCAGGTGCCCGGATTCATCGTCGTAACGCACCGCGCTGAGGTCGGCGAGCTCGCCGTGCTTCAGCGGGTTGAGGCCGAGGATGTAGCGCCAGCGCTCCGGGCGGCGGTCGATCTCGCCCGGGAACCGCACCCGCGCCCGGGCGAAGATCGCCGGGGCGGTGGCCAGGAGCGACGCCGCCGGGACGATGTGCAGGCGTCCGCCGGGAACCGGGCCGGTCCAGCGCACCCGGTTGGTGTCGATGGTGAGGGTGGCCTGGTCGGCGGCCGGGGCGAAGCCGAACCGCGAGTAGATGGTGGCCTCTGACACCGTCAGCATGGCGAGGGGGAGACCCGCCCGCTTGGCGGTGCGGAGCTCGGAGTGCAGGAGCTCCCGGGCGATCCCGCGGCGCCGATGGGTCGGGGCGACGGTCACGGCGCTGATCGCCCACGCCGGCACGGTGTCGCCGCCGGGAACGGTGAGCCCCATGACCCAGGAGCGTACGGTGCCGATCGGATCGTCCGGGTCGACGGAGGTCGGATCCCACACACCGGTGACCCGGTCGTGCTGCAGGTCTCGGGCCTGCGCGGCAAGGAGTTCGTCGCTCGGCAGGGGATCGTGGAAGCCGCGGTCCTCGGCGAGGAGCCAGCGGCGCACCATCTCGGAGTCGGCCGTGTCAACCAGGCCGAAGCGCAGGCCGCCGTCCGCGAGAAGGCGGCGGGAGTGGTCATCGATGGGCAGGTCTTCGAAGTCGCTCACTGCCTCACCCTATTCCCGCTGCCGCGTGCACGTTCAGTAGACTTCGAGGTGTGACAGGCGCATGACGAGCATCCATTCCGGCGACGCCCTCTCGCCCCGCCAGCGGCTGGTCTACATCGTCATCCTCGGCGCGCTCACCGCGCTCGGCCCGTTCACGATCGACCTGTACCTCCCCGCCTTCCCCACCATCCAGCACCAGCTGGGGGTGTCGGCGGCCGCCGTGCAGCTCACCCTCACCGGCACGACCATCGGCTTCGGCGTCGGGCAGCTCGTCGTCGGCCCGTGGAGCGACAAGGTGGGCCGCCGCCTGCCGCTCATGCTCGCCACGGCATTCCACGTGCTCTCGTGCGCCGGCGCGGCCCTGTCACAGGACATCGTCACGCTCGGCGTCTTCCGGGTGCTGCAGGGTTTCGGCGCGGCAGCCGGGGGCGTGGTCGCGATGGCGATGGTGCGCGACCTCTTCGGCGGCAGGCCGCTGGTCAAGATGCTCTCGCGCCTGGCTCTCATCAGCGGTCTGGCGCCGGTGCTCGCGCCCGTGCTGGGCTCGCAGCTGCTGCTGACGATGGACTGGCGGGGGATCTTCTGGGTGCTGGCGGCGTACGGGGCGGCGGTGGCGGCATCCGTTGCGATCTGGATCGTCGAAACCCTGCCGCGTGCCGCGCGCGGCGCTGACGAACAGCGCACCCTGGGCCAGCGCTACCGCGCCGTGCTGGGCGACGGCGTCTTCGTGGGGGTCGCGATCGTCGGCGCGATGACCTTCACCGGCCTGTTCTCGTACCTGTCGGCCTCGCCGTTCCTGTTCCAAGGCGTGTACGCCTTCAGCCCGCAGCAGTACGGCCTGCTGTTCGCGGTCAACTCGCTCGGCGTCATGGCCGGCGTGCAGGGCAGCTCGCTGATCATGCACCGCACCTCGGTCGGGCCGCAGTGGATCCTCGCCGCGACCACCATGACCATGGCGGCCATGGCCACCCTGATCGTCGTGCTCGACATCGTCGGCGCGGGACTCTGGGGCACCCTCATTCCGCTCTGGTTCTTCATCGCCGCGTGCGGGTTCAGCTTCCCGTGCACCCAGGTGCTCGCGCTGAACGGCCACGCCGCCGAGGCCGGCACCGCGGCGTCGCTGCTCGGGGCGGCGAACTTCGGTGTCGCGGGCATCATCTCGCCCGTCGTCGGCTTGCTGGGCGTGGGCTCCGCGGCCCCGATGGGCGCCGTCATGGTGTGCACCTCGGTGGTCGCGATCGTCGTGCTCTGGCTGCTCGTGCGCCCCCGGTCGGTCGCGGCGCTCACCTAGGCAACGGATGCCGCCTCCGCTTCCGCAGGCGGCTCGGCTACCGCTCGAACCAGCGGAGCAGACCCGGGTGCAGGCGCTTCACCTCGCGGCGCGCCAGCGGCTGGGTCTCCCGCTCCATCGGCGCCCCGACCGCCGCCGCGAGCGCGTCGATGTCGGACTGCTGCCAGAGCTGCCCGCGCAGGCGGAGCAGGACCGCGTCGTTCCGGCCGATCAGGAACAGCTGGCGGTGCGTGTCGAGGGCGCCGGGCTGGTACACGTCGAGAATGAGCACGCGGGCCACGTCGGCCACCGGCACGCGGCGGCGGCCACCGAAGACGCCGGTCTCGGTGATCACCGACCCGTCGAAACGGATGCGGGTGTGCAGCACCGCGGCGGTGAAGGCGGCGAAGACCAGCGCGACGGCGACGTGCGCGGCGAACACCACGCGCCATCCGTTGTGGGGCGCCAGGAGCCAGTACAGCACGGCGAACAGCGGCGTGGTCAGCGCGAAGAAGGTGAGCCAGGCGGCGCGCGCGAGGCCCGCGCGGGGTCGCAGCACCCAGGCGTCGCGTGCCGCCTCGCCGTTGCCGTTCACCCGTCCTCGATCCCCCGAAGCATCACAGTAGTGGTGCGGGGGCGCCGCGGGCTGCCGCATCGCCGAATCGGCGGGGCGATCTACGGCGTGGGCGCGCCGAACGAGTCATCGTCGTCGTCGCCGACGGCGAGAAACCGCATCTCGGACGGGTGCAGGAGGCCGGGCCACACGCGGTTGAACCGGGTGAGGGTCATCGGCTCCGAGAGTTGCTCGAGCGGAACCGGAAGCGCGTCGATGACGGTCTCGATGCTGCGGCTTGTCCAGAAGGCGCCGTGCATCTCGGTGAGCAGCCGGTGGTCGGCGCCCAGCACGAACAGGCGCGGCTGGGGCGCGCTGGTGGCGCTGCGCCGGAGCTGCACGTGCAGGAGGCGACCGATCGCATCCGCTGGGTAGGTGCGCACCCGGCCGAAGCCGTCACGACGACGGATGCCGCTGGCCCCGACCGTGAGCGACACCAGGCTCCATGAGATGGCGGCCAGGGCGGCCACGGCCGTGAGCGCCAGGTGCCCGGTGAGCACGGCGGGCCAGTCGCCGTCGGGCACCGTGAGCCAGTACAGCGCGACGAGGATGGGCGCGAGGAACGCGAGGACCGCCACGGCCCACTGGGTGAGGAGGGGCGCGTGGGGTCGCATGGTTTCGCCGGAGATAGGCTCGGGCGCGCGGAGGGGAGAGCCCCGATCTGGCATATCCCGATTCTTATGCAGGTTCCCCTGCGGTGTCGCCACACGTCCGGGGGGCTTTTTGGCCCGTGACGCGACCTTTCCGGGGGGTTTTCGGCCCGGAACGCGCCTCGCACGCGGGCGGGCGCAAACGCGGCGGCGCATTCGCCGGAAACGGCGAGGGTGTATCTGGCGGAGGACGGGTGTGCTATCGCGGGACATAGTTCCTGTATGTCCCGCGACAGCAGATGGCGGAGAATGGGGGATTCGAACCCCCGAGGGCTTTCACCCAACACGCTTTCCAAGCGTGCGCCATAGGCCACTAGGCGAATTCTCCTGGCGGGCTGTTCTCGCTAGCGGAACGACCTCGAAGAATCTTACCTGTTTCCGGGAGCGCGTGAGACCGCCGCCGGACGGCGGCGATTTTGGAGCGCTCCAGCCATGCCTCTAAACTGGGGGTGGCTCCCCGCGTGGCGCCATCCAGGCCAACTCCCCCAGGACGGAAACGTAGCAAGGGTAACCGGGCTCTGGCGGGTGCGCGGGGGGTCCTTTTTTGTGCCCCTCTTCCGCCCCTGCCCCTGCCTCTGCCCCTGGCACCTGGCCCCTGAGCTGCCTCCCGCGCCCCTGGTGCGCCCCCCGCCCGGTCGCTAACTCCGGAAATTCTGCAGCCGGTGCTTCGGCGGCCGCATAGGTTCGGCGCTGGTCGGTGCCGGCACGGGCACGCCGCCGCGCTTCTCCGGAGTTAGCGAACGGGGAATCCCGCAACAACCATTGCACAAGAACCGTTGTGTAAGTAACATGAGCGGCATGAGCAACAAAACGGATGGCGCGCCCCGCGTCGTCGCGCTGACCAGCGCGAAGCAGATGCGGGCGCTCGCGCATCCGCTGCGGATGCAGGTGCTCGGCGAGCTGCGCGTCGGGGGGCCGCGCACGGTCGGCGCCCTGGCGGAGCTCTTCGGCGAGGCACCCGGCACCCTCAGCTATCACCTGGGCAAGCTCGCCGAATTCGGCTTCGTCGAGGAGGCACCCGAACTGGCCGCCGACCGCCGCGAACGCTGGTGGCGCTCAGCGCACGAGGCCACCGACATCTCGACGCCCGCCGCCGACGCGCCCGAGGCCGAGCGGAACGCATCCGCTGCCGTGCGCCACCAGGTGATCGATCTCTATGCGGCGCTGCTGCACCACGCGGTCGACGTCGCCCAGCCCCGCGAGTGGGAGGATGCCGCGACGTCGGGTGACACCATCGCGCACCTCACGGCCGCGCAGCTCGCCGAGGCGAGCGCTGAGCTGCAGGCCGTCGCGGCCAAGTGGCGCGACCGCGGTGACCGCGCCGCGGCCGGGGCCGCGCCGGTGCAGATCATCGTGCACGCGTTCCGGCGACCGTGAGGGCACGGCAATGACAACGGATGCCGGCCTCACCACCCGCACGCCCCGTCGCGCCGCCCGCACGCCCCGTCGCGCCGGCCGCACGCCCCGTCGCGCCGGTGGCCGCGCCCGGCTGCGCCTGCCCCTTATCGGCCTGCTCGCCGCACAGGGCCTCTCGCTCGCGGGCAACGCGATCACCATGATCGTGGTGCCGCTCTACGTGCTCGCCGACACCGGGTCGGTGCTCGCGACCGGGGTTGCCGGCGCGTTCGCGACTGTTCCCGTGATCCTGGGCGGGGCGCTCGGCGGAGTGCTGGTCGACCGGGTCGGCTTCCGTCGCGCCGCCATCGCCGCCGACGTGGCCAGCGGCGTCACGGTTCTCGCCATTCCCGTGCTCGCGGCGACCGTCGGCCTGCCGTTCTGGGCGCTCCTGGCGCTCGTGTTCCTCAGCGGGGTGCTCGATACCCCCGGCAACACGGCGAAGACGTCGCTGGTGCCCGACCTCGCCGAGCTCGGCCGGCTCGGACTCGGCCGGGCGAGCAGCGTGCAGTCCGCGATCTCCCGCACCGCCGCCATGACCGGCGCCGCGCTCGCCGCGCTCTCGGTGGCCTGGCTCGGGCCGCTGAACTCGCTCGTGCTCGACAGCGTCACGTTCGCGATCTCCGCGGCGCTGGTCGCGGTTTTCGTGCCCCGGCGGCTCACCCCAGCGGATGCGCGGGAGGCCGACGAGCCCAGCGAAGCCAGCGGGGAGGCCGACGAGGCCGACGAGCCCGGCGAGGCCCGAGATTCGCGCGAGGCCGGCGGGCTCGCCGGGCCGCGCCGTTCGGAGGCAGGCTATTGGCGCGAACTCGGTGACGGCATCCGTTTTCTGGCGCGCACCCGGGTGATTCGCAACCTCGTGCTGATGATCGTGGTCACCAACTGCTTCGATGCCGCAGGGCTCAGCGTGATCTTCCCGGTGTTCGCGCGCACCATCAGCGCCGACGGGGCCGCCTTCGGCATCATGGTGGCGCTGTTCTCGTTCGGCGCGCTCGCCGGCGCGGCGCTCTTCGGCTGGGTCGGGCAGCACCTGCCGCGCCGCGGCACCCTGGTCATCTGCTTCCTGCTGGCCGGTGCGCCGCCCTACCTGACGATGGCCTCGGGCGCCGCGGTGTGGGCCGTCTTCCTCGTGATCGGGCTCGCGGGCCTGGCCGCCGGATCGATCAACCCGCTGCTGTCGACGGTGCTGTACGAGCGGATTCCCCGCACGATGCGCGCACGGGTGCTCGGCGCGCTGACGGCCGGCGTCTCGGCGGGGATGCCCGTGGGCGCCTTCGCGGGCGGCCTCGCCCTCAGCCAGGTCGGCCTCGTGCCCACGCTCCTCGCCGTCGCCGGCCTCTATGCGGTGGTCACCCTCGCGCCGCTCGTCGGCCGCTCCTGGCGGGAGCTCGACCGGGCCGCGCCTGCCGTCTGACCCCGCTGCCGCGGCCACCGACGTCCCCCACAGACGCGGGCGATAACGTAGAGGGGTGGCTCGCAGCATCTACATCACCTCCGCCGAGGGGAACACCGGCAAGTCGACGATCGCGCTGGGGGTGCTCGACACCCTCTCGCACCGCGCGGGTCGCGTCGGGGTCTTCCGTCCCATCGCCCGCTCCGCACAGGAGCGCGACTACGTCGTCGAACTTCTTCTCGGCCACGACAGCGTCAACCTCACCTACGACGAGTGCATCGGCACCAGCTACGACGCCGTGCACGCGGATGCCGAAGCCGCGTTGTCGAGGATCGTGCAGCGTTACAAGGCGGTCGAGGCGCAGTGCGACGTCGTGGTCATCGTCGGGTCCGACTACACCGACGTGGGCAGCCCCACCGAGCTCGGCTACAACGCCCGCATCGCGGCGAACCTCGGTGCGCCGGTGCTGCTCGTGCTGGGCGGCCGCAACAACCAGGGCTCCGGCGAGCGCCTCGGCCAGGACGACCCGCGCAGCCCCGCCCACATGAGCGACATCGCCGAGCTCGCCCTGCTGGAACTCCGCAACGCCCACGCCACCCTGCTCGCGATCGTCGCCAACCGCGCCGATTCCGACCACCTGGAGGAAGTGCGCCAGGCCATCGAAGCGGCCGAACCCGGTGTGCCGGTCTGGGCGATCCCCGAAGACCCCTACCTCATCGCCCCCAGCATGGAGTCGATCATGCAGGCAACCGACGGCGTGCTCCTCAAGGGCGACCGGGCGCTGCTCTCGCGGGAGGCGCTCGGGGTCGTCGTGGCCGGCATGAGCATGGTGAACGTGCTCCCGCGCCTCGAGCAGGGAGCCGTGCTGGTCGTCGCCGGCGACCGCACCGAGGTGCTTCTGGCCGCCATGATGGCGCAGAGCGCCGGCACGTTCCCCTCGATCGCGGGCATCGTGCTGAACGGCGGCTTCGAACTGCCCGAGCCGATCGAGCGCCTGCTCGACGGCCTGCCGCAGACGCTGCCCATCATCCGCACCCAGCTCGGCACCTACGACACGATCGTGGCGATCACCCGCACCCGCGGGCGCCTCGCGGCCGACTCGCAACGCAAGTACGACGCTGCGTTGGCTCTTTTCGAGCAGCATGTTGACGCATCCGCTCTGCTCGACCTGCTCAACGTCGCCCACACCGACGTCGTCACGCCGCTCATGTTCGAATACGGGCTGCTTGAGCGCGCGCGTGCCGACCGCAAGCACATCGTGCTGCCCGAGGGCGACGACGACCGCATTCTGCGCGCGGCGCACACGCTGCTGGCCCGCGAGGTGGCGGACCTCACGATTCTGGGTGAGACGTTCGAGGTGCGTTCCCGGGCGATCGAGCTGGGCCTCGACATCGGCCGCGCCGAGGTGCTCTCGCCGCACGACCCGGTGCTCGCATTCAAGTTCGCCGAGGAGTACGCGAGGCTCCGCGCGCACAAGGGCGTCACGATCGACCAGGCGCGCGACCAGGTGACGGATGTCTCGTACTTCGGCACGATGATGGTGCACCTGGGCCTGGCCGACGGCATGGTCTCCGGCGCCGCGCACACCACCGCCCACACCCTGCGCCCCGGTTTCGAGATCATCAAGACCAAGGCCGGCGTCGACGTCGTCTCCTCGGTGTTCCTGATGGCGCTCGAAGACCGCGTGCTGGTCTACGGCGACTGCGCCGTGGTTCCCGACCCCGACGCCTCGCAGCTGGCCGACATCGCCATCTCGTCGAGCGCCACCGCCGAGCAGTTCGGCATCGAGCCGCGCGTGGCGATGCTCTCCTATTCCACCGGCAGCTCGGGCGCCGGCGCCGACGTCGAGAAGGTGCGCGAGGCCACCGCCCTGGTGCGCTCGCGTCGCCCCGACCTCCTCGTCGAGGGTCCGATCCAGTACGACGCCGCAGCGGATGCCGCCGTCGCCGCCACGAAGATGCCCGCGTCGCAGGTGGCGGGCCGGGCAACGGTCTTCATCTTTCCCGACCTCAACACCGGCAACAACACCTACAAGGCCGTGCAGCGGTCGGCCGGGGCGGTGGCGATCGGGCCGGTGCTGCAGGGACTGCGGAAGCCCATCAACGATCTCTCCCGCGGTGCCCTCGTGCAGGACATCGTCAACACCGTCGCCATCACCGCGATCCAGGCGCAGGCGGATGCCGCTGCCGACGCCCCGAAAACCGGCAGGCGCCGCGCGTGAGCGCCGTTCTCGTCATCAACTCGGGGTCGTCGTCGATCAAGTACCAGCTGATCGAGATGGACACCGAGCAGACGCTCGCGAGCGGCCTGATCGAGCGCATCGGCGAGCCGATCGGTGCCTCCACCCACAAGCGGCGGAACGCTGCGGGGGAGTGGGAGACGAGCACCTCGGAACTTCCGATTCCCGACCACACGGCCGGCTTCGCCATCATGCTGCAGGCCTTCGAGGAGCACGGACCGTCGCTCGCGGAGCATCCGCCGGTCGTTGTCGGGCACCGCGTGGTGCACGGCGGCGCGCGCTTCTACGAGCCGACGCTCATCACGCCGCAGGTGGAGCGCGATATCGACGACCTCGCTGAGCTGGCGCCGCTGCACAACCCCGGCGCGCTGCAGGGCATCGTCGCGGCGGAGAAGGCGTTTCCCGAAGTGCCGCACGTGGCCGTGTTCGACACGGCGTTCCATCAGACCCTGCCGCCCGCCGCGTTCACCTATGCGATCAACACCGACTTGGCTGAGCGCCACCGGGTGCGGCGGTACGGGTTCCACGGCACCTCGCACCAGTACGTCGCGAATGCTGCAGCCCGGTTCCTCGACCGGCCGGTGGGCGAGCTCGACCAGATCGTCCTGCATCTCGGCAACGGGGCATCCGTCTGCGCTGTTCACGCCGGGGAATCGGTGGAGACGAGCATGGGGATGACCCCGCTCGAAGGCCTCGTGATGGGCAGCCGGTCGGGCGACATCGACCCGGGCGCGCTGTTCCACCTGCACCGCAAGGCGGGCCTCGACATCGACGACCTCGACGCCCTGCTGAACCGGGGGAGCGGCCTGCTCGGCCTCACCGGCCACGGCGACATGCGCGACGTCGTCGAGCTTTCCCAGGCCGGGTCGGCGGAGGCGCAGCTCGCGCTCGACGTCTACGTGCACCGGCTCAAGGCGTATATCGGCGCGTACACCGCGCAGCTCGGCCGGCTGGACGTGCTCTCGTTCACTGCCGGGGTCGGCGAGAACAGCGACGTGGTGCGCCGCCTTGCCCTCGAAGGACTCGGCGTTCTCGGCGTCGTGATCGACCCGGAGCGCAATGCGGCCCGGGGGCGCGGTATCCGGGTGATCTCAACGGATGACTCGCCCGTCACCGTGCTCGTCGTGCCCACCGATGAGGAGCTCGAGATCGCCCGCCAGTCCCTCTCGCTCCTGTAAGCCGCCCCCACCCGGCCCCCGCCACCCGCGCCACCCCCGCACCCACCACCCGCGCCCCCACCCCCTGCGCCCCTTTCAGATTTCAGGCCCGGAGGTGTGTCGCGGCCCGTTCTGCCGGACTGCTGCCCGGGACACGCCGTGCGCATCCTGAATTCGGTGCGGGGACGGCGGCGGGGGCGGGTGCGGGGGTGGCGCGCGAAGGGCGAGGGCGGAATCCGTTGTTCTGCGACAGAGCGACGGATGCCGACACAACGCATATGACGGATGCTCGTGACAATTTCTCAGTTCGCGTGTAGGTTGCTGAGTAAAGCCGCCGGTTTCGGGTTCCGGCTCTTGAGGTAGTGCCTCCATGGTGCGCCTGGGGGATTGGTGCGCGGGACCTGAAGGAGACGACGTGACCCGAATCCAGTCGTTGCGAACGCTGCTGGCCGTTCCCACCGCCGTGCTGCTCGCGCTCGCCGGTGGCTTGGCAGCCGCTGCGCCGGCCAGCGCTGCCCCCGCGCCGCTGGTGATCAGCGCGCCCCAAGAGGGGGCATCCGTTGATTCGCGCACGGTGCAGTTCGAGGGCAGCGGAACTCCCGAGGGCGTCGTCAAGATCCTCTCCGACGACACTGACGATCTTGCGGGGCGCACCACCGTGCAGGCCGACGGGCACTGGGCGACGAGCGTCACCTTCGCCTGGGACGCGCCCGTCGAGCAGCACCTCGTGATCATGGAGGGCGCGCCGGGGGAGGAGATCGTGCAGGCGACTCGGACCATCACGCTTCCCGCCGCCGATTCCGCCGACGCTCCCCTCGTGGTGCAGAGCCCCGCCGAGGGCGACACGACGCAATCCCGCACCGTCACTTTCTCGGGGACGGGCCTCGCCGGCGGGATCGTCACCCTGCACGGAAGCGGCGACACGCTCCTCGGCGAGCAGGCGAGCGTCGGGGCTGACGGCAGCTGGAGCGTAACCGTGACCTTCGCCCCCGATGCCGAGGTCACGCAGGCGGTGCGCGTCGTGCAGGAACTCGGAGCCGGAAACGTCACGAGCGT
>Ga0157369_10000224_pt1 | contig 78178 bp, 60 predicted proteins | sample C25metaG_FD_113461 | JGI IMG/M metagenome (GOLD analysis project Ga0157369, IMG submission 113461) | Corn rhizosphere microbial communities from Kellogg Biological Station, Michigan, USA - C2-5 metaG | ecosystem: Host-associated > Plants > Roots > Rhizosphere > Soil | place: USA: Michigan... | reverse complement strand
TGGAAGAGAAAGACCTTTGTTGTCAAGATCTTTGTTCGCAACGTCATTTTTCAAATGGAAATCTGTTGCGCTTTCAAAAGCTGGAGATATGGCCAGAGAGTGAGTGTTTCCTCCGAACCCTGTCTGAATGTCGACAATTGTATTTTTGATGGCTCCTCCGATGTAGCCAAGTGCTGTACCTGCAGAGTAATTATTATAATCAATATTACTAAAAACAGTATTGGCTGCGGTAGAATAAATCCCTACTGTACCACCTGATGCTTTAGTATTAGAGAAGATATTATTTCTGATATCTACTGAGTTTGCTGTTGTAATAGCTGAGTTTACAATTAATGCAGCAGATAGTCCAGTCTCACCATTAGTTGTATTAAGGTTTATGGTGTTATTATATAATTTATATCCTGCGCCAGAAAACATATATATTCCAAATGCATTACCGGTTGTGGTAGCTAAAACATCAGAGATAACGTTGTTATATAACAATGTGTTAGCAGCTGTAGAAGTACTTCCTAGTGTAATACCTTGTATAGCTTGTGTATTGGTGTTTTTAAGACCTGATATTTTATTGGAATAGATATTTACATTCGGTGTAACACCACCGACGTATATTCCGGCGCTATTTACATAGCTCAAGAAACCGCTAATTTCTGAAATAATATTATTATAGATCTTTGAAGAAACGTTTGTTGTTCCAGGAGTAATAGAAATACCATTGATATAATTAACACCAGATGCAGGAGTACTTTTTACGGTAATTTTATTGCCGAATACAGATGTATTGTTCGTTCCTGTAGAAATATTGATTGCAAAAGAAGCAGCTGGAGCAGAAGCAGAGGCACCAATGTTTGGATTGACGTTGTTAACTGTATTATTACTAACTGTAGATGTTCCGCCGACTCCCGAAAGTAGTATTCCGTTTTGTACGGAGCCGTCAACTGTATTTCCAGTAATTACAAGATTGTTTCCGTTTGTTGCAGTAGCTGTTGCTAAAACAAATATTCCATTAAAGCCTGTTTTTACATCATTATTCTGTACAGTTACATTGTTAAAATATCCTGCAGCTGTAGAGCCATTGGCTATGACGAAGTTAGTTGTATTAGAACTGCCATTTATAAATATTGAATTCTTAATAGTTACATTTGTCAGAGGTGTACCCGCTGTTGGAGATCCCATAAAGAGTACTGAAGGAGATGTTGCTGAAGTATTTGTGAATGTAAGATTTTTAGTGGTTCCTCCTGTTGTCGTAGCACCGTCGATTGTTACATTTGAACCCAATATTTTTACCAGAGGATTGGAAGCAATAGCTCCCGAAACAGTTGCTGTAACTGTAGGTTTAATTGTTAAGGAAGTATAAGTCGTTGCAGCATTAAGAACGGCTGTTGCTGTTTCTGTTGTGTTTGCTGTAATACTTAGGTTTATTACGCCTTGGTGTGTTCCTGAGTTGATTGCATCAAAAGCATCTTTCAATGTTGTGTAAGTTGCTGTTGCTGTTCCTGCAGATGCATTAACGTCTATTTGAGCCTGAGTGTAAATTCCAAATGCTAAAAAGCTTGAAAGTAAAATTTTCTTCATAATTATTTAATTGTTTTAAACATTCGCAAATCTAAACATTATTTCTAATAATATACGTTTAAGATTGCTTTTTTTTAGTTTGTAGTGAACTGCTATTGTAAACACCATAATTTTTTTTTGATCATTTCAAATCATAAAAAAGCCGTCTCATTTTTTAAACGAGACGGCTATATTTTTATAATTCTAAAGAATTATTTTTTAATTGCTTTGAAAGATTTTACACTACCATCTTCCATTTTAAGATTTATGATATATAAACCAGTTTTCAGGTTAGAAAGATTAAGTTCTGCAGATGGAGCAAGAGATTTAACTTCTCTTCCTGACATATCACTTACAGAAACAGATTTAACACCTTTCACGTCGGAGATTTTAAGAACATCAGTAAATGGATTAGGGTAAACAGAGATACCTGCTTTGTTTACGTCAGATACTGCTAATGTTTCTTTGATCTCTACAGCGTAATCTTCTACTTCTCCGTATGTAGCAATTCCACAAGCGGTATTGTAATTAGCTCCTGCTGCATTGGTATATTTTACTCTCATACGAGTAACACCTAAAGTTGCTGTTGCAGGAATAGCTATACTTGCTGTATTGATGTTTGCAGCTACCGGAACAGTAGTTCGCTCAGTAGTATCACTGAAAGTCCCGTCGTGATTGTAATCAATCCAGACATATGCAATGTCATCTGTGTAGTAGCCGGTTGCGCTTCCATTTGTTATACTTACAGTGTAAGAAGTACTCAAACGAAGTTCAGTCGGTGTTACATTTCCTGTATAATCTGTGTAAGCAGTACGGGCAGATGTATTATTTAAAGTATTAAGCGTAACATTTGTAATTGCTAAACCTGTGTTACCATCAACAGTTCCGCTACCAGCACAATAGATACCTGTTGTGAAAGAAAATTCTGCACATCCAGTTGCATCTCCTGCAACATTATATGGAACTACTTTCGCATAATAAGTTGTGTAAGGAGAAAGATTTGTACTGAAGGTAGTAGTAGCAACACTAGTTCCATTTACTACATTATAGTTGCCTGCTGTTGTTCCTACATATACTTTGTAACCACTAGCTGTAGCTGCGGTAGCCCAATTGAATGTTGTTGGTGTTGGAGATACTCCTGTAGCGCCACTTGTCGGTGTAGATACAGTTGTACAGTTAGGAACCGCTGTAGGAGGAAGAGCTACTGCGATATCATCAAGATACAAATATGCTTGATCTGCTGCAGAATATGCATTGAATCCAATGTAATAAGTTCCTGTTGTAGCTGGCGTGAAAGATATTGTTTTGATAGAACTTGTTGCGTGATCTACGTCTGGATAATCTGCAAGGATATTGGTCATTGCAGTGTTTACCGCAGAAGTTCCATAAGCTACTTTTAATTTCTCAGTATAATCTGCATTAGAACTTCCTGATCTAAATGTTAATTGATAAGTTGTTCCTCCGGTAAGTGCTAACCCAACGGTATAGAACCATGCGTTACCTGCATTTGTGCCATTGTAGGCATATCTTAAAGTATTACCCGCGCTGAAACCAAAAGTTGCTTCTGCAAAATTGTATGATGCCCAGTTGTTTCCTGTGCCAGCATTTTGAAATACTGTACAAACTGGTGCAGCGGGTACGGTAAGGCTTTCGAAGTTTTCAGTATAAGGTACAGCTACTGGAGCACATGCTGTTGAGAAATTTCTCTCAGCACATCCTGTGTTAGTAATGGTTGCGTTATATGAGTTAATGGTATAATAATATCTCTTACTTGGAGATAATACTCCTGAGCTAAATGTATAAGTTGTAACGTTACCTAAGTCAACATTATTTAGGATGTTTGTTGCTCCTGGTGTTGTACCGACACTTATTTTATAACCAGTAGCAGCATTAGCGGCTGCCCAAGTAATTGTTGGTGTCAAAGATTGAGCAGTTGCGCCAGCCGCAGGTGCTGAAACAACAGGACAGTCAGCTGCCGAAGACGTTAATCCTAAAAAAGTGATTTTGGATTTTTGAGCACTTCTGGTACCGGTTATTGCTGTTATTGCTGTAGGATCTGGATTGACAGTATCACTTCTATAATAAAGAGTAGAGTTGGCAACACCTGCATATGAGTAAAATCTATTTGCTGATGCATCAAAATTCGCAGTATTCTCATCCACGGCTACAACAAGATTATCTGTATTGTTATAAGCGAAAGGTGTTGTTAAAGTGACTTCCACTATACCTGAAGCATTACTGACAGTTCCGGAAAAAACTTGAGTTAACGCGCTAGATGAAACCGGAATCCAGTCTGCTGTAGTCGAAAATGTAGTTTTAGTTGTATGTCCTAAATAGACAGTCCAGCTGGACGAGTTTGTTAAAACTGCTGCTGTTGGAAGATAGAATCTAAGACCTGTGATGTTTCCAGCAACATCTGCTTTAATTTCAGATTTTAAGAAAATCTGCTGCACGTAAGAATACCCGTAATTATTGTCTATGGGTACAGGTTGTCCCTGCGTGGTAGTAGTTCCACCCAATGTAATTTGTGCATTTGCGCCAATTCCAATGGCGACAAAACACGATAGTAAAAATTTCTTCATAATTATTTAATTTATATTAATTGGGTAAATGTAATAATTAATATTTATTTAAATAGTTATTTGTTTGATAATTATTTAATTTATTAAGTTGTTTTATAGGTTTGTCATTAAAATAAAATCAATTAAATATATAAAAAATCTACTTTTATTAATAAAAATAGATTTTTTATATGGACTTTGTAATTAAAACGGATGTTTGTGATTGATGCTAAAATGTTATATTAAATAATTGAAATATCCTGGTGGTTAATTCAAAAAGACCTCATAATTATTAATTTGGTGTATTACTTCCAAAAGATCTTCATTAATGTTAATGTGATGTTTCATAGATACAACCTCAAGAACTGACTGGTCTTCCGGATTTTTGATGAAGAAGCTGAGTTTCTGTTCGCCTTGGTTCTCAATCAGTTTTTCCTTAAAGAATTCAATGTCGGTTTTGCGTAAAGAATCCAGAGGAACTACAATAGATAAGCTTCTAGCAAATTTGTCGAAAGCTTCTTTCAGTTCCAGAACGTCATTTACATTTACGAAAACACGTCCGTCTTTTCCCTGAGAGAATTTAAGTTTCATAATCACAAAGCGCTGAACTTCCAATTTATCTTTTAATCTCATATGATCTCTGTCTCCCAAACGGAAAGAGTAAGAACCCGTGTAGTCTTCCAATAATACGAACGCTACTTTTTCTCCGCTGCGGAAACCGTCAGCAACGCGGTATTCTGTGATCAGACCGGCAACGGTGTATTCTTTAGTGTTGTCTTTTTCATTCATCTTGTCTTTCCAGCTTTTCTTTTCTTCAAAAAGTTCCGGTGCTTTTGCAGGAAATGCCAGATCTTTGAAAGCTTCTACTTCGTCCAGATTCAGAAAATTAAAATTCCCTTTTGGTTCTGCTTTTTTGCCTGATTCTTCAATGATCTCATCTTCCAATCCCACTTCGTCAGAAATCAAAATATCGGGTACTTCTTCATCTGGTGTATTGTCGGTTTCTAGGATCGGAATCACTTCGTCCAAAACCGGGATTTCATCTTTCTTTTCATCAAGGATAGCTTTTTTGGAAAGAACGCCTTGCATAAATTTAAACTGATATTTGAACTCGTCCAAAGGATGCGCTGACAAATAGAATCCAATGATTTCCTTTTCTTTATTAAGTTTATGCATATTCGGCCATTCTGCACAAGGCAAAAGTTTCGGTTGCTCGATTTGAACTTCCTCTGCAAAATCTGCAAAAAGTGAGTTTTCCATCTCATTTTTGCTGTCCTGGAAACTTTGTCCGTAACGTGAAAGTCTTTCGATATTTGTCCTTCCGGAAGCATCAATGTCAAAATATTGTCCACGATGATAAGTGTCCAATTCGTCAAACGCTCCTGCAGTAACCAAACTTTCCGCAACTCTTTTATTTACTTGCGAAGGCGGAATTCTCTCAAAGAAATCGTAAATATTTTTGAATCTCCCATTTTGTCTTATTAATGCAATCGCTTCACTCGGACCTTCACCAATTCCTTTGATGGCTCCCAATCCAAAACGGATTTGCCCTTTTTCATTAACCGAGAATTTATATTGAGATTCATTCACATCAGGACCCAAAACATCAACACCAATTGCTTTACAATCTTCCATAAACATAGTAATGGAAGCCGTATTATTAATGTTATTACTCATCACGCTCGCCATATATTCTGCTGGATAATTGGCTTTTAAATAAGCAGTTTGATATGCGATCCAGGCGTAACAGGTTGAGTGGGATTTGTTAAAAGCATATTCTGCAAAGGCTTTCCAGTCATTCCAGATTTTTTCAAGTCTTTCTTCATCAAGGTTGTTTTTTCTTCCGCCTTCAATGAATTTCGGGTACATTTTATTCAGAACTTCGATCTGCTTTTTACCCATTGCTTTTCTCAAAGTATCGGCTTCGCCCTTTGTAAAGTTGGCCAATTTCTGAGACAAAAGCATAACCTGTTCCTGATAAACCGTGATACCGTAAGTTTCTTCAAGGTATTCTTTGGTTTCCGGTAAATCGTAAATAATCTCTTCGGTTCCGTGTTTTCTATTAATGAAATTCGGGATGTATTTTATTGGCCCCGGACGATACAACGCATTCATCGCAATCAGGTCGGCGAAAACCGTTGGTTTCAGTTCTCGCATATATTTCTGCATTCCGGGACTCTCGTATTGGAAGATCCCGATGGTTCTTCCTTCTTTAAATAATTGATAAGTTTTTGCGTCATCCAACGGAATTTCATCCGGATCAATATCAACGCCGTGACGTTCTTTGACTAGTTTTACAGCATCTTTAATAATGGTCAAAGTCCTCAATCCAAGAAAATCCATTTTCAAAAGACCAGCATTTTCCGCCACCGAGTTATCAAACTGAGAAACCAAAATGTCCGCATCTTTTGCAGCAATCGTGATCGGAACCAGATTGCTCACAGGTTCCGGTGTAATGATCACACCACAAGCGTGAATTCCGGTATTTCTAATACAACCTTCCATTTTCTTGGCACTTTCCAAAACCGAGAATCTGGAATCATCTGAGTTGGAAAGAATGAATTTCATTTCATCCACCAATTGTTGATCTTCAGGTTTCAGTTTGTCATATTTTGAAAGCGCTTTCGCAATGTTCATTCCCGGACTTGGTGGAATCAATTTCGCGATCATATTCGTTTCAGGAATTGATAGATCGAGAACTCGACCGGCATCTTTGATTGCCGATTTTCCTCCCAAAACTGAATAAGTGATAATTTGCGCCACTTGTTCCTGACCATATTTTTCAACCACCCATTTGATGACCTTGTCTCTTCCTTCATCATCAAAATCAATATCGATATCCGGCATCGAAACCCTTTCCGGATTGAGAAATCTCTCAAAAAGGAGATCGTATTTTATTGGGTCAACATTTGTAATTTTAATACAATAAGCAACTGCCGATCCAGCCGCCGATCCACGACCTGGACCAACCGAAACGCCCATATTTCGAGCCTCGTTACAAAAATCCTGAACAATCAGGAAATAACCCGGATAACCTGTGTTGGCAATAACTTCCAACTCAAAATCCAATCGTTCCTGAATTTCAGGCGTAATTTCCGGATAGCGTTTTTTTGCACCTTCGTAAGTTAAATGTCTGAGGTAGGCCATCTCGCCACGTTTTCCGCCATCGGCTTCATCTTTTGGATCGATAAATTCAGCCGGAATATCAAACTTCGGAAGCAAAACATCACGTTTCAAAGTGTAAGGTTTGAACTTAGCCAAAAATTCCTCATAAGCTTCAAAAGCGTCCGGATAAGCCAGGAATGCTTCTTTTAATTCATCCTGGTTTTTAATATAATATTCGTTGGTTGTGAGGCCTTTTCTTTTTCCAAAACCTTTTCCAATCGGTGTTGATTGCTTCTCGCCATCTTTGATGCAACCCAAAATATCCTGAATATTTGCATCATCTTTATTGGTGTAATAAGTTTCGTTCTGAGCTAAAATTTTGACATTGTATTTATCAGCGAACTGAAGCAGAACTTCATTCAAATGTTCTTCCTCAGGCAAATTGTGATTCTGGATCTGAACATAGAAATCATCTCCGAATTCCTCTTTCCACCATTGGAATAATTCTTCCCCTTTTTGCTCCCCGATATTTAAGATCGTATTCGGAATATCGCCGTTGATTCCGGAAGTCAAGGCAATCAGTCCTTCTTTATATTGAGAGATCAATTCACGGCTGATCCTCGGAACGCCGAAATAAAATCCTTTCTGAAAACCAATGCTGGAAAGCTTGATTAAGTTTTTATAACCATTGAAATCCTTTGCCAGCAAAACCATCTGCGTTCTTCTGTCCGGATCGTCTTTTGTAAATTGTTTTTGCTCGTATCGATTAGAAATGAAAAATTCGCAACCGACAATTGGAATCAGTTGATCTGTATTTGGTTCTTCCTCATTGAATGCTTCTCCTTTTTCTTCAGCTTCCTGTTTTTTAGCCAAATATTCTTTATGCTTTTTAACTCTTCCGGAATTGGTGTCTTCAACCGCGGAAACAAATTTGAAAGCACCCATCATATTGCCAATGTCGACAATCCCGACAGCGGAATAATTTTCATCAGTTGCTTTTTTGATTAGGTCATTGATGTTGGTAGTCGCCGTCAAAGTCGAGAAAACACTGTGGTTGTCGAAGTTGAAATATTTTCCAAGATCGATGTCGTCGATGCTGCCAACGTCGGACTGTTTTTTCTTGTTGTTAAAACTCGCAACCTGTCTTCTGATGACGATTCCGAAAGGTTTTATCGGATCTGGATTAAGGTTTTGAAATTCTTTTAATTGATTTTCATTGATCTTCAAAACATCCGTCGGAATCACACCGATTCTCATCATTTCGAAGAAAACCTGAGCCGTTGCGTTTACATCGGCTGCGGCATTATGCGCTTCATCAAACTTATGTCCGTAAAGTTTTTCGTAAAGTTCTTCCAGTTTCGGTGATTTGTATTTTCCACCTCGTCCGCCTGCTAACTGACAATAATCTGTTCCAAGGATCATTGTATCTGCTTTTGGCTTTTCCTGAAGATTGTCTGTGATATTTTTCCTGAAAAATTCTGCACCAACGATATTGTAATCGAACTCCACATTGTGTCCGGAAACGACTCTGACATTTTCCAGGGCTTTAGAAAATTCTACTAAGATTTCCTCTAAGTCACGCCCTTCTTCATTAGCAATTTTGGTAGTGATTCCGTGGATTCTCGCCGCATTGAACGGGATGTCATAACCTTCTGGTTTAATGATATAATCCTGGTTTTCTATAAGGTTTCCATTATCATCGTGGATCTGCCAGGCAATCTGAACCATTCTTGGCCAGTTGTCTGAATCTGAGAGCGGTGCGTTGAAATTTTTTGGTAAACCTGTGGTTTCTGTATCGAAAACTAAATACATTAAGATCGTAATTTTGCGTAAAGTTAAGGTTTTAAACAGACAAATAAAATGCTTGCGAAATCTGATTTTGTTAAATGTTCACAAAAAAGTTAATCCTGGTTAAATGTATTCTCACAGTCGGAATTAAATTTATTTTTGATAAAAAATAGCCTTTGAGAATATTTCTATTGTCTTGTTTTTTACTGATTTCGCAGAACTTTTATTCCCAACAGATAAAGGGAAAAATTGTGTCCGATTCAATTTCTGTTAATCAGGTATTGGTTATTAATATTAATTCTCAAGAGAAAACTTATTCTGATTCTCATGGCCAGTTTATAATTAATGCAAATGTTAGCGATGAGATTAGGTTTGTAAAAGAAGGCTACGAAAGAAAAATTTTGAAGATTAAAAATAATGATGATGTATTAATTGACCTAATAAAATTAGTCACAGAAATCGAAGAAGTAGAAGTAAGAAAGAAATTGTCCGGCAATCTTTCAGCAGATTCGAAATTATTTAACGAAAATAAGAAGAAGATTAATCTGAATAATGACCTGAAAGTTTACTTTAAAACGAAGTCAGGCGGTGAACTCATGAAACCAAAGCCTGGAGAATTTATTCAGCCAGTTAGTTCGGGTTTCACTTTTGGAGAAATTAAGAGTAAATGGAAACTTCCGGATCTTGTAGAATGGATCCGAGATAATTTAACCGATGATTATTTCATCTCAATGGGATTAGAACTTTCTGAAATCAATTCCTTCCTGTATTATTCTCTTCAAAGCTTCGATACTATCAATATTTTGAAATACGGTTTTTGCACTGAGGATGATGTTGGAAACCTGAAACTTCATTTTGAAAATTCACTTAAGAAATTCAGAAATAAATAGTTAATATTTTTAAAACTTATTTTGATACAAGTATTTTTTATCTTTGCAAAAAGTTTTTAAGATGAAAAAAGTTGTATTAAGTTTAGGATTGTTGTTTTCTTTTTATTTCTCTAATGCCCAGGTTGTTAAATTGAAGAACGAGTTCAGGAAACAAAGATTAGAGAATGAAAAAAAATTAGAAGAGTATTTTCAGATTAGTCAAAATAAATATTCGAAAAAAACTGTCGATAGCTTAAGACAAAATTTTGCAGGTTTTGCGGGTAAAATTCCGTTGTTTTATTCTACAGAAGAAACCAGAGCCAACTCAACTGCGAATATAGATGAATTGCAAGCCGGTATTCCGGGTGCTTCTGCGGTAACAGGAAGTGGAATCAAAGTTACTGTTTTTGATTCCGGTCTTGTAGTAGCGGCACACGAACAATTTGCTACAAATAGAGCTATAAATAAAGAGGATGCTTCATTACAAGTTCCAGGCGGCACTACAGTTGCTGTAAGTGCTCACACAACAAATGTAAATAGTGTATTAATTGCAAGCGGTGCAATAACAGGTAATGCCTCTGGCTTTCCAAAATCTTATGCTAAAGGCGTTTTGCCATTAGGAACTACTGATAATTATATGTTTGCTAATACCAAGCCATTAGGAAATCAGTATGAAAAATTGACAACGCTGCCTAATCTTAATATTTCTAATCATTCTTATGGTGTCAATTTAGGTTGGCTACTTTCCGGTAGTACTTATTACTGGTACGGGAACTATGAACTGAATCACCAAGACACTTACTCTGGTGCCTATTATGAAAATGATTATAATTTTGATAAAATAGTTTATGCACAGCCTCAGCAAATTATATTTAAATCTACGGGAAATTACTACGGTGTTGGCCCGGGAGCTAATTCTACAAAATTAAAATATAACAGCGCTACAAGTTCTTGGATTCCCTTCGCTGCAGGAGATGAGATTCCGCCTGCTAATTGCAGTCAGGGTTACAACTGCATCGGATATGGATCTTTAGCTAAGAATATTATAACAGTAGGCGCAGTCAATCAATTAACAACTCCAGGAAATAAATATACAACTTCTACTGACGTTGTAAAAGCAATTTTCAGTAGTGCAGGCCCTAGAAAGGATGGTGCTGTAAAACCTGATTTGACAGCTGTAGGTGTAGATATGTATATGGCCAATTCTTCTACTGCAACTTACACTGTTACATATGGAACTTCTTTCGCTACACCCATTGTGACTGGAATTGCAGGCGCATTAACTCAAATCCAAAGAAATATTTCTGGTAACAGCAATTTTATCTTCAATGCGGATGAGATGAAGGTTTTACTAACTCATACTGCAAATGAGGCAGGAAGACCTGGTCCGGATGTTTGGTATGGTTGGGGGTTGGCAGATGGTAAAAAAGCTGCCCAGGTTTTAGTAAATAAACTGAGTGAAGATTCTTATCTAGAAAGAAATAATTTACAATCTGGTATTAGTTTTACAAAAGAAATAAAGGCAACAGGTAACGAACCATTAAAAGTCAGTATTTCGTGGATAGATCCAGCGATTGCATTTTTTACAAGTGATATTGATTTGCAGGAGAATCATACCTCAAGAATTGTAAATGACTTAGATCTTAGAGTTGTAGATGTTAGCTCCGGAACAACATATTATCCTTGGAAACTCGATATAAGTAATCCTAATGCTAACGCAACAACAGGTGATAATACGGTCGATAATGTAGAACAAATCCTAATTGATAATCCAGTAACGAATGGGATATATAGGATTGTAGTTACAAACAAAAATTCTCTTGTAAATCAGGACGGCAACGCTGCTTCACAAGATTTTGCATGGGTAGCTACCGGGACCAAAAAGATAACTTTGGCTACGGACAGTTCTATAAAAGATGAAGTGAAAATCTATCCTACAAAGACAAAAGATATCATCAATATCATTGCGCCAACTGATATAGAAAGAATTGCTCTTTTTGATATGAATGGAAAATTGATTCTTGAAAACACAAAGACTTCAAAATCACAAACAATAAGCTTGAACAAATTCCCAAATGCGGTTTACATTATCACAATTAAAACTAAAACAGGCGTTGTATCCAAGAAAATTATTAAAGAATAAATATTCTTACATTTCAAACTATATTAATCCTGCAAATCGCAGGATTTTTTATTTGATAATGTTAAGATGTTTGTCATTAATAAAACAAAAATCCCACTCGGTTGAGCGGGATTTTATGATTAAGTCTGAAAAAGATTATATTGTTGATAATCTCATCGTATTTGTTTTTCCACCGTTGTGAACAGGCATTGCATTCAAATTAATAACAAAATCGCCTTGTTCTACAAATCCGTAATTATGCGTCAGCATATTCACCTGGATTACTGTCTCATCAGTAGATTTTTCCATATCGTAATAGAAAGCTCTTACACCCCAAAGTAAGTTCAGCATCGTAATTACACGTTTGTTGTTACTGAAAACGATGATGTGGGAAGATGGTCTGTGTGCAGAAATCTGGAAAGCTGTGTAACCAGAAGAAGTCAAAGTTACGATAGCTTCGGCACCTGTAGATTTTGCAACATCTACTGCAGAACGGCAAACCTTATCCGTAATAAAACGTTCGTCCACACAATTGATCTTTTCTTCGATCACGTGATTCAGTTTTGAATAAAGTGGCGTCTTCTCGATATTCTTAACGATCTTCGCCATATTTCTTACAACTTCTACAGGATATTTTCCTACGGAAGTTTCTCCTGAAAGCATTACAGCATCAGCACCATCAAGTACAGAGTTTGCAACGTCATTTACCTCCGCTCTGGTTGGCGTAAGGATGTTGATCATTGTTTCCATCATCTGAGTTGCGATGATTACTGGTTTCGCATAAAGTCTTGCTTTATTCACCAGATTTTTCTGAATTACAGGAACTTGCTCCATAGGAACTTCAACTCCCAAATCTCCTCTTGCAACCATTAGACAGTCACATTCCAACAAGATCTCATCGATGTTTTTCACACCTTCTGGCTTCTCGATTTTTGCAATGATCGGCGTTTTGGTTTTATTAGTTGGATGTTTTGCCATCAAATCTTTAAGATCGATGATGTCCTGAGCGTGACGTACGAAAGATAATGCAATCCAGTCAAATTCATTGTCCAACATAAAGTTTGCATCCTCGATATCTTTTTCTGTCAATGCAGGAAGAGAAACGTTTGTGTTAGGAAGGTTCACACCTTTCTTAGAACTCAATGGTCCACCTTGGATTGTTTTTGCTCTTACAGTGTCCAGGTTATTAGTTTCGATTACTTCGAAAACCAATTTTCCGTCATCAATTAAGATTCTTTCTCCAACTTTTACGTCCTGAGGAAACTGCTGATAAGTCATATAAACTCTTGTAGCGTCTCCTTCAATTTTTTCATTTGTAAAAGTCAGGATGTCTCCAGGATTAAGGAAAGATCCTTCTTTTACAACACCCACTCTTAGTTTTGGTCCTTGAAGATCTCCCAAAATGGATACTGAGTAGCCATATTCTTTGTTGATTTCACGGATAATATTGACATTTTTCGTCACCAAATCGTAATCGGCGTGTGAAAAATTTATTCTAAATACATCAACACCTGCCTGGATCATTTGGATCATCGTTTCCTTGCTGGAAGATGCTGGTCCTAGTGTTGCAATGATTTTTGTTTTCTTAAGGTTTTTATTCATAATATTGAATTAATTGATAAAGCTCTTCTTCAGAGCTCAATGGATATTCTTGAATTTGGAATACAAAATTTTCCGGGAGCAAAATTAACGAAAATTCCGCAAACATATCGGAATTAGTTAAAATGTAATCTACATCTTGGTGCAGATTTAGTAAAAATTTAATATTTGATTCATCTGAAAAAAGCTGATTTTGCTCTTTTTTCTGAATTGAGACAATAGATTTGTTGGAAATGAAGCTGTAACAGTTTTTGGATGATCTGTCGTAAGCCTGATATCGGGAAAAAGAATGGTTGAAATACTCGCCTTTTATTTGGATATCATCAACTCTTTTGAATTTAAAAGTATTAATGTCATTGATGAAAAAAAACAATTCGTGTTCCGGGATTGGTTTTGCAAGTCTAATCAATCCGACGTTGATCTCTGTAAGATCTTCCTCTAGTTTAAGATATTGTTTTTTGATTTTCAATAATGTTTTCTTTCTTACTCAAAACGTAAAATGCTCTCTGTGCCGCTTTTTCCTCTGCTTTCTTTTTAGAAGTTTCTACCGCATTGGCAATCCTTTCATTGTGAAGCCAGACGTGGCAACGGAAAACAGCAACTTTATTTGGCTGAAGTTCCTCACAGGTTTCGTACTTGATAGGAATCTTTTTCTTTTGACTCCATTCTAATAAAAGACCTTTGTAACTGATGATCTTATTCTCCAGCTTATTGATTGTAGAAGGCGTAAGAATCCTGTCTAAGACAATCTTCTTACAAAATTCATAATCAATATCAAGATAAAGTGCGCCAATCAAAGCTTCCAAAAGATTCCCTGAGATATTTTCGCTCAGGATCGTCTGGCTTGTGTCAGCTTGTAAAAGAGAACTTAATTTAAGATCTTCTCCTAGTTTATTTAGGTTTTTCCTGTTGACAATTTTGGATTTCATCTGCGTGAGAAATCCTTCGTTTTCATTCGGATAGGTTTGAAAAAGATGACAAGAAATAATGGTTCCTAAAACAGAATCCCCTAAAAACTCAAGACGTTCGTAATTTTTTTTATTCGTGCTTTTTGAAGACGATTTCAAAGAAAATGCCTCTTTGAAAATTTCCAGATCGTGGATGTTGTAGCCTACAATGTTTGAAATATTCTTACGAAAAAGGATATCTTTTTCCGAAAGTTTTTGTGCTCTGTTTTTAAGAAGGAATTTAGAAAAATAACTTTTCAACTCCATAAAAACATATTATATTTTTTTGAAAAGAACACAAGCGTTGTGACCTCCGAAACCAAACGTATTACTCATTGCGATGTCAACAGTTTTTTCAACCGCTGTATTGAATGTAAAATTCAATCTTGGGTCAATGTTTTCATCATCAGTAAAGTGATTGATCGTTGGTGGAACAATACCGTGGATAATTGCGTGTAATGCAGCAATAGCTTCAATAACTCCCGCCGCTCCCAAAAGATGGCCGGTCATTGATTTTGTAGAATTGATCTGAATATCGAAAGCGTGTTCTCCGAATAATTTTGCAATTGCATTAGATTCTGCGATGTCTCCCAGTGGAGTAGATGTACCATGCATATTGATATGATCTACTTCATCGGCAGTTACACCGGCATCTTCCAGACAATTTTTCATTACCAGATAAGCGCCAAGTCCTTCAGGGTGTGGAGCTGTCATGTGATGTGCATCAGCACTCATTCCGCCACCAGCTAATTCTGCATAGATTGTTGCACCTCGTTTTTTTGCGTGTTCGTATTCTTCAAGAATGATACAACCAGCGCCTTCTCCTAAAACAAATCCATCTCTGTCTTTGTCAAAAGGTCTTGAAGCCGTTTTTGGATCATCATTTCTTGTAGAAAGTGCGTGCATTGCGTTGAAACCTCCCATTCCGCTTGCTGTAACAGCAGCTTCTGAACCTCCACAAACAATAACGTCAGCTTTGCCTAAGTTAATAAGCATTTTAGCATCTATTAAAGCATTGGCAGAAGAAGCACAGGCAGAAACGGTTGTGTAATTAGGCCCGTGGAAACCATATTCGATAGAAATGTTTCCTGGCGTAATATCCGCAATCATTTTTGGAATAAAGAAAGGATTGAATCTCGGAACGTTATTGGAAGCCGCCCAGCCTAAAACTTCTGTTTCAAAAGTTTCCAGTCCGCCGATTCCTGATCCCCAGATTACACCTACACGATTTTTATCAACATTGTCTTCAATAAGTCTTCCGTGAGCGATAGCTTCTCTTGCGGCAATCTGACCGAATTGAGAGTTTCTATCCATCTTCTTTGCCTCCTTTTTATCAAAATAATTAAGAGGGTCAAAGTTTTTCACCTCACTGGCGAACTTAGTTTTAAAATTAGTGGAATCAAAAAGAGTAATCGGGGCAGCACCACTTGCTCCTATTTTAAGGCTTTCCCAGTATTCCTTCGCATTATTTCCAATGGGTGTAATAGCGCCGAAGCCGGTTACAACTACTCTCTTTAATTCCATAAATTTTTTTGTCTTGAATAAATATTATTTATTTACAACTTCTTCGATGTAAGCAATAGCGTGACCAACAGTTGTAATTTTTTCTGCTTGATCATCCGGGATCTGAATGTTGAATTCTTTTTCGAATTCCATGATAAGTTCAACAGTATCCAAAGAATCAGCTCCTAAATCGTTTGTGAAGCTAGCTTCTGGAGTCACTTCTGTTTCTTCAACGTCAAGCTTATCAGCGATGATAGCTTTTACTCTTGATGCAATGTCTGACATAGTATTTTATTTTTAATTATGTTAATTTGGTGCAAATATATAAAAATTCAAATCATTTCAATTTTTTTTTAGTTTTTTAGACGCTTTCTAAATCTATTCTTTTTATAATCAAATCTTTAGATTTACTCTCAACGGAGTAGATAAATTTTGTTTATTTTTGCGTCATATTACTAATGATATTATGGAACACATTCCTGACAATGATGATGATCTGTTTACAGGAAAAGATCACACGCCTCTAAGACCAGACGCTTTTGATCTGAAACCTGAAGAAAAAATCAAGAAAATAGAAGGGCTTTTTGGCGAAATAATGGAAACCTTAGGTCTCGATATGACTGATGATTCCCTGAAAGATTCACCAAAACGTGTGGCAAAAATGTACGTGAATGAAATCTTCGGAGGATTGCTTCCGGAAAATAAGCCTGGGATTTCGACATTCAAAAATCAATATAAGTACCGCCAGATGTTGGTTGAGAAGGATATTACGGTTTATTCTTTCTGTGAACATCATTTTTTACCAATCATTGGAAAAGCGCATGTTGCTTATATTTCCAGCGGAGAAGTGATTGGCCTTTCTAAAATCAACAGAATTGTAGATTATTATGCAAAACGGCCACAGGTTCAGGAACGTTTGACAATGCAGATCGTAGATGCTTTGAAAGAAGCTTTAGGAACTCAAAACGTAGCGTGTATAATAGATGCAAAACATCTTTGCGTCAATTGTCGTGGAATTAAAGATACAGCAAGTTCTACAATTACCGCTGAATTAAGCGGGATTTTCAGGACGAATCCAATTACAAGACAGGAGTTTCTGCATTACGTAGGAAGTCATGCAAAATTTGATTAATTTAATCTTAGAATGATAAAAAATGAATTACAACATATCATTTCAGGCCAGAGCGAAGTTAAGTTTGGAGCTATTATCCAAGCAATCATCAGTTACCTTGCAGGAAGCGAAGAATCAGGCAAAACGTCTCAGCAGGACAAGCATTTCAGAAAAGAAGAAACAAAGAAATTAATTTCTTGGATTGAAAAAGAAAATTTTTGGTATCCAAACATTGATTTCAATTCTTTTGTTTCAGAAGGTGCAGAACAGAGGGTTTTTTTGAATAATGAGTTCGAAGTTCTAAAATTAAATGACGGAATCTATTACTCCTCTTGGAAAGAGTATCTCCAAAATTTACTTCTTAATAATTATTTCTTCCCTGATAAAGCTTATGAACTTTTAGGATTTTATTCCGAAAATGAAATATTGTATTCAGTCGTCCGTCAAAAATTTGTAAAATCAAATGAAGTTACAAATCTTGAAAAAGTAAATGAATTTTTGACGAATAATGGTTTCAAAAATATTCGGAATAATGATTACTATAATGAAGATTTAGGAATTATTCTAGAAGATTTACACGATGAGAATGTCCTTACGCAGAATGGAATTTTGTTTTTTATTGACACGGTTTTTTACACAAATGAGAATTTTTATAAATAGATTTTAATGAGCTTAAAAATATACAACTCGCTTTCAGGCGAAAAAGAAGTTTTCAAACCCATATTAGAAGGTAATATCGGGATGTACGTTTGTGGGCCGACGGTTTACAGCAATGTGCATTTGGGAAATGTGAGAACTTTTTTGTCCTTCGATTTTATTTACAGAAGCCTCCAGTTTCTTGGTTATAAAGTTAGATATGTCAGAAATATTACCGATGCCGGACATTTGACGGACGATGGTGATATCAATAATGACAGATTTATCAAACAGTCCAGATTGGAAAAACTGGAACCGATGGAAATCGTGCAGAAATATACGGTCGATTTTCACGAGGTTCTGAAGAAATTCAATTTGCTTCCGCCTACAATTGAGCCGACTGCAACTGGTCACATCATCGAACAATTGGAACTTGCGAAAGATTTAATTGAAAAAGGTTTTGCTTACGAAAGCAACGGTTCAGTCTATTTCGATGTTTTGGAATACAATGCCAGAGGTCTCAATTATGGTGAACTTTCCCGACGAAATATTGAGGAATTATTCGCTAATACAAGAGATTTGGACGGACAATTTGAGAAGAAAAATCCACAAGATTTCGCCCTTTGGAAAAAAGCGTCGCCGGAACATATTATGAAATGGCCGTCGCCTTGGGGAGAAGGTTTCCCAGGCTGGCATCTTGAATGTACTGCGATGAGCACCAAATATCTGGGCGACCAATTCGACATTCACGGTGGCGGAATGGATTTGAAATTCCCGCATCACGAATGTGAAATTGCTCAAGGAAAAGCTTGCAACGGCGTAGAACCTGTGAAATATTGGATGCACGCCAATATGCTGACGATGAACGGACAAAGAATGAGCAAATCGACCGGGAATTACATTCTTCCAATGGAATTGATTACCGGAAACAATGATTTCTTCGAAAAAGCTTTTCATCCAAGTGTGTTGAGATTCTGCTTTTTGCAGGCGCATTATAGAAGTGTTCTGGATATTTCCAATGAAGCAATGTTGGCGAGCGAAAAAGGCTTCAATAGATTGATGGAAGCCGTTAAAATCCTTAATACACAAGTTCCGATAGAAGGCGTAGAAACATCTTCTTTTGATTATAAAACTTGGAAAGAAAAAGTTTTGGAAGCTTTATCAGATGATTTCAACAGTCCTATTTTAATTTCCCATTTATTCGAAGCTGTGAAATTTATTTCGGCTTCAAAATTGGGGAAAGAAAGTATTTCTACAGAAGATTATGAAGATTTGAAACAATTCTTAAATGCGATTGTTTTTGATGTTTTGGGTTTAGAAACTATTGAAGAATCTAATAACGATAAACTTGACCAGACTTTGCAGGTTTTGATTGATTTGAGAAATCAAGCCAGAAAATCTAAAAACTGGGAACTTTCTGACCAAATCCGCGATCAGCTTCTTGAAAAAGGAATTGAACTGAAGGATGGACGAGACGGAACGAGTTATGTTCTGAATTAGAAATCAATAAATAAAAACCAAATATTACAAACCTTTCATAAAAATGAAAGGTTTTTTTTGTGGAATTTAATCTTATATTCTAAAAATAAGTAACTTAGTCATAACAATTTAAAATATCAACTATGAAAAAAACTTTATCTTCTTTATTATTGTTGTCAATCGGAACATTGACGTTTGGACAGCAGGATTTGGTTGCGCTCACGGGGAAGGAAACATCGAACATTGTTTTTCAGGATTTCAGAGCTTTGGATTCGAAGAAAGGAATCACGCAGAAAGTCATTTTATCCGCATCAGAACAGCCAACCGTGTTCTCTACAAAACAAAACCGTGAAACTACCGAAGACAAAAAATCGAATGCCAATGCGCTCGCCAGTCAAATGGCAACACTTGCTGTAGATTCAAGAGGGAATTTGGTTTATATGCCGTTGTTTTCTTCCAATATTTATGTTTTGGATTCCAAGACAAAGAATGTGACTTTGGTAGAAAATAATCTTTCCAATCCAACTTCCTGTGACACGGGTTCGCAATTTTCCCGAATGACTGTTGGAGCAGATGGCAACGTTTATGCACTTTCCAATTCCGGGGCTCAGCTTTTGAAGATTTTTTATAAAGGTGGAAAATACGCTGTTACAGATTTGGGCATCGTCAAAGATGATTCCGGAAATGGAGAAAATCAGTTAAGCAAAATGCAGACAGGTTTTGGTGGCGATATGATTGCTGATAATGATAACAATTTCTATGTTTTTTCAGCTTTTGGAAGTGTCTTCAAAGTGTCTTTGAATGATATGAAAGCTAAATTCATTGGGAAAATAAAATCCTTGCCGGAAAATTTTTCTATCAATGGAGCTGCTGTTAATTCTGAAGGGAAAATCATTTTGGCTAGTGCAAAAGGCGGCGTTTTTCATAGTTTGAATCTCGAAACTTTGCAGGCAGAAAAGATGAATAACAATCTGGATATGCCAGTCTATGACCTCGGAAGTTCTTATGTTTTGAAATCGAATAAAACTACTGTTGAAATCAATAAAAATGATATTTATCCAACAAAAGTTTCCGAAGGTTTTGTGAATGTAAGAATTGCCAATAACCAAAAAGGAAATGCCAATGTGAAAGTTTACAATGCTTCCGGAAATTTGATGTCCAATCAAACCATTACCAATATTTCCAATTCTGAAAACAGAATCGAATTAGGAAAATTGATTTCGGGTATTTATTTGGTAAATGTAGAGTCGGAAAATGGAAAAGTCATCATTTCTAAAAAAATCATTGTGAAATAGTTTTTTCTAAATTTAATAATTACAAATACGGTTAACGAAAGTTGAACCGTATTTTTTTACCTAAGTTCAATATCGTTTCTTATTTTTTGGATACTTTGAGTGTTCCTGAATGACAAGCTTTTGTTGCGAAAGAAATTCAAAAAATTCAATAAAAAATAAACTGGATGCACGGTATTATTTCTTCAAAGGAAAATCTGCCTTTTATTCCCAACAAAAGGATAACGCAATATTTTATCTCAAAAGATAAAGGCAGATTCTAAAGAAATGAAATCTCTAAAAGATTTTTTCCTCCTTACAATTGCAGATAGTAAGTTTATGGAAAACCTCTTCACTGTTACAAAACAAGCAGAAAAGACAAGAGTATTTTCACTTATAAGTTTTAACTATACCAAAACCGAAGCTACAATCATCAGCCAAGAAGGAAATTGAAAAATAGGAAAAGGACCAAGTACAATCTGGACGATACAATTTATAGATGAAAAAGGGCAATTCCAAAACGCAACGATGAGGCAGTCTTCATTCTCTGGAAAAAAACGGAGAGAAAATCAATATTTATTACGACAAAGAAAATCCTAATGTGATAACAAGCGAAGAATCTTACGATGAAGTGATGAAATAAGTTTTCTGAAATGTATCTTTGAGTAAACTGAAAAATTAATGAAACTGAAACCTATTTTCACTCTAATTGTATTTTGCATTTCTTTGAAAAGCTTTGCTCAATCTGTTGTTAAGAAAAATAATTTTGAAGGGATTTGGTACAGCAAAGAGAACAAGCGGGAACTCAATATCAGGTTTGATAAAGAATGTGATTGTTTTATCATCAATGACAAAAGCAAAGGTTATAGCGAAGATGCTTATTACGCTTATCCAAAAGATGAAAAATTGGTAATGCCGGCTCAGAATGAGGATCATCATTCGTCATATTGTGAGATTACAATTATGAACAATCAATTGATTTATGAATGTAACAGTGGCCTGAATTTTACTGACAATTTTCTTAATAAAAATCAATTTTCAGATAAGCTGATTTTTTTGAAAAGGAAAAAATAAAAAGAGACTCAAAACGAGTCTCTTTTCATGGTTATTGTTTTTTTATCTGGATTTGTGTTTTAATGTTTCACAATTATTGTTTTTGAAATTTGAGTTTTTTCTAAATTTATTTTCAAAACATAACTTGCATTTGGTATAGATTGAACATTAACTGTATTAGAGTTTCCGTTTTTCATTAATTTTCCGGAAAAATCATATAACTGCCAGGAGACCAGTTTTTCCTTGCTGCTGTCAATGGTCAGAATATCGGATGTAGGGTTAGGGTAAATTTTAAGGTTACTGTTCTCTAAAAGCTCAGGAGATTTTGAGCTATTTCTATCAGCCGGTTCCGGCACTAAACCATAAGGATTACATTCTTGCAAATATGCCCTAAAGATTCCTGTTGAGTTCCCGCTAACTTGAAAACCGGGTAATAGTCTTATCTGAGTACCTGCAGCATAATTCACGATTAGATTTGGATTAATAGTTGAGTTTGCTGTTATTAGATTCGAAGCTTTATAATCCCCATTAGTAGTTACGTTTTGTGTAATTGCTATTGTATTAATACAGACTGGAGGATATTCTATAAGTTGTGGGAAGGTGTATCCTTGGTTTAAATTGTTATTAGCTACATATTGTACGTTATTGAAATTTAAGGCTGCTGAGTTTGTATTTGTAATTTTGTACCATCCGCTTCTTTCTTCATAATTAGAAAAATTTTGACTTGTCTTCATTTTCTCATATTGCTTTATGTATATATTGCCATTCGGATGTCTTTGGAGTGCTCCTTGCAGATTGCGAAATGGCGTTCCTCCAATGGAATAATCTGAACTTTTTATAGCTTCACCTGTTGCTATATTATATTTACATAGAACTGTGGTACTAGTGTATGTTTGATTTTGATTTGGATTTTGATTTGATAAATGTGATTCAGTAGAAAGATAATAAATTATATTACTGTCTTCGGAAAAATCTGCGGTGCAAGGATTATAGCGAGAACTGTCGAAATTAGGTATTGATTTGAAGAAAGTGATATTTCCATTATTGCTATTAAAATGATATAAATTATTTCCTTTCATATCATATAAATATTGCTTGTTTGGAGATATTTTAAGACCATTTTCGACTATATTATAAGTTTGGCTAGATGCAATAGGAGCAGATATACCAGATGTGGTAATTTTATAAGACAAAAAATTGCCTGCATCATTTTGAGTTACCAACCAATATCCACCATCATTAGAAGGGCAAGATGTCATAACATCTGTATTAGTATTGATGAAGAGTATATTGTTTTTGCTAATTATCTTGCCTAATCCATCTGTCATATCTACAATTGCATAATGTAAACCATATTTGTAATTTTGGAGGCTACTATCGTAGTAAGTACAGGAATTACAATCATAAAAAGTGTTTCCAACTAAAGAAAATACATAGTATCTGTTAGGATTTCCCGGATCAGGAATTATTAATGAGCCCTGAGCAGCGTTGTTGCCTCCATACATAGATGCATTTAAGTTGAATAGCCCATAATCAGTATGGTCTTCACCAAATAAATTTGCTCCGTTATTATTATCCATGATATTATTATTCTTATCATAGATGTTAATACTATTGGTATAGAACAATAAATTCCCCGTATTTCTATCACTTGCAATAGAAACAGATTGTTTGAATTTACCATCTGTATTTATGGGTGAATCTGTAAAATCTCCTGTAGCAGTATTATTAAAATTCCATAATCTACCACCATTGATCCAATTATTATTCTGCTTCTGTGCAAAAAAGATTTGTGCATAGAGGACTAAGATTATTATTAATAGATTTTTCATAGTGAACAATTTTGAAATGATTATTATTTAGATTGTCCACTTAATTTATTCTCTAAATTTTCAATTTTCTTTTGCTGCTCTATAACGTATAATGTCAACTCTTCTATCTTTTGAAGTAACTTGATTTGGAATTCTCCAACATTTACACCCTCTTTTTCCATTACTTTTGCAGAAGCTATTTCAGGTAAATGTTTATTCTCTTTGATGAATTTTTCTACATCTTTTAATTTTGGAAGACCATAATTTTCTTCAAAAACAAAATCGGCTGTTGGTGTAAGGGTAACTTTTATTTCTTTGGCTTCAATTTTTGCATTTACTTTCATATTGTCACTGAAAATGGATTTCCCGGCAACATCCAATTTGCTTTGAGGGGGATTTGTTCCAATTCCTATATTTCCGTTCTCATCTATTATCAAAGCATCAATATATTGTTTCGTAACATTGTCATTATGAACTCTGAAAAAATATCCACCTCCAAAATATTTTGGAGTGCTATTATCTACAATAATCTGGTCATTTGCCTGGTCACCAAGTGTTAAGGTAGTATATTCCCCGTAACTCTTGAATCTTGCATTACCAACCACATCTAATTCGGCAATAGGATTTTCTGTGTTAATACCTATTTTACCCGATTCGGCGACATAGATTGATCCGTATCTTGATTTTAAACTTACAAAACTTTGGATTGCATTTAATTTTATTCCTCCAAACCATGCTATGTCCAATCCCCATTTTCCTCCAAATCCCTGATTTGTGTTTGATATATGATAGTTGGGTTTTTCATGATCATAATTCTTAGCATTATTACCATATAAGTTGGTAAAATAAATATCATCGAATGTTCCGGTTTGTGCTTTTGCTACCGATAAGGTTGATAATGCGAAAATTGATGCGAATAGAATTTTTTTCATGATAATTTAATTTTTAATAAAGGTTAATGTGAATATTTTATTTTCTATTGTTGATAATATAATTCTGTAACTTCCTGTGGGTAGATGGGAAATTTTAATTTCATTTGTTGAAAAAGTTGAGCTTAATATTTTTTTACCAAAAGAATCATAAATACTATACTGAGTAATAGTTATGCTTTTTGGATTATAAATTTCTAAAATATTTTTTGCAGGATTTTTTTTAAGAGATATTTTATATTGCGAGAGTGTGTCGGAGTTTTGCATTTTAGAGCCTTTACCTCCACCTGTCTTATTATTTGTTTTTATAGTAGTACCGCCCTCTTCGTAAACGCATTCGTTACAATTAACTTCCTCTGGATTCAGGATGATGTCAAATTGGCTGGGCTTAATAATTATAACCTTGTTTGCAGATATCTCACCTTTAATATAAGTTTCTACATTATTTGTAAAATATAAAGTATCCTGAAGACATTTCTTACCATTGGATATCTCATTATATTCTACATAAAAGCAGGTGTTTTGGCATTTAAAACTATTAGAAAACAAAAAAAAAGTAAATATTATTAAAAGAGTAAGTTTGCTTTTCACAATGTCATATTTGTTTTTGTAAAAATATGCGTAAGAGCTTGCTGAAAACATCCCATAAAACAGTTATTTTTACTTTTTGTTTTGCTTGTGAAAAAAATATTTTTTTTAATTCTTATTTCCAGTTTGTGTTATTCTCAAAAGATAGATGCACTTGATAATCTTATAGATACTTCTAATGGTTTTTTATCATCTAATTTAGATTCTGCAATGTTTTACATGAAAAAGGCTTATGCCCTGAATGAAAAAACAGGAAACAATTATTACAAATCAAGATGTCTGTATAACTTCGGAAATATATATTACAATAAAAATCATGTTGATAAAGCAAATTTTTATGTTAAAAAAGCAATTGTATGTGCGGAAAAAAGCAAGAACTATAAAATTTTAGCAAGATCTTATAATTTGATTGGTGCTATAAACGAAGATAATGCTGAATATAATAATGCACTGAAAAACTATTTGATCGCTATTAAATATTTATCAAAGACAAAAGACGACAATTACTTATCCGTAGTCTATTCCAATCTTGGAAATGTTTCGATTTCTAAAAAAGATACTACTGGTGCCATTGATTATTATGAATTAACAAAAAAGTATTCATTGTTGTCCGGGGACACTTTAAGGCTGTTAGGCTCATACAATAATATAGCTCTTATAGAAAGCAGAAAAAATAGAACTAAAGCAGAAAATTATCTTAATAAAGCATTATATCTGGCAAAGAAAATTCATAATAATACAGAAGTATTCAATATCTATATTAATCTGAGCAATTTGTATATAAAAGACAATCCTGAAAAAAGTCTTCTTCAAATACATAAAGCTGAAAAACAGATTAATGCAATAGGAGACAAAAATCTCTTTTTTTATACAAATTTTAATTTAGGAGGAATATACAGATATAAAAATGACTATGTAAAATCTATATTTTATTATAAGAATGCAGAAAACATCTGGAACGTGAAAAATATTTCTATAGAGCAAAAGATTTCACTTTTAGAAAGTCTTTACAAAATATATGAACTGGATAAAAACTATGCAAAAGCTTTTGAGTATAAAACTAAGTTTCACAAAATTAAAGACAGCCTTTTCACAATTGAAAAAGAGAAAGATTACAACCGCCTTTTTGCAAAATTCGAAGTAGAGAAAAAAAACAATAAAATAAACCAGTTAACTCAAGAGAAAAAAATAGAAAGTTTGCGCGGCTCCAGATTGCTTATTATTTCGTTATTATTATTAGCTGTGGTTGTCGCTATTTGTATTATATTTTTTCAAAAATTGAAATCCCAAAAAAAACTGAAGGAAAAAGAAGAAAAAATCAATATCTCCAAAGGAATTTTGGAAGGACAAACCGAAGAACGAATTAGACTTGCCAAAGAACTTCATGATGGCGTTGCTGGAAGTTTAGTTGGAATTAATCTTATGTTGAAGCAGGAAAATAATATTCAGGAAAACAAACAAATTACAGAGATTCAAAGAAATATAAACAGTTTGTACGAAGAGATCCGGGATATCTCTCATGATTTGAGAACGGGGTTTTCTGAAAATACAGATCTACAGCAACTCATTCGGAATTTGGCGTCAGGTTACGAAAGAACCAAAAGGTTTAAAACCAGCCTTTTGTTTTTTCCGGAAAATTTTTTTTCTGAGATTAATTCTAATTTAAAAATGGATATGTACAGGATTTTCCAAGAGATTTTTACAAATACATATAAACATTCAGAAGCCAGAAATATCGATATAAGTTGTACTCAAAATTCAGAAAATATAAATATAATTATAGAAGATGATGGCAAGGGATTTTCCGACAATTATACAGAAGGTATTGGCTTGAAAAATATTAAAGAAAGATTAAATAAATATCAGGGAGAAATGATAATGGAAAACAGTAACCAAGGCTCTGTAATAATTCTAAATATCCCAATTAAATGATTAGAATAGGAATTGTAGATGATCATCCGATTTTTTTGGATGGGATTACGAATGTGCTTTCTTCAAAACCAAATTTTCAGATATTATTTTCTGCAGACAATGCAAAGAAAGTCCTGGAGTATTTGAAACATTACGAAATAGATATTCTTATCACCGATATATCTATGCCGGAAATCAATGGATTAGAATTGATAAATTTTATAAGAAAAGAAAAAAATAATATCAAGATCATCGTAATGAGCAGTTTTAAAAATGCTGAATCGAAACATAATATAGATGCATATTTATTAAAAAATATTTCTAAAGAAAAGTTATTTGAGGTTATAGAAAATTTGTATTATAATAACAAGAAATATTTCTATTCGGAAGATATAGATTTTGAGAAAATGACTTTTAACAAAAGTATTCTCAGCCAACGAGAAAAAGAAATCGTGATATTAATCTGTGAAGGATTTACAACATTAGAGATTTCGGAAAAACTCTTCCTCAGCAAAAATACTGTAGAAACTCACAGAAAGAATATATTTTTTAAACTTAATATTTCCACAACGGCACAACTTGTAACATTAGCAATTAAATTTGGACTTATCAATTAGACTAATTTCAAATTATTAAATCAACATCTTTTGAGAAGATTTCTATTCTTTTATTTTCTTTTGATTTCAGTATCAATCTTTTCTCAGACGATTTCCGGCGTTATCATTTCTGAAGAATCTGCACGTCTTCCAAAAACTATGATTATCAATATAAGTTCCGATCAGAAGGTTTTTAGTAATGATGCCGGAGAGTTTTCTATCAATGCAAAGATGGGCGATGAAATAAGATTTGTGAAGGAAAACTATGAACGTGAAAAAGTAATTGTCAGAAATGATTATTTCCTGACGGTCCGCTTGGCTAAAATTCCGATGGAAATTGAGGAAGTGAATATCGAAAATAAAAAGTTAGCAGAAGCCAAGAAAGAAGAACTGAGAATATCAATTGGTTTACCCAAAGGACCAGATAAGCCAAGGGAAAAACCAGCGGATGCCGTGGATGATGTTTTAAAACCACTTATTGGAATTCCTCCAATAGTCAAAATCCAAGCTATTTACGATGTCCTTAGTGGTAAATCCAGACGTTTGAAACGGCTTTACAAATACGAAGATCTGCAGGAAGGATTGGCATGGACTATGAATAATATCGACCCAGAATACTTTGTACAAGCAGGAATACCGGCAGACAAAATTAATGATTTTCTTATATTTTCTCTACGTGACGAGAAAGTAATGATGTACATGAAAGCTAAAAATGTAGGTGGAATTACCGTTTCATTAGACAATAACATTAATGCATATTTGGAAAGGATTACGAAAAAATGATTTTTTCACAGGAATATTATTTATAATTCAATAATTCGTTAAATTGCATCAATATTAATAGACCTTAATAAATGAAACTATACTTTAGTGTTAACTTCGGAACAAAAGTTGGCCAACGGCTCGTTTTGCGCCTATACGACGAGAAAAACAACTATCGCGACTACGACTTAGCTTATTCCGAAAATAACAACTGGACCACAGAAATTGATTATTTTTCAAAATCAATTCAGTACAAATATCTTTTATTGAACGAAGAAAATGTAGTTTTGGATGAGGAAATTCCGACTCACAAACTGGATCTTCCCAACAGCTTCAAAGAATTTGTAATTTTCGATCAGTGGAATCTTAAAAATTTCCCGGAAAATTATTTAACCAACAAAATTCTTCATAACCGTCTGCAGGGTTTCAAACCTGAAAAATTGTCGGTTATTAAAAAGCAAACTCATCTTTTCCGAATCGAAGCTCCGCTTTATCATCCAAACTGGCAATTGGTTTTGATAGGAAATGTAGATGCTTTAGGAAATTGGAATGCTGAGAAATCGATAGAACTCAAAGAAACTGATTACGGCGTTTGGGAAACAGGTGTTGAGATACCAACTCATCAAACTATTCTTTACAAATACGCTATAAAAGATAAAAACACAGGACAAATATTTTACATAGAACCGGGCGAGAACCGTTGGGTTTTTGGAAATCCAACCAAAGATATCCTTTATGTAAAAGCTGATCATTATTTTAAATTTAATAATGAAACACTTTGGCATTCTGCAGGAGTTGCAGTTCCTGTTTTCTCTTTAAGAACAGATGACGGCTTTGGTGTCGGCGAGTTTTCTGATATCAAAAAACTGGGAGATTGGGCGGATGATGCCAAGCTTTCAGTGATTCAGATTTTGCCAATCAATGATACAACTGCCAATTACACATGGACAGATTCTTATCCTTACGCTGCCATTTCCGTTTATGCACTTCATCCGCAATATCTTTCTATTGAAAAGTTGGAATTTGCATTAACAAAAGATTTAGCAAAAGAATATCAATCCAAAAAAGGAGAACTTAATGCTTTGAGTTTAATCGATTATGAGCAGATGATTTCCGGAAAATGGAAATATGCAACAGCAGTTTTCGAGGAAAATCAGGAAGCGATTCTTAAAGATAAAAACTTCAAAAAGTTCATTAGAGATAATGAAGAATGGCTTATGCCTTATGCCGCATTTTGTGTTTTGAGAGACAAATACAAAACGCCAAACTTCAACGATTGGAAAACGCATAAGAAATTTGTTACCGGAAAAGTAGCGACGCTTTATTCGCCTAAGCATAAGGATTATTCTACTATTATGCTTCACGCCTGGGTTCAGTATCAGTTGCATTTGCAGTTACAGGACGCTGTGGAATATTTGCATAAACTGGGACTTTCTGTGAAAGGAGATTTGCCAATCGGAATTTACAGATATTCTGTAGAAGCATGGACGGAACCTGAACTTTTCGGAATGGATTTCCAGGCCGGAGCACCACCAGATCAGTTCTCAGACCTCGGTCAAAACTGGGAATTCCCGACGTACAATTGGGAGGTGATGAAAGCCGACGGTTACCAATGGTGGAAAAAACGTTTCAAAGTTTTAGAACAGTATTTCGATGCGATGAGGATTGATCATATTCTTGGATTCTTTAGAATCTGGAGAATGCCGATTTCTGCGACTCAGGGTTTATTAGGTTATTTTTATCCTGCCGTTCCTGTGACTGAAAAAGAATTTTCTGAAAGACAAATCCCTTTCAATCAGGATCGTTATGTTAAACCTTTTGTGAATGAACCGATTCTTTGGGAGAATTTCGGTGAGTTTAAAGATAAAATTCAAAATCATTTCTTTGATAATCAGCAAAATGGAATTTATACTTTCAAACCGGAATTTGATACTCAGAGAAAACTGACTGATTATTTTAAGAAAGAATCCTGGGATTGGGCAGAAGAAAAATTGATTTCTTTGGCTGGAAATGTTTTATTCTTAACCGAAGAAACAGAAAGCGGAATCGTTTATCATCCAAGATTTAATATATCAAAAACTTCATCTTACAAATATTTGCCAGATTGGGAAAAAGCGAAGCTGAGTGATGTTTACAACGATTATTTCTTCAAACGTCAGGACGGACTTTGGTATCAGAAAGCAATGGAAAAGCTGCCTGCTCTACTCAATTCTACAACAATGTTGATTTGTGGTGAGGATTTAGGTTTGGTTCCGGATTCGGTACCAGTTGTAATGGACAAATTGGCGATTACAGCTTTGAAAGTTCAAAGAATGCCTTCTGACAATATTCCTTTTTACGATCCTAAAAACGCGAGTTATCTGAATGTTGTTACGGCTTCTTCCCACGACAGTTCTACCCTGAGACAATGGTGGCACGAAGATAGAAATCTGACGCAGAAATATTTCAACAAACAACTGAGACAATACGGCACTGCGCCTTGGGATCTGACGCCGGATTTATCAGAAATGATAATGAAACAGCATCTTTTCACAGAAGCGATGTTGGCAATTTTCCCTATTCAGGAATTTTTGGCAACCGATCAGGAATTGATGAACTCAAATATGGATGAGGAAAGAATCAATAATCCTGCGGTTTTCCCACATTATTGGCGATACAGAATGCATTTGAAATTGGAAGATTTGAAAGATCAGACAAAATTCAACCATAAAATTGCTGGCTGGATAGAAGCTAGCGGACGATATTAATTTCGTAAAAAATATTCAATTACAACCTTTCATATTAATTTATGGAAGGTTTTTTATTTTTAATAATGAAAATTATTGAATTGATTATCAGTTGTTAACATTAAATTAATCTTAGATTTTAAAGATATTAATTCTTCAGACTTTAACTTTTATTCTTTACCAATATCCAAAAGGTAGAAAGTTTTCATTTTAAGGAAAGGATGACTTTCAATTTAATTTTAAAATAAAAGAAAACATGAAAAAGATATTTTTAAGCCTCGCTTTAGTTTTGGGAACTTTAGTTTTTGCCCAGGATTATTATGACACTTATCCTAACGAATATAACGGATACGAATATTACGATAACTCATACGATTATCCGGAAGATTATTATTACAATTATCCAGCGGACTATTATCCGGATCAGTATTATCAGGGTTATTATAATGATTATCAGAGAGCTGTTGTTTCTGTGAATTGGGACCAGTTTTTTATGCAAAATCGATTGAGCCCTTTCCAAATCAATCAGATTATGATGCTGAATAATCGTTTTGCATCTTACGACGCCTGGAATTCTTATTACAGATGGAATCCTGACAGATGGTATTACGACAGATTCTATGCTTTGCAAAATATTCTGGGACCAAGAGTTTTTGTGGTTTATCAGAATGTATATTTCAGAGGTGCAAGTCCGTTTGTGTATTACAGAAACCGTTGTGTCAATTTCTACGCAAGACGCTATCCTGTAAGACCGGTTTACAGAAATGTGAATATTAATATTTATAAAGTGAATCGTGGAAATTTCAAGGAAGGTTTCAGAAGTATGGGACGAAATGACAATATGATAAATCCACCTAGAAATAATGGCGGAATCCGTACACAGCCAATTAGAAACGGTGCAAACGGAAATATCGGAGGAATCAGAAATCCACAAAATAACGGCATAAGAAGTCAACAAAACGGCGGAATTCGACCTAATGATAATAGTGGAATCCGAAATACAGGTGGAATCCGAAATGGAAACGATAACATCAGAACGCAATCTCCAAGTATTATTACAGAAAGAAATCAAAATAACGGAATCAGACAAAGTCAAAACTCTGAGAGAAGAATTGAAAACAGGAGTAATAATCAAAGAAACTCTGCTCCGAGATCTGAAAGCAATGGCAGAAGTTCCGGAACGAGATTTACTTCAAGATAAATTTTAACAAACTTTATTATTTCAAATTTTAACTTGGATTAAAAATTGACATCAAACAATCAGATTAATAAAAATCAATACAAATATTAAATTAAATCAAAATGAAAAAATTAATTTTAAGTGCAGCATTTCTTGGATTAGGTGTTTTTGGATTTGCACAGCAAACAGCAAAAGCAGATATGGGACAGAAAAAAGCTGAACATCTGCAAAAACTTAAACAGGAACTGAACCTTTCTGATGCTCAGGTTGCACAGTTAAAAGCATTACACGAGCAAAAAGCGACAGAAAGAAAATCTGACATGTCGGCTAAAAGAGAAGACAGAGCTCAGAAAATGAAACAGAATGATGCAGATATGCAAAAAATCTTGACACCTGAGCAATACAAAAAATTCCAGGAAATGAGAGCTAAAAAAATGGCAGAAAGAAAGGAGAAATTCCAAGAAAGAAAAAGTACTGAGGCAACAGTAGTTAAATAAGTTTTTAGTTAGTGATTAATTTCAGAGAGAGTCGTTATTTTTTAACGGCTCTTTTTTTTATATTTGGGTTTTAAAGTTAAAAATTTCATAAAAATATATAAAGTTATGGTTTCAGAGAAAATTATTACACTTGTCAACGAACAAATTACTAAAGAACAATATGCGGCGCAACTATACCTTTCTATGAGCGCGTGGTTCTATGCACAAGATCTGGAAGGTATTGGAAACTATTTTCGCGTGCAATCCAAAGAGGAATTGATGCATGCTGACAAGATGTTCGATTATATAAACGATGTTGGCGGAAAAATCATACTGAATGAAGTTCCAAAACCACCGCACGAGTTTTCCAACGCACAGGAAATCTTTGAAAAAGCCCTTGATCACGAGAGACTGGTTACGAAAAGCATTTTCAATATCGTGAAAGCGGCAAATGATGAGAGCGATTTTGCAACGACAAGTTTCTTACAATGGTTTATCAACGAGCAAGTAGAAGAGGAATCCAGCGCATCGCTTTTGGTCACGAAAATCAAAATGGTGAAAGACAATCCTTCTGCACTTTATCTTTTTGACCAGGAATTATCCCAAAGAGTTTTTGTTCCTGCAGCAGCCAACTGATTTTTTTGAGTGATGAAAAAACTAATAACCCTAATTGTGTTAATGTCCATCAAGATGTTTTCACAAAATTACGCTATCTCAGAAATTCCGGAAGAACTTAAGAAAGATGCCAACGCCGTTGTACGAAACTATTCTTCGGAATACACGATAAAGGCAGCAGATGATATGGAAATCAAAGAGAAAAAGGTGATTTCTATTTTAAATAAAGCTGGTGAGAAATTTTCTTACGTTAATATTTCTTATAATAAATACAGCAGAATCTCAGATTTTAAACTTAGAGTTTTAGATGAAAATGGAAAATCAATTAAAAACTATTCAAAAAGTGAATTGAATGATGTCAGCCAATCAGATGATTCTTATTTGTATTCAGATTACAGAGCTTTGGTTACTAGAGTCGTTCAGCCAACTTATCCTTACACCATAGAACTCAGTTATACTACCAGAACTTCTGATACGGCATTTTTGCCAGAATTGCAACCTTTTTATGCTTATAACGTCTCTGTAGAGAAGTGGAGTGTTGATTTCAAAAATGAATCAGGTATCAATCTCAGAAAAAAAATAACGGAATCCAAATTCGGGAAAATAGAACTACAGGAAAACGGTAATGAATTGAAGGTAGCCTATAAAAATATCCCATCTTACAAATACGAAAAATATTCTCCCGATCCGGAAACTGTTTTCCCAAAGATCGAATTTGCTATGGACAGAGCCTGTCTCAAGGACAAATGTGGCGATTTTTCCAGTTGGCAAAGTTTGGCAAGATGGTACAACACACTTATAGAACCAGCTTCTGCAATCACTCCGGAAATTCAAAATGAAGTGAATAGTCTTAATCTAAAGGGCTCTACGTCCGAGAAAGTGAAAACTATTTATCAGTATATGCAGAAAAAGACAAGGTATGTTTTTGTAGGAATTGGTATTGGTGGCTGGCAGCCAATGTCTGCAGATGATGTAAGAAAAAAAGGTTATGGAGATTGCAAAGCACTTAGCAATTATATGAGGGTTTTACTAAAAGCTGCCGGAATCCCATCCTATTACACCAAAATTTATTTGGATGACACGCCTGTCTTTTTCGATGAAAATTTCCCTAAGATGAGCGGAAATCACGTTATTCTTAATATCCCTACCGAAAATGGTGATATCTGGTTGGAAAATACAGATCAGAATATTGCCTTCAATCATTTAGGATATTCTACAAGAAACAGAAATGTTGTTTTGATAGATGATAATGCGACAAAGGTAATTAATACGCCAACTTACTCGGCTGCTGACAGTGAAGAACAAATATCTGTTTCTGCTAAGATTTCTGAGGATAATTCGCTTTCAGGAAACTTTAAATTTGGTTTTACTGGTGGTTTGTATGATTTCAATCTCAATAAAGTTACAATGACACCTCAGGAGATGAAAGAATCTCTTAAATATGATCTGAGTATCTTGAATCTGTCTTCAATCAATTACACGAATTTTTTGAATGACAGGGATAATAGCAAATTATCTTATGATATTGATTTCAAAGCGGATAATTTCTCAAAGACTCTTGGTAATGATATTTATTTCCGAGCATTGCCTGTCGCTGATAACGGTTTTTATTTGGAAAATTCTGAGGATAGAAAATTTCCGGTAGAAGTAGCTTTTGGATATACCGACAATTATGAGATAGAATACACAATTCCTAAGAATTATAAATTCTCTGAGATTCCGCTGGCGAAAAAAATAGACTCAGAATATGGTAACTATTCGATAGAATTTTCCCAAGAGAATGACAGAATTGTTATTAAAAGAAAATTTAAACTTAATAAAGGATCAATTGCAGTCGATAAAATCCCGAACTACATAAATTTCAGAAAACAAATCAATAAAATTGATGCAACAAAAATTCTAATAACCAAACTATAAACTAAACCTAATAATGAAAACTAAAATTTTACAATTAATCTTAAGCTGTATCATTTTACCAATTTTCGGGCAATACAAATATCTCGATATTCCGAAACTGGATAACAATGATCTGAAATCTGCTGTTTATTCTAAAAATCCATCAGAAGCTGCAGAGATTCTTTACAAGTCTTATCATTATTACATCACTGATGGTGAACTCAATCTGGATGTAGTAAGCCGTGTGAAGATTTATAAAAAAGATCAGGCAGAAAAGTTTCTTAATCAGGAGATATACACTTACGATGGTAAAAATAACAAATCAGAAAGGGTCACTTCCCTCAAAGTGCTGACCTATAATTTTGTAAATGATAAAGTCGAAACCACAACAGTCGAAAAAAACTCCAAATACAAATCCAAAGAATCTAAAAACTACACGGTTACAAAATTTGCTTTTGAAAACGTAAAAGACGGCTCTATAATAGAATACAAATATTCAGTTCTATCGCCTTACGTCTCGTCTGTAGATAAAATTACGGTAGAAGACAACGTTCCAACGCGCCGCTTTGACTATGTTTTGGACTTTCCGAAATATCTTGGATTTAATATTGATTATAAAGGTAGCCTGATTCCAAAAAACAGAGATGTAGCAGATAAAAATATCTATGGCGGAGATTATTACACTTACCGGTTCGGATTTGAAAATATAGCACCTTACAGAGACGAAAAATATGTCCATAATCTGGATAATTACAGAACATCCATAAGAGCAGAGCTTAACTCTACAAACATTATAAGATCAGATGCAGCAGTTCCGGGAAACATAACTACTGGCGGATTCAAATCCTATGCAATCACGTGGACAGACATCTGTAAACAATTGTATGAATCTGACAATTTTGGAGATCAATTGAAAAAAAAATCTTTGGTAAAAGATCTTCTTCCTGCAGATATTAAGAACATAACAATTCAGGAAGAAAGAGCAGCAGCAATTCTGAAATTTGTTCAGAAAAATTATACATGGAATAACTATTACACAATAGGTGCAGAAGACGGAAAAGGAATTAAAAACCTTTTGGAAACCAAAGTAGGAAGTTCCGGAGAAATTAATCTGCTAATGATTTTACTTATGAGAAACGCAGGTTTAGATGCTCAACCAGTTGTACTATCTACAATAGGGCGAGGTATTTTGTTAGATTATTCCCCTTCCATCAATCAGCTTAATTATGTTTTGGCCAGTTTAGAAATTGGAGGAAAGTTTATTGTTTATGATGCAACCTCCAAAATGACGGTTCCAAATCTTATACGTCCTGTTGCACTTAATTATAAAGGTTATGTAATGAACGGTAAAGAAGCAAAAAGAGTAAATATTTTTTGCCCCGAGAAAAGTACAACTTATCTTACAGTTGATGCAAAACTAAATCCGGATGGAACTGTAGCAGGTTCATTTTCCGATAAAGATACAAAGCTGTATGCGATGATGAACAATGAAAAATACGATCAAGACAAAGCTGCTTATCAAAAAGAGTCATACAAAGACCGATATACTTTTCCTTTTACTAATATCAAAACAGAATTGCTTGAGAATAATGATTTCCAAACCAGTTTTGATTTTGATTCAGATACTTTTGTAGATGGTATTGGTGGTAAACTGGTTTTCAATCCCTTGTTGTTTTTGTATAATAAATCCCACCAGTTCGATCAGCCGGATGAGAGAAAATCGCCAATTGAACTTTACACAGGTTATGATAAAATCAAAAAAGTAACGATTACTCTACCTGACGGTTATGGTTTTGAAAACGTTCCGAAATCCAAAAAATTCCGAACGGAAGACAGCGCCATCCAATATGTTTACAAAGTAACACAGGAAGGTAACAAACTTACGATAGAAACTACAACAACGGTTGAAGATCCTGTTTACCCAAAAGAATATTATCCAGCGTTCAAGCAGATATTTGATAATATCACAAAAATGGAAGGTCAGGTTGTAACGGCTGTTAAGAAATAAAAAAAATCCCGGGAATAATTTTTCTCGGGATTCTTTATTTTTAATTGCAGAGCGACGACCTGTTAATAGCAATCATTTAATCTTTGAACTAAGCTCCGTAGGCGCGACCTAATATTTCTAAATTAAATATAAATCACATCCGTCTTCAAAACCTTCTCTCCAAACTGCTCTAATTTTTCCTGATAAAGTGCAACCTGTTTTTGGTCTTTATCTTTCTCATTGCCCGTTTTAAAATCCACAATGATGAAGCCATCTTTTGTTTTGATTAATCTGTCCGGGCGATAAGTTTTCGAAGTTCCGTCTTCCACAGATAGCATATCTCTTTCATTAATGATAATTAAATTTTCTTCGAAATACGAAGCGTAATTATCATTATTAATGATATTTTCAATCCGTTCTAAAATCGATTTTTTCTCTTCATCCGTAATTGTTCCTTCCAATAAATAGGAATTAAGAACTTTCAAAACATCTTTTTTTGTTTTAATTTTTGACAGAATTTCGTGAGTGAAAATTCCCATTCTCACGTGCTCCACACGGTTTTGATAACTTTTGGATGTGGTTGCGATTTCGATATTTGAAGCTTTTTCTGTTTTCTGAGAAATAGAACTGATGTTTTCTGAGGAATATTCTTTTTTCTCTTTTCTTTTCTGTTTTTTTAAAAATTCTGGTGAGACGTCATAAATATCAAAAGAATCTGATAACTCGCCATTTTCTGTAGGTTGGAATTGGCTTGCGAAATCAAATAATTCCAAATGATTTGTAGATTTATTCGGTTTTTCCAGATAGAAGAAAAGTTGTTCCACAGGTCGCGTTGTCGCAACGTATTGAATACAAAAGCGGTCGATTTTATTCCTGTAAGAATTGATCAGATTAAAACCTGCCAATTCCTCATCATATCTTTCCAGCTCGGGCGAAAATTGGTTCAGAATAACGGTTTTCAGTTCATCATCGCTTCCAAGATCAAACCATTCCGAGAATTTCTTGTCGCTGTTTTCATTTCGCATCGGGATGAAGACGATTGGGAACTCCAGACCTTTCGCTTTGTGAATCGTCATAATCTGGATTGCATCTACATTTTCACTCGCCTGAATGCTTATTTTCGAAGCTTCATCGTCCCAGTATTTCAGGAATTCTTTCAGCGTTGCGCCCGTATTTTGAGTGTAATTGTGAAGCATTTCCAGGAAGTTGAGAAGGAAATCAGTTTCTTTATTTTCGACAGAGAATTCGTGAACGTAATATTCAATAAAGTTGTAAAGATTAAGTTGCGGAATGTCTTTCTGAATCAGCGTTACATTGTATTTTTTATTAATGAAATCTTCAATATCTTTCTTGTTTTCAAACTTCAAAATTTCTCTGATTTCCGAAGTGAAATCCGTCATAGAAATTCTTCCGGAAACATTCAGGAAATACATCATTTTGACTAAGAACTGACGGTTTTTCGGCACGAGATTCCATTTTAAAAATTCAATCAAAGCTTTTATGGTAAAGGCCAAATCCAAGGTCAAACCTTTTTCAGAAATCGTTTTGATATAAGTTTCCTTTCCTTTGTAATTCACTTTCAGATTCCCCAACAACTGAGAGTAATTGAAGATATCCGAATTTCCCCTGCAAAGAATTGTAATGTCCGAGAAATCAAAGCCATTGTCCAGACTTTCCTGAATGTCATTCTGCATTTTCGCCACCGTTTCATCGTAAAAAACATCCTTGGTCGAGTTTTCCAAAAGATGAATGTTCACCCGGCCATCCAACTTGGATTTTGATTCCTGCAACGCATTTTCTCCGAAGATTTTTTGATGCTCATTATTCAGATCACCAGACATAAAGTCGTACAGTCTATTATTAAAATCCACAATGTTCTTCGCACTTCTCCAGTTGAAACCTAAGTTTTCTGCTGTTGCAAATTTTGGCGTGATTTCTTTTTTATTAATGATGTCGAGCATCAATTCACTTTCACCACCACGGAACCTGTAGATGCTTTGTTTTGGGTCTCCAACGATTGTGAAACTTGTATCATCAGACGTAATGCTGTTGTCACGAAGCGGAAGGAAATTCTGCCATTGCATTGTGGAAGTATCCTGAAATTCATCAAAAAAATAATGCTGAAACTGCGTCCCAACTTTTTCATAAATAAAAGCTGAAGGCTCATTCCTGAGATTTTCATTAATCAAAATATTGAATTTCGATAGTAAAACAAGGTCGTTTTCTTCCTCGATTTCCAGCAGTTTTTTCTGAATATCAGCATTCACTTTCAAAGGCAAAATCGCCTGAAGAACTTTTTCCTTTTTCTGAGAATTAATGTATAAATCAATGATTTCTCTTCGCCACGAAATCAGTTGAGGCAAAATATCCTGAATGTCGGCTTGCTTGTGTTTTCCTTTTGTGGAAGCGCCTTTTAGGAAAGTTTCGATCTTTGAATCTTCGGAAGTTGTCGGGAACGGGAATTTTTTATCCTTGATCTTATGAAACTCCAGAATGTTCTGAAAAAAACCGCCTATTCCGCTTTTTCCGCTTGCAAAATCCTCAATTTCAATATCTCTGCTTTTGATTAATTCAAGAGCTTTCTTTGCAATTTCAAGCGATTGAGATTTGATATTTTTAATCGTTTCACGAAGTTCTGTTTTCTTGTTTTCATAAGCTTCCCATTCAAAATCTTTGTTGGCTTGAAGTGGTTGATAATGAACGTCGCTCACAAATTTCTTCGCCGAATTATAAAGTGTCTGGTTGAGGTTGACACGCTCATTATTGTCCAGATTATAATTGACGTAATCCATAAAAGCATCGGAAACTGTTTCGTCTTCACCAATCTCATCCAGCATTTTGTCAACCGCTTCAATCAGATAAGGTTCCGGCTGAATCTCTAGATTGAAGTTTTGCGCCAATCCCAATTCGTAGGAAAAACTCTTTACCAATCGGGAATTGAACTTGTCAATCGTTCCGATATTCAAAGTGGAGTAGTGGTGCAAAATATAGTCGAGGACTTTCTGAGAACGGTAATGCAAATCGTCAAGCGTTATTTTATAGCCTTGTTTTGCCAGCTCTTCCTGAATGTTCTTCAAATCCTGACTTTCAGAATAATTATCTTTTACAAATTCCCCTAGATAAAACAGGATTCTTTCCTTCATTTCTTTGGCCGCTTTGTTGGTAAAAGTCAATGCCAAAATGGTTCGAATCGCATCGGATTGATTGGGAAATCGAAGACAAATCATCAATAAACTCTGAACCAAACGATAGGTTTTCCCAGAGCCTGCGGAAGCGTTGATGACGGTGTATGAGTTTTGCATAGTAACAAAGATAAGAGAACTAAGATATAAGAATCAAGGGAAAAGAAACAAGATTAATGAGTCATGAAAAATGAGGCAGGATGCAATAATATATAAAGTGTAAAATTTTAACTTGGGTTTCTTCGTACTTTGTATATCCTATCTTCGTCCTATGTTCGATATAAGCTTAATTGATGGTGTTTAATATGAAGTGTATTTTTTCATTTAGAATTTTTATTAAAAACGTCATTTTAATTTAAAAAAAAATATCTCCAAAGAATTAAATCTCAACATCATAATCCAATCGGAAAGATCTCCTGTGATGTATTGTAGGTCCAAATTTTTTAAGTCCTTTCTGATGTGTTTTGGTACAATAACCGAAATTGGTGTTCCATCCATAATCAGGATATTCGTCATGAAGTTTTATCATCAGGTTATCCCGGTAATTTTTTGCGATGATAGAAGCAGCAGCAATTGATAGATATTTACTATCTCCTTTGATAATGCAATGATGAGGTGTGTAATTGTAAGGATGGAATTTGTTACCGTCAACCAGAATCAGTTCTGGTCTGTTTTTGAGCTGATCCAAAGCCAGATGCATGGCGTGAATGCTTGCATTGAGGATATTATGTTTGTCAATAAATTCCGGAGAAAGTTCTGCAATTGCAAAATCGACTGCATTTTCTCTTATATAAAGGTCTAGACTCTGTCTTGTTTTAAAATTTAACGTTTTAGAATCATTAACTAAATTTTGCTTAAAATTTTTGTCAACTATCACAGCGGCAGCGACAACGGGACCAGAGAGACAACCTCTTCCGACTTCGTCGCAACCCGCTTCTAAAAGGGATTCTGAAAAGTTTTGTAGTAAAGGCATAATAAATATTACTTGTCAAAGTTATAGAAATAGTAAACTTTACATAATACAATTAACAAATTTTTAACAATTTGTGTTGTATATATTAATAAAGTTTTGCATTTTTGTTTATTGAAAAATTTGATTTGATATGAAAAAATTAACAACAAGCGTGTTGGCAGTAGTTCTTTCGTCCTCTTTTGCAATGGTTTCGGCGCAAACGGTAAAAGACACAGCTAAGACACAAGATATCGAAGGCGTTGTAGTGACGGCTTTGGGTATCAAGAGAGAAAAGAAATCGTTAGGATATGCCTCTCAAGAGATTAAAGCAAGTGCTTTATCAGACGGAACAACCAATACCGGGAATATTGCTTCTCAGTTGTCTGGAAAAGTCGCAGGTCTTAATGTTACTACTAATACCAACTTTGGTGGCTCTGCTAACTTAGTTATCAGGGGTATTAAAGGAATTGGTGGAGGTAATCCTTTGATTGTTATTGACGGTTCTCCTGTTAATAATAATTCAACATACGGTTCTTCTGCAAATAATCCTGGTGCCGCTACTGATTATGGTAATGCTCTATCAGACATCAACCAAGATGATATAGAATCTATTAACGTTCTAAAAGGTGCTGCCGCTTCTGCTCTTTATGGAGAACGAGGTATTAATGGGGTTATCGTTATTGTTACTAAAAATGGTAAAGGTAAAGATGATGGTTCTTGGGGTGTGACTTTGTCATCAACTGTACAAGCAGGCTTTATTGATAAAAGTACATTCCCTAAATACCAAACAAAGTATGGTGCTGGGTATGCTAATTCATTTAGTGCTTCTGCTGCAGATGGGACACCATATGCTAACTTTGAAGATGATGCTTCTTGGGGACCTGCATTTGATCCCAATAAATTAGTTTATCAATGGGATTCTTATGATCCAAGTTCACCAAATTTTGGAAAAGCAACACCTTGGGTAGCTGCAAAAAATGGACCTATTGAATTTTTTAATACTCCTGTGACTTATACTAATACAGTTTCATTGGAGAAAGGTCAGAAAGGTAAAAATATCTTATTTACTTATGATAATATGACTGCTGATGGTTTGATGCCTAATTCTCATATTGCAAAAAATACATTGTCATTAAAAGTAAATTATGATTTAACTGAGAAGTTACATTCATCATTCTATACTACATTGACACTTCAGGATACAAGAGGTAGAAATACTACTGGTTATAATGATAACATAGTTGGTGGTTTCAGACAATGGTGGCAAACTAACGTAGATGTGAAAGCCCTACAACGTGCTTACCAGTATGGTGTTAATAATGCAACGTCTGCTAATAATTATGGTAACGTAGTATGGAACAGAACAAGTGCTGCTGACGGGGCACCAAAATACTGGAACAATCCATATTTTCAAGCTAATGAAAGCTATGTTTCAGATAATAGAAACAGAAGTTTCAGTTACGGACAGTTGGTTTATGATTTTAACAAAAATTTCAGTGTAACCGGTAAAGTATCATATGATAGATCTAATCTGTCCATAGAAAATAGATTAGCTGTAGGTATGCTTGAACAAGCTTTTGGGGCGTCAGGTAACACGGTGACTTCAGGATATTCAAGACAAGATATTACTCAGACAGAAACCAATTATGATGCATATTTGAACTATAAATTTGATGTTACAGACAATATCAATGTAAGCGGGATTGCAGGAGGTAATATCAGAAGAAATTACTATAATTCAATTTATGCTTCTACAGAAGGAGGATTAGTAGTTCCTGGCATTTATGCTGTAAGTAATTCAATTTTAGCACCATTGGCTCCAAAAGAAGATTTACAGATTACCCAGACTAATAGTTTCTATGCAACTGCATCGGTCGATTTTTATAAGACTTTTTATTTAGATGGTACTTTTAGACGTGATCAAAGTTCCACACTTCCAACGAGTGATAATACATACTATTATCCATCAGTTACAGGATCATTCATCGCTTCAGAGCTAATCAAAGCAGACTGGTTAAGTTTTTGGAAAATAAGAGGTAATTACGCTGAGGTGGGAGGGACTGCTCCAATATATTCTTTGATTAATACTTATACAGCTGCTGGAGTTTTCAATAATGGAGAGTCTGGTGTAGGACTTTATAATTCTGTAATTACTAATAATAATCCTAATCTTAAACCACAAAGGTCAAAAGAGTTTGAAGTAGGTACAGAGGTTCACTTCTTAAAGGATAGAATTACTTTAGATCTTGCTTATTACAAGACTAAAACTATTGATCAGATTATTGCCCTGCCAGTTTCATCTGCTACAGGATATACGACTCAATATATTAATGCAGGACAGATAGATAATAAAGGTTATGAGGTAAGTTTAGGATTAGTTCCTTTCAAAACTCCAAATTTCACTTGGAATATGGATGTCAACTGGTCTAAAAATGAGAACAAAGTTGTAGCTTTAGCGGGAGATTCACAAAATTATTTATTACAGAGTTTCCAAGGAGGTGTATCTATGAATGCAAGTGTTGGTGGATCTTGGGGTACACTAATTGGATCTGATTATGTTTACCTTAATGGTGAAAAAGTAGTTAATGCTACCACAGGTCGTTATTTGCAAAACCCAAATCAAGTTATTGGAAATGCTACTCCAAAATGGATTGGTGGTGTAAGAAACAGTTTTAATTATAAGGGGATTTCATTAAGTTTCCTAATTGATGTAAGACATGGTGGAGATATTTTCTCTTTAGATCAATATTATGGACTAGCAACAGGATTGTATGAAGGTACAGAAAACTACAGAGAAAGTGGTACAGTATGGGAAGGTGTAAATCCTAATGGCCAAACTAATACAACTGTAACAGCTAATCCTTCTGCATTTGGTTCACTGGATGGTTACGCTCGTATGCCAGCTAAGAGATTTGTTTATGATGGTTCTTACATAAAATTAAGAGAAGCTAGTATAGGTTATTCTTTACCAAAATCATTACTTTTTGGAACTTTTGTGAACGAAGCTAAAGTATCAATTGTAGGTAGAAACTTGTGGATCATCCATAAAAACTTACCAGGTGCTGATCCGGAAGCAATGGTTGGTGGTGGTAACCGTTCTTATGGTTATTCTATTGGCTCACTTCCAACAACTAGAGATATTGGTGTAAACGTAACATTAAAATTCTAAATTAAAAAAAATGAAAAAGATATTTAATATATTAACAATAGGTGTTGTAGCTGTAATGAGCTTAACATCATGTGAAAGAGATTTGACTTCTCTGAATGACGATCCAAAACACCCATCAGTTTTGCCATCTCAAAATCTATTGGCAATTGGATTGCAGCAATCTTCATATTATATGTTTACAGGAAGTGTAAATTTTAATAATTATAGATTTTTTACTCAACAGTGGGCACAGACTACATATACAGATGAAACTACTTATAATTTAGTTACTAGGAATCAACCAAGAAATCATTTTAACAGAATGTATGTTTATTCAATAAACAACTACAAAACTGCTAAAGTTAATCTTGAAAATGAAGCAAATACTCCGGCGATAAAGGCTAATAAGCTTGCTTCTCTAGAAATTTCTGAAATTTTTGTATGGGAGAATGTTGTAGATACTTTTGGAGATGTACCTTATTCTGAGGCTTTCAAGCCGAATGAAGAAGTATATTCACCAAAATATGATGATGCTAAACAAATTTATGTGAGTTTATTAAGCAGAATTGATGCGGCAATAGCTACAATAAATGAATCTAGTGAGGGGTATGTAGATGGAGGAGACATTGTTTACTCTGGAGATATGACAAAATGGAAACATTTTGCAAATTCTATTAAGCTAAGATTAGCGATGAACTTGGCAGATGTAGATCCTGCGTTGTCAAAATCTGCTGCAGAATCTGCAGTAGCTAGTGGCGTAATTTCCAGCGAAGACGAATCTTATGTATTCAAATTTGATGGTGGTACATTTGTAAATCCAAATATTGATGACTTAGGTGCTAGAAATGACTATGTTCCTTCAGAACTTGTTATTAATACTATGAATACTAATAATGATCCTAGACGTGCAACTTGGTTTACACAAAAAGATGGTGCTTATGTAGGCGGTGTATTTGGAGAACTTAACACTTTTGCAGATTTTTCTCATATGAGTAGTTCTTTTAATGCTGGTAATGCTCCAGCTAACTTGCTTAGCTATGTTGAAGTTTTATTTTTGAAATCAGAAGCTGCCGCAAGAGGTTATTCTGTTGGAGGAACAGCAGCAACTTTCTACAATGATGCTATATTGGCATCTATGTCAGAAAACGGAGTTTCTACTGCAGATGCTGCAACTTATGTTGCTGCTCATCCGTACAATGTTGCTAACTGGAAACAGTCAATTGGTGTAGAAGCTTGGGTTGCAATGTTCAATAGAGGTTTTGCAGCTTGGAATTTTTCTAGAAGATTGGATTATCCAGTTTTTGTAAACCCAGCTAATTCTCAACTTACCGGTGTGCCTGTAAGAATGCCGTATTCTGATCAAGAATACGTTCTTAACGGACCAAACGTTAAAGCTGCTGCTACAAAAATTGGCGGAGATAAAGCCACTACTAAATTGTTTTGGGATGTAAACTAATAAGTTGCATTTTATAAAAAAAAGAGACTGCCATTGGTAGTCTCTTTTTTTTTATTTGTATTTTTGAATATGTTTAGAATAATAATTTTTTGTTTTATCCTTTTCAGTATTTCTGCTAAAGCTCAGTTGGATTTGGAACATTGGTTTCTACCATATTTTAGAACATCTCCATATGATATCACGCAGCTCAGTTTATATATATCAACGGATAAAAATGATAATTTCCCTGTTAATATTTATAATAATAGTACACTTATTTCAACAGTCACAGTTTCCAAAAATTCTCCCGTTGAATTTCCAGTTCCAGCGATCTCAATGCTTGAAGCGAGTTCTACTTTAAGAGTAATGAAACCTACAACAATGGGGATACATCTTTCAGGAGAAAAAAGTTTCTATGCAAGTTTGAGATTGGCAGGCTGCAGATCCGGTTGTAAAAGCGAAGTCATTGCATCAAAAGGTAAAACAGCTTTAGGAAAAGAATTTTTTGTAGCAATGGATCAGATCATATTGTATGGAAATAATCCTGCTGGTATGTTATATCAGACATCCGTTATGGCAACCCAGGATAACACAAAAGTTAAAGTTTTTAATTATAATTCAAATCTGGTATTTATAAATGGCGACAATAGCGACGAAATAGATTTTACTTTGAATAAAGACGAATCATATATAGTAGTTGCCCGTAAGCAGGATAATCCTAATCCTCCAAATATTCTGGATGATTGGGATCCCAATCTCATCGGAGCAAAGATTACTTCTGATAAACCAGTCATTGTTAACAATGGAAATTTTATCAGTCAAGATCTGGGAGAGAGTGGTGGTGGTGGAGTTAATTTGGATCAGAGTGTTCCAACCGACAAACTTGGGAAAGAGTTTTTCCTTATCAATGGTATGACTAAGACCGAAACCGCAATGGAGAAGGCTGTAATAGTTGCCACAAAAAATAACACGCAGATCTTTTTTAATGACGAAGCGCAACCATACGTAACACTTAATGCTGGCGAACATTTTATGGGACCATTTGGCAAACAAAGATACCTGGATGGGAATCAGCCTTCATTTAAAAATCCACAAAATGTAACTATTCCAACCCGAGGAATGTATATAAGGTCATCTGAACCGGTTTATGTATTTCAGCTAATAGGTGGATTTAATTTTTTAATTCAGGGGCCAAGTCCTGATTTTACACAAATTACTAGCGCAATGACTTTTTCCTATCCTTTGGATAGAGATTATTTCCCTAAACCACAACAAGGTCTTAAAAATATTATAAAAATTCCATCTGTAGAAAAATTAGGAAGTTTTACAACGCAGGCAAAATTATCAATTAAAACACCAGTAGATGCTATTGTGAAAGTTAATGGAACAATAATGTCAAATCCATCACCGATAGTTGGAAAAAATGATTGGGGATATTATACTATAGTTCCAATTGCTGGAGATGTAGAAATAGAATCTGATAAAAATCTTAATGTTGATCTTGTCGGAGGCTTTCAATTTGCCGGCTATGCTAGCAGTTATACCGGTTTTTCTAATGACCCTTATATATTAGTTAATGGTAATTGTATTCAGGAAGGTGTATTTTTAAAATTGAGCAATAAAGATTTTATATCCTTTCAATGGCAATTAAATGGAGTAGATATTCCTGGAGCTACTTCATTTGAATATCAGCCTGTTTTAGAAGGTAATTATCAATGTGTGGTAACTTATATTGGATTTAGTTTTACTACAGCATCAGTTTTTATTCCTAACTGCCCCTATAATGTTTATGATATCAATATTGGAAATGTATGTCATAATTTCGAGATAGCTACCAAATTTACAATACCAGGTCACGTCTTTTCAAAATTAGAATTATTAACGCCACCAAATAATGGTTCTGCTCTAATTAATGACAAAAAAGTTGTTGTCAAAATGAATGAGACTTTTACAGGAGCAGACAGATTAATATACAAACTGACTGCAACCGACGGATATTATGAAGTTTACAAAGCCAATTTTACTATTCTTCCGAATCCGATAGCCGATGTGAAATCAGAACTTCAGCCAAAGTCATATCTGGACGAAACCTATTATTTTGATTTGTACACAACAATCAATAATGAAAATAATGAAACATTTGACTTTTATCCAACGTTAGCTGACGCAGAAAAAGAACAGAATCAACTGAAAGATCCTTTGTCCAACTTCTCAGAACCACTTAATGAAATTTATATAAGAATTACAAATCAACAAGGCTGTTACGTTATCAAAAAAGTTGTTCTTGTAAGACCTGTAGTGATTCCGGAGTCAGTGACATTACCAAATGCATTTTCGCCAAATAATGATGGTGTGAATGATTTATGGGATTACTCATTACTCAATGTATTTCAAGACCTTGATCTCAAAATATATGACAGATATGGAAAATTGGTTTTTACGCATACAAAAGATTACTTCTGGAATGGCAAAGTCAATAATATTTTACTACCTTCAGATTCATACTGGGTCGTCTATTCTTATACAAGTAAAGGAACAAGAGTTTCCAATAAATCAATGTGGCTAATTCTGAAAAGCAGATAGAAATGTTTAATACAAAAAAGACCTTTTCAAATTTTTGAAAAGGTCTTTTTAATTTTATATTTTAAGAAAATTTACTTCCCAAACAAACCACCGCCCATTCCTGGCATATTCGGCATTTTGCTCATCATCTGCATCATTTGTTTACCTTGAGGGCCTTGCATCATTTTCATCATTTTTCCCATTTGGTCAAACTGTTTCATTAATGCGTTTACGTCTTCGATTTTTCTTCCGGCACCTTTTGCAATTCTTTGTTTTCTGGATACATTAATAATAGAAGGTCTTCTTCTTTCATCTGGTGTCATAGAATGGATGATCGCTTCTATGTGTTTGAAAGCATCATCATTGATGTCAACATCTTTGATTGCTTTTCCAACACCAGGAATCATTCCCATCAGATCCTTCATATTACCCATCTTTTTGATTTGATTGATTTGTTTCAAGAAATCATCAAAACCAAATTCATTCTTCGCAATTTTCTTATGAAGTTTTTTAGCTTCTTCTTCATCAAATTGTTCCTGAGCTCTTTCTACCAAGGAAACAACATCTCCCATTCCGAGAATCCTGTCCGCCATCCTTTCCGGGTAGAAAAGATCCAAAGCTTCCATTTTTTCTCCAGTCGAGATGAATTTGATTGGTTTCTCCACAACAGAACGGATTGTCAATGCTGCTCCACCTCGAGTATCACCATCCAATTTCGTAAGAACAACACCGTCAAAATTAAGGACATCATTAAAGGTCTTCGCCGTATTCACAGCATCCTGACCCGTCATAGAATCTACAACAAACAAAGTCTCATTCGGTTGGATTGTGCTGTGGACAGACTTGATCTCAATCATCATCTGTTCATCAATTGCCAAACGTCCGGCCGTATCCACGATCACTGTATCAAAACCATTCGATTTTGCATAGTTGATTGCGTTGGATGCGATAGATGTTGGATTTTTATTTTCAAGTTCCGTATAAACTTCAACATTGATCTGTCCACCCAAAACTTTCAACTGATCAATTGCCGCTGGTCTGTAAACATCACAAGCCACCAAAAGTGGTTTCTTGCTACGTTTTTGTTTTAAGTAATTTGCCAATTTCCCGGAGAAAGTCGTCTTACCAGAACCTTGAAGTCCAGCAATCAAAATAACACTTGGTTTCCCGGAAAGATTTATTCCTTCCTGAGATCCACCCATCAATTCCACCAACTCGTCGTGAACGATTTTCGTCATCAATTGTCCCGGCGTAAGAGATGTCAGAACGTTTTGCCCCAGCGCTTTATCTTGCACGCGTTTCGTCAGATCCTTTGCAACTTTATAGTTCACATCGGCATCTACGAGTGCACGTCGGATTTCTTTTACAGTTTCTGCAACGTTGATCTCAGAGATCTTTCCGCGGCCGGAAATATTATGAAGCGCCTTATCTAGCTTATCTTGTAAACTGTTGAACATAACTTTGTGTAATATATTAAGGTTGCAAAAATAAGAAAATTTAAACAAAGGAAACAGATTCAACCATCACTTATCGATCATCATTTATCATTTCTTTTATTTGACTCCGTCGAACCTGAAGGTTTGGGCAGCTTTATCCGTCTTCCGCTCCCAATCTTTTTTGCAAACGATTTCCATTTCAATAGAACTCGAAATCACGCAAAAAAGGATTTCCGCTCAAGCCGGGCTGCAGATTCAAGATAAAAAGAACCTTATCTAAATGTATAATGTTTGTTATTTAAACTCGGTCCGAGTTAGGGATTTTGAATTGCAAAGAAAGCCTTGTAAAGGCGACCTGTTAATAGAAATCAATTGATCAATGTAATTTAAGCTCCAGAGGAGCGACCTGTAAAGATATTCGTTTTTAATATAAGAATATAAAATAGCATTTCTTCAGGATGTTTAATTATTTTACGATTATCAATTTTATAAAATTATTTTTAATAAATATATTTTTTGATTTTCCTCCTGTTATTAACAGTTCGCTCCTACGGAGCTTTGCATATTGTGATCATCGGTTTCTATTAACAGTTTACCGCTCTGCGATTTTAAATTTAACAATAAGATTCTTAACCAGATTCACATCAATTAATCTCCATTTCAAAACGTTGATTTATAAACTTTCATCTTCCACCTCCGACTTCAAACTTTAATACTTACTTTTGCAAAAATCAAATTTTGGAAGACAGACAAAACAACAATTCAAACACATTACGGAAATATGGGAAATATTCTTCCGTGGTTTTCCAGATGTTGTTCATCATTGGGATTTCCTTTTGGGGCGGACATCAGTTGGATCTGTACTTCGAAACAGGTTCCAATGTTTTGGTTTTAGTTATCGGACTCAGCGGACTTTGTCTTTCGTTATATACAACTCTTAAACGTCTCGAAATTTTAAATAAAGAAGAAAATGAAGAACAAAAGTAATATCGTCATCAGTGTTGTGTTTTTCCTGACGTTCATTATTCATTTCGCAATTTGGAAGTTCGTTTTCCATCTGGATGAAGTCACGATTATAAAGTTTTATCTCTTTTTGAGTGTGATTTTTATGATGATGATCACCTTGCTTTTGATCATCAACAGAACCTTCCCTCAGTTTGTAGGAATGTCTGTCATAGGACTGATTTTGGTGAAATTCGGGTTAATGTATATGATTAAGAATAAGCTTCATTTTGAGGCGATTCCAAATTTTAAATTCCATTTTATCATCCCATATTTTATTCTGACTGCGTTGCTTACCTATTATGCAATACAGTTAATTAATTATGACAAAAAACAGTAAATTAATTCTTCAAAAGAGAAAAAATAGTCTATTTTTGCAAAACGAAAAAAAAATCTATCGATGCTAAAGAAAACAGCAATTTTATTTTACAGTTTATTCGCATTTACAACGGCTTTCGCTCAACACGAAACTGTTGAAAATCAACACGGTAAGCCTGTAACTGAAACGCCTGCACTTTCTGAAAAAGATGAGAGAGCAAATGTAGTTAAAGAGTTTGTGGATCATCACATTTTGGATGCTCACGATGTTGCATTGATGGTAAAAGATGGTCACCACATCGGTTTTCCATTACCAATTATTATTTATGACGAAGGTTTTCATACTTTCATGAGTAATACGGAAGGTGTAGACGGTCACGAATTTATCCACGGTTCTCCGGTAGAAAGTGATGGTAAATTCTACACACTTCACCACGAAAAAATCTACAGAACAGACTCAAAAGGAACTTTGACTTTAGATAAAGATCATCACCCAACTGAAAAAAGAGTTTTGGATTTATCCATCACAAAGAGTGTTTTGGTAATTTTCTTAGTAGCAGTTTTGATGCTGATCATCTTCGGAGGAATGGCGAGATCTTATAAGAAATCTTTGGTACCTTCAGGTGCTGCGAAATTCCTTGAGCCTTTGATTATTTTCGTAAGAGATGATATTGCAATTCCAAACATCGGACATAAGTACAAGAGATTTATGGGTTATTTATTAACTGTGTTTTTCTTCATCTTATTCTTAAACGTATTAGGTTTGATGCCTTTTGGGATCAACGTTACTGGTAATATTGCGATTACATTCTTCTTAGCAATCTTAACTTATTTGATCACCACTTTTTCAGGATCAAAAGATTACTGGAAACATATCTTTTGGATGCCGGGCGTTCCTGTACCAATGAAGTTTATTATGATGCCAATAGAATTGTTAGGGACTTTGACAAAACCATTTGCATTGATGATTCGTCTTTTCGCAAATATGACAGCCGGTCACATAGTTGTAATGACGTTGATCGGATCGATTTATATTTTCGAGAACTGGATTGCAGGTGTTGCATTTCCGTTCCTGACATTGGTTATTTATTTACTGGAAGTATTAGTGGCGTTTTTGCAGGCTTATATTTTCACAATGCTTTCCGCTTTGTTTATAGGAATGGCAGTAGAAGAACATGAGCACGATCACGCTCATTAATTAAATTATAAAAAACAATTTTTAAATTATATACATTATGGAAATTCCTAGAATTATTGGTGCAGGTCTTATTGTACTAGGTGTAGGTATCGGTCTTGGAAAAATTGGTGCTGCTGCTCTTGAAGCAATCGCTAGACAACCAGAGCAATCTGGAAAGATCCAAACTGCTATGCTTATTGCTGCTGCACTTGTAGAAGGTGTTGCTTTCGCTGCGTTGTTCGCATCATAAGCCAAAAAACAAACATTGTTACAGCGGTTGGCTGTAGCAATGTTTTATATTTAAAAATTTTCAAAAAAAATTAATCTAACGATATAATGGAATTACTTCATCAGTTTTCATCAGGATTGTTTATCATCCAGTCCATCATTTTTTTAGCTTTGCTTTTCTTACTAGGGAAGTTTGCCTGGAAACCAATTCTTAAATCAATAGACGAGAGAGAAACATCTATCATTGATGCTCTTAATCAAGCTAAATTGGCTAAACAGGAAATGGCCCAGTTGAAAGAAGATAACGAAAGAATCCTTCGTGAAGCCAGAGCTGAAAGAGATGGTATCTTGAAAGAAGCTAGAGATATGAAAGATAAAATCGTAAATCAGGCTAAGGACAGTGCTAAAGTTGAAGGCGAAAAAATGATCGAAGCGGCTAGACAATCTATCCAGACTGAGAAGAATGCTGCTATGGCAGACATCAAAACTCAAATCGGAACTTTGTCTGTGAGCATTGCTGAAAATATCCTTAAAGAGAAATTGGACAACGATGGCGCGCAAAACGCTTTGGTAGAAAATATTCTTAATAAATCTAACCTTAACTAATCAGGATGTTAACATCTAAAGTAGCTAAAAGATACGCTCAAGGTCTATTGGATTTCACGCAGGAATCTGGTAACACAGATGCTGTTTTCGGTGAGATGAAGGATATTGTGAAGATAATGTCTACATCTAAAGAGCTGAATCAGTTTGTGAATACGCCGATCATTGATGCAAAAAAGAAAGAAGCGATCGCTTTGGAGATATTCAAAGATTTCTCTCAGGTTTCTAAAAACATCATCAGATTGATCATCAAACAAGGCAGAGAATCTCAGCTTAGAAATATCGCTCAGGAATTCATCAATAAAGTAGAAGATATCAAAGGTACGCAACGTATCTCTTTGGTTACAGCTTCTCCTTTGTCACAAGAAAATATTCAGAAGATCATTACGGATTCCAAAATGGTAAATGTTTCCAACTATGATTTGGAGACGATTGTAAAACCAGAGATCTTGGGAGGTTATATCCTGAGAGTGGGAGATCAGCAGATTGATGCATCAGTAAGAACAAAACTGGGCAATATCAAAAAAGAATTTCAATTGAATTAATAATGAAAAAATTATTATTGTTTTCTTTATTAATTTGCTCTTTTTTAATTTTTGGTCAAAAGATAAAAATTAAGAAAAATATTGTATTTGTTGATGGAAAAGAATGGCTATTAGCAGAAGAAGATACTTTTAATTATTCGATCTTTGATACAAATAAAAATGAACTCATTTTTATAAAATATATACAACAGAATCCTAATGATACTATGGTATTCAATGATTCTGGTAAACCAAACTATTTTTTGGTTAAATTTATAGGAAAAGGGAAGACAGTTGAAATAAGAGAATTCCCAGAAGATATTTTAAAAATAATTTATAAATCAAATATCATTAATTCTGATTTTAGTATTAATGATGATAAGTTAAATGTTTTAGTAGAAAAATATGGAAATGATTTTTCGAAAAAAAATGAAGCTTTAAATACCATAATTATTAAGGAATCTACACCAAGTAATGATGTTAATATCAATAATGGTGTAAATATTAAAATAGGAAGATAATAATTTAAATTAAGAAAAAAACAACCATATAATGGCAGAAATAAATCCGGCAGAAGTATCAGCGATACTGAAGCAGCAATTAGCAAATTTCGATACTCAATCTAACGTAGAAGAAGTTGGTACTGTTCTTACGATAGGGGATGGTATTGCTCGTGTTTACGGTTTAGAAAACGTACAGTACGGAGAATTGGTAAGATTCCAGGCTGGAGTTGAAGGTATCGTTCTTAACCTTGAAGAAGATAATGTTGGGGTTGCACTTCTTGGTGAATCCAAATTGGTAAAAGAAGGCGATACTGTAAAAAGAACAAACAGAATCTCTTCTATCAAAGTGGGTGAAGGAATGCTGGGTAGAGTTGTAGATACTCTTGGTAATCCTATCGACGGTAAAGGACCGATCACTGGTGAGCTTTACGAAATGCCATTGGAAAGAAAAGCGCCGGGAGTTATCTTCCGTCAGCCTGTAACAGAACCACTTCAAACTGGTATCGTTGCAATCGACTCTATGATTCCTGTAGGAAGAGGACAAAGAGAGTTGATCATTGGTGACAGACAAACTGGTAAAACAGTTGTGGCTATTGATACCATTATCAATCAAAAAGAATTTTATGATGCTGGGCAGCCAGTATATTGTATATATGTTGCAATTGGGCAAAAAGCTTCAACTGTAGCACAGATCGTTAAAACATTAGAGGATAAAGGTGCTTTGGCTTACACGGTAATCGTTGCGGCTAATGCTTCTGATCCGGTTCCAATGCAGGTTTATTCTGCAATGGCTGGTGCATCTATCGGAGAATTCTTCAGAGACTCTGGTCGTGCAGCTTTGATCGTTTATGATGATCTTTCTAAACAAGCGGTTGCTTACCGTGAGCTTTCTCTACTATTGAGAAGACCACCGGGACGTGAGGCTTACCCGGGAGACGTTTTCTATCTTCACTCAAGATTGTTGGAAAGAGCAGCGAAAATCATTAAAGATGATACGATTGCAGCTCAGATGAATGACTTGCCAGAATCTCTAAGACCATTGGTTAAAGGTGGTGGATCTTTGACAGCACTTCCAATTATCGAAACTCAGGCTGGTGACGTTTCTGCATACATCCCGACAAACGTAATCTCGATTACAGATGGTCAGATCTTCCTGGAGACAGACCTTTTCAACTCAGGAGTTCGTCCGGCGATCAACGTTGGTATCTCTGTATCCAGAGTTGGTGGTAATGCACAGATCAAATCAATGAAAAAAGTTTCTGGTACATTAAAACTTGACCAGGCTCAATATAAAGAATTGGAAGCGTTTGCAAAATTCGGTTCTGACTTGGATGCTGCTACTTTGGCGGTTATCTCAAAAGGAGAAAGAAACGTAGAGCTTCTTAAGCAACCGGTTAACTCTCCACTTCCGGTGGAAAGTCAGGTTGCGATGATCTATGTTGGGACAGAAAACTTGTTGAGAAATATCCCAATCAAGAAAGTAAAAGAATTCCAGATCGAGTATGTGGATTTCTTGAGAAACAAACATCCGGAAGTTATGGCAGCGCTTAAAGCAGGGAAAATTGACGATCAATTGACTGGTGTTTTGAGACAAGTTGCGACAGAGCTTTCTGCAAAATATAATTAAGATTCGTTTTTAGTATTTAGTGTTTGGTTTTTAGAAATTTCTGAAACTAAACACCAAATACCAGACACTAAAAACTGTTTAAATAAAATGGCAAACTTAAAAGAAATACGAGGCAGGATTACATCTATATCTTCTACGATGCAGATCACAAGCGCTATGAAAATGGTTTCCGCAGCGAAACTGAAGAAAGCGCAGGATGCAATCGTAATGTTGAGACCTTATTCTGAAAAACTTCAGGAGATCATAGAAAATGTAAGTGCGGCGTCTGATGCAGAGAACATCTCGGAATACGCATTGGAAAGAGAAGTGAAAAAGGTACTTTTCATTACCGTGACTTCCAACAGAGGTTTGGCCGGTGCTTTCAACTCGTCTGTTATCAAAGAACTTAATATCCAGTTTTCAGCAAACGAAAACACGGAGATAGAAGTTTTGACAGTAGGTAAAAAAGCTTTCGATGCGGTGAGAAGAAACAAAACGGTTTATGAAAACCACAGTTCACTTTTCGACAATCTTTCTTTCGATCACGTTTCAAATATGACTGAGAAAGTAATGTCAGACTTCAAAGCGGGCAAATTTGATAAAGTCTATGTTGTTTACAACAAGTTTATCAATGCAGCAACGCAGGAAGTTGTAACAGAGCAGGTTTTGCCAATTTCATCAGCTTCAGAAGAGAAAACGGTTTCGGAGATCAATGTAGATTACATCTTCGAACCTGGCAGAAAAGAAATTCTTGATGTTTTGATTCCAAAATCAATCAAGACTCAGATCTTCAAAGCAATTCTGGATTCCGTAGCATCAGAACACGGTGCAAGGATGACAGCAATGCACAAGGCGACCGACAATGCTGATGCACTTAGAACAGATCTTAGGATCTTCTATAACAAAGCAAGACAGGCAGCCATCACCAACGAAATATTAGAAATTGTTTCCGGAGCAGAAGCGCTCAAGAACAGTTAATAAAGATAAAGTTAAAGTTAGTAGTTAGTTATAAAAAGCATTGAGGGTCAAACTTCAGTGCTTTTTATTATTTAGGGAAGATTTGAAAGTCTCTTTAAAGCAGGCAAAAATACCTTTCCTGGACGCATCCTTACACAACCTCACACGGGACCGCCCCCGTCATTCGTCCAGACCGCCCCCATGAGATCACGAGACCGCCCCCGTGACTTGAGCAGACCGCCCCGTTAACATTCGGGAACGCTCTGATGTAAAAATGTTTATATAACCCTTCAAATAATTGGTTGTCTAAACTCTAAAATCTCACTTCAAACCTCCAAATCCAAGTTAAAAAAAATATCTATCTTTGCACAGATTGTATATAACAACATTAAATGGACCCCGATAGTTTAGTCAAACTTCTCATTGCATTATTTCTAGTTCTTCTGAATGGCTTTTTTGTGGCCGCCGAATTCTCAATAGTAAAAGTACGTTATTCCCAAATCCAGGTGAAAGCCGCTGAGGGAAACACAATGGCCAAAAAAGCCGAAAACATCATCAAAAATCTTGATGCTTATCTCTCTGCAACACAGTTGGGGATCACACTCGCTTCCCTTGCCTTAGGTTGGGTAGGAGAGAGCGCGCTGCATCACATCATAGAAGCGACTTTCCATTCTTTGAATATAGAATTGGCTGCTGCAACGGTAACCACCATTTCTGTAGTTTGTAGTTTCTTATTGATAACTATTATGCATATCGTCTTTGGAGAATTGGTTCCTAAATCGATTGCGATCAGGAAGTCAGAAGCGACGACACTTTTCATCGCTTATCCATTGCATGTTTTTTATAATGTCTTCCGACCATTTATCTGGTTGATGAACTCATTATCAAACGCGTTCTTAAAATTGATCAAAATCTTTCCGGCTTCGGAACACGATATTCACTCAACCGAGGAACTGCAGTTATTGGTAAAACAATCTGCTGACAGCGGAGAAATTGAAGAAGAAAATTACGAGATCATCAAAAATGCATTCGATTTTACAGATCACAATGCGAAACAGATTATGATCACGAGACAGAATATTTCGTCTATTGATATCAATGATGATCCGGAAGATATCATCAACCAGATTATGGAAAGCGGTTATTCCCGTATTCCGGTTTATGAGGGTTCCATCGATAATATCATTGGGATTTTCTATACGAAAGAGATCATCAGAGAATACATTAAAAGCAAAGGTCAGGTTTCCCACGAAAGTCTGAGAGGCTTTATGAGAGAAGCATTCTTCGTGGTTGGAAGTAAAAAAATATCCGACCTTCTGAAAGTTTTCCAGTTAAAGAAACAGCATTTGGCAATTGTCATCGATGAGTTTGGAGGAACTGAAGGAATCATTACGCTTGAAGATATTCTGGAAGAATTGGTTGGAGAAATCCAGGATGAAGAGGACGAAGAAGAAAAGATTGTGGACAAAGTTGGCGAAAATATCTATTGGGTAAAAGCGACTCAACCTTTGGACGAGATCAATGAGCAGCTTCCGAAAAATATTCCACCATCAGAAGAAGGAGAATACAACACGCTTGCAGGATTTATCCTGAATGAATTGCAGGATATTCCGGAAGAGAATCAGGAATTCGATTATGGATATTACCATTTCAAGATCCTGAAAATGCAGAACAAAAGTGTGGAATTGGTTGAGCTTTTATACAACAAACCATTCCTGGAAGATATAACAGACGAGATCACTGAATAATTAAATTTTATTAAGATGAAAATCTATAATAATAAATCTTATGACGAGCCAAAACGCCAGTACGAAGAGGAAGTTTTGGTTATGGAACTGGAAGATGAAGTTTACAAAATCGTACTTCATAATGATGATGTCAACACATTTGAATTCGTAATCGAATGTTTGATTGAGATTTGTGAACACACTTTAGAACAGGCAGAACAATGTACAATGCTCGTTCATTATAAAGGAAAATGTACCGTAAAAACAGGAGCGCTGGAAAAACTGAAACCAATGCATCAGAAACTGCTGGACAAAGGATTAAGTTCTGAAATAGTATAAATTAAAACGGTTGCTTTTGCGATCGTTTTTGTTTTATTGAAACCTATAATTAGCTTCAGGTAAAGTATTGCTTTTCAGGAATTCTTCATATTCCGGAGATAGAGTTGCTCTTCCATAAGTATTTTTTCCGGACATGCCGCCCAGTCGGATTTTGTCTTTGCCGTATTTCAAATTAAGCTTATCAATGGCTTTCATAATGGGAATATGCTTCGAATCATCATCTTTTTCAAAAAGATTGATCAGCCTTTCATTATCCGGAACAAAGTCCGAAACCATGACGCCCGCTTTTTTGTAATGAAATCCTTCTTTATAAATAGCTTCAAAAATCGAATTTGCATATTTTGCCAAGACAATCGATGAACTGCTGGGATTTGGCAGAATAATAGAAAATCCGTCCTTATATTCTCCCAATTCTTTTCGAAATCGATTGGTTTGAATGAAGACGCTGATGACTTTGCAACAGGAATTTTGTTTCCTCAATTTCTCTGCACAATAGATTGCGAAAGTTTCCACGCGTTCGGCCAGCTCATCTTTTGTGGAAATCATTTTCATAAAGCTTCGGCTCACCATTATCGATTTTTTGTCGGAAGGCGAGTCAAGTTCCAGTTGTGGAATCCCCTTGAACTCATTAATCATTCTGATTCCCTGGATTCCCATTATCTTCCGCACCCAGATTTCCGGCTTTTGTAAAAGATCCCAGGCTTTGTTTACACCATTATCACGCATTTTTGCGCCTAATTTTCTTCCGATTCCCCAAACATCCTGAATATCTAATTCCTTCAGTGCAGTTTCAATCTTTTCCTTTGAATCCATTATATAAACGCCCTCAGGATATTTCTCAGTTTCCTTTTTTACAATGTGATTAGCAATTTTGCACAATGTTTTGGTCGGTGCTAATCCTATACTTGTTGGAAGTTTTAAATCGGTATTAATTTCTTTTCTGATTTTACAGCAATAGTCGTAAAGATCAAAATATTTGAATCCGTGGAAATCCAGAAAAAGTTCATCAATGCTATAAACTTCGTGCTTCATAACATAATTACTTGCAATTTTCATTACTCTTTGGCTATAATAATTGTACAGTTCAAACTTTGCAGAGAACACTTTTACATCATTCGCAGCAAACAGATCCTTGTATTTGAAAGCTGGTGCAGCCATTGGAATTCCTAAAGCTTTGGCCTCGTTGCTTCTGGAAATTACGCAGCCATCGTTATTGGAAAGTACGACCACAGGTTTATCTTTAAGTTCTGGCTTTAAAGCTCTTTCACAGGAAACAAAAAAATTATTGCAGTCGAGTAGTGCGTACATATCATGATTTAAAAGATAGAATATCTTGATGTCAAAGTTAGTTACATTTTAAAACAAAATGGTTATATTTGTTGTTACAAATTATAACAATGTCTATTTTTTCAGATAACATCAGGTTTTTAAGAGCAAAGAAAATGACGACTCAACAGGAGTTGGCAGATACATTAATTATTACCAGATCGCGGTACGTTTCTTATGAAGATGGTCGTTCCGAACCGCCGTATGACGTATTGATTACAATATCGAAGTTCTTCCATATCAGCATTGATTTGCTTCTTACTGTAAACATCAGAAAATATCCTTTAGAGGAAATGATGAATTTACCGGACAACAGAATTGTATTACCAATTATCGTTGATAATTTGGGAAATAACAGCATCGAAATCATTCCCCAAAAAGCTTCGATGGGCTATCTGTCAGGTTACAGTGACCCGGAATATATCGAAAGTCTTCAGAGGATTTCATTGCCCTTTTTGACCAATGGAAAGTACAGAGCTTTCCCTGCGCAAGGCGATTCTATGCCACCTTTCAAAGATGGTTCGTTTATCATCGGAAAATATGTGGAAGATATTGAGGATTTGAAAGTCAATAAAAGCTATGTTTTTGTGACTTTGAATGACGGTATTTCTTACAAACGATTCAAAGCTCAAAAGAAAAAATCTATCGAGGTTGCTGCGGACAATTCTTTTTATAAGCCTTATGATATTCCGTTGAGCGAGATTGTGGAAATTTGGCAATATGCATCGGGAATTTTTCCTGAAGATTTTGAACCGGACAATTTTGATCATTATAATTTGAAAGATATGTTTCTGGAAATAAGAAAGGACATCAAGGAGTTGGACAACAAGGTTTCAAATTCCAAATAAAATTTTAAAATGTATAGTACAGATATGCAACTTAGTTTGTTTGATGCAGGCGATTATTACCAATTTCCCACCGAGTTATTAGATTATACCGAACATTTTTTGTCTGATGAAAGGGCAAGCGAAATTGAAAAAAACCTTATAGAAAATGTTCCCTGGAAACAGCGAACTCAAAAAATGTTTGACAGAGAAGTTTTAACGCCACGACTGACAGCCTGGTATGGTGATGATGAAAAATCTTATCATTTAGGAGGGAATGAATTCAGTGTCAATGCCTGGAAGCCGGAACTTTTAGGTTTAAAATATAAAATCCAAAAGTTAACGGGTCACCAATTTAATTCGGTGTTGCTCAATTTTTACAGAGACGGGAATGATTCTGTCGCCTGGCATCGGGATAAGGAAAGTGAATTGGGTAATCGTCCTGTCATTGCTTCGGTCAGTTTCGGGCAAGTCAGGAACTTTGATTTTCGAAAAAAGGATAATCATCAGAACAAATATACTTTGCCACTTCAGCACGGTTCACTGCTTATTATGAAAGGTGATTTGCAAACGAATTGGGAACATCGGATTGCCAAATCTGCCAGACCAATGAAACCGCGTATTAACCTTACATTTCGTAATATCAGGGAGTTGTAATTGGTTTAATTGCAATAGATTTTTATTTTAATATTAAATAAATCAGGTTTTTTGTAATTTTTAAATTGATAATTTGGTAAAAAATTATTATTTTGCAAAATAATTAGAAAAAACATTATGAAATTAAAAATCAATTTTCTTGTTGCCAGTTTTGCATTGACATTTTCTACAATGTATGCTCAGACCACAACACTTGAATCCAAAGCGAAGGACTGGATTTCTAAAAATTCTAACAAAATAGGAACAACATTACAAGATCATTTCGATTTAAAATCTTCAAGGAAAAGCCAGTCGGGAGAGACTTTGAGATTTCAGCAGGAAATAAACGGAATTCCTGTTTACGAAGGCGATATTGCAATTCATTTTAATAAAAAAGGAGAAATTACTTTTGCTACAGACGTTCCGGTTTCTAAAAAGTTGAAGCAAGTCAATACCATTCCGACATATAGTAAAACTGACGCTTTTGATAAAGCTAAAATTGCAGCGAACATTGCAGGAGAAATTACCTATCAGGAAAATAATCTTTATGTTTTTTTTACGGAGGAAGGAGAAACCAAGCTAGTCCACAGAGTGATTATCAATTCTTATGATACGCCTGGAGATTGGGAAATAATGGTAGATGCACATTCCGGAGAAGTAATTAGAATCCTGGATATTGCCAATTACCATAAAGACAAACCAAAGAAAAAAAATAAAGAAAAGGCAACAGCTGAAATGAAAGCGGCCGGAACTGCTTACATCTTTAATCCGGATCCTCTGTCAGTTGCGCACGTGGCTTATGGCGGTAATTATGTAGATAATAATGATGCTACCAATGCGAGCTTGGATGCAGCCAGAAGTCTGGTGTCGTTGCCGGATATTACTTTGACAAATGGAACTTACAGCCTGAAAAGTAAATATGTGCAAGTGGCAGATTTCGAATCGCCATCCACAGGTTTGTTTTCGCAGACTTCCCCGGATTTTCTTTTTAACAGAAATGAACAAGGCTTTGAGGCGGTAAATGCTTTCTACCATTTGGATAGAAGTATGGCTTATATCAATGAAACTTTAGGAATCGATTGCAAATCAACTTTGAACAGCGGTATCTTACTTTTCGATCCGCATGGTCTGAGTGGAGACGATAATTCGCATTTTCTTCCCAGTACTCAGAGATTGGCGTTTGGAGAAGGATGTGTAGATGATGCAGAAGATGCAGATGTTGTCTTGCACGAGTTCGGGCACGCTATTCATTATTGGATTACGGGACTCAAATCCTCTTCTTCACAAGGTTTAGGAGAAGGATCTGGAGATTACTGGGCCATGTCATACAGCAGAAGTCTGAACCAGTGGGCAACTTCTGAACCTCAATATAATTGGATGTTCAGCTGGGATGGGCATAATGAATGCTGGGCCGGTAGAGTTACCAATTACGCATCGAAATATCCTACATCCAATATAAACAGTTCTTCTGCTATCCATGCAAACGGGCAGATCTGGGCTACTTCATTAATGAAAATCTATAATAGAATAGGCAAAGAGAAGACCGACAGAATCTTTTTGGAAGGCCTTAGTATGACCAATTCTTCTGCAACTCAACAGACTGCGGCAGTTGCTGTAAGACAATCTGCTATTGATATGCTTGGAACTTATGGCTTTACCTGTGATGATGTTGCAATTATTACTGAAGAGCTGACGAACACTGGTTATACACTTCCTGCATATCAATGTACTAATTTGGCTGTAACTGATATTAATAAAAATCAAGTGTCTGTTTATCCAAATCCGGTGATTGAAAACTTAACGGTTTCTATGGACTTTAAGAAGACAGAAACAGCAGAGATTTATAGTTTAGACGGCAGAAAGATTTCTGAGTCTGGTATTAACGCAAATAATAATGTAATCAACGTTTCTAAACTTAATAAAGGTGTTTATCTGTTAAGAATAAAAGGAACTGATGTTGTTCAGAAATTCATTAAGAATTAATAAGACAAAATTTCACTACAAGAAAAGCAGCGGATATTATGTTCGTTGCTTTTTTATTTCTTGTTGGACAATATTTAAAATAGATGTAAGCCTTTTTCAAAAAACCTGCGTATGTTTTGATAAAAACACACGTGTGTTTTTATCAAAAGACACGACAGTTTTACTCAAAAGACACGTGTGTTTTATTGTGCTCTTGCAAGAACTCTATTCATATGCCTTTCAAGAGGTTGTTTGTTTTGTTTGATTAATGATAAAATAAGAAGGGATTTTCCACCAACATTCTATAAAAAAAACCGTCTTGTTTTGAAACGAGACGGTTCTAAATTTTTAGAATTTCACATTTAAGATTTTCTCTTCGCCATTTCGTTTTACAGTCACAGGATGCTCTTCGCCGGAATTGATTTTGGAAAGACAATCCATATAAGAATAGACTTCTTTCACTTCACATTTTCCAATCCTGGTAAGGATATCACCTTGTTCTATTCCTGCATTGGCGGCCGGTCTGCCATCCATTACGCCATCTATCGCCATTCCGTCTTTGCTGTCAGCGTAGCTTGGCATAATTCCAAGTGTTACTTTGTATTTCGGAACTGCTTTTGTCGTGGAAACTTTTGTCTTTACAAACGGAATTTCTTTTTCATTTCCTAAAGCATTTGCCAGGTTGAAAACATAGTTTGTGATTACTTTTTCACCAGGATAATTGATTTTATCTTCATCGTCGGTCGGTTTATGATAATCCGTATGTGTTCCCGTAAAAAGGAAAAGTACCGGAATATCTTTCAGATAAAAAGAAGTATGATCGCTTGGTCCAACACCTGACTCATCCAATGCAATATTGACACCTGCTGGCTTGTATTTCTTCGCCAATTCCGGAAGAATAGGAGAGGTTCCAACACCTCCAACTGTAAGATCTTTGTCTTTGTTAAGTCTTCCCACCATATCCATATTGATCATAAAAATGGTATTCGGGTATTTTGTTTTGATTGTTTCGGCCAGTTTTTTTGAACCCATCAATCCATCTTCTTCTCCTGAGAATAATGCGAAAACGTAATTTACATTTTCTTTGGTTTTATTCTGCGAAAACATTCTCGCCAATTCCAAAACTGCCGCAGATCCTGATGCATTATCATCTGCTCCGTTATGAATTTGCCCTTCGGAGTTTGCAAGTGTAGAATTGTGATGTTCATTAAGTCCCAAATGATCGTAATGCGCACCAATTACAATTGTTTTTTCTGCTTTGTTATCCAGAACAGCAATTACGTTTTTACCTTTTACAGCTGTCGAAGATTTGTCATCGTGCGGATTTAATTTCACACTATATTCAAAATTCTGAATAAAATCTTTTCCTTCATAAAACTTCAATCCTAATTTTTTGAATTCTGCCGAAAGATAATTTGCTGCTTTTGTTTCGCCTTCAGAGCCTGTCAGTCTTCCTTTAAGTTCATCGGAAGCTAAATAAGAAATATGTTTTTTAAGATTATCCTCATTTACAAGTTCAGCCGGATCGCTGTCTACCCAATCGGCAATAAAAACGTTGGTTTCGTGTTGTTTTTCACCTTGTCTGTTGCTTGCAAAAACTAATTTTTTCCCATCCGGAGAAAACATTGCAAACGCATTGAACTCACTTTCGTAAGTGATCTGCTGGAGGTTTTTACCATCCAGGTCTACCATATACAACTGGAAATCGTAACCTCTCGTTGAATGATAATTGGATGAGAAAATAATTTTCTTGTCCGTCGGGTGGAAGTAAGGCGCCCAATTGGCTTTGCCAAGGTTTGTAATTTGTTTCAGATCCGAGCCATCAATATTCATGGTGTAAATCTCCATTGCTGTTGGGGCAACCAGATCTTGCGCTAATAATTCCTTATAATCTTTAATTTCCTCTTCGGTTTTCGGGCGGGAAGAACGGAAAACCAATTTTTTGCTGTCGTGAGAGAAAAATGCGCCGCCATCATAACCCAAACCGTGAGTCAGTTGTTTCAGATTTTTCCCATCAATATCCATAATCCAGATTTCCAGATCTCCACTTCTTGTAGAAGTGAATGCGATCTTTTTCCCATCCGGAGAAACAACAGCTTCTGCATCATAACCTTTGGAATCTGTCAATTGTTTTGTGATATTACCATTAAGATCCGCTTCATAAATTTCAAAATCTGAATAGATTGGCCAAAGATATTTACCATCTTTTCTCGGAGCAGGTTTGGGCGGACAGGCTTCAGAACCTTTGTGAGTAGATGCGTAAATGATATGTTTTCCGTCCGGCATAAAGAAAGAGCAAGTCGTTCTTCCTTTTCCTGTAGAAACCATTTTCAGGTTAGATTCTGCCGGTTTTTGTGTTAAATCATAAAGAAAGATCTGATCACATTGTGCACCAATTGCCGGATTTGTAACCTGCATTGTCAGCATCTTACTATTTGGAGAAAAATAAGCCTCGGCATTATCACCGCCGAAAGTCAGTTTGGTAATGTTTTTCAGGTTCTTTTCCTGAGCGAAATATAATGTGGAGATCCCAAGTAATGAAAGCGTTGAAAGTTGCTTTAATTTGGTTTTTGATAAAAACATAGAGTCTGATTTTTATTGAGAACAAATCTAATCTTTTTGATAATGATAAAAAAATAAGCCTTAATGATAAGGCTTATGATTTTTGTTATGATAAAATTTAATTTATTCGATGATAATCTTTTTGGTCATTTTCTCATTATCAATTTTTACTGTTCCAAGATAAACACCTGGTTTCAAATGTGAAATATCAATACTTTTTGTATTCTGTTTATTGATTAAAATCTGACTTCCATTCATATCTGTAATTTCAAATGTGAAAGCTTTGGAAGTATCAGTCAATTTCAGATTCAAAATATTTTTTGCCGGATTTGGATAGATTTCCACAGATTCCAAAACTTTTGAAGTTGAAATATCTTCTACAGCTAAAATTGTTTTAGAAGCAACTGAAAAATGCTGAATGGCTCCAACTGCAGCTTTACCAACGCTGTAAACATAAACAGGGTCCATATTTACATAAAGATCATTAGCGGTATGTACATAAGGATTATTATAACCGCCTTCATATTCCCAATAACCAGTGATGATTTCTCCATTTTGCTGGAAAGGAACGTAGTCTGTACTTTCCGCCGGATCAAAATCTACACCTAACGGAGAATATAAGGTGGTACAATTTGCTAACTCCTGAACCACTAATGCAGCTGCAGCGTTATTATTTGCCGGATTGCTTTGATCCTTGTCGTGATAAAGTTTAGTATTCGCCTTAGATGCTAATCCGCCTACTTGATCCAGATTTACAACCACTTTGATATCCATTTTAGGACTCGTTCCATTCACGACTTCTGAAACATATCTGAAACTTCCCAAAAGTCCTTGTTCCTCACCGGAGAAATGAATGAACTTTATAGAATAGTCGGTTGGGACATCCTTTAAAATTCGAGCTAATTCTAAAATAATAGAGGTTCCGCTTCCATTGTCGTTGGTTCCGGGACCATTGATGGAATCGAAATGCCCGCAAACGATCACAAATTTGTTTGGATAGAGTGTTCCGGTTTTAGTTACTATGAAGTTTTTGGAAGAATAGCCGTTACTGGTCCAAGAATGTTCCTGAAAATTTGCAGTTGTATAACCGAAAGTGGTGTATTTATTCTTGATCCAATTGAAGGCATTTGTATTTTGTGTAGTTCCTGTTCTTTTCACTCCCAAAGCTTCGAATTCTTGCAAATAAGTATTGACATTAGTTTGAGAAACTTGATTAGCTCTGTCCTGATATGCCTGAATGAAGGTCTGGGCATACATAAAATTGACAATTATAAGAAAAAGAAAAAATTGGATAGATCTTTTGAACATTATTGAATTATTTTTAGCAAAAATAGAAAAATCCCGAGAAATTTCTCGGGATTTTATATTGATAACAAAGATTTGTAATTATTTTACTAAGTCTACAACAGCTTTGAAAGCTTCTGGATGATTCATTGCAAGATCTGCAAGAACTTTTCTGTTTAGCTCGATGTTGTTTTTCTTAAGACCTCCTATAAATTGAGAATAAGTAAGTCCGTGTTCTCTAGCACCAGCGTTGATACGCATTACCCAAAGGCTTCTGAAACTTCTTTTTTTCTCTTTTCTACCACGGTAAGCATAAGACATTGCTTTTTCTACCGCATTTTTTGCTACAGTCCAAACGTTCTTTCTTCTACCGAAAAAACCTTTAGCCTTTTTTAAAACTTTTTTTCTACGCGCTCTGGACGCTACAGAATTTACTGATCTTGGCATAATTTAAATTGTTTTTTTGAAAAGGGCGGTAATTTTCATTACACTTAGGTGCACCGTTTCAGGGTTAATTGTTGAATTGTTCTAATTCTTATAAACCGAAATGATTTATAAAAACTACTTTAACGCTAATTGACGTAGAACACTTTTCTTGTCCACTTCTGCAACGTAAGAAGTTTGCGTAAGATTTCTCTTTTGCTTAGTTTCTTTCTTTGTCAAGATGTGGCTTTTGAAAGCACCTTTTCTTTTGATCTTTCCGGTTCCGGTAAGAGCAAAACGCTTTTTAGCACCTGATTTCGTTTTTAATTTTGGCATTGTTTTGCTTTTTATGTTTTGTTATCAATATCTATTTTTATTATTAATGAACGTATCCATGAATAATAGTCTGCAAAATTACAAAAAAAATCTGAAACTCAGACTGTAAAATCTGTGTTTGATTTTATTAATTCAAAATACAAAAAACCTCAAAATTAATTTGAGGTTTATATATCAATTGATTGTTCAATATTATTTAGCAGGCTTCTTGGGGCTCATCATCATAATCATTCTTTTCCCTTCAAGTTTAGGAAGCTGATCTACTTTTCCAACGTGCTCCAGATCCTGGGCAAGTTTCAAAAGAAGGATTTCTCCCTGGTCTTTAAAGATAATAGAACGGCCTTTGAAGAAAACGTAAGTTTTCAGTTTTGAACCTTCCTCCAGGAATTTTTCAGCATGCTTTTTCTTGAAGTCATAATCGTGATCATCGGTCTGAGGACCGAATCTGATCTCTTTCACAACCACTTTTACTTGCTTTGCTTTTAATTCTTTGGTCTTTTTCTTTTGCTCGTACAAGAACTTTTTATAATCTAGTATACGAGAAATATAAGGCTCAGCTTTATCAGAAATTACGACAAGATCCAACTCTTGCTCTCTTGCAATTTCTAAAGCTTTTGATAAAGGGTAAACTCCCGGTTCTACGTTGTCACCAACAAGACGTACCTCGTTAGCACGAATTTTACCGTTAATTTGATGGAGGTCTTCTTGGACTGGACGTCTCATCGGGCCTCTGCTGTTGTTTCTTTTTAGTGCTATGGTTTTAAATTTTAAAATTAATAATTTGTTGTCAGCTTATTGGTTTGCTCCCAATTCAAATGCCGGTTTTGCCTGCTCTTTGAAGTAAGAGATGAATGCATCTACTGTCATTTCTCCCAAATCGCCTTCGCCTCTTCTTCTTACAGAAATCGTACCGTTATTTTCCTCGTTCTCACCTACAATAAGCATAAATGGTAACTTTTTCAATTCGGCATCACGGATTTTCTTACCCGTTTTTTCGTTTCTGTCGTCTATCAATCCGCAAATATCGTGAATTTCCAATGATTCTGAAACTTTTTTTGCATAATCTGAATATTTTTCGCTGATTGGCAAAATAGTAAACTGTTCCGGACTCAGCCAAAGTGGGAAATCTCCCGCTGTATTTTCAATTAATATCGCAATGAAACGTTCCATTGAGCCAAACGGCGCTCTGTGAATCATTACTGGTCTGTGCTTCTCGTTGTCGCTTCCGTTGTACCAAAGATCGAATCTTTCCGGCAAATTGTAATCAACTTGGATTGTTCCCAACTGCCAGCTTCTTCCCAATGCATCTTTCACCATAAAGTCAAGCTTCGGACCGTAGAAAGCCGCTTCGCCATATTCGGTTACTGTTTTCAGACCTTTTGCTTTTGCAGCTGTTACAATGGCGTTTTCCGCTTTTTCCCAGTTCTCATCGGAACCTATATATTTGTCTCTGTTTTCTTTGTCTCTTAATGAAATTTGAGCCGTAAAATCAGCAAATCCAAGTGAACCGAAAACATACAATACAAGGTCAATCACTTTTTCAAATTCCTGCAACAATTGGTCTGGCGTACAGAAAAGATGTGCATCATCCTGAGTAAATCCACGGACTCTCGTCAAGCCGTGTAATTCTCCAGACTGCTCATATCTGTAAACTGTTCCGAATTCCGCATAACGCTTCGGCAAATCTTTATAAGACCATTGTTGCGCTTTGTAAATCTCGCAGTGGTGCGGGCAGTTCATTGGTTTTAATAAAAATTCTTCTCCTTCATTAGGCGTTTTGATTGGCTGAAAACTATCAGCTCCATATTTGTCCCAATGTCCGGAAGTAACGTATAATTCTTTCGCTCCAATGTGTGGAGAAATCACAAATTCATAACCTTGTTTTTTCTGAGCTTTGGAAAGAAATTCTTCTAATTTTTTTCTAAGCGCAGCGCCTTTTGGCAACCAAAGCGGAAGACCTGCACCTACTTTTTCTGAGAATGCAAAAATCCCCAATTCTTTCCCCAGTTTTCTGTGGTCTCTTCTTTTTGCTTCTTCAAGTCTTTCAAGGTATTCCGTCAGTTCTTTTTGTTTAGGGAAAGAAACGCCGTAAACTCTTGTCAGCTGTGGGTTTTTCTCGTCACCTCTCCAGTATGCTCCGGCTGCGTTCAATATTTTTACAGCTTTCACAATTCCTGTTGAGGGGATGTGTCCACCTCTACAAAGGTCTGTGAAGTTATCGTGGGTTACGAAAGTAATTTCGCCATCAGGTAGATTTTCAATCAATTCAGTTTTGAAAGGATTGTCTGCATATTCTTTTAGTGCGTCAGCTTTGGAAACTTCACGAAGGTTGAATGTCGAATTTTTCTTAGCATTTTCTAAGATTTTCTTTTCCAGTTTTTCGAAGTCTTTTTCAGACAAAGGTTCTCCGCCGAAATCTACATCATAATAGAATCCGTTTGCGATTGCAGGTCCGATTGTCAACTTAGCTTCCGGATAAAATTCCATAATAGCTTGAGCCAGCAAGTGGGCAGAAGAATGCCAGAATGCTTTTTTTCCCATATCGTCATTCCACGTCAATAGTTGCACTGTAGAATCCTCCGTTATCGTGGTGTCTACTTCTGTCTGTTTTCCGTTTACGACGGCAGAAATGGTGTTTCTTGCCAAACCGTCACTGATACTTAGTGCAACTTGTAGTGGAGTAACTGCTCCTTCATATTCTCTGATGCTGCCATCAGGAAGAGTAATTTTTAGCATTATGACTGAAATTTTTAGGATGCAAAAATAGTGATTTTTTAGAGAAAAAAACGGATTTATTTTAGCTTAACTTTCTCTTTTATAATCTCGATGACGTCCACATTTCTCACTTTGGATTTTACCCAGCCGTGGATGTCGATATAGACGAGCGTTCTTTTGTCGTATCTGTTTTTCTCCGATTCCTGAAGATGCTTTTCAAATTCCTTGAAAGTTGAAAGTTGTGCATTGGAATTTTGGTCATTGATTTTCTTGAAGAAATCGACAATTTTGAAATGTAAATCGCCTGGATTTTTCATCTTCTTCACAAACTTAATCGTGCTTTTCACAAAGTCATCGTAATCGTCATCAAATCCAGCTTCAAATTTTGCCATCAAAATCAAAATCCGTGTATGGAAAAGCAAATCTTCCTGAATATTTCCTTTCGAATTAATGATATTCAAACCGTATTTGATGGTGTTTGGATATTGTTTACTGCCAAAATACATCGATGCAATTTTCAGATAAAGAATGAGGAAGTGATGTTCATCTATCTTGTCGCGGTGTTTTTCCATCTTCAATTCTAGTTCGGGAATCATCTTTGTGCCACCAAAAAAATCGCCTTTGATAAAATAAAGATTCATTTTGGTGTTATAATAATTAAGGAAAATCAACGATTGAGAATTCTCATTATGAATGAAAGTGTCCGATTTTACAACGCGACTGAATTTCTCAAAACTTTCTTCAATCCTTTTAATGTTGCCATACAGAAACAAAATTTTGAACAAATAAGTATTTCCTTTGATGTACCAAACCGGATGATTTTTTATCATTTCTGGATTGTCGTGGAACAATTCTACCCATTGATAAGCATACTTCAAAGTATATTTATAATCCTGCAAAAGCTGATTTTTCCAAACGTGCGCTTTGAAATACCAAAGTTTCTCCGTAAAATTAAGTTTGTTAAGGTTAATTTTTTTGACTTTTTTATCGAACAAATCCAAGATTTTCTCACGGTCTTCGTCATTTTTGATGTAACCGTGCGTCAGCATTTCGCTGTATAATTTCAAAGACAAATTGGAAAGTTGAGTCGCGTAACTGTTTTGTTTATTGATTTCTGTCGATTGCAGAATCAATTCATCCGCACGTCCATCGATACTTCTGGTAATGAATTGAGATTCAATTACTTTTTCAAGTTCAATGATTTCGGAAGCAATACTTTTTTCGTCTAAATCCAATGCAGATTGTTTGGTTTTATCGAGGATTTTCAAAGCTTGTTTGTACAAACCTTTTTGATAAAGAATAGTCGCAAAATCAAGCTGTTCACGCAATTGGATTCTGCTGTTTTGAAGACTTGGATTCAGTCTAAGACTTACCAGAATTTGTTTATAAAGATGCGCTTTCAGATTTGAAAGTTGCTGTTTCGATGATATTTTTTTTTCAATAATAATCTCCTCATTATATTCTTTCATTTTGTCCAATTCAGAAAAAAGTAACAGAAATTTTGCATCGACGTTAATTCCAAGTCGGTTCACGTACAACTTAAATTGACGCTTTTCCGACGTCGAAAGTGACTTGATAAGTACAAATAAAAAATCTTTCTGTAATTCTGACATTGTAAATTTAAAATATATAAATAATTGGTAGTCAATATTTTGTCAATTATTTTAAAGGAATTGAATATTGTATTTTTTAGAAAGTATCAATCAGATATAATAAATCAAATTCTACTTTTGAATATCAAAATTAGGTAAAAAACTTTATTATGAATCCGGAAAAAATTGAAATTTTTGATACGACGTTGAGAGATGGTGAGCAGGTTCCCGGATGTAAACTCAATACAGAACAAAAAATAATCATCGCCGAGAAACTCGATTTTCTTGGTGTTGATATTATCGAAGCTGGCTTTCCAATTTCGAGTCCCGGCGATTTTCAGTCTGTTCAGGAGATTTCCAAAATCGTAAAATATGCGAAAGTTTGCGGATTGACGAGAGCCAATAAAAAAGATATAAAAGTTGCTGCAGAAGCTTTGAAATATGCAAAAAGACCAAGAATCCACACAGGAATCGGGACTTCTGATTCTCACATCAGATTCAAATTCAATTCTACAAGAGAGCTGGTTTTGGAACGCGCGATTGAAGCGGTGAAATATGCAAAGAATTTTGTGGATGATGTCGAGTTCTATGCAGAAGATGCAGGCAGAACGGATAATGATTTTTTGGCAAAAGTTTGTGAAGAAGTCATCAAAGCTGGCGCAACGGTTCTTAATATTCCTGACACAACTGGTTATTGTCTGCCCGAAGAATACGGGCGAAAAATAAAATATCTGAGAGAAAATGTAAAAGATATTGACAAAGCGATTTTGTCTTGCCACTGTCACAACGACCTTGGAATGGCAACCGCAAATTCAATATCAGGAATCATCAACGGCGCCAGACAAATCGAATGCACCATCAACGGACTTGGCGAACGTGCCGGAAATACGGCTTTGGAAGAAGTAGTGATGATTATTAAACAACATCCAAATCTTAATTTTCACACTGATATCAATTCCAAAATGCTGAACGAAATGAGTTATCTGGTTTCAGAATTAATGGGAATGCCGGTTCAGCCAAACAAAGCAATCGTTGGTGCAAATGCGTTTGCACACAGTTCAGGAATTCATCAGGATGGTGTAATTAAAAATAGAGAAACCTACGAAATCATCGACCCGAGAGAAGTCGGAATCAATGAATCTTCAATCGTTTTGACCGCAAGAAGTGGACGTTCTGCTTTGGCTTATCGATTCAAAAATATCGGTTTTGATGTGACAAAAGTGGAGTTGGACTTTTTGTATCAGGAATTCTTGAAAATTGCCGATACCAAAAAAGAAGTTAATAATGATGATTTAATCTTTATGATGAAAGCATTTAATCAAAAAATTGGATAGAAAATGAGCCAAAGCAAAACACTATTTGATAAAGTTTGGGACGCACACGTTGTAGAAACCGTTCCGGATGGACCTCAGGTGATTTATATCGACAAACATTTGATTCACGAAGTGACGAGTCCACAGGCTTTTGCGGAGTTGGAAGCGAGAGGTCTGGAAGTTTTTCGTCCAAATCAAATTTTGGCGACTGCCGACCACAACGTTCCGACTTTGGGACAGGAATTGCCAATCAGAGACGAATTATCGAGAACGCAGGTTCAGCAACTGACAGAGAATTGCGAAAAAAATAACATCGAGTTGTACGGACTTGGTCATCAATATCAAGGCATCGTTCACATTATCGCTCCAGAACTAGGCATTACACAACCTGGAATGAGCATTGTTTGTGGCGACAGTCATACTTCCACACACGGCGCTTTTGGTGCCATTGCTTTTGGAATTGGGACAAGTCAGGTGGCGCAGGTTTTTGCGAGTCAGTGTTTATTGATGAACAAGCCAAAATCGATGCGGGTTTCCGTGAATGGAAAACTGAATAAAGATGTTCAGCCGAAAGACGTGATTCTTTATATTATTTCGAAAGTCGGTACGGATTCCGGAACTGGATATTTCTGTGAATATGCAGGAAATGTCTTCGAAGAAATGTCGATGGAAGGGCGAATGACCGTCTGTAATATGAGCATCGAAATGGGAGCGAGAGGCGGAATGATTGCGCCGGACGAAACCACTTTCGAATATGTGAAAGACAAAACCTTTGCACCAAAAGGAGAAGAATGGACAGAAAAAATTGAGTATTGGAAAACTTTAAAATCCGATTCTGATGCCATTTTTGATAAAGAATTTGAATTCTCGGCAGAAGATATTCGTCCAATGATAACTTACGGAACCAATCCTGGAATGGGAATTTCCATCGATTCCAAAATTCCGACTGCCCAAAACGAATCCGAAGAAAAAGCTCTGAAATATATGGGATTGAATGCCGGACAATCAACATCAGACATTAAAGTAAATTATGTGTTCATCGGAAGTTGCACCAACGCTAGGATTGAAGATTTCCGTTCGGCAGCAACTTACGTTAAAGGAAAACAAAAAGCTGAAAACATTGTGGCTTGGCTGGTTCCAGGTTCACAAAAAGTAGCAAAACAAATTTATGAGGAAGGATTGGATAAAGTCTTTAATGATGCAGGTTTTCAAATCCGTCAGCCGGGATGTTCAGCTTGTCTGGCAATGAATGACGACAAAATCCCCGAAGGTGAATATTGTGTTTCCACTTCCAACAGAAACTTCGAAGGCCGACAAGGCCAAGGCGCCAGAACGCTTTTGGCAAGTCCTTTAACCGCTGCAAAAGTTGCTGTGGAAGGTAGAATTCCGGCTTTTGAAAATTTGAATTAATAAACACTAGAATTTAAAACATTGAATTTTAAATCTTGAATTAGTAGTATGCAAAAATTAGTTTTAATAAAATCTCAGGCCGTTCCGTTGCCGAGTGAAAATATAGATACCGACCAGATTATTCCAGCGCGGTTTCTCAAAAGCATCAGCAAAGAAGGTTTCGGCGAAAATCTTTTCAGGGATTGGCGGTATAATGTTCATACGAACGAACCCAATCCTGACTTCGTTCTGAACAATTCGAAATATTCCGGCGAAATTCTGGTTGCAGGAAATAACTTCGGATGTGGAAGCAGCAGAGAACACGCGGCTTGGTCGTTGACAGATTATGGATTCAAGGTAGTTGTGTCAAGTTATTTTGCTGATATTTTTAAAGGTAATGCACTTAACAACGGACTGCTTCCAGTGAAAGTTTCCGAGGATTATCTTAAAGATTTAATGGAAACCATCACGCAAAATCCTTCAACTCAAATTACAGTGGATATAGAAAAACAGAGGATTTCTTTCAATGATAAAACAGAAAGTTTCGAGCTGGATTCTTACAAAAAAATATGCCTCATCAATGGCTACGACGATATTGATTTTTTAACGAGCAAAAAAGAAGCGATTCAGAAATTTGAACAAAAAACACAGCGAGTATATGAGCAAGAATTATAAAATAGCAGTTTTGCCAGGCGATGGCATCGGTCCGGAAGTAACCAACGAAAGTGTAAAAATCTTAAAAGTGATTGGCGAAGCTTATCAATACAATTTCCAATTCGATTATGGCGTGATGGGCGCTGAAGCGATTTATCAAACAGGAAATCCTTTGCCAGACGAAACTTTGGAATTATGCAAAAACTCCGATGCTGTTTTATTCGGTGCAATCGGCGACCCGGCTTTTGATAACAATCCGGACGCAAAAGTTCGTCCAGAACAAGGTTTATTAAGATTGAGAAAAGAATTGGGATTGTTCGCCAACATCAGACCGATTAAAACTTATGCTTCATTAATCAAAAAAAGTCCGCTGAAAAGAGAAATCATCGAAGGAACGGATATTCAAATCTATCGTGAGTTGATTAGCGGCATCTATTTCGGAGAAAAATTCACTGAAGAAAATGGTGATTATGCTTACGATGTCTGCAAATATTCAAAAGAAGAAATTACAGGAATCGCACATTTAGCTTTTCAGGATGCTCAGAAAAGAAAGAAAAAACTGACATTGATTGACAAAGCCAACGTTCTAGACACATCCAGACTTTGGAGAAAAATTGTGAAGGAAATTGCTTTGGAATATCCAGATGTCAAAGTGGATTTTATGTTCGTAGATAATGCAGCGATGCAAATGATTCTGAATCCAAAACAATTCGATGTCATCCTCACAGAAAATATGTTCGGCGATATTATTTCCGATGAAGCCAGTGTGATTGGTGGTTCTATCGGATTATTACCTTCCGCATCAATTGGGAATGACAATGCCCTTTTCGAACCGATTCACGGTTCTTATCCTCAAGCCAAAGGAAAAGGAATCGCCAATCCAATCGCCTCAATCTTGAGTGCAGCGATGATGCTCGACCATTTGGAATTAACTCAAGCTGCCAATAAACTACGAGAAAGTGTAGAAAATGCCATCGAAAGCAGATATGTGACGATTGACCTCAATCCCGATATCAATTATTCCACCAGTGAAGTTGGGGATTTTATTGCAGATTATATTCTGTTTTCAGAAAGGTCATATTACAACCACGAGAATGTTCAATTAGGAAAATCCACGATTGTCTAAAAAAATGAAAGCCGAATTAATTCGGCTCTCATCAGGTAAAATATAAAATTAAAATTCATTCAGTTAGTCTTTTCTGCCCTGAGAATCCATCTCGTCTGACATTCCTTTTTCCGGTCTGTACGCAGCGCCACGGTCATCCGTGAAGTACAAATCGTTTTTCGCTTTTGCGATGATCCTTGCTCTTGTAGATTCCGGAATTGGATATTCGTGGTGTGTGTCCGGATATTTTTCTGTCAAATAACCTCTTGTTTTTTCTTCCACATCTATCGCGCCGTTTTCGTCAAGAATTTTTTTAGCAGCATTTGCGTCATCTTCCGTTTCAGTGTAAACTGTGATTCTGTTGCCGTCTATACTTGCATATTCGTAGCGGTCTGTTTCTACAACGTCTCTGTCAAACAGCCAGTCGAAGAAACTTGCTTTTCTTTCCGTGTCAACGGTTTCAACTTTGTCCAGGGCTTCTATTTCTGCATTGGCAAGGGAATATTCGTACAATCCTGCTTCTTCCAATTTTGTGATGACATCTCTGCTTTCTGCTTCGTTTGGGAAGATCCCGATAATCGTGTAAGACATAATAATTTTTTTTTTGGTGATTAAACTTATTTCTCTTACCCAAACAAAAATGATGACACAATCATAAGTGAGGCAAAATTTTAACAGTATTTAAGATTTAGGCGCCTTTATCCGCCTTCCGCTCCCAATCTTTTTGCCTTAGCTTTTCCAGCCACAAAAAAGGATTTCCGCTCAAGTCGGGGCGCGCTTCGCCAAGTTGAACTTTTCGGCATAGAAAAAACCTTCCAGTTCATCCGAAAGGTTTCCATAGTTTGATTTATTAAAAAAAGTTGCTATAATACCGAGGTTACGCAGCCCGGCCTGAGTGGAGCTCATTTTTGCGGATGACTTCCGTTCTTTCGAACTGAAAACGTGTGGCAAAAAATAGCGGGAACGGAGGACGGAATAGCTGCCCAAATTAATTATAGATTACTAACTAACTAATTAACTAACTATTTGAACTTCGTGATTCCTAAACCATCAATCTCATCCGCAATTCTTTTTTCGTGATGGTGATGCGGTTTTCGGTCGTTGGTGAAGAATAAATTGTTTTTTGCTTTTGCTATGATTTTTGCGTTTCTGCTCTCGGAAATAATGTATTCGTGATTTGTGAAATTTTCAGACATATAATCCTGAGTTTTCTCTTCTACATTCACAGCGCCATTGTTGTCAAGGATATCTCTCGCGATATGCGCATCCTGCTCGGTCTGCAGATG